>Ga0105048_10015561_pt1 | contig 11798 bp, 10 predicted proteins | sample MAT05_FD_78382 | JGI IMG/M metagenome (GOLD analysis project Ga0105048, IMG submission 78382) | Freshwater microbial communities from Lake Fryxell liftoff mats and glacier meltwater in Antarctica - MAT-05 | ecosystem: Environmental > Aquatic > Freshwater > Ice > Liftoff microbial mat | place...
CCGACATCACCATCAATGCATTCCCCTTTACCGCGATCTTGTTGCTCGATGCCACACCCTGGCATATCGGCCTATTGCGTATTGCCACCATGGCGCCTGCCTTTGTGGCGGCCCTCTTTGTTGGCGCCTGGGTGGATCGGGTTCGTCGCCGCCCACTGATGATCGCGGCCGATTGGGTTCGAGCGGCGATTCTACTCTCCATACCACTCGCGGCGTGGCTCAGCACACTCACCTTCACCCATTTGATGATCGCCGCCGCCTTGCTTAGCGTTGCATCGACCTTTTTCGATATTGCCGACCGCTCCATGCTGCCATCACTGGTTGGGCGGGAAGATCTTGCGGATGCGAACCGCATGCTTACGGCTGGCAACACCGTGGCTGAAACCAGCGGTTTCGCGGTCAGTGGTTGGCTGATCCAACTCTTCACCGCACCGGGCGCACTGCTGATCGATGCCGGCACATATGTGTGGTCGGCAATCACGTTGCGGGGAATCGACCGCGAAGTTGAACCAACCGACTCAGCGGATCAACGCGATCACCTTCTGCGGGAAATGCTCGCCGGGCTCCGCTATGTCCGGCGAAATGCGGTTCTTATCGGACTTGCCAGTTCGATCTTCCTCATGAGTTTTTCGATGCAACTTGTCGGTACGGTCTATCTACTCTTTGTGAATAAGGAAGTCGGGTTCAACCCGGGGGTTCTCGGACTCATCTTCGCGACTGGTGGAATCTTCTCGCTGATTGCATCGTTGACAGGTGGCAGATTGATCACCGCGATTGGAATTGGACCGCTGCTCATTGCCTCGCTGCTGTTGGTCAGCGCAGGGCAATCCCTCACCGCGCTCGCGACCTCGGCCACGCTCTTTGCTGTTGTGGTGATGGTGATGCAACAGGCGACCGATTTCCCGTGGACACTCTACGAGATCATCCAGGTGACAATTCGCCAGTCGGTCACCGCCGATGAGTGGCAGGGCCGAATGAATGGCAGCTTCCACATCATTGAGTTCGGAGGCTACTTACTGGGCGCGATTGTCGGTGGCTGGCTGGGAGCCACGTTCGGACTCCGCGAGACGATCCTCGTCGGATCCGCCGGAATAGCAGTCGCGGCGCTTCCGTTGCTCTTCTCGCCGATTCGAAACTTGCGGGCACTTCCCACTGCGAACTAGCTGATCCCCTTGGCTTTCAGTGTTTCACTTAGGGTCCGGATCATCTTCAGTAGATCATGCTGCTCCGGGATTGAGATCGCAGAAAAGAGCTGACCTGCTCCATCGATGTGCTCGCCCCACAATCTGGAGCAGAGTTCGTGGCCGGCGTCAGTCAACTCGATAATGGTGGCCCTCCGATCTTCTGGATGGCGTACTCGTCGCACCAGGGTCTCCGTCTCCAGCGCATCGACCAGCGTCGTGATGTTGCGCGGGGAGACGTGGAGCGCCTGGCTCAGCGCAGTCATCGTCATGGCTGGCGCATCCTTCAGAACCGCGAGCAGGCGGACACGAGCCGGGGTGACCCCCGAGTGGTGCAACGTTGTGCGTAGCCACCTCGTCCACGCGGGGTAGAAGTCGGACAATGCCTGGACAAGCTGTTCGGGGATTGCGGAAATTTCGTCGGCACGGGGAGCGGTCGGCATCAGAATGACTCTCTCCAATGGATTGTGAGCATGCGTCGCCTCCACCAGGCCGTGAACATCGTGGGATTGTGCGGCTCACCGGGCTCAGCATATGTCCGAATATTGGCAAATTATACAGATTTCCGACCTATGCGATGAGGGAAGTCAAGAATTCCTGTCGCTCAATGGAAGTCGATGCCAATAGGATTGTTTACACATCATTTCCACTCAACATGTGCGTCCGTTAAAGAATCAGGCCGCGGTTCAAGCCGCGGCCTGATCGCCAGTGGAATTCGAATATTTAATAGGTCGCGCGTCCGCCTGAAAGATCGAACACCGCCCCGGTCGAGAAGGTGACCTCTTCCGAGCAGAGGAATGCAGCCAATGCGGCGACCTCGCGCGGTTGACCAACACGCCCCATCGGTATGCGGCTGGTCATGTAATTGATGTGTTCCTGACTGACCTGTTTGAGAATTTCAGTTTCGATCACAGCCGGGGTGATGGCATTCACAATCACACCCTTGGTCGCAACTTCTTTCGCAACCGACTTGGTTAGCCCGATGACACCGGCCTTTGCAGCCGAGTAGGGTACTGCGTTCGGGTTCCCCTCTTTGCCGGCGATCGATGCGATGTTCACGATCCGGCCGAACCCCTTTTCGATCATTCCTGGCAGAACCGCCCGGCAACCGAGAAAGACACCGGTCAGGTCGATGTTGATAACATCCATCCACTCGGAAACCGAGAGCTCCCAGGCCGGAGCGGATCGACCAGCAATGCCGGCATTGTTCACCAGAATATCGACCTTGCCCCAGGTCGCTTTCGCCAGATCGACCGCGCCATTCCATGACGCTTCCGATGTCACATCCAGACCATAGGCAATGGAACCATTGCCGACAGCCTCGGCAACGGAAGCGCCAGTCGCGACATCGATATCGGCAATCAGAACGCTCGCGCCTTCGCTTGCCAGGCGCTCAACAATGGCCTTGCCGATCCCACGAGCGCCGCCCGTAACGATCGCTGTTTTTCCTTCGAAAGTCATTGTTCACTCCAGTGAGCATTCAGCTCTCAGCTCTCAACCGTCAGCATTCAGCTGATGGCGACCTCTCCACCTTACTACCTGTCAATGGTCAACGAATTGGAGCAACATGGCAATAGTTTCCGCGCACCCGTGCAGAAGCAGATGGCTGAAAGCTGATCGCTGACAGCTCGTCTACCAATCCGCGACGGCTCCGTCATCATGCCAGAGCACGGGCAGATGAATCGATTTCGCCGGGTGCGCTGCGCACACATCCAGATTCAGCGCCGTGCCAAGTCCCGGCTCCATCGGGATTTCCGCCCAGCCATCCTTGATCACGACCGGGTGCTGCAGAATTTCATCGCGCCACGGGGGGTCGTCCGCCACCCATTCCTGCATGATGAAGTTCGGCACGACGGCATCGAGGTGAAGCGATGCGCGCATATTCACGGGACTGAGTGGATTGTGCGGTGCAAAACCGGCGTAGTAGACCTCAGCCATGGCCGCGATCTTCCGACCTTCCATGATGCCACCACAGTGCGCGAGATCGGGTTGCAGAAGCGCGGCAGCGCCATTCTCGAGAATGTCGCGGAAGCCCCACTTCGTAAAGAGCCGTTCGCCCGTTGCCACCGGAATCCCGCACTCGCGTGCGACCGTCGCCATCGCATTGGCATTCTCCGGCAGGCAAGGCTCCTCGAAGAAGAGAATGCCGTACTGCTTGATAACCTGACCGATCTGAATCGCCATCGTGGGACTGAGCCTGCCGTGGGCATCGACCATCAGATCGACATCGGGACCGACCGCATCGCGAACTGCCTGCATAATCGCGGCCGCATTTCGGATCACCCCCATGCCATCGACCGGTTTGGTCGGTCCGAATGGAACGAGCTTCATCGCGGTGAACCCTCGCTCCTTGAGCGCGAGAGCACTTTCGGCGATCTCCTCGGGAGTGGTTCCGCGCGGACCATTCGCGTAGACCCGAATCTTGTCCCGCACCCGGCCACCCAGCAATTGATGCACTGGCTGGTTCAGAGCCTGCCCCAGAATGTCCCAGAGTGCCTGCTCGACTCCCGAGATGGCCGAGTTCATCACCGGTCCTCCGCGATAGAACGCGTGGCGGTACATGATCTGCCAGAGATGCTCGATCCGGTGAGGATCTTCGCCGATCAGGTAGTCATTCAGCTCGTTGACGGCGGCGACCATCGTGCGAGCGCGCCCTTCGAGGGTTCCTTCGCCGGTGCCGATGAGCCCCTCATCCGTGTGCACCCGGACGAAAACCCAGTCCCGCCCTCCACCAAAAACCGGAATCGTTTCGATATTGATGATTTTCAACGGAGCCCTCAGCTTTCAGCCGTCAGCAATCAGCTAACGAAACGTCATATGTCAAACGCAAGGACGAAATGATCAGAACCTGACCGTTCTCCTGACGGCTGACGACTCGCAAACTCGCTAACCCTTCACACTGCCTGCGGTGAGACCGGCGATGAATTGGCGAGAGAGCAGGAGATAGGCGGCCACGACTGGAATGATCGAAATGGTGACGCTTGCAAAGATAAGTCCCCATTCGGTCGTGTAGGTTCCGCGGAAAGCCATGATGCCAACCGGCAACGTCTGCGACTCCTCACGCGTGAGCAGAATGAGTCCCAAGAAGAAGTCATTCCACATCCACACCCCGTTGAGAATCACGACCGCGGAGATGGCCGGTCGTGTCAACGGAAGCATGATGCGCCAGAAGATTTGAAAGTGACTTGCCCCGTCGATCCGGGCGGCATCCTCCAGGTCTTTTGGCAACTGCGCGAAAAATCCGGTCAACACCAACACACCGAGGGGAATGCCGAATACCGAATAGACAAGCACCAATGACCAGATGCTGCCGAGCAGATTGGCCTGCCGCGCCATGATGAAAATCGGAATGATGATCAACTGAACCGGAACAACCAAACCGCCAATAAAGAGGAGCCGCAGCGCCATCCTCCCGCGGAAAGCGAATCGGGCAAGACCGTATGCGGCAAGGCAGGCCAGCGCGGTGCTGAACACGACGCCAAACACCGTCGAGACGAGACTGTTCCAGGTTGCCCGCTGAAGATTCGCTTCATCCCAGGCTTTGCGATAGTTGAAGAAATCGAACGATTCCGGCAACCCGTAGGGATTGCTGAAGAACTCGGTCACCGTTTTGAAGGAACCAAGCACCACCATCGCGATCGGAATCAGCACGAAGGCACAAACCAGCAGCATGACGGCATGCCAACCAACTTCTCCCGCGATCTTCCCGAACCGTTTCTGCCAGATCGGACGCGGTCGCGCGGCCGTTGATTTTGCAAGCGGTTGCAATGCGGGTTGCGTCTCGACTCCGGAACTCATGCCAGCGCCTCCTCTCGTTTGCCGAGAAACTTGATCAGCACGGCAGACATGACCGCGAGGAAGAGGAAGAGCACGACGCCTTCCGCCATAGCGAAACTGAACCTCGCCTGTGAATTGAACGAACCCTATCCAAACGCGTCACTGTAGATGAGCACGTTCAGAACCAATGTCGCGCCATCCGGAACTCCGGCCGCACCACCAAGAACATAGACGAGGTCGAATGCGCGGAAGATGAGAATGAACGAGAGCACCGTCACGATCGTGAAGGCCGGTGCGAGGAGCGGGAATGTAATGTCACGGAAAACCTGCCAGGGTTTTGCGCCATCGACAAGTGCAGCGTGCTTTAAGTCCTCCGGCACATTTTGCAAACCGGCCAGGTAGAGCACGACGGCCATACCATTCCATTGCCATGCCTGGACAATCATCACGGTCTTGAGCGCCCAGGCCGGATCAGCCTGCCACTCACGTTGCCAACCGGAAAGACCGATGTCGCTGAGAACAGGGTTCACGACGCCGATGATCGGATCGAGCATCAGGACCCAAAGCACTCCGGTTGCCACCGCCGACATGATGACCGGCAGAAAGATGATCGCCCGATAGACGTGCGTCATAAACGTCCGGCGATTGAGCATTAGCGCGAGTCCGAGTGAAACGGTGTTCTGGAAGACGAAGATGAAAGCAAAGAGCTTCAGTGAATTTCTGGTTGCCTGCCAGAACTGTACATCACTAAATACATCTTGAAAATTCTGAAACCAGATTGTTGGTCCAACCGGACCTCGACCCGACCAGTCGAAAAAACTCAAATAAAACGATCTCACCGTGGGATACAGAAAAAGGACCGAGTATGCCAGGAGCGCGGGGATCACAAACCAGAAATAGGGGACCCGCTGCCAGATCCGGGGAGTTTTGTGAGGCAACGATGGGTTCAACGACATTGACAGTCCTACGAGGCGAGGAATCGACTCAACACTCTGAGCATCCGGAGTTCAAAACACCCCCTGGGGGTGATCGCGAACGATCACCCCCAGGGGGTGCAGTTTGCCGTTAGGCGCTTGGGATGACAGCAGCCTGCTGCGCTTCAGCGAACTGCTGCGCGGTCAGGCGGCCGGACCAGAGACCACCATGGTTGTCCTGGGTGGCAGTCACGCTGCCGCTGAGTTCCGGAAGGTCGTACCAGACAGCCACGTCGCCGCCGGCAGCCGCCACAGCGGTCTCGCCGCGGATCGGATCCGTTGACTCGGTGACGTTCTTGTTGATGGGGATCGCGATGTTGTCGGAAACGAGTTGCTGCGCTTCCGGTGTCGCCAGCCAGTTGACGAACTTCGCGCCGGCTTCCTGCTTCTCCGGCGAGGTGTTCGCGCTGACCGTGTACAGCAGCTCGAAGCCAGTGGTGGTGGCCTTCTTGCCTGCTTCCGGTCCCGGCCATGCGATGAAGCTCAGGTCGGCATCCGGGTTGACTTCGCGATATCCGGTGTAGTCGGCGGTTCCGGCAACCATCATCGCGCCCTGGCCATTGGCGAAAATCGCCTTGGCGGTGGTGTAGTCAGTCGCCTCGAAACCGGCGTTGTAGTACGGCACGAGATCGAGCAGAAGCTGGGCAGCACTCACCGCATCAGCATCGGTGAGCTTGCGGGTTCCCTTGCGAACTTCCTCGAGACCGGCGAAGCCGAGCACCGAAGAAGTCAGACCGATGTACATGAAGTACGGGTGGACCCAGTCCTTGGCGCCAAGCACCATGGGAGCCTCGACACCAGCGGCCTTCAGGGCTTCGCAGGCGGACTTGAGCTCATCCCATGTTGTTGGTGGGGTGATATTGGCCTTGGCGAAAACCGGATTGTTGATCGCGAGACCAACGGTGTACGCAGCCAGAGGCACACCGTAGACCTTGCCATCGATCTCGACCTGTCCGCGAGCGGCATCGGTCAAACCACTGATGTCGATCTTGCCGGTAAGGTCAGCGTACGGTAGATCGCCGCCCTTGTTCACATTGACGATCAGGCCACCTTCCTGCTCGCCGATGATGTCAGGAGTCTCGCCGCCGGTGATGGCTGTCTGGAGTTTGGCTGCGTACTGATCACCGGGGATAGTGGTCAGTTCGAGCTCGATGCCAGGGTTCGCCGCCGTGAAGGCGTCGAGAATCGTTGTCATCGGGTCTTTCCATTCCGGGTGGTTACCCCAGATGGAGAGTTTGATCGCATCCTGTGCGCTGGCTGCTTGCGGTCGAATGCCGCCCAAAGCTCCAGCGAATGCCACACTTCCGGCAATTCCGCCGGTTGCCTGCAGCAAGCGTCTCCGGGACAGATGACGCTCTGCTACTGTCTTGATATCGGACACCATGAACCTCCCTCTCGCTCTTCGCGATGTTGAAACACGCGTAGATCTACTGATTTTCACGTTACGTAGAGCGATCTTAGCAACGTGCCGCGTTTGCTGTCAATGAATTTCACGCACTGATTGGCTCCGTTTCGTCAAAATGGGGAACTTCAAGAAAGCAACAATCAAACCGAAAAACACACAATTCGAGAAGGCAAAGTGTTTGAACAGTGATACCCGAACCGGGAGCTGGTCAAAATGCACAGAATCGACGCTTCGCGGGATGACTGCGATCCACGCAGCCACTCGAGTAGGTACGGAGGAGCACGATCGTAAGCGGTGATACGATGTTCTGCCCATCTGATTGATCAGTTCTGGCTATTTCGCACAAGTTGGTCGCAGTTGAACGCCAAATGTTGCAATCACTGCTTTCAAAGGTGAATTACGGGATGAGACCATCGAGATCCGGTCGCAGAACGACGCTCTCCTGCTCGTTGGGATCGGTTCTCGCCAAAACGGCGATGCACGGTTCGGTCATACTCGCGTTCAAAGGTAGGTGAGGAACTCCGGCCGGGATATAGATCATGTCGCCAGGTACACAACTCATATGGTGTTCGAGGTGCTCCCCGTACCACATCTCGCTTTTTCCGCTCAGAACATAAATCGCGGTTTCATGATCTTCGTGAAAGTGGGTTTTGGCCCGTCCACCGGGTGGGATATTCAACATATGCATGCACAAACCGACCGCGCCAACGCTCTCCGCAGAAATTCCGTGCTGATAGGAGAACCCCTGTTTGCCCTCGTAGGAAGAGCCGGCCTGCAATAAAACGCATGTCTTTTCGTTGTTGACCGGCATCGCCAGCTCCTCCCAATCCAGACCTGCAGAACTATTTCGAAAAAGTAACGATTTCGCCGACCTCAAGAATGCGGCTCGCTCCTCCTCCGAACGCGGCATACGCCTCTACGAATGCACTCGGGTCGAGCGTCGCACCAGGGCCAAACCCTGCGGGTTCCCACATGTTGTAATGGTTGGGGATCGCCAGTTTGGGTTTGATGTACGAGAGCATCAGTGCTGCTTCGCGATCAGTCCAGTTACCACCCACGCCATTGATCGGTGTGAAACAGACATCGATGTCGTGTTGTGCCATCTCCCGGAGACGAGCATCGTATTCAGTGTCGCAGATCGCCCAGATTGTCAGTTCGTCGATCTCGAGGAGAAAACTCACCGCATCCGGCGCCGGTGCATCATCGACTTCATGCCGCGCGAACTCACTTGAAACCTGGACATCACCGAGGGCGAAGTACGCACCCTTGTTCATTAGAATGACCTTGTCGGCCGGCCAGCCCCATGCCTTTGCCCGCACGGTGCACGAACCAGGCCCGGCAAAGATTCCTGGATTGCGTTGCGCCCAGTCTTTGATCACGGGAGCGTCGAGGTGATCCTCATGCCAGTGCGAAACGAGGTAGAGGTTCGGCTGGATCAACGCGGGATCGATGGGCGAAGGCAATATGCGATCGAGTCCCCATTGGGTCTTCGCATAATCAGACAGGTACGGATCGATCGCGATGATCACGCCACCCGGCGATTTCAGCAGATAGCCGGCCTGCCCCAGCCAGACACAGGCCACGGTCCCCGGCTCAACAACCAGTTCCTTGAATTGCGTTTCCAACGACGTCGACATGGCGGCCCTCAATGAGACTCATTGACGATGATCCCGGGAATGAATTGACGATCCTGATTATCCGACACCCTGCAACCCGACGAGGGAGCGGGCATGTTCAATTTCGCCAAGATGGCGCATTCCGTGTTGATAGAGAAAGACGTCCATCAGATCGCCAAGGTAAACGGGTCCATCCCCTGCCAGATGGGCAATAAATCCACCTTTCAGAGCTTCGGGGAGAGATTCGAAAAGCACATCGTTCCATCTGGTTTCGTCAGCAACGGCCAGGGTCTGTTCTGTCCGACTGAAAACAGCAGTCTGGTAAACCCGCCACGCGGCCAGATCGGTCATCCGAACCGTCTCCGCCACCTCGATTGGCGTACCGCGTTTGATGGGGTCGAGCGCAATCCCGGTGCGCTCTGCCCACTCGGAATTCCAGAGCATTGGTACCTGCAGCATTCGCTCGCTGATCCCGCGATCTTCGCCTGTTACATAATGGAAGAGACTGAACGTGATCGGCAAAACACCGGATCGTTCGTGGTGATTCACCTGATCGACAGTCATGTCTTCCAGCGCTTGCTGCCAGAACACATGCATTGCCCTCACCCGCCGCAGCAATTCACCCCACGGATTGCTCTGCATAAGAAACTCCGTGTCAACAAGACTTCGCCATACGCCGGTAACTGTTAGCTGAAGGCTCGTCTCAATCCTTCCACCGCGCGAAAATCGTGCTGGCGTTCTGACCGCCGAATCCGAACCCATTCGCCATCGCAACGTCGACATTCAAATCGCGAGCGACATTTGGCACATAGTCCAGATCGCACTCTGGATCCTGATTCATCAGATTGATCGTCGGGTGAACCCGGTTGTCCCGGATCGCCATCACGCAGCCAAAGCCGGAAATCGCACCGGCCGCGCCCAGGAGGTGACCGACCATCGATTTGTTGGCCGAGAGCGCCAGCTTGTAGGCGTGGTCGCCAAAGGCGAGTTTGACCGCCTTGGTCTCCGCGATATCGCCTATTGCCGTCGACGTCGCATGCGCCGCGACATACTGAACATCGGACGGCTGGAAACCGGCACGTGAGAGGGCATGCTTCATCGCGGAAGCAGCGCCGCGCCCTGTCGGATCTGGTGCAGTGATATGGAACGCGTCTGATGTATAGGCGCCACCCTTCGCTTCGCAGAGGATGGTCGCACCACGACTCACTGCATGCTCCTCGGTTTCGAGGACCATCACGGACGCGCCTTCAGCGAACACAAACCCATCGCGATCGGAATCGAACGGACGACTGGCCTTGGTTGGGTCATCGTTCCGGCGCGAGAGCGCACCCATGTTTGCCAATCCCGCGACCGCGACCGGCGTGATCCCCGCCTCGGTGCCGCCAGTTATCACGACATCCACCTCACCGCGCTGCAGCATATGCACGGCATCGATGTAGGCCTGAATACCGGACGCGCAGGCGGCGGCGGAGGTGATCGACGGCCCGTGAATCCCGAATGTGATCGAAACCTGACAACTCGCCATATTGGGAGCGAACAGCGGAATCAGAAAGGGACTGACGTAGCGTTGTCCCTTGCCCGACATCGCAACGACATCATGCTCAATGGTTGGAATGCCACCACCACCGGTGTTGACAACCACGCCGACTCGCTCGCGGTTGTCATCATTGATGACGAGCCCCGCTTGCTCGATCGCCTCGCGTGCCGCCGCGACCGCAAACTGAGCGAAGCGGTCCATCCGTTTGGCTGCTTTGAAATCCATAAAATCTTTGGGTTGGAAATCGGGGACTTCACCGGCAATCTGCACTTCGAGATCGGAAGGATCCCAGGATTGAATGTGCCTGACGCCTGACCGGCCGGAGGTTAGCCCTTCCCACGTGGCGGCCGTGCCAATCCCCAGCGGTGAGATCGCCCCGACGCCCGTAATGACAATTCGCTTCACCGCCGATACCCCTCTCCAAACACACCATACCGGCTCCCCGCATCTCAAACCGCGAAGGAAAACCGGCGCTGTATCTCGCTATTACTCAATGCACACGGGCATGGCAACCCGCGAATTGATTTACCCGCATCCGAACTCAGGATGAACACGGTACCAGATCATCGTGCTAAGTGTACGCAATCGGGATGCTTTGCAACGGCTCTGCCTGATCGTCTTCTATTTGGAGGTCATTACCGGCAACCCAAGTCCGAGATCAGACACAGACTGATTGTTGACCTCGCGACTGATTCGCTTGATCAACCCACCAAGCACCGCGCCAGGACCGAGTTCGAGAAACGTGGTCGCCCCGTCTTCGATCATCTTCTGAACTGAACCCGTCCAGTTCACAGGCGATTCCATTTGTTTTGAAAGTTCTGCCCGTATATCCGAGGTGGTGATGACTGATGATGCCGTGATGTTGGCGTACACCGGGAACGCCGGGTCGTTCATCTCCGTTGCGGCGACCAGTTCGGCGAACTGCGCTGAGGCATCCGCCATCAAAGGCGAGTGGGATGCAATGCTGACCCCCAAACGGGCAATCCGCTTCGCTCCCCGCGCCTTCGCCAACTCCATCGCACGCTCCAGCGCGCCGACTTCACCGGAGATCACCGTTTGCCCCGGGCAATTGGCATTCGCCAGCACCACGATCCCGGTCTCGTCGCTCGCCTCCGCACACACCTGCGCAAGCGCGGCATCATCGAGTCCAAGCACCGCAGCCATCCCGCCTGGTCGTTCGATGCCGGCCTCCTTCATCAATCGGCCGCGTTCACGCACGAGTTTCAGAGTGGTCGGGAAGTCCATCACACCGGCCGCGACCAGAGCGCTGAACTCGCCAAGCGAGTGCCCTGCGACCATATCTGGCCG
>Ga0105048_10015563_pt1 | contig 11798 bp, 13 predicted proteins | sample MAT05_FD_78382 | JGI IMG/M metagenome (GOLD analysis project Ga0105048, IMG submission 78382) | Freshwater microbial communities from Lake Fryxell liftoff mats and glacier meltwater in Antarctica - MAT-05 | ecosystem: Environmental > Aquatic > Freshwater > Ice > Liftoff microbial mat | place...
GCTCGACGGCCCCCGTGCGCTGGTCCACTTGGTCCACGCACGGAGCGGCCGTGTCCGCCGGGAAGCCGGTGCCCGGCTGGCGAGTAGTACGCCATTGGCTTAGAGTCCGGTATGCGGTTCATCGAGTCTCCGGTCTTCACGGCGAGCCTACGCCGGCATCTCGAGGACGAGGCGTACCGCGGCCTGCAGACGGCGCTGGCGCTTCGCCCCGAGCAGGGGGCGCTGATTCCCGGCGGCGCTGGATTGCGGAAGCTGCGGTGGGGCGCCGAGGGCCGCGGGAAACGCGGCGGGATTCGAACGATCTACTACTGGGCCGTCCTGGACGAGGTGTGCTACATGCTCTATGTGTACGCGAAGAACGAACAGGGCGATCTCACCGCCACACAGCTCCGCGCGCTCGCGCGCGTGGTGCGGGAGGAGTTCAAGTGAAGGCCGACGCATTCGATGAGTTGCTGATCAGCGTACGCCAGATGGGCGCGATCCGTCGCGGGGAGCGGAAGCCCTCGCGCACGACGACGTTCAAGCCAACGGATGTCAAAGCGCTGCGGGCGGCGCTCGATCAGTCGCAACCGGAGTTCGCGCTGATGATTGGGGTCAGCGTCGCGACGTTGCGCAATTGGGAGCAAGGCCGCCGCACGCCCGATGGGCCGGCGCTGGCGTTGTTGCAGGTCGCCGCGCACAACCCGACGGCGGTCGTCGAGGCGCTGCACCGCCCGCGTCGGCGGGGGGCGGCATAACCTACGCTGCTGCAGAGCTAACGCGTTATACAGCTAATTCGTTGTCCGGAGCTGTATGGAGGATTAGATTTCTACGGTGTCCTTCTCCGAGGTCGTCATGGCCAAAGCTCGTCCTCGCGCGCCCGTCGTGCGCAAGCGAAAAAATATCTTCGTCGATCAGCGCAAACTGGATGCGGCGAAGACCGCCCTCGGTGCGCTGACGGAGACCGCCACGATTGACGCCGCTCTCGACTTGGTCGTCTTTCGCACGGAAGTGTTTGGTGCGCTCGATCGCGTCGCGGCCGACGGAGGATTCGCACCGGCGGGACGCCGTCGCCGCGCCGGATGATCTACACGCTCGACACGAATATTCTGGTCGGCGCGATGCGCCGCCCAGCGGAAATGCTCGGGCTCAAAGAATTTCTCGAATGGGCGTTACCGCATACGGCGCTGTCGAGCGTGGTCGCCAGTGAGCTGCTAGCCGGTGCGCGCACCGAGTCCGCACGGCGCCTCGTCGAGCGAGACCTGTTGGGCGCGTTCGACCGACGGGGGCGCATCCTCGCCCCGAGTGCGGCGGCGTGGAGCGAGACCGGGCTCGTGCTCGGCCGCGCGACCACGGCGTCCATTGGCGCGTCGTGGCAGAACGATTTGTTACTGGCCCACACCGCGCGCGAACTCGGCTGGACGCTCATTACGCGAGACAAAGACTTCACGCGCATTCGCCCGTTGGTGAAAGGGCTGCGCATCGAAGCTCCGTTTCCGCGGCGCCCCGGCATCGCGCGGGGCGCTGTATAACGAGCGTTGCTGCAGTCAAAGGCATTGCCGTACGCTGTGTAACTGCGCAGCACTTCGTGCTGCTCCGTTCACAGCTAGTTTATGAGAGCCTTTGCAGCAGAACGCGCGCGTTAGCCGCACTGCGGACGGTGCCTACATGAAGCCTATGGTATCGGGGAACCAGTACACTTTTCGCGTGAGCTTGAAGCGACGCAAGTCCGTCTGGCGCACGATGGTGCTGCGCGGCGATCAGACGCTTGACGACCTGCACGAAACGATCTTTGCCGCCTTTGACCGCGACGACGAGCATCTGTATGCGTTCTATTTTCCCAACGCCACCGCCCGGCGTTCACCGCGCGGTGCGCGGTTCAAGGAGTATGCGGCTCCCTATGGATTCGAGCCGGATGCTCTCACGCGGGATGGCCGGTACAACGCGGCCGCCGTGCGGCTCGACGACCTCAAGCTGAAGCAAGGCCAGACGTTCGAGTACTTGTTTGACTTTGGCGACGAATGGTGGCACGCGATCAAAGTCGACGCCCTCGGCGCGAGTGATCCGACGAAGGCGTATCCGCGAATCGTCGACATGCGGGGCGCGTCCCCCGCACAGTATCCCGAGGAAGACGAGTAGCGCGGCTGCCCGGCGGCTCATGCACGTACTCTTGACGGCGCGGCGGATGCCGGTGGTGGCTCGCGCGATGCGCCCGCGGGCCGCATTTTTGACCATGCGCCGCCGCAGCATTGCGGGCGTTCGCCGCACGAATTGAGGGAGGCGCAAGCAATGCCCACGTCACGCAAGGCTCCCTCGCGCAATCCGTTCCTTGGGACATGGCGCATCACGCACATGGACGCGTACGATGCGGACTATTTCGACATGGAGGTGGCGGCGTACATCGCGCTTGAGCGAGGCCAACGCGGCGCATTCCAGTTCGGCGCCGTCAGCGGGATCATCGACTATCGGCGCGTCACACGTGACGGCGCGAACGCCATTGAATTCACGTGGGACGGCCAGGATGAGATGGATCCGGTGATGGGCCGGGGCTGGGCCGCGGTTACCGATGGTCAGCTCGCCGGTCGAATCTTCACTCATCAGGGGGATGATTCCTCATTCGTGGCGAGACGCGTCAGGTCACGACCGAAATGAAGTCCGTTTCGCGACGCTGCGGCTAACGACACGTTGCAATTGACGAGCAACCGATGGTGCGCTCGCTCCGCTCGCTCTATTTCCTTTGCTCGCTGGTGAACGTGAGGCGTGAGAATGCGGCTACCCCGGCGGAGCCGTGCCGAGCAATGCTGCCGTTCGCCCGGGACGTGGCGGCCTTGGTCGCCGACGTGGCTTGGCCAAGCATGCGGGCGACATCGCGACGGCGCTCGTCCGCGCCCACCGCAGACAGCAAGAGCCCGGCGACGCTCAGGTCCACGTCCAGCGCCTCCCATCGCAACGCGCTCCCGCCGCGATTCACCGCCACGGCCGCGCGCTGCGTCGGCGTCGCGCGCCGCAGCGCGGGGATCGCGCGCACCGGAAAGGCAAACAGGAAGCCATTCGTGAGCTCGAGGACAATGCGCTCCGCGCGGCGGGAATCTGCGCGAGGATCTCGGCGACACTGATCGAGGGACTAGCCATGGTACCGTCTCCACGCCGCCTACAGCGGCCCGAGGTGCGCCTCCACGAGCCGAAACGCCGCCATCACGTCGGCGGGCTTCAGGTCATGGATCGTCCGAATCGCGAGCGTGGACTCGTCGTCCGGCAAGGTGATCACCAGTTCCCCGCTGCCCTTGTGCACATGGACGTGCGGCGGCCCATGTTCCCGGGCCGGGAGCAGGACGCGCACCTGAAATCCGTTGGCGTCCAGCACCGTGGGCATGGCCGATGGTAACCGAGCCGTTAGGTTTTTACAAGCATCGTCGTCCAGCCGGGACGACGCGTCCGGCGAGACTGCCCCGAGGAATCCGCCGCAATCTAACCTCGCGTTGCTCTTGACATGGCCATTGCGGAGTGCTCCCTGTTCGATGCGCTCACTGGTCGCATCCTGTTGCGCTGCCCTGCACGAGAATGCAAGCGTCCAGCAGCGTCGCGTAGCCGCAACCGAAATCGATCGGCGTCGCGTGCACGTACGGCCGGGTCACACTCACGCGCGCCGCGCGTACGAATTCCGCCAGCGTCGCCGGTTCGACGAGCAACTCCGGCGCGCACAGTGCCCAGTTCCCGCAATTCTTCGACGCGACGACATTGCACCCCATCACCTCGGCTTCGAACAATACCCCAGGTGCCGCGTCGAACAGTGAAGGACAGACCACCGCCTTCGAACGCCCCATCAAGGCGAACAACTCCGCGCGCGAGGTGATCAGCCCATGCCGTACGCTATTTCCGACCGGCGGCGCGGCGAGTCCAACGATGTGCACGCGCAGCTCCCGGCATTCCTCGATGACGCCGCGCACGAACGGAAAGTTCTTCTCGTACCGGTCCCATCGACTGGCGACAAAGAGCAGGTCGATGTCACGCGCGTCGAACGGCAGCGCGAGTGAGGCGTGCTGCAGCGGTTCCGCGCGGATCCACTCGGCCATCGAGATGACGTCCGGATAGAGCTTGCCGGCCTGATACGGATAGAAGCCCGAGCAGAGATCACGCACGAGAGGCGAATGCACGAGAATGAGGTCGGCCAGCTCGACCGCCCTGCGCTCCCACTCGTGAAAGAGCAGTGGCGGCTCGGCGCCCGTACGCATGGCATCACACACACCTGTCGCATCGCCGAAGAGACGCAGGTAGCGATCGACCTGGTCGCACCCCGCCGTGAAGAAGATCGTGTGCGTGGTCGGCGCCGCCTGCTTGACGGCGAGCGCCGCAATGAACCCGACGGCCACCACGACGTCGGGGGCAATCTCGCCCAGCAGATGGGCGAGTTTCGGTTGCGGTTGGTGAAAGGCGCCGGCGAGCGTGTGCGTGCGCACGTTGCGCAGACGGCGCGGGTTGTCGTAGTTCGCGCCGAACGTATCGCGCAGAAACTTCTCACTCGCCGCGTCGACGAGGTTGAGGTACGTGACGTCGAGGCCATCGCGCTGCATGCGCTCGAACAGCGCATACGTCGCCGTACTGGCGCCACCATACCCAGGCGTCTCGAAGCAGGCGACAAGAATGCGACGATCTCCCGAAACGCCCTGGGAGCTGCTCGCGTGCGGCGGCGTGTCTCCGCTCATGTCGGTGCACCTGCCGTCGGCCGCCGGTCGGCCCAGAGCGCAAGACTGAGCAGTCGCCAGAGCAGCCAGCCGTGATTCGCCGTGCGATCCAGATGCTGTCGATGAAGCGATCGCAGTGCACGGCGATTGAGTGGCAGCCCCACGAGATCGGCGCGCGCCAGCACGACGTCCTCGAACATCGGTCGCAGCACACCGCGCATCCAACCATCCATCGGTACGGTGAACCCGCGCTTGGCGGTCGTCTGATACCGTAACCGACGCGCGAGTGCGTGGCGCAGCGGACGCTTCCCTTCGCGCCGGGAGAGATCCAGGCACGTCTGCCAGTCCACGCGCGACGCGACATCCAGCACCTCGAGATCGAGCAGCGGCATGCGTACTTCAAGTGCAGGATGCATGCTCGCGCGATCGACCTTCATGAGCACGCGCGGCAAGTGGAAGCCCAATTCGACACCGCGCATCCAGCGCGCCGCCGCATCCTGCTCGTGTCCGGCGAAGCGAAAGACCGTGAAGTCGGCTGGCAGGGCGGGCAGCTCCGGAAACAACGCCTCGATATCGGCCATGCCCACAAACTGGTGGTGTGACTGAAAGAGATCGCCGAGCGATCGGTACAGCAACGCATGCTGCCGACGGTCCGCCGCCCACTGCAGGCGCCGGCGCCACGGCGGATGGCGGAAGCGACGCGCTGCATCGAGTACCGACGCCGCGCGTGAGACATACCCCCAGAACAGTTCATCGCCAGCGTCGCCGGAGAGCATCACGGTGACACGCTGGCGGGCCGCGCGTGAAACGAGCAATGTCGGAAGGATGGAATAGTCGCCGAACGGTTCAGCGCAGGCAGCGCACGCCGACTCCACCAGCGAGGGAGCGTCGGAGGGGGTGAGTTCAACCACGATGTGCTCCACCCCGATTTCGCGCGCGTAGCGCCGCGCATCCTCCGACTCATCTTCCGCTTCGCCGGCGAGTCCGAGTGTGAACGCGGGCACCGGATGATCGAGCATCGATTGCATCAGCGTCGCGACCAACGGAGAGTCGATGCCGCCGGAAAGGAACGAGCCGACGGGGACATCGCTCACCAGATGTCGTCGCACCGCTGCGGTCACCGCCGCATCCACCGCGTCGAATGCCTCGTCAGCACGCAGGTCGGGCACGCGATCGACCGGAAAATCATAGAACCGTCCGCGCGCCTCTCGATTGCCCGCATCGATCGTCAGCCACGATCCCGCCTCGAGCATCATGGTACCTGTGTGCAGCGCGTACGGTGCGGGGATATAGTCGAAGCGGAGATAGAGTCCGAGTGCATCCGGGCGCACCGCATCGCGCGGCAGCCATGGATGCACGGCCAGCTGGTCGTACTGCGAGCCGAACGCGAGTCCATCCTCGCCGCGTCGCACGTAGAGTGGCTTCATTCCCGCGTGGTCGCGCGCCAGCAGCAGCTGCCGTTGCTGCGCGTCGTAGAAGGCGAGCGCGAACATGCCGTTGAACATGCGAAGCGCGTCGACACCCCAGCGCACCAGCGACTGCAGTACGACTTCCGCGTCGCCGGTGGACCGGACGCGAATGCCTTCGGTGCGCAGCCGCTCGCGCAGCGCACGGAAGTTGTAGATCTCGCCGTTGCACACAAGCGCGTAGCGTCCGTCATCGGTCACCAGCGGCTGATGACCGGCTGGTGAGAGATCGAGCACCGCGAGCCGGCGAAAGCCGAGCATGCAGTATGCGCCATCCGACCAGACACCCGTGTCGTCGGGTCCACGACGCGCGACGAGCGCGAGCGATCGTGCAAGCTCGCCCGCGCATGCGCTTACTTCAGGCGCGAAGGTGAGTACGCCGGCGATGCCGCACATGTCAGTCAGCGCGGTTGGTGGACGTGTGCGTGGCGCCGCGCGACACCAACGGTGCGAACTCGCGCCGCAGCACGTCGTCATAGATGGCCATGCGCGATTCCCAGGTATGATGCGCGAGGATGTAGTCGATCGCGGTCTGCCGCTCACCGCCGGCTCCGGCGCAGGCGAGCACGCACTCGGCCATCGCATCCATGTCCCCGTTCGCCACCACCGCGCCGAGGCCGGCGTCGCGCACCACGTGGTCGTTGGGGAAACCCGACTCGCTCACCGTTGGCAGTCCGGCGCGCAGGTAGTGATAGAGCTTGGTGCTTTCGTTGTTGTGCATGAACGGCCCCGCCGACACCACGACGCCGACGTCGGCATGGAGCATGTGCTGCCACGACGCGTGATAGGGCACGACACCGAGCTTGGTCACGTACTGCGGATCGAGGCGTCGCGTGTCACCCGGCCCCGCGACATAGAGCCGTGCCTGCGGTGCAAGTCGCCGACCGAGCGCGTTCAGTTTGGCCACCAGCACCGCGTTGGCTTCCGGCTGCGAATCGTAGACGTTGCCCGAGAAGAGCACTCGTACACCGTCGCGCGGAGGGAACGGATCCTCGCCCCTGGCGGGAATCTCCGAGGCCGCGGCGCCGGGCACCACCAGCACTCCATCACGCTCGCGGAAGAGTTGTACCCACAAGTCCCGCGCAGGCTGCGAGAGCAGCGTCACATATCGCGCGCGTTCATCGATCTCGCGCTGCGTGCGCAGCATGCGCTCCCGATCAGCACCATAGAAGTAGATCCCCGGCAGGTCGCTGTCGCCGACCACGGAGCCCAGCTTGGCGATGATGAACGGATGCGACGTGCCGCCGTAGCGTGCAAGCGTTTCCCACCCCTGATGGAAGTTCGTCTCCACCACGTCGTACTCACGCCACCGGACGCGCGAGAGCGCCACCCGCCGTACCCCGTCACAGACGGCACGGCTGCGTGCGCCGAACAGCAGTCCGAGCTCCGCGCTGGCGATGTCCACCGAATGTCCGAGGCGCGCGAGGGCGCGTGCACTCTCCAGCAACTGAATGCGCGCCATGTCCACTGGCGTGGCGACGCCCACCCGCTCGGTGTTGTAAACCATCACGATGCGCGTCATGAGTCGTCGGGAGCCGGTCGTTGGCGAATCGTCGAATCGTCACCTGCCTTCAGTCTCGTGGTCATGACACGCCAGCGTAAGGTGCGCCGAGCGATCATTCTCCTCTCTTGTCTGCGCAGCGTACTCGTAGCAATGTGAGGCGTTCTCCTCGCATACCGAATCGCGCATCGAACCGCTCACCGAATCGCCCATCAAGTCACGCCGCGAAGCATCCAACGGGACGCAGGATCGGGCGACGGAGGAGGCTGGTCGCCCGGTGGGGTTGCTCCTCACGCGCAACCTGCTCACGGGCGGCGCCGAGCGCGTGCTGGTGACCTACGCCAACCATGCGCGAAGTTTTCGACCAGTGGTCGGGTTGCTCGAGAAGAAGGGCGCGCTGCTGGACGAGTTGCACGCGACGGTTCCCTGTCATGCGCGCATCGATCGCACGGTTCCCGTCTCGTTCGTGACGCGCTGGTCGCCCGAGATCCCCGGCGAGACGTTCGCGCGACTCGCGCTCGAGTGCCTCTGGCTGCGCGACGTCGTGCGAACCACGGGAGCGACGGTCGTGTCGTCGTTCCTCATGCGCGCGCACGTGGTGGCGCTGCTGACCAAGCTCACGTTGCTGCCGGGGCTTCCGCTGGTGCTCAACGTGCACGAGCACATGTCGGAGTCGGCGGAGCACTTGTATCCCAAGCGGCGCGACCGCGCGATGATGCGCTGGATCACGCGCCATCTCTTTCCGCGCGCCGATCGCATCGTCGTGGTGGCCGACGCACTGCGACGCGATCTGGTGGAACGCCATGGGGTCCCCGCGCACATGGTGGACGTGGTGCATAACCCGCTCGAGATCGATCGCATTCGCCGTGCAGGCGCATCACCGGTCGACCTGACGCCTGGCGCGAAGGCGTCGGACGAGCGTGCGCAGACGATCGTGGCGGTCGGGCGATTGGTACACCTCAAGGGCTACGACCTGTTGCTGCAGGCCTTGGCGCTACTGCGCCGCACACGCGACGTGCGCCTCCTGTTGGTGGGCGAGGGTCCGGAGCTGCCGGTCCTCGAAGCACTCGCCGAGCAGCTGGGCGTGCGCGCGCACGTGACGTTCGTCGGTCAGGTGGCCAATCCGTGGCGCTACATGGCGCGCGCCGACGTTCTGGCGCTCACGTCACGGACCGAGGCGTTTCCCAATGTGCTCACGGAGGCGATGGCGCTGGGCATTCCCGTCGTGGCCACCGATTGCACGGGCGGTATCCGCGAAAGCCTGCTCGACGGGGACTGCGGATTGATTGTTCCGACCGAAGACATCGGCGCCATCGCCAACGGGCTCGATCGCGTACTCGGCGACGACGCGCTCCGGAGCCGGTTCACCGCTGCCGGTCATCTACGCGCCCTGTCGTTCGATCTGCCCGTGGTACAGGAGCGCTACGAGTCGGTGTTGCGCGGCGCCATGAGGCGCGGCGCCATGAGGCGCGGCGCCGTGATGGATGGCACCAGGGATTCGGCGCGCGGCTGACCGCGGGCGACGTTGAAAGCCGCCTACAGCCACCCCTCGAGCAAGCGGCGCTCGCAGGCGCGCGCGCGCATGTGCCAGCCGGGGCGAAGTGCGAGCCGCTGCACCAGTCGCAGCTTGCGATGCATCGAGCGCGAGCCGGTCAGACTGCGTTGCACGGCGTCGGCGATGTCGGCGCGGCCGTTTGCGCGCGCCAACTCCAGCACGTAGCCGAACTGCCGCACGTCGTAGTCGTGTCGGCAGAAGATGCGACCGGCCTGCTGCAGATCGAGCATCCGACGATCGAATGTCGCACAGGCGTCGAGCGCATTGATGGCGTCGAGCGCCAGCATCGTCCGATAGCAGGTGTTGCACGCACCGCAGTTGCGACCGTCATCGGACTGCCAGCAGACGCGCAGATGCTCCATCGCCACAGGCGACCGCGCGACGTACTGCGTCTTCTCCACGCGCATGAACGCCGGCCCATCGTGCACCACCCGGGTGCGCGACGACGTGAACATCGGATCGGTGAGCGGATGCGAGCCCCAGAAGCGCAGGTCCCGATAGCCGGCCGATGAGCCGATCAGCACCGCATCGTACGCGCCACCGACGGCATGCGCGACGGCCGCCAGCGCTGCACCGTGCGACACTCGCGACCAGTCCGTGTCGTCGAATCGGGTTTTGCGAAGGTTCGTGGCGACCACGACGAGCCGCTTGCCGAGTGCGGCCGCCGCACGCTCGAGCGACTGCTCCACGTGGGCGAACGCCGGCTCGTTGTCGATCGGAATGTCGAACCCGTGCACGAGTACGAGATCGGCGATCGTCTCCGTGGCCGGCGTACCTTCACCGGCCGCGTGTCGGAGCGCCGTGAAGAACGAGTCCACACCGCCCGAAAAGAAGGACGCCGTGGCGCCGGGCGTCTCGCGGCCGGAGGTGAGCGCCTCGCCCTCGATGGTTACCGCCGACAGCTCGGGGTACCACGACTGCCAGACGCGCGTGACTTCCTGTACCCCGTCTCGGAGCAGCGCGTCGATGGGCGCCTGCACGCGCAGCGACTCGTGTCGAAGCGCCGCCAGCGGTGCCAGTGCGGCGATGAACGGGTCACCTCGTGCGACCAGCGCACTCGCGTGGCCAGGCGGAACCTCGAACCAGAGCTCCTCGTTCGCCACCGATCGCGCGTCCGGGTGTTCGCCTTCGTAGCTGATCCGAGCGCTCAGACGTGCCCAACCGGCCCGACGGGGCGACTCGCCAAGCGAAACTTCTTCAATCAACACATCCGATGCGGTCTGAGACGACGGGCTCGAGTCGGCGCGAAAGGGACCGCGCACGGCTCCCAGTGGTGAGCGTCGGCGCACGCTCAGCGAGCGGGAAGCTATCACGCGCCATTCACCGCGCGCCATGCCTCAACGCACGGGTGCGCCGTGATGCGCCGGCCACGGTCTGACGCGAAGCCGGGCACTGAGACATCTTGTACGCGGACGCGGTGGTGTGCGTCCTTCCCCGACCAACCGTTTGCCGGCGATCGGTGACGAAGCATTCAAACACGGAGCGTCGCATCGCGCCCCTTCCGTCCTCATCCCCTGGCATGACGCCGGGCCACGCTGACCTGCTGCACGCCGCATGAGTTCACCCCTCGACGATCTCCGCCGCATCCTTGCCGACCAGTACGACGTCGTGCGCGAGGTGGGCAGAGGTGGCATGGCCACGGTCTATCTGGCGCATGCGCACGCCGACGGTCGCGCGGTGGCAGTGAAAGTGCTCAGCCCCGATCTGGCCGGCTCGGTGGGTGCGGAGCGTTTCCTGCGCGAGATCCGCATCGCCGAGCAGTTGCAGCATCCGGGCATTCTCGCGCTGCTCGATTCGGGAAGTCGGGAAGGCGTGACGTACTACGTGATGCCCTTTGTCGACGGCGAATCGCTGCGCGAGAAGCTGGCACGCGAAGGTCCGCTCCCCATCGAGGAGGCGGTGCGCATCGGGATCGAAACGGGCGAGGCGCTCGCGTACGCACACACGCGCGGCATCGTGCATCGTGACATCAAGCCGGAGAACCTGCTCCTCGCCAACGGAAAAGTCGCCGTCAGCGATTTCGGTATCGCGCGCGCCGTCGACCAGGCCGGCGCTGAGAAACTCACGGAAACAGGGCTCGCCGTCGGAACGCCGACGTACATGAGTCCCGAGCAGTGGATGGGCGACAAGATCGACGGCCGTGTCGATCAGTACGCACTCGGATGCGTGCTCTTCGAGATGCTCGTTGGCGAACCACCCTTCACGGGCCCGTCGCCGCATGTCGTGATGGCGCGTCACTCGATGGAGCCCGTTCCGTCCATGCGCGTGGCGCGCGCGACGATCGCGCCGGCGCTCGAGGACGTGGTGCGACGCGCGCTCTCGAAGACTGCCGCCGATCGATTCCCGACGGCCGACGAGTTCGTGGCGGCGTTGCGTTCGGCGCGGCACGAGGCGACACGCGCCGAAATGGCGCCCGGTGCGGTTGCAGCCACGCTCAACACGCCGCCGCCGATTCGCGTCGCGCCACGTCGTCCGGTATTCGCCTGGGCGGCGACCGCGCTCGCACTGGCCGTCGTGGTGTTCGGCGGCTACTGGTGGAAGGGCGGCGCAAGACCGGGACGCAGTGACAAGACCCGCGTCGTCGTCCTCCCGATCCGCAACGTCGGCGCACCGGA
>Ga0105048_10015565_pt1 | contig 11797 bp, 10 predicted proteins | sample MAT05_FD_78382 | JGI IMG/M metagenome (GOLD analysis project Ga0105048, IMG submission 78382) | Freshwater microbial communities from Lake Fryxell liftoff mats and glacier meltwater in Antarctica - MAT-05 | ecosystem: Environmental > Aquatic > Freshwater > Ice > Liftoff microbial mat | place...
AGCCGGAGCCGGAGCCGGAGCGGCTGTTACGCCGGCGGTGGCCGCTCGTCACACGGTTGAGCCTGCCTCAGGAGAGTCATATGACACGTGCACGCCCCCGCCGATGCCGGTGGGAAGGGTCACGCCGCAGCACCATCGGCCGCCGCGACGGTTTCGCGCTCGAGTCCACGATGCTGCTGCTCGTGTTGTTCGGTGCACTGATCGGTGTGGCCATGGCCTCGGTCGCGGTGTACACGCGCGCGGCTGGCACCGAGGTCAAGGCCGCCCAGGTGACCTACGCTGCTGAGGGGGCCGCCGATCAGGTGATGGCCCAGCTCGACGCCGCGATGAGCGATGGTGTCCTCAGCCCAGGCGACGTCGCGTCGCTGGCCCCGCCATCCATGGCGGGATTCACCTTCGTGCAGCAGACCACCACCGCCGGCGCAGCCGCCGCCCGCACGATCACGCGCGGCTCCTACGCCGGCTTGTACGCCCTCGAGCAACCGATGCTCGTGCGCGTCACCGCCGACGATCCGCTCGGCAATCGGGCGGCAGTCGAGGTCGGCGTCTCGGTGCAGGCGATCCCGATCTTCCAGTTCGGCGTCTTCTTCGACCGCGACCTCGAGATCGCCAACGGCCCGCCGCTCACCTTCGCGGGCTGGGTGCATTCCAACCGCAACATCTACATCAGCTCCGGGGCCTCCTTTTACCGCAACCAGGTGACGGCGGCAGACAGCTTCTTCTGGTCGCGCAAGGATCAGGTGGTGACGCTGAATGGCGTCCAGATCGCGAACAACGCCGGCATCCTGGTGCCGGTGGACTTCGACAGTCGCAGCCACGCTGGCGCCAGCTTCGTCGCACGCAGCAACCTGCGGTTCGATGGCAAGTTGATGACCAAGGTGAGCGGCGTGCGTCCGCTGAAACTGCCGCTGCCGACGGGTATGAACCCGGTCGAGCTGATCAGGCCGGCCACTGCCGGTGATGGGCCGGAGGTCACCGCCGTGCGGATGGCCAACAAGGCCGACCTGCGTCTGGTGATCAACCTCGCGCTGCCGCTCACGAACATCTGCACCGAAGCCACGATCACACGCGCGCCGGGACGGACGGTCCTCGGGGCCTCGTGCCCCTCGGTCTTCCAGTTCGTGCGCGACGCCTTCTGGGACGGGCGCGAGATGCGCCGCCCCGACGTGCTCGAGGTGGACATGGCGGCGCTGCGCACCTTCGTCAACGCCACGCCCGCCACGCGCCAGGTCAGCGTGGTGTACGTCGAATTCCGCAACGGCGACACGACCGTCGCCACCCGGGACTATCCCGCCGTCCGACTCCGGAACGGCAGTGAATTGCCCCTGCCAGCCACCGCCGGCGAAGCCGGTGGCGTCACGGTGGCGACCAACGCGGCGCTCTACGTGCGCGGCGACTACAACACCGTGAACTGGAAGCCTGCAGCCCTCATGGCCGACGTGGCGACCTTCCTCTCCGGCTCCTGGTCGGACGTCACCTCGAACACCTTCCCGCGTCCCGCCGCCACGATCGGGTCGACCGTGTTCGCCGGTGTCATTGCCGGCAACTCGGAGACGCCGTGCGACGCACGGACCTGCGGCGTGCAGCCGTACGGCGGTGGCCTCGAGAACTTCCCCAGATTCCTCGAGACCTGGAGCGGAACGACCTTCAGGTACGTCGGGTCGCTCGTCTGCCTCTTCCCGAGCACGCAGTCGCAGCGACTCTGGGGGCATACCCTCAACGGCGGCAGCGGGTATTACGCTCCGCCGGTCCGTGACTGGGCCTTCGAGACGCGCTTCCTCGACCCGAACCAGCTCCCGCCAGGCACACCGCGCCTCGGCTCCGTGCTGCAGGTCGCCTTTCGGAACGTGTACTGATGCGCCGTCGCGGTACGACGCTGGCCGAGCTGCTGGTGACCATGACCGTCCTCGGCGTGCTCACGGCGATCGCCGCGCCGAGGATGAAGGTGTCCTCGCGCGCGATGGTCGAGCAGAACGCGCGACTGCTCGCGCAGGACCTCGACCTCGCACGGACGAGGGCGTACTCGACGCGGGCGCGCGTTCGCACGCTCGTCGCCGACTCCACCTGGCGCACCTTCTTCGATCAGAACCGCGACAGCGTGTTCAGCGAGAGCACCGCCGAACAGACGGCGTACGGCGTGATGAGCCGCCGGATGCTCGAACCGAGGGTGATCCTCTCGCGGGGCAAGGCGGGCCCGCTGCCGTCGGACACCGTCACCGCCACCGGTACGACCCGACGCATCCAGTTCTCGCCACGCGGCGTCGCCGAGCCGTTCGGCAACACCAGTGTCGTCTACCTCACCCACCGAACCGACAGCGCGTCGGTGTACGCGGTCGAGGTCTCTCCCGGCGCCAACATTCGCGTGTGGCGATGGTTGAACAACACATGGCAATGACACACGCCGCAGTCACGCCGGCCACGCTGACCGTGGGAGGCACCCGCGGTGGCTTCGCGCTCCTCTCGATCATGGTGGCGGTGGTGCTCCTCGCCACCGGGGTCATGGCCATCGGGGCCGCGAACACCGCGCGGCTGCGCCAGCAGACGCTCTCCACCGTCCGGTCGGATGCGCTCACCATCGCGCGCACCTACCTGGAGTCGGTGCGGTCGCAGGACCCCTGGACCGTCGAAGACCGGGCGGCCGAGCAGGTCGATGCCAGCGGCGTCGTCACGGCGTCAGGACCGTTCACCCGGTCGATGGACGTCACGGTGTTGAACACCAATCTGCTCCTCATCGTCGTCGAGGTCCGGGGGCCCCGGCTCGCCGCACCGATCCGGCTCACCACGAACCTCTACCGCGGCGCTACCGCGACGGGGAACTGATGCACCCCGCAAACGAACCGCGCGCGCCGCGCCGCGACGGCTTCACCCTCATCGAGCTGCTCGTCGCGATGGTGTTGGGCGTACTGGTCCTGGGCGTCAGCAGCAACTTCGCCATCGCCACGCTCCGCTCCAGCCGCGCCACGGATATCCGTGACGGCCTCAATCGGAGCGCGCGCTACGTCGGCATGGCGTTGCAACGCGACCTGCAGGATGGCGGCGTGTCGTTCCAGTCCACCTCGACCTTCGGCGCCGTCGCCGCGCGCGGCGACACGGTGATGGCGATCTCGGTGCCCTATCTGCCGAACCAGGCGGAGATCTACAGGATGGTGACGCCGGTGCCACTCACGGACCCGCTGCCGGCCGGCGGCACCTGTGGTGCGCGCTGCATCGACATCGTCGACCCCGGTGTCGTCCCGTTCCAGCTGGCGCCCGGCGATCCCGCACTGCTGCAGGTGTTGAACGTGCGCCGGCTGATCGTCATCTCCTCGGTCGCCACACCCAGCGCCGGTGCGAAGCGCATCACCTGGGCAGCGGGCGATTCGCTCTTCGTGTATCCCCTCGGGCTCACCAACGGGCTCCAGCTGCGACGCATCGGCGTGGCAGTCCAGAGGCTCGCGGTGACGAGCTGGTTCCGGAAGGCATCCGACAGCACGCTGGTGCGCAGCGATGGTTTCTTCGCCAACGGCACCATGCGCCAGATGACGGTGGGCCGCGGGGCCGAGACGTTCACCACGCGGCTGCTCTTCACCGACGGCGTCGAGCGCACCGTCGCCAACGGGTTCGACAGCGACACGACGAACGACTACGACCGCATCAGCAGCGTCATCGCCCGCGCACGCCTTCGCAACGACAGGACGGACCGCAACATCAACGGCGGCGCCGCGCTGTCGCGGAACTACGAGTGGCGCGTGTCGCCCCGCAACCTGCTCTTCGAGCGGAACCGCGCGCTCTGACGTCCGGGGTCACTCGAACCACCGGGGGGCCGGCGTAGATTCCTGCGCCGGCCCTTCGTCCGTCTCGCCTGTTCGCCATGTCCTCGCGCCGCATCCATCGTATCGCCGTCTACTGCGGATCCACGCCGGGCAGCGACCCGCGCTACCTCGCCGCCGCCCGCGCCCTCGGCACTGACCTCGCACGGCGGGGCATCGCCATCACCTACGGCGGCGCGTCGGTGGGCTGCATGGGGGCCATGGCCGATGGGGCACTCGCCGCCGGCGGCAGCGTCACCGGCGTGCTCACGCAGGGGCTCGCCGCACGTGAGATCGCCCATCCCGGCCTCACGCGGCTCGAGATCGTCGGCACCATGCATGAGCGCAAGGCCCGGATGGCCGCCCTGAGCGATGCGGCGCTCGCATTGCCCGGTGGCTACGGCACCTTCGACGAACTGTTCGAGGCCCTGACCTGGTCGCAGCTTGCCATCGATCGCAAGCCGGTGGGCGTTCTCGATGCCGGCGAGTTCTGGGCGCCGGCGCTGAGGTTACTCGACTGCGCGGTCGAGGCGGGCTTCCTCCATTCGCGCAACCGGGCGCTGCTGGCGTCAGCGAACTCGGTCCAGGCTCTGCTGGACGAGTTCGAGCAGATGGCGGCGGCGTTCGCCATCGAGGACATGCCCCCGTCACCGGTGCGCCCGTGAACAGCCGTCAGGCGTGACGAGGCGCGTGGCGCGCACGTCACGGTGCGCCGCTCACGCACTCACTTCGATGTGCCGCCCCCGCCCGTGTTGCCACCCGACCCGCTGTTGCCGATGCCGAATGCCGCGCCCGCACCCAGCACGCCAAGCAGAATGCCGCCGCCCAGCAGCAGCGAACGGGCCGCGGACGGCTGCCGCTGGCGGTAGCCACTGATGTAGCCAAGCGGGATCACCAGCGGCTCACCCTGCCACTGCTGCGTGTCGCCGTTTCGCGTGACCGTCTGGACCAGCGCGACGATGAGTGTCGAGTCGGTGACGGTGGTCACGCGGCCATCCACCGATGCCACCGCCACGCCGATGCGCGGCGACAGCTCGAGCGTTCCGCGTTCGGTGAGGTCGATGCGCGCCTCCGCGCGTGCGCGCGCTCCGTCGCGATCGAGCGGCGTGTACACGGCACAGGCAGTCGTGCTCGTGGCGAGCGACAGCCAGGTCAGCAGCGCGGTCGTGCGGCGGAGCGTCAGTCGCGGGAACGGCATGAGTCTCATGGATGTGTGACAGCGTGATGCGTGACCGCGTGATCGCGTGATGCGTGACCGCGTGATGCGTGACCGCGTGATGCGTGACCGCGTGACGGCGTGATGCGTGCCCGCGCAAGCGTGACGACGTGATGCGTGACCGCGGAAGCGTGGCGCGGGGCGCGCCCGGCAGAACGACGACACGCCCCGTACCCGCGAAGGGTACGAGGCGTGTCGTTGCATGCAAGGTCCTGCGAAAAGCCTACCGCTGTCCCCGGCAGGCCGTCCCGTCGGCCGACGTCGTCACCAGCGGGTTCACCGCGTTCCGCTTCGGCGCGGCGTTCGCATTCGGGATGTTGCTGTTCGTCGAGCGTTCGTCCGAACCGTAGATGAAGCGCATCGGGATCGACGTCGCGCCGTTGGCCAGCGCGATGTTCGGGTAGCAGGTGCGCTTGTAGTCCGCCCACACTTCCGGGCTCTGGAACATCGAGACGTACTTCTCCTCGAGGATCGCCACCAGCAGCGGCGTCCCCGTGAGACCGACGCGGTTCGGCATGCCGTAGCGTGCACGCACCGCGTTCAGCGAGGTCAGCGCCGCTGGATTGCTGGCGCGCGCCTGCGCCTCGGCAATGATCAGCTGCGTCTCGTCGGCGGTCAGGATCGGCTGGCGGAACTCGGGCGCGGCGCGCACCGCGCTCAGCCACGACACCGTCTCGTCCTCCTGCCCTGGCAGCGCACCACGGATCGTGCCGCCACCGCCCGGCGCGAAGAACGCGCTCAGGCGCGTGTCGCCCCGCGACCTCATCAGGTCCACGAGGAACTTGCCGGCCAGTACGTCGGTGCCACGACCGCGTCGGAACTGGAACCAGATGTTCTCCTCGCCGGCCGTGGCGCTCTGGTAGGTCGTGAAGTTGTCCGCCGGGTCGAGAATACCGAGCTGCGCCTGCGCCAACGCTGCGGCGTATGCCGCATTGTCCACGTTCGCGGTGCGCAGGAAGAGTCGCGCCTTGAGCGACCGCGCCGCGCGCACCCACTTCGCAGACGAGCCGCCGTACACCTTGTCCACCACGCCCGGACCGGCGCCGACGCCGTTCAGGTTCGTGATCGCGGTGTCCAGCAGCAACTGCAGGTCGGCGTAGATCTGCCGCTGCGGATCCAGCACCGGCTGCCGCTCCTTCAGCGCCTGACGGTACGGCGCGTCGCCCCAGAAGTCGGCGACGTAGCTCATCGCCAGCGCCTCCCACACCTGCGCCTCACCGAGGTACTTCAGGTCGTTCGCCGCACGCGCGAACGTCTGCACCCGGCGGATGTCGATCAGCCCGCCATTGGTGTAGAACGAGCTCCACGAGCCGAACTGCCCTTCGTCATTCACGAACGGGGCATCGAGCGTGATCCACTGCCGGCCCGTGCCGGCCATCTGCTGCGTGAAGATCGTCGCGAGGCGCGTGTAGTCGCCATTGAGGTTCGCGAACTGGTACGCCTGCATGCCGGTGAAGCTGGCCGTGATGGTGGAGTTGGAGGGGCTGTTGGGGTTCTCGTTCAGCCGCGGGCCTTCGAAGTCCACGCAGCCAACGAGGGTCGCCAAAGCAAGACCGGCGACGGCGATGGTGCGGATCCGTGAATGTGTCATGGTCGGAGTCCTGGGCATTAGCGGTTGAGGTTGACGCTGATGACCCACGAACGCGTCTGCGGATTGTTGAAGTAGTCCTGGCCACGGCCCGCGCCGATGGGACCCTGCAGGTTCGTCTCCGGATCGATGCCGAGATAGTCGGTGTTGAGCCACAGGTTGCGGCCGGCCAGGCGAAGGTCCACCGACGACATCCCGAGGCGCTTCCTCACGAAACCGCCATCGAACGTGTAGGCGAGCGACACCTCGCGCAGCCGCGCGTAGGCACTCGTCTCCACGAACTGCGACGTCGGGCCGTTGAAGTTGTTGCCCAGACCCGTGCGGTACCACGTCTCGCCGATCGGCACGGCGGTCCCGGCACCGGGACCGACCACGGCGCCCGGCAGGATCGTCGAGCCGAACGTCTTGGGCGCGCCACGATCGGCGGTCGTCTCGTACGTGCCGTAGCTCTGCAGCGCACCACGCGTGCCGTTCCAGTTCACACCGCCGTTCACGATGTCCACCAGTGCGCTGACGTTCAGCTTCCCGAAAAAGGTGAAGCCGTTGCGGATGCCGAGCAGGTAGTTCCGGTTGGGGTCACCCACGGCATAGTTCGTCGCGTCGATGAGCGGGAAGCCGTTGGCATCGATGTACATCGCACCGTCCGGCGCATTGGCCGTCTTGCAGGCGGCGTTGATGTTCACGCTCGCGCCCGAGCCCACGGTCTGCGTGTTGTTCGAGTCCGGCACATCGTACCGGCAGCGCACGAAATCGCTCCCGAAGAAGGTGCCGATCGGCCTGCCCGGGACCGCCGCGCTGACGCCGAAGCCGCCGGAGAGGTAGATGAACTCCGCCCCTTGCAGCTCCTGCACCATGTTGCGGTTGCGGGTGAAGTTGGCGCCGATCTCCCACCGGTAGTTCGGCCGGTCGAGGATGCGGGCGTTGAGCTGCACCTCGATGCCCCGGTTCGTGATCCGGGCCCCGTTCGCGTTCGTGCGACCAAACCCGAAGCTCGGCGCCACTGGCACGCCGAGGATGACGTCGCGCGAATCGCGGTCGTAATAACTGAACGTGCCGTCGATGCGCTGGTTCAGCAGGGCGAAGTCGAAGCCGCCCTCGTACTCCGTCGTGCGCTCGAACTTGAGGTCGGGGTTGCCGAAGGTGAAGTCGGAATTCAGACCACCCACGCCACCCGAGGCGGAGTTCACCGCGCCGGTGCCATACGCAAACGCGCTCTGGCCACCGCTGAGCGTCGTGATGTTCTGATACGCGAACGGCTGGCGGCCCACCTGACCGTAGCTGGCACGCGCCTTCAGGAAGCTCAGGATCCCCTTCTGGTCACGGTTGCCCATGAAGTTCGTGATGTTCCACGCCAGGCTGGCCTTCGGGAAGTATGCCGTGCGGTTGTTCTTCGACAGCACCGAGGTCTGGTCGGCGCGCACGCCGAGCGCCAGGTACAGCTGGTCGTAGAACTCGAGGTCCGTCTGGACGAAGTAGCCGGCGATGTTCACCTGGCTCTCGAAATTCTGCGGCGTGATGTTCGTCGACACGACGTTGTTCAGCGTGAACAGGTCGGGGGCGATGTAGCCGACACCCTTGTTCTGCTGCAGGCGTGACCGCGCGCTGTTCAGGTTCTGCCCGACCAGGAAGCGGCCACTGAAGCTCGGGCTGAACGTGTGCGTCGCCGTCGCCACCAGGTTGTGGTCGATGATGGTGTTCAGGATGCTCGACTCCCAGATCTGGCCCGTCTCGGCATCACCAGCGGAGCCGGGCGGCAGCCCCTCGAGGCGCTTCTCGAGGCCGTAGTCCGCGCCAAGGGTGTAGTTCACCGACAGCCACGCAAAGGGAGTGTAGTCCACCGCGATGTTGCCCACCGTGCGGCCCACGTCACTCGTGTTGCGGTGCTGGTTGAGCACCCAGAGCGGCGAGTCGAAGATCGGCACCGTGCCCGGCGTCACCGGGTTCGGGACGCTCCACGCCCGCTGCAGCCCCGTCGCCGTGATGTACGGGAAGGGATTGAACTCGGGCGGCTGGCGCGTCGCGCCCAGCAGCAGGCCGTTCAGGTTGTTGCCCTTCTGGATCGCGCGCATCGCCACGTCGGTGTAGGCGAAGTTGCCGCCAAGTCGCAGCTTCGATCCCAGCGCCTGCGAGGCGCGGAGGCGCACCGTGGTGCGATTGAACTGCGAGTTCGGGCCCCGCGCGATGCCATCCTGCGCCAGGTTGCCAAGCGACAACAGGAAAGTGCGATTCGCATCGCCACCGGAAATCTGCAGCACGTTGTCGTTCTGCGTGCCGGTGCCGAACACATCACGGAAATGGTCGAACGTCGGCGTGCCCGCTGCGAGGCGCGGGCCCCACGAGCGGAGCTGGCAGAAGCCGTCCGCCACCGGGTTCGCGACACAGGCCGGCGTCGTGCCGTTCGTGCCACGGCCAAACAGCGTCTGCAGCGGGATCACGCGATTCACCTCGTCCACCGTCGAGGTGGACTGCAGCGAATAGCGCGTAGCGCCCGCCTTGCCGCTCTTGGTCGTGATCAGCACCACGCCATTGGCTCCACGGATGCCGTACAGCGCCGCGGCCGCAGCACCCTTCAGGATCTCCACCGACTCCACGTCCGCCGGGTTGATGTCGGCCGCGCGGTTGGTGTAGCCGAAGCCGGTGTCGGAGGCGTCCGTCACGGTCGTCGAGTTGTCGATCGGCATGCCGTCCACCACGAACAGCGGCTGGCCGTTGCCCTGGATCGTGCCGAAGCCGCGGATGATGATGCCGGAGCCTGCCCCCGGATCACCCGACTGCGACGTGATCTCGACACCCGGCGCCTTCGCCGCCAGCGCGTTCACGATGTTCACCTCGGTCGCCTTGCGGATGTCGTCACCGCGGACCGTGCTCACCACCGTCCCGAGCTTCTCGCGCACGTTGCTCGTCCCCGATCCCGTCACGACGATCTCGCCGAGCTGCAGCGGGTTCGACTCGAGCGTGAAATCGGCACGCAGCGCCCCGGCGCTGAGCGTGACGGCGCGCACGATCCGCTTGTAACCGATCGCGCGCGCCTCCACCTGCGCCGTCCCTCCGGTCAGCCGGGCCGCAGGAATCACGATCGTGTAACTGCCCGACGCGTCGGTCTGGGTCCCGAGTCCAAGGGCCACGATGGCCACCGACGCGTACTGCAGCGGTGCCCCCCGGTCACTGGTCACCTTGCCGCTGAGCGTCGCTGCCGAGGCCTGCGCTGCTGCGCTGGACCACGGCACGCCCCCGATCGCCAGTGCTGACGCCAGGGCGCCCGTCACCAGCCGTCGCAAACTCCGCATGTGCATGTCAGACTCCTTCCACTGGGTGGGAAAGTCGTCGGTGCCGGTCGCGTCAGCGCGCCGGACACCGGGGGTCGATCGGCATTGGCACTGCACCGGGCTCAGCCGCCTGTGACTGTCAGCGCCCGATCCGCAAACCGATGGAACCTTCTTCCAACCTTGTCAAAACTGTTTCCAACGTCAAGCGAATGTCACGATATCAGCTGTACTGAGACTGGAAACCCATGTCGATGACCACAAAAAGGCCGGCCCCCGAGGGCCGGCCTTTGTCCAGCACGCTGCTCGCGCCGACGACGTCAGTCGGCGCGGGTGATGGCGATCACGGTGTCGAGGGTGCCGGTGGCGTGGCCGCCGGTGCCGCCGGTGCACTGAAATCCACTGTCGGTGCCTCGCGCTTCGCCGCATCCGTCACCTCGAAGTACTCCCGCGGCTTGCTGCCCAACACCTTCGCCGTCATCACCGCCGGAAACTTGCGGATGAAGCTGTTGTAGGAGTTCACCGAGTTGTTGTAATCGGTGCGGCTCACCGCGATCCGGTTCTCCGTGCCCGTCAGCTCATCCTGTAAGCGCAGAAACTGCGCGTCGCTCTTGAGCTGCGGATAGCTGGTCACCAGCGTCATCATCGGCAGCACCGCCCGCGACAGGTTGTCGTTCGCCTGCGCCAGCTCGGCTGGATTGGCGCCACCCGGACGCGCCAGCGCCCCGGTCAGCCCGCGCTGCGCCTGCGCCACCGCCACGAAGATGCTCGACTCCTGCGCCGCGAACCCCTTCACCGTCGCCACCAGGTTCGGAATCAGGTCGGCGCGCCGCTGCAGTTGCACCTCGATCTCCTTCTGCGACTTCGCGGCCGTCTCATCGAGCGTCTGAATGGTGTTGTAGCCGCAGGCGCCGAGCGCCAACGGCAGGAGCAGTACCGCGCGGCGCATCCACCGCGTCCGCGCGCCACGCACTGTGTCGGGTCGAGCCATCGTCGTTGCACGCATCGTTTCGCTCTCTCGAAGTTCAGAAGTGAACGGCACTGCCGCACGCAGCGCCGGGGTCCGATACCGGATCAGGCCACTCATGTCGCGGCCGCCGGCGATCGTGCGCTCCCACCCGCACGATCCAGGTGCGCCACAAGGCGCCCCAACGCATCAAGTACACCAAGCAGCATCGGTTGCACCTCGACGAGTGGAATCTGCACCGCACGCCGCGCCTGCTGCACCAGCCGTTCGAAGGGCTGCACCTCGAAGCCGACCACCGCCGCCACCTCGCGGCTCAGCATCACGTAGTCCATCGACGGCTCCTGCCCGCCCACGCGCAACACCCCGCGGAACAGCACCATCATCGTCGACAGCCCGTTCAGCAACAGCTGCAGCTGCTTCGATTCGTCAGCCCCCACCGACATGATCGCCCGACGAAGCTGGAGCAGCTTGCCCATCGCCTCCCGCTCCACGTGCAGCCGGAGGTCTTCCGTCGCCACCGTGATGCCGGCAAACGGCGCCTCCCCCAGCAACACCTGATGGCGGTGCAGGATGTCGGCGTACTCCATCGCGAAGATGTCCGACGACGACTGCCACTCGTCCAGCGTCAGCAGCAGGGGCGGTGGATTGCCCGCCGCTGTCCACCGCTGCACCGCCGCCGCCTTCTGCACCAGCAGCGCCAGCGGCAGCGCATCCACGATCACCAGCAGGTTGGTGTCCGAATGCCCCGGCAGCACCTCACCGGCCACCGCCGACCCGAAGCGCACCACCGTCACGAGCGAGTCGCCGAAGACCCCGCGCAACGACGACAACAGGTCGCTGACCGCCATCTGGCTCGCCTCCTCCGTGCCCTGCCCACCGATCGTCGTCACCAGTTCGATCCTCCACCGCCGCCGCTGAACCCGCCGCCGCCTCCGAACCCGCCGAAGCCTCCGCCACCCCCACCGCCGCCACCCC
>Ga0105048_10015566_pt1 | contig 11796 bp, 8 predicted proteins | sample MAT05_FD_78382 | JGI IMG/M metagenome (GOLD analysis project Ga0105048, IMG submission 78382) | Freshwater microbial communities from Lake Fryxell liftoff mats and glacier meltwater in Antarctica - MAT-05 | ecosystem: Environmental > Aquatic > Freshwater > Ice > Liftoff microbial mat | place...
CTTTTTGAAAATGAAACTTTTTAAGCCTTAAATCCTTATCTGATAAGGCTCTTTTTTTTATTTAAAAACATTTAGGACACTATTGGTTTATAACCTAAAAAAACGCATGATCCCGATGCGCCCTTTAGGGGTGATCGTGGACAGGTGAATTTAACCGTAAAAACCCAGAATTTACCGTGCAGGAAATGCCAATAAATGATTCAAAATTAGGAACACTGTTGCTATTTTTTAAATGCCTATTTAACAAGCACAGATTTGAATTTTAAGCACCCCAAATTCTAACATCTAACTTCACATTCCACAAAATTGATTGCCTTAAATCGCCTCTATTGAAGCCGTTTTATTCTCTAAAAAATGAGATTTTGTCTTTTGGAAGGAGTTGCGCACCTGTGCAGACCGAAGCGTCTGTAACAGCCACAGCTGTTATCGGTTGGTTTTATACTTACAATTCCCGATATTCTTTCCCTGTTTTATCAATATAAAAATATTTCCTTACCGCCTCCACTCCATTAACAAATTCTTTGTCTAATGTGACTAAGGAAAGTCCATTAATAAATTTATCTGCATCCAAATATTTTGGTTGAATAACTACAATACCTATTTTATTAATAAATCCATATTTCTCTCCGACAATTATTTCTGCAAACCCTTCTGAAAATTGAGAAATGTTGTCCTGATTATCTTCAATATTATATTGGGCGAGTGAAATAATAGTTTTTCCATTTTTGTCAATATAACTATATTTTCCATCTGATGAAACCATCGATAAATCATCGGAAAAATCGTAAGCGAAATCGTATTTAATTTCAACAACCAATTTGCCTGTCTTATCCATAAATCCATACTTCTGTGTTGAATTAGAAGCAGACACTAAGCCATTTGAAAACTCCAATGATAATGATCCGCCCTCAGGTGCTGTTAACACAATTTTTCCCGTTTTGTCTATAAAATGATGTGACACTTTATACCCTTTTTGGTTAGGAATAGGATTACACTTTTGAACCCAGGCTAGTCCTTCCTTAAAATCAGATACATCACAATAAACAAACGCAATAATTTCTTTGCCTGTCTTATCAATATAACCGCTAGAATTTCCATTCCAAATATATGCAAAATCATCAGAAAAATCTCCGACTCTTGTTTTGGGATATTCACTTAAAAGGGTTGGGTATTTTTGTAGAAGTGTAATAACTTCTTTTCCTGTTTTGTCTATAAAGCCTGCAAATGAATCTGAGATAACATATGCCAATCCTTCTGAAAAGGGCATTGCTTTTTTATACTTGCAAGAAATAATCTCATTACCGGTTTTATCAATAAAACCATAACCACGTTTAGAATCTTCCACCATCGCCATTCCATCTATAAAATTATCTATTCCATAATAATTAACATTTAGTGGGAGAATCTTTCCTGTTGTATCAATAAAGTTGTTTTTGTAATTAGAATACACTTTTGCCATTCCTTCATAAAATGGTTCAATATTATCATAAATGGCAGGGATTTTCAGATTCAGGTTCTTGTCACAGTATCCATACTTGCCACTTTTTGCTAGATAGGGAATTAGTGATGGCGTTTGAGCCTGTGTCGCATAAGTGTGCATTAATAATGCAAATAATATTGTTGTTATTTTTTTCATATTTCATATTTTAAATTTTCTTTTAGTCTAGGTTTTCGGTGTCGCCCCATTTTTAAAGTGGTCGCTAGACTCCACTTTTGTTTTGCTATTATAAAAATTATTTTTTCAATTTCATGCTATAATTTATATCTCCATTATAGATGTTGAAATGGAAGGTAAATCGCATATAATTTAAAAAGGTGGAAATTTTATCGAAATCACTTTTTGCCACCGGAGTATCCAAAATCACTCCCGGCATTTTCCCAAACTCGAAACCTGTAACAACTCCTTGCTGATCCCACTGCCACCCTATCCTGTAACCCAGGGGAATCTGTTTGGCATTATCCACTTTATAAGATTGACCATTATAAAGAATATCTCCTACGTTAGTAACTCCTGATAACATCTGTAAATAAAACTTAGTGGAATAAAAAATTCTATACGTCCGACCCTCGTCACTCACAGCCACAGTCGCTTTTTTTATTTTGCGGTGTACCAGCCCTACATACAATCCTATTGTATTTTGGTTTAAATGCGTAAACTTATCTTTCGGAGCTTTAATATCTGTAGTACCTGAAGTTATGTATTCAGAAGAATCACTGTTAATATACTTGGCTCTAATGTATTCAAATACTCCACCAGATAGCGCCCAATAGTTTCTTACATCACAATCTGCGCGAAAATATTTTTCAGAGGTACCGTAACTGCTGGAACTTGACGATGTAACTATTTTTACTTTTCCCGGCTTTATTCTATCTCTAAAAACCCAATCTACTCCTGCTTCAAACACCGTTCCTTTACTTTCTTTTTGGGTAGTGATTAAGTTATCCTTACTTATCATGAAATTTCTGATGTATCCTTGTCTAAACTGAACGTTATAAAATAGTTTGTCCTTGAGGTGTCCTTCAACCATTATTCCGGCAGTGATAGGAGTTAATATTTGCTCAAAATTAAGAATAGATATACTGATTTTGAAAGGTGCAAGGGCATTAGTTTTATTTTCTGTATTATATTTAACACTTTGTGCATGTAGTGAAATAGTGTACAAAAAAGCGGCTACCGCTAAAGAAGAATAGGTTAATAATTTTTTCATATATTTTTTGTTTTTTTTATTTTGTTTTCTACTCGTATGGCTTTTCGATATCGCCCTGTTTTACAATGGTTTCTGGCCTCCACTTTGACGTATTGAATCCTGTCAGGATCTGATAAATTTCTTTACGATTACACCGTATTCAGTATACACCCTTATACAATAAATACCACTTGGAAGGGTAGAAAGGTCAATATTATTACCATTTAAACATGAAAAGCTGAAAGTGCCGGACATAGCTTTATTCGCTGCATCATAATTTACAATTTTCACAGTTCCTGAATGCAGTGAATCTGGTCATTATCCTTGCCCGCCTGTATGCGGTTAAATGTTGGATAAGGCACCACAGTAATGACACAGGATTCAAATGCACTGCCATTAACAGTGGCGGATAATTCCTTGTTTTTGCAAGTGACACTGGTTTTTTTTTGGTGCAATTGGACAGGAGCAATGCGATGCCAGGTATAGCAGGGAGGAACAGGTTCTTGATGAGCAAATTAATATTTTTCATAAAAGTGAATTTAATATTTGTTGATTTATTTCATTTTCAAAATATTCTATTGAATATTCACTTTTCCTATCCAGAGTTTTTTAAAGTCCTTGTCGTGCCCAATGTATGTAATACTTTTCTCAATATTATCATAAATGCTCGTAAAATCTTTTCTCAGGAAATATTTTTCATCACCCATTATTTTGAATGCACCCAAAGAGGCATTTTCCAGGTCGATTGACCCAACACGTGGAAAATAAAGCGCATAATAGGAGGCGTAGCCATTATAAGCATCGAGGAATGATTCGTAACCCTTCGTGCCTTTTACTTCCAGGATCTCCCAGTACATATTTTTTCCATCGGCTGATAAATAGAAACGCTGCGGCATATCGAATATTTCACTTTTCTTGTCCTTGTTTATTTTTCCGATTCCATACTGGGCCTTTAGTTTTCCGGCCTTGTCAAAATGAAAGCAAACAATATCTACAAAAGATTGTACCGTATTCGTTGTTCCCATTGCCACGGTACTTGTTAGCTGCCCTGCAATAAGATAGTCACCTGAAGGGGTCACTGTAAATTGTTCAAGGAAGAACTTGCTGCCTTTATATGGTTTTGCACCTTTGTCGCCCGGCGCTGTTTTGAATTTGCTTTTAAATTCACTTACAGGTGTTGTGGAAGCAAAGGCCAGTGCACTGCCGCTAAATTTCAACAAATGGAAATTATCCATTTTTTCATTTGCGGATTTTTGCCAGTAAATATCTTTCAGATTTGCGCCGCCCGGCGTTACACCAGGATTATAAATAGGGGCATATTCTCTGAATACTTTTTCATAGGATTCGGATGATTTTGTTGAAGTTCCGCAGAAATATATATTGCCTTCTTTTTCATATGCACCCGTTAACAGCAATGCGGAAGCAGGGCTTTTGAATTCAACTCTGTCCTTTAGTTTCCCTGTAATATCGAACCGAAAGTAAACATATTGGGAGACATCAGGAGAGCCTTTTTTTGGCGCAAATACCATTACCACATCTTCATTAACTACCTGTTCACAATAAACAAGGGAATAGGAGCCGTTCAGTTCAAGTGGTTTTTCGGTTAATTCAAGGGTGCCATTGAAAAGGAGGATATAAAATTTATCATCCTCATTTTTCTTTGCTTCGATCTTTGCAAGCGTAAACAGGTCACTTTTCGTGTCATCAGAAGAATTATAAGAAGCATAGCCCAAATATACTTTTCCATTGTCATTTTTTGGTTTGATCGTTTCATTTGAAATGTACTTGCTTATAACATATCGCTGTTTTTCGTAATTCCATGTTTTCATTGCCACCACTTTATTGATCTTAAGTTTCATATTCAACACGTCAAATGAAGTAACTCCACCCACATAGGCAGAAAAAGAGGTAATCTCATAATCGCTTTTCTGGGATTTTTTTTCCTGCACATCTGTATTACTTATATAATTCAGGTCCTTATCGAAAAGGTATTCTTCATAAAAGACCTCGTTGCTCTTTTTGGCACCTGGAATTTTATAAGTGATTGTGCTGTTGCCCTGATTATCTTTTTTAACTTCATACATAAATCCTTTCACTGCTTTTGCAGATAAAGGTTGGACAGCTTCTTTAAAATCCTGGGCAGTAATGCCAATAGCAGAAATTATGATGAGCCCGAAAGCAAGAATGTTTTTTTTCATTTTATTTATTTTTAAATTTTCCTACTCATAAGGCTTTTCGGTGTTGCCCCGTTTTTGAAGTGGTTTCTGGCCTCCACTTTGGCGTATTGAATCCTGTCAGGATCTGATAAATTTCTTTACGATTACACCGTATTCAGTATACACCCTTATACAATAAATACCACTGGGAAGTGTAGAAAGGTCAATATTATTACCATTTAACTCAGCCAGATGAACGACGCCGGTAAGTTCAAGTATTTCAACTTTGTCAATCTTTCCGGCATAGTGAATGGATAAAATATTCCCCACAGGATTGGGATAGATATCCATTAAAAGATTATTGTTTATATCCCTTATACCTGCGGGAACCTGTAATTTCCAATAGATAAAGCTACTATTATTGACATTTGCCGTAAAGACTGGCACACAGGGTGATGCACTCCAGAAATTAGCGGAGGTATCTCCATTATCAACAGTAAAGATACGCATGACATTAGACGTTGTAATACTTGGTGCTATAAACGATCCATAGGCATCATAAGCGAGTTTAATGGTTTTGGTGCCTTGTCCCATCTTTTGGTAATTATCCGATACGGATTGGGTATAGGAGAAAGGGAATACCAGCGCGGTCCTTGAATCTGTAAAGGGAACCCCCCCTGCCGTACTAACATTGTTGCCTACTTCTTCCATAGCAATTGTAGACATTTTAAACAAACTGTATTGCACTGCACTGTTGATGGTAAATTTAATGGCGAAATTTGCAGTAGGGTATAGAGTTGCATAAGGGGTCGCAGACATTTCCTGGAACTCTGCTGTTCCTGCAAGGGTGGCGGTGGCGGTGCTTAAATCCCATATCACATTGGCTCCCGACCATCTCAGATTTGCAGTATTCACATTGCTTAATGAATATAGGTCAAATTTAAGTCCGGTTCTTATACTGTCCCTGTTTAGCACTGGTTGCGAAAACAGAATTCCATTTAAAAGGATACAGGAAAAAATGGTCGCTATTTTTTTCATATTTTTGGTTAGATTGATAACCCCTCAAACCAAGCATAACTTTTGGGATCCTGCAATACTACATTAGTAGTAAAGATTGTTATTTCCTGAAGATTTTATTAAGGGCATCTGTGCGCGACCTCACCTCCAGTTTCTGGTAGATATTCCTGATATGTGTCCTCACAGTTTCAGGGCTGATGAAAAGCTTGTCGGCAATTTCCTTGTACCGGTATCCAAAGGCCATACTGTTCACAATTTCCTTTTCTCTTTCCGAGAGGTCCTGATAATCGGGCAAAGTTTTCTTCGGATTTGTATTAAATGCATACAGTACTTTACGGGCTATGCCCGGTGACATGGGGGAACCTCCCTCGTGGAGGTCGAGCACTGCCCGAAGGATTTGCAATGAGGAACTTTTTTTAAGCATATATCCAACGGCCCCAGCTTGTAATTAACGGAATATATTATCATCATCTTCATAAACCGTCAACATCATGTATTGGGTTTCAGGGCAGGACTTTTTTAATCTTTCTATAGCCTCAATTCCATTCATACCCGGCAAGTTGATATCCATTAATACCACATTTGTGCACTTGGTATGCAATGTCAATATGGCATCTTCGGCATTCGAAAAATCATTTTCGCATACAAGTTCATCACTTGCATTAATAATCATTTTCAATCCCGCACGTATGTCTTGGTTATCCTCTACAATTGAAACAGTGACCTTATTCATTTTGAATGTGTAAAATTATCTGGCTTCATTTAATTTTCTACTAACACTTTATACGTATTTATTTAGATAATTATTTTGAGTATAGTTTCTGTCCCTTTTCCCGGTTCCGAACGAATTTCATAATTCCCATTGATCGCCGACATCCTTTTTTTCATATTATTCAAACCATTTCCGGTGAATTTACGCTTATCAATTTCAAAACCATTTCCATTATCTTTTATAACTACCTTTAATTTCTTTTTGTCCGGATGAACTTCTACTTTTATCTCATCAGCCTGTGAATGTTTCAAAATGTTATGGAATGTTTCTTTTATTACAAGGAACAAATTGCGCCTGACAGATTGTGTAAGGGTAATATTGTTTATAATTTCAGGAAATTTCAATTCACATTTTATACCACTGTCCTCAAAAAAATCGAGTGTGAAAATACGCAAGTACCCCAGTATATTTTCAATATGATCATTATCAGGGTTCATTGCCCAAATAATCTGGCTCATATTGTCCACCAATTCATGCGCAGTTTTTGAAATTTTATCAATCGCTTCAACTCCATTTTTATCTTTTATATTTCCTTTAAGTAATTCTGACATGATGGCAATCTTAGACAGGCCAGAACCCATGTCGTCGTGCATATCCTTGGAGATCCTGTTCCTTTCTTCTTCAAGGGCCATTTGTTTTTCAATTATCCGTTGCTTCTCTTTCAGTTTTCTTTCAATTACATTCCGGAATATCCAAAAAATAGATATTGATATTAAAACAATCAGTATGCCAATAGCCCACCAGGTGCGCCACCAGGGAGGCTGGATCATGATACTGCATAATTGCTGCGCATTACTCCACAGGCCATCATTATTTGAAGCCATTACCAGAAACCTGTATTTGCCCGGTCTGAGGTTTGAATAACGCGCAAAATGTTTATTGCCCGCATTCACCCATTCCCTATCTGTTCCCACCAACCTGTACCGGTATTGGTTTTTATCATGCATGGTAAATTCAAGTGCTGAAAAATCAAAGGACAGGGTATTTTCAGAATAGGCAAGTTCAATGTATTTGATACAGGAGGGATTCCCATAAGTTTTTGTTTCTTCATCATTAATCATTAAATGACAAAGTTCAACAATGGGCCTGTTTGGATTGTCCTTAACATTTTCAGGATAAAAAGCGTTGAATCCGTTAATTCCACCGAAAAACAATTCACCGGAAGTACTTTTAAAAAATGCGCCAGTATTGAATTCATTGGATTGCAACCCATCATCTACATCATAATTCCTGAATTGTTTGCCAGAAGGGTCATAACAACTCAGCCCTTTGTTCGTGCTTACCCAAATCTTACCTTTTGAGTCGCACAATAATCCGTAAATATGGTTATTTTGCAATCCATGCTGTTCATTTATAAAAGTGGAATTCCCTGTTTTCAAGTCATAATTTATCAAACCATTATCACTCCCCATCCACAATATATTTTGCACCTTGTCTTCATAAAAACTATTGATATTCATACCCCTGAAAAAGCTTTTCTCTTGGGTCCATTCACCATTTTCAAATTTTAGAACATGTAAAAAGCCACCCTGGATAGCGGAAGCCCAAACCCTGCCATCCGTAGTTTGGAAAACTGCACCCAGCACAAGGCTCTTCGCGCATTCCACAGGTTTAAAAAGAAAAGGATGCCCATTTTTGTAAACTGCCTGGTAAAGTCCCCTGTTTGTACCGACAAGTAAAAACCCTTCCTTTGTTTTACAAAAGCCATAAGGAATATTCCTTATCGCATTCCCAGCGGGATTTTCCCCAAACGGAACGGTATTCCGTATTAAAGTTTTTTCATTAATTACCTCAATACCCTCATCAGATGCAATCAATAAATGATGGAAATTATCCCTGATAAATCCTGAAATTGAATTGCCGTTTATGCTTTCCTTCTTCAGCACCAGCAGTGAGTTTCTTTTTCTGTCAAGTATATTAATTCCACCTGTATAAGTCCCAATCCACAGCCTGCCTGAGGAATCCTCATAAAAACACTTGATAAAATTGCTGCTAAAATTCCTGTTTGCAGATACACTTTTTCGGAATAGTGGAAATTTTTCGGAATTCAATTCTGTCTTGTTTAGGCCAAAACCATCTGTACCCACCCAGAAATTATCAGACCTGTCTATGAATAATGAAGTAATACTATTTGTTGCAAGCGAGCCGTTATCTGCATCCTCATGCCGATACTGCAATAATTCCCCGGTTTTTTTATCATAACGGAACAATCCTTTTTCAAGGGTTCCGATGAATACAAAATCCTTGTAACACCTCAGAATGGTTAATGCGGATGAAACGACAATGACCTTGTCCGGAATAAGTTCCTGCTTAAGTGTCTTTGTATTGAAGCAAACCATCCCCTGATATCCTGCGATCCACAATAAGCCATCCCCATCCTTTACAAAATAATTGACGGGTGTAATTGTATTTTCTGTAAAATATTCCGCCATATATACATCCACCTTTTTTGATTTTAGATTATATCTGCAAAGCCCTGTGAAGGCATCGAACCAGATAAAACCTGACTTGTCAAAAAATGCCTGTCTAAATTTTTGTCTTCCCTCATTGATGGTAATGGTGGCATAAGTCTTGTTTGCAGGATCGTAATTGTAAAAATGCCTATATCTGTCCCAGAACCAGATATGCTGTTCATCATCCATCCCCAGCACATCCATCCACTTATTCATCATTAATGTATCGTTTTCTGGAAAAACATGTTCGAGCTTATCCCTTTTGTAATCATACTTGTTCAGCCCGTTCCTGCTGCCAATCCATAAGTTGCCATTGGCATCCTCAATTATTTTGTCACTGAAAAAATTACATAAAGGCTGAACACCACTGTGCCTGTATGTTTTGAACTGAATGCCATCAAATTTATTGAGCCCATCACCTGTGCCAAACCACATGAATCCCTTTGAATCCTGAAAAATTGAATAGACTGAGCTTTGCGATAAGCCCTGCTCTAGTCCTAAATGCGAAAAATGCAAAGACTGTGCCTGCAGGCTAACTGAGGAAAAAAGCACATTCAACAAAAACTGCAGCAGGAATTTCATTTAAGAAAACAAATGTAGGGAATGTTGAAGCATTGTAATATTATGCCTTTCTTTCCTTGAAAATTTAGCCGGATAGAATTGTTCCATTCGCAATTACAGGGAAAAGTTTTGTCGGTAAAAGCACCGACAAATGCGTTTACAGAACTGGTAAAAAGGGTGTGCTGAAAATGTCAGAATTACAATAGATTCAAGCTGGCAAAATGAAGATGTATCTTTTATACTTCGAATTGCAGCCAGTGAATAAGATGCTGTGATTCTGGCAAGCCAAAAGTTTAGGCTTTTAGCATTTTAAGTGCAAGTGTTTTTGGCAATTTGTTAAATTTAATATGGACTAAATTTCAAAAACTAGCATACGAATCCAATGATGAAAAGTCATTTGGTGTTTTTCGGCACGCCCTTTACATCAATGGGGTACTACAGCAGAATACATGGTAGATAAATTTACTTATAACTCCGAATCAGATACCTACACTTGCCCACAAGGCGATACTTTAAAAACCACAGGCACCAGGCACAAAAAAACACGAGAAAGAGACACCTATTTATTTAAGAAATACCGCACACCTGCTTGTAAAAATTGTCCGGTAAAACACTTGTGTGCAGGCAGGGTACAAGGAGGTAGGGAAATAGATCGCAGCGAGTATGCACAAGCGGTTCAAGAAAACAACCAACGCTATAAAGAAAACCTACAACTATACCGTCAAAGACATGAGATTAACGAACACATTTTTGGCACTATAAAACGCCAATGGGGCTATAACCACACCAATTTAAAAGGCTTAGAAAAAGTTAATGGCGAGCACTCCTTAATTATGACTGTTTATAACCTAAAACGCTGCATGAATATATTGGGCATACCCGAAATGCTAGAAAAAATTAAAAACTGGAAACCAAACTATAAGGAAATAGCTTGGCTTGTTAAAAAACAACAAAATCGAACACATTTAAAAGCCGCAGAAACACCTAAAATTTTAGAAATAAAAATGGCAGCATAAAACAAATAAATATTTAGCGTCTTGTAATGACTTTAAATCATTTTTATTAAGACCATTTTTGGCAATTTAAAGTAAAAAATAGAGTTTTTTCACAACCTGACGTTTGGCAGATTTGCGATGTGGCGGTTTAGAAGTACAAACTTTCATTTACAACTAATTTTCATCAGAAGCAGAAAGTTTAAATTACCACCAAGCCCGCCATATTCGCAAATGTGCTGTTACAAGCTGGGCTTCACTTCGCACTATCTCTATGTTCTTGCTCAATTTTGTAAATACGTTTTGTTTGTCTATCAGCTATTTTATTTACTGACCATCCGTCAATTAGTATATTTTTTGATGTCGGTGAAACCCTATTCCAAGAATATATTAAAATTTTATTATCTGCAAATTTTATTTCTAATGAATCACTATCCCAAAATTCAGCAGCCGTAATTGGACTTTCACCAACTTCTTTTGAATAGAAAGAATTACCTTTTTCGATATAAATGCTTTTTTTCTGCCGGTAATCTAACCAAGAGGTTATTGTTAAACCAGTATCTGTTGAGTTTATAATTTCGAATTCTGATGTATAAACTGAACTTTCTGTTTTTTTGCAATTACTACTATTCAATGTCATTAGTAAAATTAATATTTTTCCTATATTTTTCATTTTGCTATATTTTTTAAGTTAATAAAAAGGGATGGATAAAATGATTTCTTTATCCATCCCTTTAATTGATTTACCAGTTATCAAATAATTCCTGAAGTGAATTTTCAGTAGAATTTGTGTGGTCATTAAACAAATTGGTTCTCCATTCCGTCCAAGTTTTTGACTTTTTAAACGAAGTTTCAATTTGAGATATAGTGTATCCATTTACTCTATCAATTGGCCAATCTGCGCTACCATTATGACCACGAGTGTTTCGTTGGTTTTCTTCGTCAATAAGATCTACAACTATAGGAGTATAGGTAGAATAAAAGTCTTTATCAGCATCAAAGTCGGCTCCAGCTCTAACTCTATTTTGATACGAATCACGTTTTAAATCCTGCCCAAGCGTATATTTATACTCCTTACTAAAGTCTTTGGTAAATTCAAATATCTTTAATATAAGTTTATACGTATCTCGGTAAACTGGTAAATCATAATACAATGCC
>Ga0105048_10015568_pt1 | contig 11795 bp, 10 predicted proteins | sample MAT05_FD_78382 | JGI IMG/M metagenome (GOLD analysis project Ga0105048, IMG submission 78382) | Freshwater microbial communities from Lake Fryxell liftoff mats and glacier meltwater in Antarctica - MAT-05 | ecosystem: Environmental > Aquatic > Freshwater > Ice > Liftoff microbial mat | place...
GCATGGAAAGATTTAAACTGATCTTAGGAAATTGTCTAAGAATCACTAAAATTTTGTTGTTCTATAATCAAAAAAAATTACGAGGATGTATATTATGGATTCCTTACTACTTCAAGAAGTAACAGACAACTTTAATACAATAATTAACCAAGTCACCCAAAATCATAAACCAGTCATAGTCAAAGGCACGGACAATGACGTAGTTATCATCTCTAAAGAAGATTGGGCAGCGATCAAAGAGACAATTTATCTTAACTCTATACAAGGATATATCGACTCACTCAAAGAAGTCATGTCTAGCCCCAGAAACGAATGGGTAAAAGCTGAGGAGCTAGGATTATAAATTTATGTGGGAAGTGATCTTCATGAAAAACATTAGTTTCGATGTTAACTGCTGAAATGTTGAGTTTCAAACATAGCATCAATTAAATATCAACTTGTTTCAGGAACTTATGTCGGTGGATTAGGATACGTCCATCCTATAATTTTTAATTGAAGCGCAAAACGCTGTAGTGAAATTTTTCTAGTGAAGTTATAGCCTATGTCTAGTCGCGTCAAAGCACTTGTTTATTACATTACGGCGCGGTTGCTACTTGCCCCACTGATGTTGTGGGCGATCGCCTCGGTTGTATTTCTATTGATGCGTGCGACCCCTGGTGATCCCATTGATGCGATTTTGGGACCTCGCGCTCCTGAAGAAGTCAAAGTAGTGTTGCGTGAACAAGTTGGACTAACAGGTTCTTTGTTTTCCCAATATTGGGGATACATGAAAGATTTGTCGCACTTTAGTCTAGGTAAATCGATCAGTACTCGGGAACAGACAGTTTGGCAAATTATTAAAAACTTTTTTCCAGCTACTGCCGAGCTAGCGATTTATGCGTTGATCATTGCGCTAGTAGTTGGTTTGACAGTGGGCATTTTTGCGGCTTTGCGCCCAAACACTAAATGGGATGTAGCTGGCAGGTTGTTTGGGATTATTACTTACTCATTACCGCTTTTTTGGGTGGGGATGATTTTGCAGTTGGTTTTCTCAGTGCAACTAGGATGGTTGCCGATTGGGACAAGATTTCCTGCTGGTGTCGAACCACCAGTGAGGGTAATTGGACTATATACAATTGATGCGCTGATAAAAGGAGATTGGAAAAGCCTCTGGACGAGCATTCAATATCTGATTTTACCTGCGATGAGTTTAGGGATTGTGATTAGCGGTATTTTTGAGCGGATTGTCCGCGTAAATTTGCGTCAAACTTTGCAATCTGACTATGTGGAAGCCGCAAAAGCGAGAGGGATTAGTCCAATGGCAATTTTGTTTAATCATGCGCTCAAAAATGCCATGATTCCTGTGATTACCATTCTCGGTTTGACAGTAGCTTCGATGTTAGGTGGTGCAGTTCTTGCCGAAGTTACTTTTTCTTGGCCAGGATTAGCAAACCGATTATTTGAGGCGATCGTGGGGCGTGACTATCCAGTTGTACAGGGAATTGTGGTGTTTTTTGCGATCATTGTCACGATCGCTAGTATTCTCGTAGACATCATCAATGCTTGGATTGATCCTCGTATTCGTTATTAAAAAGCATGATTTGTGGCGGGTTGCTTCGCAAATCATGTTTGGTATTTGGTTATTCAGTAGTCAGTGCTGGTTGTATGAAAATCAAACCTGTTTTTGTTGGAATTGCGGTACTTGGCATGTTGCTACTATTGCTGAGCCTGAGTACAGTGGCAAAGGTTTTAGGAGCAAGTCCCCGTAGTGTTTTAGCAGGCGTAAAAACTCAGCCTTTAGCAGTGAGCTTATTGCCGAAGCGATCGCCCGCATTTATCTCGTTTTTAGTCAATCCAGACAAATTAGGATTATTCACGCAGTTGGCAGCACAGCCAAGCGATCGCGCTGATGTTCGTCATGAGTTAGACAACCTCAAACAGCAGCTTCGACAAAACTGGTTACTTGATTATGAGCGTGATGTCAAAACTTGGCTCGATCAAGAAATTACTTTAGCGGTCACCGATTTAGATCTCGACAATCAACCTGCTAATGGTCTTCAATCGGGATATTTACTGGCTTTTGTTGCTAAAGATGTGGATCTTGCAAAGACAACAATTGCTGATTTTTGGCAACGTCTTGCGTTGAATGGTTCCGATTTAGGCTTTGAGCAATATCAAGGTGTATCGATCTTAAGTACCAGTGTTATTAATGATAAACCGACGATTGCTGGGACAACATTAGGTAAGTTTGTATTGTTTGCTAATGATCCAAAAGTGTTACGCCAAGTAATCAATGATTTACAATCGCCTAGTTTAGCGCTGACAAGTCTAGATAGCTATCGCGATCGCATTGCTCAAATCGATACAGGTAAAATTGCGATCGCCTATGTGAATCTAGGGGAGTTAGGTGAAGAGATCTCTAAAGAGAGCTTGTTAATGAGCCTAAGTTTTGATAAAGCAGGAATTAGAGCCAAAACTTTATTGGCGCCAGAAAATTCTGACAAGTTAGCAGCTAAAGCTGAGTCGATTGATCACAAATTAACTAAGCCCAAATCCTCTCAAAAATCCACTGCAAATATTGCTAAAGCCATACCTTCAGGAAGCTCATTAATTATTGGCAATAATCTTGATAAAACCTTACAAAGTTTGCAAGATTCACTTTCTCTAGAATGGCAAAAGGCGATTACTAAAACAATCTTAGGAAATACAGATATTCAATTTGATCGCAGTAGCTTAGCATGGGCACAAGATGACTATGCGATCGCCTTACTTCCCAAACCAAATAGCGATCCTGATTGGTTATTAGTTGCCAAAGTCAAAGATGCTAAGAACTCTGAAACGGCGATCGCTGCTCTTGATGACCTAGCTAGAACTAAGCTCACAGTGGGCGATATCTTGCTCGAATCGCAACCTATTAAAGTTTGGACAAAGCTGACTGCAATCCCCACTAGCTCAGATTTGGGCGTATCAGGAACTGTCGTAGCAGCTCACGCTCAGACTCCAAATTATATTTATTTGTCAAATTCACTCACAGTTCTAAAATCGGCGCTCACGCTTCAGGATAAACAAGCGATCGCCAACTCGAAAAACTTTAAAACTATCGCCGCGAAATTACCGAGTGATCGGCAAACATACGGCTATATCGACAAAAATTTCGATCTAAGTTGGTTAAAGACAAGCTTGCCAAATCTCTTGTCAAATCTCTTGCCAAATAGTGATGGAATAAATAAAATTTCCCAAACAATCGACAGTTCTCCACTTAGGCAAATCTTTAAACATCTTGATATTGTGAGTTTTGCTAGTACCAGTGACAAAGCAAGTATAGAGAATGGCGAACTCTTCTTATTACTGAAATAATTATTTACTCTTTCCTAACACTCTTATGACAGTTTTGACTACTCCTAACGATGTCTATACACTTGCTCAATGGTTAGCGGGTGATCATAGTAATTGGGAACAGGCGATCGACAATCCGCCATTTTTTGCACATATTCGGGTTGGTATTCGGACCCTACCAAATCCTATTTCTGATGAAGGCGTATGGCTATTTTTAGAACAAGCCTATGACTTTGAGTTACATCATCCTTACCGTACTGCGATATTAAATCTCCTCTATCGCAATGAGCGCATTGAAATGGTCAACTATCGCCTTAAAAATGCCGAAGTCTTTTTTGGTGGTAGCCGCGATCGCGACAAACTTAAGCCGCTAAATATTGAGGCGATCGACAAGCTAGAAGGCTGTACCCAGTGGGTGCATCGCACTGATCAGCTTACTTTTAAAGGCGGAGTCGAACCTGGTAAAAAATGTTGCATCAACCGCAAAGGCGTGGACACTTATCTCAGCATTGAGTTTGAAGTTACCGAAACCACTTATAGCAGCCTTGATCGTGGCTATGACATAGTAACTGACGAACTGATATGGGGTTCAATTGCTGGAGCATTTCAATTTACAAAAAAAGCTAGCTTTGGTGACGAAATTTCCATAGGATCTATTCCTTAGGTATAATAAGCACCTGACAAATTAAATTTTTAGATATGGCGCTTAGAGCGCCGCACTCTTAAATTCAATGTCAAAAGCATAACTAGTCTGAGCGTTATAGGTGTAATTTGAAAGTCCTCGTAGTTGGCAGTGGCGGCAGAGAACACGCAATAGCTTGGAAACTTCTACAATCTCCAAATATTGATCGAGTCTTTTGCATCCCAGGTAATGGCGGTACAGCCACCATGCCCAATTGTCAAAATGTTTCCCTAAGCATTGATGATTTTGAGGGGATGTTAAGGTTTGCCCAAGTACAGGGAGTTGGTTTCACCATAGTTGGTCCCGAATTGCCATTAGCACTTGGCATTGTGGATTATTTTCAAGAATCAGAAGCACTAATTTTTGGTCCAACCAAAGATGGCGCTCAGATTGAGGCGAGTAAATCTTGGGCAAAGATGCTCATGCAAGAAGGCAATATCCCAACGGCTGCTAGTGCGACATTTCAAAGCCTCGAAGCATCTGAAATCTACGTGCAGAAACAAGGCGTGCCCATCGTGATCAAAGCTGACGGTTTAGCAAGCGGCAAGGGTGTAACCGTAGCGATGACTCTCGAAGAAGCATTTGAAGCGCTTGAGCGGATATTTTCTGGACAATTTGGCGATGCAGGTGAAACTGTAGTGATCGAAGAATTTATGATCGGTCAGGAGGTATCTGTCCTAGCTGTTACTGATGGCAAAACTATACGACCATTAATTCCTGCTCAAGATCATAAACGTCTCGGTGATGGTGATACGGGTCCAAATACGGGAGGTATGGGAGCTTATGCACCCGCCCCGATCGCTAGTCCTGAGTTGATGGCAAAAGTCCAAACTCAAATTTTAGAGCCTGCGATCGCGTCGCTTCGGGCTAGAGGCATTGACTATTGTGGTTGTCTTTATGCAGGGTTAATGATCACACCCGAAGGCGAACCCAAAGTTGTCGAGTTTAATTGTCGATTGGGTGATCCTGAAACTCAAGCAGTGTTGCCATTACTGGAAACAAATCTAGACGATCTACTAATGGCTTGTGTAGAAGGTAGACTCGCAAATTTCCCACCACTTAAATGGAAAAAGCAGAGTTCTGTATGTGTAGTTATGGCGGCAGATGGCTATCCCAACAAGGTGGAAATAGGACAATTTGTAACAGGGCTTGGCAAAGCCGAAGACCGAGGTGCTTTTGTGTTTCAGTCAGGCACTAAACTTAAAAATAATGCTCTTGTTACTAATGGGGGGCGAGTTCTAGGTGTTACGGCTCTGGGTGATGACATTCACAATGCGATCGCCAATGTATATGACGCTCTTGATTTTATTGCTTATGACGGCATGTATTACCGCAAAGATATTGCTAGTAAAGCAACTATCTAAAAAAGCCCACGCATTGCGTGGGCTTTTTTCTAGTCTGCCATACTAAGATTTACAGTAATCGTCAATTTCAGCGAAGAATCGGCATTTGAGTCATGAATTTGCTGTAAATATTGGTTGATCGGCCGATCGCCATTTGGCTCAAGCAGAACTCTTGATAACAATTGCAAAAGCTTTGATGCACCATTACTAATCTCCTGACTGAATGATTCCGTTGCGATTGGTAAATTCATCGGAGCGGTGATCGGTGAGCTTATATTACTAATTTGAAGCGATCGATTCGTATAGCGGCGTAAAACCACTTGCAAATTATTTTTAGTCACGCGATCGCCAAAAGCCTCTGATAGCAATTGCCATAGTTTATAGCCAACATCACGAATATAAGCTGCATCGTAACCAGCTTTCTCCGCAATTTCTGAATAGGTCTTACCTTCCCAAGTTTGACGAAAAATAGCCTCTTGAATGGTACTAAGGCTCTTATTTTCTAAAACAGAATCCACGATATTGAGTGCGTCTTCAATAGTCATCGTTTTCCTCACAATTCACTAATTATTTATGTTTTCAAGTCCTCTTAAAAAAATCTAGCGAGCCAAAAAACTTCATCCAAATTTTTATTTTAATTTGGAACTTCCTAACTAAATCTCCATCTAGTTAGTCAAACAAACAAATAGTTTGTACTCAACACATCCATACAATTCAAAAATCCAAAGTGATTACTCAATTTCAAAAATACTCAACCCACTTTGGTTAAACTCGCTAGAGAACTTTAAAGAACAAAACGTTGTGCATGTGTTTCAAGTTAACACAGTTTATTTAAACTGGTTAAGTAGAATAATTGTATAGATGTAAACCTCAAAAACATTTATTAGTAAGGTTTTCAGGGATTGTCATATTTTTTTGATCTAGCTCAAACTTGTTTTTAACGATAAAAATTCTGATATTTCATGACATCAATCAAGACAATAACAAGCAAGTTCTTGGAGCAGAAAAAGTCAGGTCTTTTTTTCTAGCATTTTCTGACGAAATACCACTAAGATTTTTAGAGTTACATTTTTGCATGAAAATCATGGAAAATGTTTTTCTTAGCGTTGTACGAGCAATATGGCAAACAATAAAAAAGAAGTATTGGTGTTAGGGCTGACTTTAGTGATCTGTGCTGGAATGGCTGGTGCTGGCATTTTATTCTTTGCGAAAAACAAACCGTTAAATTCTGATAGCAATCCTACAGGTATATCTAGCAATGCAAATTTTGACCTGACGACGCGCAAAAGTGAAGGTGAAAGATTACTGATTGCAGCCGAATCAAATGCAGATAAGGAGGAGGCGATCGCGGCGATTGTCAAAAAAGATTACGCTACTGCTACGGCTAAATGGGAAGCTTCACTCAGCAAACAACGCAGTGATCCTGAAGCTGTTATTTATCTGAATAACGCCAAAATTGGCGATCAGAAATCTCCAACAATAGCGGTGAGTGTGCCAATCGGCGGCAATCTCAATGTCGCTAAAGAAATTTTGCGTGGTGTTGTCCAAGCCCAAACTGAGGTAAATAGTCAGGGCGGGATTAATGGAACTCCTCTAAAAATAGCGATCATTAACGATGATAACAACATCGAAATTGGCACAAAAGTAGCTCAGGCTTTAGTTCAAGATCAAAGTGTTCTCGCTGTGATTGGACATAACGCCAGCGAGGTATCAATTGCTGCTGCGCCGATCTATCAAGCAGGAGGATTGGTGATGATGTCATCGACAAGTATTGCCAAAGAACTTTCAGGGCTGGGTAGCTACATTTTTCGGACAGTGCCAAGTGTGAGATTTCAAGCCGATGCTTTATCCCAATACGCAGTCAAAAAGCAAAACAAGAAAAATATAGGTATTTGTATTAATTCTGTCGCTAAAGCTAGTCAATCCCTGAAGGAGGAATTTACTGCTGCTGTATTTTCCGATGGCGCAAAAATCAGTCGGATCAATTGCGATCTGTCTAGTCCCAACTTTAGCGCCGACAAAGTAATTGAGGAGATGTTAAGCGATCGCGTTGATGCGCTTTTATTATCTCCAGGGGTAGAAAAAATTGAAAAAGGGATAGAAATTGCTGTTATTGCCAGAAATCGCCTTTTATTGCTGGGTGATTCGACTTTGTATACTTTCAAAACCTTGCAACTAGGACAGGGTGCGATCGCGGACATGGTGTTAACCGTGCCTTGGCATCCTGAATTTTTAGCAAATAATCCCTTTGCAAGTAATGCTGTGAAGCTTTGGGGTGGCGATGTCAATTGGCGTAGTGCCACTAGCTACGATGCAACACTGGCGATCATCAGCGGCTTACGCAAAAGTAATACCCGCAAAGGACTCCAACAAACCCTATCCAGCAATAGCTTCGAGCTTGAAGGTGCAGCAGGCAAAATTACTTTCCAACCGTCAGGCGATCGGGCTAATGCTTCAATTTTGGTAAAAGTAAGTAAAGGCGATCGCTCAGGTGTTGGCTATGACTTTGTGCCAATGCGCTAACATTTGTGGTGATTTTCTTAGCAATTTCTTTTGGGGAAGATATGCGAGCAATAGTCATAAAAGTAATGTTTTTCTTTTACTATAGCGATCGCTATAAAAAAGAAGGGTGCGAAGCGCCCTTCTTTTTTGATTTTATGCTTGATATTTTTTAAAAACTAAAGTGACGTTGTGACCGCCAAAACCAAAGGAGTTAGAAGTTGCCACATTAATTGTCATTGGACGAGACTTGTTAGGCACATAGTCAAGATCACATTCAGGATCGGGATTTTCTAAGTTCATCGTTGGTGGTGCAATATCATTTTGCACTGCCAAAACAGTTGCAACAGCCTCAATGCCACCTGAACCACCGAGCAAGTGCCCTGTCATTGATTTAGTGGAGCTAACGGCAACTTTGTGAGCATGATCGCCCAACACTTGCTTAATTGCCTTAGTCTCAGTCGAGTCATTCGCTGAGGTACTAGTGCCGTGAGCATTTATATAGTCCACCATCTCAGGAGTAATATCGCCATCTTTGAGCGCTAAAGACATTGCTCTCACTGCGCCTTCTCCATTGGGCGAAGGGCTAGTCATGTGATAGGCATCGCAGGTGCAGCCGTAGCCAACGATTTCCGCATAAATTTTTGCTCCACGCGCTAGAGCATGTTCGAGATTTTCAATTATTAAAATCCCTGCACCTTCGCCCATCACAAAGCCATCGCGATCGCGATCAAAAGGACGTGACGCATGGGCAGGGTCATCATTGCGGCGGGACATGGCTCTTGCTGAGGCAAATCCTGCAAAACCGAGAGGCGTTATTGCGGCTTCAGTACCACCGCAGATCATCGCTTGAGCAAAACCTCTTTGTACCAAACGAAATGCATCGCCGATCGCATTGGACCCAGCCGCGCAAGCAGTCACAGTGCAGGAGTTTGGTCCCTGTGCACCTGTATGGATTGCGGTCAAACCTGCTGCCATATTGCCGATCATCATCGGAATCATGAACGGACTACAACGCGATGGACCCTTGGTGCGAATAATTTCGTGCTGATCTTCGAGTACCTGCAATCCGCCGATCCCAGTACCCAGCAAAACGCCAATTTGGGCAGAGTTAATCGGTGTAATTTCTAACTTAGAGTCGCGTAAGGCTTGCAGACTAGCACAAACACCAAACTGGGAGAAGCGATCCATACGTCGTGCTTCTTTAGCGGGGATATAGTCAAGAGGATCGAATCCTTTAACTTCTCCGCCAACACGACACTCGTGGTCAGTCGTATCGAAGCGAGTGATTTCCGTAATCCCGTTTTTACCATCGACTAGACCTTGCCAGTATTCTTCGACCGTGTTACCGATCGGTGTGATTGCACCTAGTCCAGTGACAACGACGCGAGAGAGGGGCTGAGGGTTTTGCATTTCGTAATGATTTGGATAGAGTTTAAGAAATACAAGGGCTGTTTCTCCATCTTAAGGAAAAGCAACCCTCATATTTCACTAGGCAGCTTGCTTGCTTTCGATGTAATCAACAGCATTCTGAACGGTGGCAATCTTTTCTGCGTCTTCGTCTGGGATTTCAACGCCGAATTTTTCTTCTAGCGCCATAACGAGTTCAACTGTATCAAGAGAGTCAGCACCAAGGTCGTTTGCAAAGCTAGCTTCAGGCTTAACTTCGGCTTTATCAACGCCTAATTGGGATGCAACGATGTCTTGAACTTGCTCAAAGGTACTCATTTACTTATTCTCTGCTGACTATCAAAAACTTTTTAGCGTTTTTAATTTTATCGGATAAAGGTATCTGTACATACACGATCGCAAAGAACCTACAGAAAAAATCTATTTTTTAGCTAAGTCCCATACGCAAAGTCCCATACATTTAAGCTGTCGCATCAGAAATAATCCTCCAACCGAATTACCGATCGCATCAAGAGCAGGACTATAACAAGCGATCGCCGCCTGATCAGCGATGATCGATAACAAAGCACCGCTAACACTGGATTTTGAAGGCAAACCAATATCTTTAGCGAATTCTGCTGAAGCCTCGTACATCCCACATTTGGTCATGATCTCTAATACGATCAGAATATATGGCGATCGCTCCGTGTCAACCAGCAAAGTTCCAATTTTTGCTAGATCTTGGACAGACCCGCATAGGCAACAAATTTTTTCGTAGATGCCAAGAGCATGACTAGGATTTGAGATTATGCCAAGAGATTTAAGTTGATTAGCGATCGCTAAATTGCGACGATTAGCAACTGATCTCACCGAATCTAACATTGTGAAATCTAAATACAAATTTGCGCCCGATCGCTGATTTAACCAATTTTGCAAAGTTTCACAGGACACTAATAGTGAAGAGAGGGCGATCGCGCCGCTATTGACCATCGGATTTTTAGGCTTGCTGTCAGGAATTTTATTAAATGGTTCTAATGTTGGCTCAGAATCAACCATCTGAAAAACTACATTACTGCCTTGATTTTCTAGCAAATAAAGTAACAAAAATGGCTTGATCACACTCATCAAAGGAAAAGATTCGGTTACGTTACCTGCCATCATTAGATCGCCATTTATGCGTTGAATTGCGATCGCGATCGCTTGTGGATCAGCTTGAGCTAACAGAGGGATATAGCTTGGTAATTCCCCTTTAGACGCTTGTTTTTGCGCTAATTCTAGCCATTGTTGAAGATTATTTTCGAGCATAAAATCTCAGTTTCGCTATAAAATATCAGCCAAATATTCCTTTGACATCTAAGGCTAACAAGTTTAACCTTATTAACAAGGTGTAGAATGAGGTTCATTTTTAAGATGTTTAAGGCTAAGAGTTCCGTTGTCCGTACTGTAACTTGTTTATCTTTCTTGACAACTTTGTCAGTAGTTCCAAGTCTGGCTCATTCAGAAACATTGTCATCTTTCACAAATAGCGATCCTTATCAAGTTATACAGCTAAGAACCGAACCTCAAACAACAGCGCAAAATGTCACGTCTGTATCGCAACTAAGTGATGTTAAACCAACCGACTGGGCTTTCACTGCTTTACAATCACTGGTCGAGCGATATGGGTGCATCGCTGGCTATCCAGATCGGACCTATCGTGGTAGCCAAGCCACCAGCCGTTACGAGTTTGCCGCGGGCTTAAATGCTTGCCTCGACAAAATTAATGAAATTATCTCAGCGGGGTTAGCCGATAAAGTTAGTAAAGAAGACTTAGCATCTCTCCAAAAACTACAAGAAGAATTTGCAGTTGAACTTGCTACTTTAAAGGGTCGCGTTGACGCACTTGACGCTAAAACAGCCAAGTTGGAAGCACAGCAGTTCTCGACCACCACAAAACTTACTGGGGAATCAATCTTCTCATTGACCGCAGGTAACGGTGGACCTAACAATGCCAGATCGAATGTAACTCTAGGAAATCGCACTCGTCTTGTTCTGAATACTAGCTTTACAGGGAAAGACGCTCTAAGAACTCGCCTAGAAGCGGGTAACAATCTTGCAGGAACTTCTGGAACAACTAGCTTAGCTTCATTACTGGGAACAAACACTGCAAGAATCGGACCTGGAACAACTGCGATCGATAACTCCTTTGTTCTAAATTTACTTGATTACAGGTTCCCTATTTTTGATAACAAAGTAACTCTTTATATTGCTCCGATCAGTTTTCCTGATGAGTTCTTCACAGTACTCTCACCAGTAGCTAGCAATGGTCAAGGTTCCATCTCTCGCTTTGGCCGCTTTGATCCACTAATGCGGATTGCAGGCACATCATCTTTATTTGGATTTGATTGGAAACTATCCGACCAATTCAGACTCCAAGCTGGATATGGCTCTTCTGCACCCGCTGCCGCTACTGCTGGGGGACAAGGAGGGCTGTTTGGTGGATCGACAATTGCTCTAGTTCAGCTTTTACTCAAGCCGGCTGACAACCTAGATGCTTCTATTACATATGCCAATACTTACCATCAGAC
>Ga0105048_10015571_pt1 | contig 11793 bp, 8 predicted proteins | sample MAT05_FD_78382 | JGI IMG/M metagenome (GOLD analysis project Ga0105048, IMG submission 78382) | Freshwater microbial communities from Lake Fryxell liftoff mats and glacier meltwater in Antarctica - MAT-05 | ecosystem: Environmental > Aquatic > Freshwater > Ice > Liftoff microbial mat | place...
GGAGTTGCTGGTACTACCTGCGCTACTGCGATTCACACAACGCCACGCGTTTCGTCGGCACGGAAGCCGAGCAGTATTGGATGGGCGGCGGCCTGCCCGGCGGCGTCGATCTGTACGTCGGCGGCACAGAGCACGCCGTCCTGCACCTGTTGTATGCGCGCTTCTGGCACAAGGCGCTCTTTGACCTCGGGTACGTCAGCACGCCCGAGCCTTTCCATCGCCTCGTGAATCAGGGGCTGATCCTCGGTGAAGACGGTCAGAAAATGTCGAAGTCACGCGGCAACGTCGTCAACCCGGACGACGTGATCGTCGAGTATGGCGCGGACGCTTTGCGCGGATACGAGATGTTCATGGGTCCGCTGGAGGCGACGAAGCCGTGGTCGATGGCGGGTGTCGAGGGCATCGCGCGCTTCCTCGCCCGCGTCTGGCGGTTGGTCATGGAAGAGCAGCAGGACGGTTCGTGGGCGCTCGGCCCCGTGAGCGCCGAAGCGAAGCCCGACAAGGCGCAACTCCGCGTGATCCACGCTTCGATCAAAAAGGTTACCGGCGACATTGAGACGCTCAGTTTCAATACTGCTCTCTCACAACTCATGGTTTTCACGAATGCCTTCGTGAATGTGTCGCCTCGCCCACTGAGCGCACTGCAGACCCTGCTCACGCTCCTCAATCCCTTTGCCCCGCACCTCACCGAGGAACTCTGGGAAAACCTCGCGCAGCGTTTTGGCGGAGGGGCCAGTGAACTCGCCAACGCCGCGTGGCCTCAATGGGACGAGCAGTGTCTCATCGAGGACGAAATCGAGATCGTCCTTCAGGTGAATGGAAAGGTCCGCGACAAGATCGTCGTGCCCAAGGACGCCACCCGCGAGGAGGTGGAGGCGCAAGCGCGCGGCAGCACACGAATCGTGGAATGGACCGCGGGAAAGGAGATTAAAAAAGTGATCGTCGTGCCCGGAAAGCTCGTGAACATCGTCGTCGCGTGAGGCGCGGGCGTCCGTCGGTTCCCGTTGCTGCGAATGACTAAAAGTGATAAGCACTCCGCACCTCATGTCCCAGACGTCGCAGACTGAAAAAGGCATCCTCGCACTCGACGGCGAAGTCGATCTGCACCGTTCACCGGAAATTCGGAAGGCGATCGCTCCGTTCGTCGAGCGGAAGGTGCCGCGGCTTCTGATCGACCTCACGAAAGTCAGCTACATCGACAGTTCGGGCCTTGCGCTCTTCATCGAAGCGCTCCAGCGCGTGCAGGGATATGGCGGCACCTTTGGCCTCTTTGGGTTGGGCGAAAGTGTGCGCGCGATTTTCCACATAGCCTGTCTCGATCAGGTATTCCGAATATTCCCCGACGAGGCCTCCGCCACGGCGTAGGCGCATCCGGAAAAGCGCTGGATTTCTCCGCGCGTCTGCGGATAGTCGCGCCTGCGCATTCACTAGGGCCGGAATGACTTGGATTTTCTTTCCACCGAAACACCGTGCCTGGGGTTAATTCGCAAACACTGCATGGACATTTACATTTTGCGAGACGGCAAGGAGATCGGGCCTTTCAGCCAGGAAACCACGCAAACGCTGCTCAAACAGGGCAGCATCAACGAGGTCGATTACGCCTGGCATCCCGGCCTTCCAAAATGGATTCCGCTCGCCTCAGTGCTCAATCCTGCGACCCCCGCGCTCGAGACCCCGCCCCCGCCTCCGCCCACTGCCTCACGAACTCCGCTGCCGACCTTCTCGTCCGCTGGCAGCCTTCCGAAGGCTGGCGAGTCGGCGACCGAAAAGCAGAAGGCGCTACTCGGGTACCTCGGCATCCCGTTTTCCTCCGAACTGGCGAAAGATCAGGCTGCCCTCCTCGTCAACGACGCCATGGAGGACTCAAAAAACGCCGCGCGACTCGCCCAATGGAACTCGGACCGCCTGAAGCTTCACCCCGAACTTTTTGTCGCGGAAATCCAAGCTCGGAAAGAGGGTCGAGCGAGCGAATTTTTTGCCCTCTGCGAGACGGAGGGTGCGGAGTATTTTACCAAAATCACGAAGGCGCACTGCCAGGTGCTGGTTGGCTATCTGGATGTGAAATTTCCAAACTGGGACGACAACGGAAAAGAGGCCGCGCGGAAATATTTCTTTCCGGCTGTGGCGGAAAAATTTCCCCAACTCATCGCCAAACCGTGGAAGGGCAAACTGCGCTATGCCTCCGGGCCAAAGGTCGCCGCCGAATTCACCCAGCACCACCGCGCGACCGGCAAGCTGCGCAAGCGGAACGCCGCCTCCACGCTTCCGCTCCTCGCCATCGGCCGCGGACTCGTCTTTGGCGTGCTCATTCTCGGAATGTTTTTCTTCGTGCACAAGGTGCTGAATTCCAGTGGCTCAAAATCGCCTGGCGCGGCCGGTAGCGGCCTTCCCGGGCAGTCTGCGAGCCCGGATTCCAAGCTCGCAGCGCCACTTCCGGCACCGGTGCATCCCGAGGCACTCCCGCCGATCGAGCCGCAGAAAGGGATCGCCCAGGCAGATCTCGGCAGTCCCGACGTCCTCGCGGCGCCGCCGGTGGATCCGCTCATGTCCCTGCCAGCCGATCCGCTCATGGCGCTGCCGGCTGATCCGCTCATGGCAGCGCCGGCGAATCCTGTCATTGCGGCCAACCCAGCCGAACTCCCCCTCCCGGCTGATCCCCTCGCGCCCAAGCCCATCGCCGCTGCCCCGCTCCCCGGCTTTCCGCCCGACCCGCCGATGGCCGCAAATCCCTCTCCTTCAATCCCCGACCCGCTGGCGCCAGCCAATCCCGCGGCGTTGCCTGCGCCGACGGTTCCCGCAGCCGTCCCGACCGATCCCGGCGCGGCGGTGAAGACGAATCTCAAGCTCACCAAGCCGATTGATGTCCAACTCGCCTACGGCAAGATGAAGCTTCCCGTCGGCACGCCGGTGAAGCTCATCTCGCGCGATGGGAACGTGATCAAGGTCAACTACCTCAACACCGTCCTAATGGTGCCCATCACCTCCACCGACTACGGTGCCGCTGATGCCCCTCCCGCGCCAGTCGCTCCTCCCGCGCCGGTCGCCCCTCCCGCGAGTGTCTCCGTGCCGCCCCCGGCACCTCCCGGAGCCGATTTGTAGCGATTTTCGGGCGAACGACCTGCCGTCCCCGCTAGCCGTCGCTATTGACCCGGGGCCGCCGTCTTCGGCCGTCGGGGAGCGACATCATCCGTCGGTGCGTCGCTGGCGAATTGATCGTCGTCCTTCGCCTCCTTTTTCACGCGGGCCAGTTCCTTTTTCATCTCGTCGATTTTCTGGGCGTAGGCCGGTTCGTTGTAGGCGTTGTTCAATTCGTCCGGGTCTTTCAGCAGGTCGTAGAATTCCCACGCGTCGATTTTGTTGAAATAGATCAGCTTCGCGCTCTCCGTTCGGACGCCGTAATGCGGCTGCACACGATGATCCTGCGGGTAGTGATAGTAGCGGTAGTACATCGCCGTGCGCCAGTCGGCGGGCGGCTCACCCCGGAGGAGCGGGGCCAGGCTCCGGCCCTGCATGTCGGCCGGCACCGGCAGGCCGGCCAGGTCCATGATCGTCGGGGCGAAGTCCGTATTCAGCACCATGCGATCAGCGACGCTGCCGGGTTTTGCCAAGCCGGGAGCTTTGATCAGCAAAGGAACGCGGAGCGAGTGCTCATACATGAAACGTTTGTCAAACCAGCCGTGGTCTCCGAGGTAAAAACCATTGTCGCTCGCATAGATGACCACCGTATTTTCCGCGAGCCCGTTCTTTTCCAAATAGTCCAGGACGCGCCCAACATTGTCGTCCATCGAGGCCACGCAGCGCAGGTAGTCTTTTATATAGCGCTGATATTTCCACTTCTTCAGCGCAGAGCCGGCGAGCTTTGCGGGCGGTTCGCCTTTCGTGTCGCTCGGCTTCAGATCGCGATCGATCCGCATCGTCGCCTCAGTAGCCGCGGAGGAGCGTCCGGCGTAGTCGTCGTTGAAAGTGGGCGGTTCCGGAATGTCGTTGTCGGCATACATTTTAGCGTGCTTTTCATCCGGCTCCCACGGGCGGTGCGGCGCCTTCGGATTCGAGAAAAGCAGGAACGGCTTGTCGCGCGGACGCTTCTCCAGAAAGTCGATCGTCTGGTCCGCGATGATGTCGCTCACGTAACCCTTCACTGTTTTGGCGACACCCATCTCGATGAACTGAGGATCAAAATACCGGCCCTGTCCCGGCAGGATGCTCCAGTAGTCGAACCCTGTCGGATCGCTGCCCAGATGCCACTTCCCGATCATTCCGGTGTGATAGCCCGCACCTTGGAGATACTTCGCCGCTGTCGGCTGCGAGCCATCGAAGCGGTTGAAAACCGGCACGCCATTCATGTGCGAATACTTGCCCGTCATCAACGTCGCCCGGCTCGGCGTGCAGATCGAGTTCGTGACGAACGCGTTCGTAAAACGCATCCCGCCCGCCGCGATCCGGTCCAAGTTCGGCGTCGTGTTGATCTTGCTCCCATAGCAGCTCAGGGCGTGCGACGCGTGGTCGTCGGAAAAAATGACGAGGATGTTTGGGCGCGGCGCTTTCGCCGGCGGGGCGGCGCATGCTCCGGCGGAAAGAAGAGCCAGCGTCAGGAGGGTTGGGAGGTTTGATTTCACGCTCGGAATTGAAGCCTACCGCATCGACACGGCGAAGCGTATTTGCCGTGCCGCGCCGGCCCTGCGCTCTGCCGTCGCATCGCACGGAGCACCGCGTGTTTCGTCTTGCCGATGGGCTGATCCGCTGCGGAAGTGTCCCTCCATGCTCACGCCCGCCATTTTCCTCGACCGCGACGGGACGCTGATGGAGGAGGCAAACTATTGCCGCCATCCCGATGATGTGCGGGTGATCGCGGGAGTTCCGGAGGCGCTGCGGGAGTTGAAGCGCGCGGGTTTCCGGCTGGTGATCGTGACCAACCAGAGCGGCATCGGGCGCGGCTATTATACGGTGGCGGACTACGAGGCGGTGCAGGCGCGCCTGCTCGAACTGCTGGGTGGCGGACTGATCGACGCGACCTATTTTTGCCCGGAGTCGCCGGAGGCCCTGTCTCCGCGGCGCAAGCCGTCGCCCGAAATGGTGCTGGAGGCGGCGCGCGCTCTGGGGCTGGATCTGGCGCAGTCGTGGTTCATCGGCGACAAGGCGATCGACGTACAGTGCGGGCATGCGGCGGGGACGCGCGCGATCCTGGTGCAGACCGGGCACGGCTATGGGGAAGAGGCGGGTCGCGCCGAGTTTGTGGCGAAAGATTTTGCCAGCGCCGCGGCGTTCATTTTAAGAACTTCGGATGCCAGCCCCTAAAGTCGCCGTCATCATCCCCGCCAGACATGGCTCGACGCGCTTCCCCGGCAAGCCGCTTTTCAGGATCGCGGGCAAGCCGCTCATTCAGCATGTGTGGGAGCGCTGCCGGAAAGCGCGGGGCGTCACCGCCGTCATCGTCGCCACGGACGATATGCGCATCGCCGAGGCGGCGTTCGATTTCGGCGCAGAAATTTCCATGACTTCGCCGAAGCACCGCAGCGGCACGGATCGCTGCGCTGAGGTGGCGAAACGGCTCGCCGGCTATTCGCATGTGATCAATGTGCAGGGCGACGAGCCGCTCATCGAACCGGCGCTCATCTCCCGCCTCGCGAAGGCGCTGGCGGAGGATAAGGCGATCGAGATGATCACCGCCGCCAGCGCCTTTGGCAGCGACGAGGACGTGGGCAACCCCAACGCGGTCAAGGTGGTGCTCGATCGAAAAGGCAACGCGCTCTATTTCTCGCGGAGCGCGATCCCGTTCGGACGCGAAGGAAGCCCGTCCTACCTGCGACACCAAGGCATCTACGGTTACTCGGTGAAATTTCTGCTTCAGTTTGTGAAGTGGAAGCCCGGCGTGCTGGAGCAGTGCGAGGGGCTCGAACAACTCCGCGCACTCGAAAACAGCGCCCGCATCCGCGTCCTTTCCACGAAAAGCGGGAGCATCGGCGTGGACACACCCGAGGACGCCGCCCTCGTCGAACGCCTGCTGGCGAAGTAATTTTTCCCGCACCCACGCGGCTCTAACACCCTAAACTCTCAACCCTCTTGAAATACATCTTCGTCACCGGCGGTGTCGTCTCTTCCCTCGGCAAAGGCCTCGCCGCCGCCGCGCTCGGCACGCTCCTCGAAAAGCGTGGCCTCCGTGTGGTGATGCAAAAGTTCGATCCGTATCTGAACGTCGATCCCGGCACGATGAGCCCGTATCAGCATGGCGAAGTGTATGTGCTCGACGACGGCGCGGAGACCGATCTCGACCTCGGGCATTACGAGCGCTTTACCCACTCCGTTCTCTCCCGCTCGAACAACACCACCAGTGGGCAGGTTTACCAGACCGTCCTCGATAAGGAGCGGCGCGGCGACTACCTCGGCAAAACCGTGCAGGTCATCCCGCATGTGACCGACGAGATCAAAGCGCGCGTCCGCAAGCTCAGCACCGAACAGCCGTGCGACATCGTCATTACCGAGATCGGCGGGACGACCGGCGACATCGAGGGGCTGCCGTTTCTCGAAGCCATCCGCCAATTCATCCAGGAAGTCGGCGCGTCAAACGCCATCGTCATGCACGTCACGCTGGTGCCTTTCATTAAGGCGGCAGGCGAGCTGAAGACCAAGCCCTCGCAGCAATCCATCGCCAAGTTGCGGGAGATCGGGCTGCATCCGCAGGTCCTGGTCTGCCGGACCGAGCATCCGCTCGGCGAGGATGTGCGCCACAAACTTTCGGTCTTTTGCAACGTCCCGCTCGAAGCCGTGGTCGAGGCGCGCGATGTGGATCACACGATTTATGAGATGCCGCTGATGCTCCAAAAAGAGCGGCTCGACGACACGGTGTTGCGCCAGCTTCATCTCACTGCGCCGCCCGCGGACATGACGGAATGGAAAAAGTTCGTCGCCCGGATCATCAAGCCAAAGAAGCGTGTCCAAATCGCAGTCGTCGGCAAATACATCGCGCTCCAGGATGCCTACAAATCCATCTACGAGTCGCTGACGCATGCCGCCGCGAGCGTCGATTGCGGCATCAATCTGGTCCAGGTCGAGGCAGAGGAGTTGGAGGAAACGCATCCGTCGCAGTTGCTCCAAGAAGTCGCCGGCGTCCTGGTGCCCGGCGGCTTCGGAGACCGCGGGATCGAGGGCAAAATCCGCGCGGCACAGTATGCCCGCGAGCACCAGATTCCCTTTCTCGGCCTCTGCCTCGGGATGCAGATTGCGACCATCGAATTCGCCCGCCACGTTTGCGGGCTGACGGGAGCAAACAGCACGGAGTTTGACCCGGATTGCGTCGATCCGGTGATCCACCTGCTCGAGGAGCAAAAGGATGTGACCGACAAAGGCGCTTCGATGCGGCTCGGCTCGTGGGTCACGCAGATCGCCGAAGGCACAAAGACGCGTGCCATTTACGGCAAGGCCGAAATCCGCGAGCGGCACCGCCATCGCTACGAGTTCAATATGAAATACCGCGCGCAGATGGAAGCCGCCGGCTTCGTGATCAGCGGCACCTCGCCGGAGGGCAAACTGGTCGAGATCATCGAGCTGAAAGCACACCCGTATTTCCTCGCGTGCCAGTTTCACCCGGAATTCCAGTCGAAGCCGAACCAGCCGCATCCCCTCTTCAAAGGCTTCGTCACCGCTTGCCTCGGGCACGGGAGCTAGTGGACGGCGGGAAAATGCCGGGAACTGATCGAGATTTCCCGCAAAAAGTAAGAAAGAACCCCCGGGCATGGCCGCTGCTACTCCGCAGCGGCGACTTAACGCGAACATGTTCCACTTTTTCCGCAAAGCTCCGATCCAGCGCAAACTGACGCTCATCATCCTGGTGAGTTGCGCGGCGGCCTTGCTCGTGGCGGCGGTCGTCGAGGCGGGCTTCCGGCTTTGGACCGAGCGGGACGATTTCCGACGCGATATCTCCAGACTCGCCAGGATCATCGCACTGAACACTGCGGCGACCGTGGTTTCCCAGGACGAAAAGTCCGTGCTGGAAGTGCTCGCCGCGCTCCGGGAAGACCCGACCATCCGCTCCGCCGCGATCTGGCTGCCAGACGGACGGGTCTTCTGCCGATATGGCGAATCGGATGAGATGCTCCACGCGCGGACCCGCCCCCGGGCATCACACTCCATCTACGACGGGTTGATCCTCCGGCACTTCGAGCCGCTGATGCTCCACGGCGAGCAGCGCGGCACGCTCTATCTGCGCGCGGACTTCAGTCCTGAGCTGATCCACGCGGCTCGCTATGATGCAGTCATCCTCCTGGCCGTCATCTGCCTCTCGGCCCTGACCGCACTCCTGGTCGCCAAACGGCTCCAGCGAACCATTTCCGCGCCCATCCGGCGGCTGGCGGAGACTGCGGCGACCATCGCCACGGAAAAGGACTACTCCCTGCGCGTGGAAAAATCCGCGCCAGATGAAGTGGGCGCTTTCACGGATGTCTTTAACTACATGCTCGACGAGATCGAACACCACGACGGAGCGCTCCGCCGCGAGATCAGCGAGCGCATTCGTGCCGAGCAGGAGGTGGACAAGCTGCACAAGCAGGTCCTTTCGGCCTCCCGCCAGGCCGGCATGGCAGAAGTCGCCACCGGCGTGCTTCACAATGTCGGCAATGTCCTGAACAGCGTGAACATCTCCGCCGCGCTGCTCGGCGAGCAGCTCGAAAAATCGCGCGCCACAAACGTGACTCGGCTGGCTCACCTGCTGCGCAGCCGTGCGGGCGACCTCGGCGATTTCCTGACGAACGATCCAAAAGGCCGTGCGCTCCCGGAGTACGTCGCCGAACTCGGCCAGCGGCTCGATATGGAGCGGACGAAAATGCGCGGCGAACTCCAGGGATTGGCCGCAAATATCGAGCACATCAAGGAGATCGTGGCGATGCAGCAGAACTACGCGAAAGTCTCCGGCGAGACGGAATCCCTGCCGGTCACCGAACTGGTCGAGGATGCGCTGCGGATGAACTCCGCCGCTTTCGCCCGCCACGGCGTGTCGCTCCAGCGCGATCTCGCTCCCGTGCCTTTCGTCTCGGTGGACAAGCACAAGGTGCTGCAAATCCTCACGAACCTTTTGCGCAACGCGAAATACGCGGTGGGTGACGACGCGACCGGGCCGCAGAAGCTCGTGAAGGTGAGCACCCACGTCGCCGGCGACGGATTCGTCGCGATCACGGTCGCCGACAATGGCATGGGCATTGCCCCGGAAAATCTCATCCGCATTTTTGCCCACGGTTTTACCACGCGGAAGAATGGACACGGCTTCGGCCTCCACAGCGGCGCACTGGCCGCGAAGGAAATGGGAGGTGAACTGATCGCGCAAAGCGAGGGCCAGGGCCGCGGCGCGACCTTCACGCTCACCGTCCCGATCGCCCCCGATCTCGTCATTTCACCCGGCACCCAAGTATGTCCTCCGCCACGCGCACAGCTAATCACCGCATCCTGATCGTCGATGACAATGCGGCGATCCACGAGGACTTCCGCAAGATCCTCGCACCGGAGGCTGCCGATTCGCAGGCGATAGACGATCTGGAATCCCTGATTTTCGGCGACGCCGCGCCGACTGCGCAGCCGCATTTCGAACTCGCCCACGCCTATCAGGGGCAGGAGGCGCTAAAGCGGATCGAGGAATCACTGGCCAATGCGCAGCCGTTCGCGCTGGCGTTCGTGGACATCCGCATGCCGCCCGGGTGGGATGGGGTGGAAACGATCGGCCGGCTCTGGGCGGTCGATCCGCAGCTGCAGGTGGTCATTTGCACGGCATACTCGGACTACGGCTGGGACAGCATCTCGCAGCGGCTCGGCTCGTCGGACAACCTGGTGATATTGAAAAAGCCGTTCGATCGCGTCGAGGCACTCCAACTCGCGCACGCGCTGACTCACAAATGGAATCTCGCGCGACAGGCCGCGCTCCGGGTGGATGAACTGGAGCAAATGGTCGTCGAGCGCACCGCCGCTCTGGAGGCTGCGCATGAACAGCACCGGCAGGCTCACAAGATGGAAGCCGTGGGCCGGCTCGCTGCGGGCATCGCGCACGATTTCAACAACCTCCTGACCGTCATCCAAGGCTACGCCAGCCTGCAGCTCGCCCGCCTGCCGCGCGAATCCGATGTCGCGGACTCGCTCGAACGAATCGCGCAAGCCGCCGAGCGCGCCGCGAAACTCACCCGCCAGCTCCTCGCCTTCGGCCGCAAGCAGGTCATGCAGCCGCGCCTGCTCCAGCTCAACGAGCGGCTCACAGAACTCGAACCCATCCTCCGTCCCCTGCTCGGCTCCCACATCGCTCTGCGCTTCGAGCTGGCCCCCAGTCTTCCTCCCCTCTTTGCCGACGCCACCAATCTCGATCAGATCATCCTGAACCTCACGCTCAACGCGCGCGACGCCATGCCGCATGACGGCAACATCGTCGTCCAAAGCGCCCTCGATCACATCCCCCGCGAACGCATCCCGGCGTCCGCGGATACCGCCGTCCCCGGACCGCATTTGCGCATCACCATCGCCGACACTGGCGTGGGCATGGACGAGGAAACCGCCCGACATTTATTCGAGCCCTTTTTCACGACCAAGGAAGTGGGTCAGGGTACCGGGATGGGTCTCGCCATGGTGCAGGGCATCGTGCAGCAGCACGGTGGCTGGATCGCCGTGGAGACTGCTCCCAATCAAGGCTCCACATTCCACGTGTTCCTCCCCGCCGCTGCCGAGGTCGGCGACCCACCGCCACCGGCCGCCGAGCCGGTGAGCACGCTGCGCGGCAGCGGCACCGTGCTCATCGCCGAAGACGAGGAGGCCGTGAGCCTGCTCGCCGCCTGCACCTTTGAGGAGCATGGGTTCAAAGTCATCACCGCCCCGAACGCCACGGAGGCTCTGGAATTGTGGGATCTCCACTCCCACGACGTGGTCCTCCTTTTCACCGACATGGTCATGCCCGGCGGCATGTCCGGCCACGACCTCGCCAAGCGCCTCCGCACCCAGCGCCCCGCGCTCCCCGTCATTTACTCCAGCGGCTACAGCCGCGACCTGCTGACCGGCGGCATGCAGCTCCAGGAAGGCGTGAACTACCTTCCCAAGCCCTATCGCCCCGCCGACCTCTCCGCGATGATCGCCACCGCGTTCAGCGCCTCATCGGGCCACCCTTGACTCGCTGGGCGCGGCCCGTATTCTCCGCGAACCAACTGCAGGGGAGCCGTTTTGGCTGAGAGGTTTCGCGCGAGCGAGACGACCCTTTGAACCTGATGCGGGTCATGCCGCCGCAGGGAGCCGCGCCCACCGGGGCGCTCTTCAAAGCTCAGCCGTGCCGCCTTCTCCGCGCACGGCTTTTTTATTTCCTATGATCGCGACCAAAGACTCCATCGAACCCCACAGCAGCGACCAACTCCCCGCCAGCACTCGCGTGTATTTGGAAGGCCGCATCCATCCGCAAATCCGCGTCCCCTTCCGCGAGATCACACTCTCGCCGACGAAGACCTTCAGCGGCGCGATGGAAGAGAACGCACCGGTGCGCGTGTACGATTGCTCGGGACCGTGGGGTGATTCATCGTTCACCGGCACGTCGGATGAAGGCCTGCCGACACCGCGCGCCGCGTGGGTCGCAGCTCGCGCCGATGTCGAAGCCTACGACGGCCGCGAAGTCCTGCCGCAGGACAACGGCTACCTCAGTGGAAAACACGCCGAATACGCCAGCAAGGCGGAGCGTAACCGGCTCGTCGAATTCCCCGGCCTGAAGGGTCAGCGCCGCCGGCCGCTGCGCGCCAGCGCGGGGCATCCGGTCACGCAGCTTTGGTATGCGCGGCAGGGCATCATCAC
>Ga0105048_10015572_pt1 | contig 11793 bp, 10 predicted proteins | sample MAT05_FD_78382 | JGI IMG/M metagenome (GOLD analysis project Ga0105048, IMG submission 78382) | Freshwater microbial communities from Lake Fryxell liftoff mats and glacier meltwater in Antarctica - MAT-05 | ecosystem: Environmental > Aquatic > Freshwater > Ice > Liftoff microbial mat | place...
AATCCTTAACTCAATAACCAACTATGCCTACAGGTAACGCAGTTGACGGTTCACACTGGGATGCCCCCACCAGCCGGTGGGATACTGGTCTGCGCTGGGCTTCTGCCGAGCCGGGGCCAACCCATAAACACAAAATGGCTACCATAGCACTCCATGTCCGGAAACCTACGATTCTGGAAAAGACCCTGAAAGGGGCCGATATCATCACGAAGAGCACGAACAACCCGGACGTGCCGGGCAATGCGACCTCGCTCGCCGCCTTCAGCACGGCGCAAAATGCACTGGTCGCGGCCAACGCAGCCTACGAAGGTCTCCTCCAGCAGGCGGATCAACTGCGGGTGGTGCGCGACGGCGCGCTGGAGGACTGGTATACGGCGCTCAACGGCCTCGCCGGCGTGACGGTGAATGCGACGACCGGGGTGGCGGACAAGATCCTCTCTGCCGGGTTCGACGTGCGCCGGGAGCCGGTGCGTCGCCGCCCGATGCCGGTGCCGCAGATCGACAATGTGAAGGTGAGCTATACGGATCGTCCCGGCTACTCGCAGGTGACGTGGAAGGAAGAAGCCGAGGCGGATGCCTATGTGCTGCAACTCTGCGCAGACCCGATGACGGAGGCGGGGTGGAAAGACCTCGATCCGGTGACGGAGCCCGTCTTTGTGGGCAATGGGGTGACGCCGGGCCAGAAGTATTGGTACCGCGTGGCGGGGGTGGGCAGTCTCGGCCGGGGCGCGTGGAGCGAGCCGGCGCTGCGCCCGGTGATGTAAGTAACTGAGGCTTTGCTGTCTTCCCCGCGGGTGAGGGTGCCACACGATACCGGCATCCCGCTCGCGGCGGAAGGGCGGCAGGCCGGAACGGTGGAGCAGCTCCGCACCGCTATCTAGCCCGGTGATTATATTTCCGCACTTCAACGAGGAGCTAACACACAATTTCCAATTCAACCAACGATCGACTCTCAACCAGCAACTTTCCCCAACCCCATGCCTTTCAACCCCTCTCTCCCCCTCGACGACGCGCTCATGGTGGCGGCGCAAATGCGCTCGCAGTTCACCGGGCTCAAGACACTGATCGATCAAGCGCCTGCCGGGCCGCCGGGACCAGCGGGAACCACGGGACCGGTGGGGCCAATGGGACCCATCGGCTCCACTGGTGTGACGGGAGCGGTGGGTCCGCGGGGTATGCAAGGGGAAGCGGGGTCGCAGGGTCCACAGGGTGAGATGGGGCCGGAAGGTCCGGCGGGTGGCCCGCCCGGACCCGAGGGGCCGATGGGTCCCCAGGGGCAAGAAGGGAGCCCCGGGGCGATGGGACCGCAGGGCGAGCAGGGACCGGCGGGGCCTGCGGGGGGGCCGCCCGGACCAGAAGGTCCCACGGGGCCGCAAGGGTCGGACGGACCAGCCGGGCCTGCAGGTCCTCCAGGTCCGCAGGGGGAAGTGGGCCCGCAGGGGCCGGCGGGAGGTCCGCAAGGGCCAGCGGGACCGCAGGGCGAGCCGGGGCCACAAGGTCCACAAGGTGCGCAAGGAAACACCGGGGAACAGGGCGGACAGGGGGCGGAGGGTCCGCAAGGGCCGCCCGGCGAGGTGACTCAGGCGGCGCTAAATGCGGCGATCGCGGGCACGAGTGCGAATACCAACCCGGTAGCGACGCTCGATACCCCCTTTGCCGATCCCGATGCGGAGGCGCTGCGCCAGAAGCTCAATGAGCTGATCCAGACAGCGCGCCGGTGAGGCGGCGGCGCGGCGGATCGTTTACGCTGCGGGGAGTGCGCTGGTTCGCTCCGGAGCGCCCACCTTTTCTGCAATCGGACGGGGTGCGAGTTCGTTCGCTTTTTTGAACCCGGCTGTAAGACTCCCTCCTTCCCCATGCCCGCTTCCCGCTTCAATGCCCAGACGGACTACGGCGTAGGCCTCGGCCTCCGCGTCCCGCACTACCAGCACATCCTGGAGAAGAAACCGGTCGTGGATTGGTTCGAGATCATCTCGGAAAACTATATGGTCGAGGGCGGCCGACCGCTCGCCGTGCTCGACCGCATTCTGGAGCAATACCGCGTGGTGCAGCACGGCGTCTCGATGTACTTCGGCAATGCGGCGCGGCCGAATCGCGATCATTTGCGCAAGCTGAAGAAGCTCGTGAAACGGACCGACACGCCGTGGCTGAGCGATCATCTCTGCTGGGGGAGTGTCGATGGGCGGTTCACTCACGATCTGCTGCCCATGCCCTACACCTGGGAGGCGGTGGAGTGGACGGCGAGGAACATCCGCGAGGTGCAGGACGCCACGGGCGTGCCCGTGGCGGTGGAAAACGTGAGCAGCTACGTGGAGTTTCACGCCTCGGAGATGACGGAGTGGGAGTTTCTCTGCGAAGTGGTGGAACGTGCGGACTGCGGGATCCTGCTCGATGTGAACAATATCTATGTGTCGTCGAAGAACCACCGCTTCGATCCCTATGTGTATCTCGATGCGATGCCCACGGACCGCGTCGCGCAGATCCACATCGCGGGCCATACGAAGTACGAACGCTACCTGCTCGACACGCACGATCACCCGGTGCTCGATCCCGTGTGGAAGATGTATGCCCACGCCATCCGTCGCATCGGCCGCACCGCCACGCTGCTGGAGTGGGACGACCGCATTCCGTCGTTCGACGAAGTGCATCGCGAGGCCCTGAAAGCGAACCGCTTCATCCCCCATGCCGGCGCCATCGCAGCGTAAGCGTCGCGGCGAACTGGCCGCGTTCCAGCGCGCGATCGCCAGCACGCTGATGCGGCCGCTGACTTCCGGCGAACGCATGCAGCGCAGTTCCGCGGCCGTCGCGGAGGAGTTGGTGAAGCCGAACGACCGTCTCACCGCGTTCGAGCGGCTCCAGATTTACAATCAGCAATACTGGTGGCGGCTGATCGGCAGCTTCCGCGAAGACTTCCGCGGCACGCTGGCGGTGCTCGGCGAGCGGAAGTTCGACCAGCTTGCCGTCGCCTATCTCGAGACGATCGGCTCGCAGTCGTGGAACCTGCGCGACCTCGGTCAGCACCTCGAAGCCTACGTCCGGGAGCGACCGGAAGCGACCGCGCCTCACTCCGCGCTCGCGCTCGATATGATCCGCGTGGAATGGGCGCGGGTGATCGCCTTCGATGGACCCGGGAAGCCGGGACTCGACGCGGCAAAGCTGGGCGGCAACCCGGAGAAGCTGCGCATCGGTCTCCAGCCCTACATCACTCTGCTGAAGCTCTCGCATCCCATCGACAAGATGCTCGCCCGCTTCCGCAAGCGGACCACGGAATACTCCAGCAACGCCGTCTCCTCCTCGACCGCTCGCCGCATCGTCCGGCTCACCTCCAAACCGAGCCCCGAGCCCGTCCATCTGGCCGTGCATCGCGTGGACCTCGGGGTTTACTACAAGCGGCTCGAAGCCCCGGCCTATCGACTGCTCCTCGCGCTGCGCGAGGGCGAGACGCTGAGCGAAGCCTGCGCGGCCGCGTTTGGCGACGAGGTGCCCGCGGACGCCGCGACGCGGATCCAGTCGTGGTTCAGCACCTGGATGCGGCTCGGCTGGCTGATCTAGTGGATCAAGGGGCGGGAGTCGCTGAGCTCCCCGAACGGGCTCGGCGAGCGCTGGGGGGCAGGGCGGCGGTTTGCAACGGGACGTGGGTTCGGGTCAGTTGAAGGAAAGGATTTCCCATCGGGGAAAGAGTTTGAATCGGTGGGGGCTGGCGCGATGAGATTTCGGCAAAGTGGGGGTGGGGATTCACCGAGCAGCCCAGCGCCTTGGCGGCGGGAAGCCCGTGGGTGCGCTCCCGGTGAGCAGGAAGTTTCGGGTTGCGGACCTTTCACCTTGCCGAGTTCGTTCTTCTCGATTACTTCACCGCTGGGTTTTGGTTAGCCAAGGGCTCGATAGCGCTTGTTTCCCCTCAGCCAGTGTGCCGTTCGATGAGCAGATTCCATCTCGTCCCCTTCATCCTCGTCGGCCACCTCGTTCCTGCATGGCGACGGATCCTGTCGTCGCTCTACAGGCGGCTTGGAGGGACGCTTCGACCCGAAGCGCTCCCCAAGACCCCCCAGCGAAGTCTCCAGTCAGTCCGCACCTCCAGCTCTCCCATCCGTGGGAATGGTCCGCGGCGACTGGTCTGTGCACTTCCCGTGCGCTTCCTGGGCACCTCAACGCCTAGTCATTCAGATATCAATATGAGACCAAAGGATCAACGCGGAGGCGGTCCTCGGGGCCGCGGACCGCGGCGCTCGAACCGCTCCCGCAGTGAAGCCCGTGCCCCAGAGGCCCCCGCCGGACAGTCGTTCTGGCAGAAGATTGTAGCCTTCTTCACCCGGGGATCGAAGACCAGCAGCGCCGCCAAGGCGCGCACCACGAGCAGCTACCCGAAGCCCGACCAACGCCAGACGCGCAAGCCCGAGGAAGTGGAAGTGACCTCGGAGAAGCTCTACATCGGCAACCTGAGCTACGACGCCGGGGAGAGCGATCTCTTCGACCTCTTCAAGGGAGTCGGAGCCGTGCGCAATGCGGAGATCGTGACCCATAAGCACAACGACAAATCGAAAGGCTTCGGCTTCGTGACCATGGCCACTGTGGAAGAAGCGCGCCGCGCCGTGATCGAACTGCACGATAAGGACTTCATGGGCCGCAAGCTCGTGGTCAGCGGTGCGAAGAGCACCGACCGCGAGCCGAACTACCGCGGCTGACCCGGAGCACCACCAAAACCAGGGAGCCCCATCGCAAGATGGGGCTTCTTTTTTGCCATGCCACCCCCTGTCTCCACGCCGTTTTTCGTCATCGCCGGTCCCACGGCGGGAGGAAAATCCGCGCTGGCCTTGCAACTGGCCGAGCGCTGTGGCGGCGAGATCGTGGGAGCCGATGCGTTTCAGATCTACGCCGGGCTGGAGATCCTCACGGCGCAGCCGGAGCCAGCGGCGCGCGCCCGGGTGCCGCATCACCTGGTGGGCGAGGTGCCCGTGGGGCAGCGCTTCGATGTGGCGCAGTATGCGGAGATGGCCTGCGCCCGCATCGCGGAGATCCACTCGCGGGGCAGAGTGCCGATCGTCTGCGGTGGCACCGGGCTCTATGTGCGGGCGTTATTGCGGGGCCTGGCGGAACTGCCGGCGGCAGATGAGGCGCTGCGGGCGGAACTGGAGCAGCAGTCGGCGGAGGAACTCGTGCGGCGGCTGGCCGCGCTCGATCCCGCCGGCGCGACGGAGATCGATCTGCGGAATCCACGCCGCGTGATCCGCGCGCTCGAGGTTTGCTTGCTGACCGGCCGGCCCTTCTCCAGCTTTCGCGAGCAGTGGGTCGAGGCGCCACTGGCGCGCGGCGTCTTCCTCCGCCGTGATCGCGCCGAGCTGCACGCACGAATCGCCACGCGGACTGAAGCGATGTTTACCGCGGGAGTGGAGGACGAGGTGCGGCGGGTGGGTGAAGTGGGCGAGACCGCGAGGGCGGCGATCGGCTTCCGCGAAGTGCAACGGCTCAACGAGGGCGAACTCGACCGGCAGGAATGTGCGCGGCTCATCACCGAGGGCACCCGGCAGTATGCGAAGCGGCAGGAGACGTGGTTTCGGCGCGAGACGGGACTGCGGCCGGTCGAGATTTCCGGGCCCGATCTCGAAGCGGTCGCCACCGACCTCGCTCGCGAGGTCAGCGCGATGCGTTGAACCTTCCGCTCCGTTAACCCGGGGATGCGAGTATCGCCGAAGAATCGGCTTTTCACCGCGCGCCGATTCCGCTTAACTTTGCGTGTCATCCGATCGGTCGCTTTTGGCGTCCGGTTTCTCCCAGGGCACGACGATCTACAGCCAAGATTTATGGGAAAAAAAACCGAACCAAAGAAAACCGCCGCACCTATCAAGCGTGCGGCGAAAACTGCCCCTGCCGCCGCGAAAGCAGCGCTACCCGAGCCGCCCCCACCTTCAACACCCGCAGCGCCCAAAGCGAAGAAGCCTGAGGTCTCGAAGCCGGCGAAAGCGGCGGGACGCGTGAAGCCCACGGCGAAGAAAGTGACGAAGAAGGCGGCGAAAGCGAAGCCCGCTTACACGCACGACGACGTCTCCCTGCGCGCTTACTTCATCGCCGAACGCCGGCAGAAGGCCGGATTGCCGGGCGACACGCATCTCGATTGGGTCGCGGCCGAGCGTGAACTCGCCGCGGAATCCAAGGCCGCCAAAAGCACCAAAAGCACCAAAACCAGCAAGCCCAAGGCGAGCTGAGCGCGCCATGGCCGCCCTCCCTCCGCTCTACTCCTCACTCGCCCGTGCGTTGCGCGAGCGCATCGCGGTGATTGGCGATCGCGATTTCTACCAGCACGATCCCGCCGGTCACCTCGAGCGGCTCAAGGCGATCTCGGCGGAAATCATCGCGCTCCAGCAGCAACTCCCGCCGCCCATCGATCCGAAGCTCGCGCACTATCTGGAGCGTTGCAGCTACGACAAGGCGCTCGCTTTCCTCGAAGGTCAGGCGGGCTAGCGCCGTAGCAGCGCCCGCAGCGCGGGGACGTCGGTCACCGGGAGCTGACAGACGAAGTTTTCGCAGACGAACGCGGCCGGCTTGCCGTCGATCGGCGCCACGGTGCGGAGGAATTCGAGCCGTTCGCCGAGCCACTGCTGGCCGGCGCCGCCATCGGCGAGCAGCACCAGTTTGTGGGGGATGAAATGCGCCTGCACCTCGCGGAGCAGCGCCCGGGTCGTGGAATCGGCCGCGCCGCCGGCGATGACGATCTGGCGCGGCTTGGCCAGCGAGGCATCCAGCGCGCAGAGAAACTGCGGGACGGAGGTCGGGGCTTTCTTCATTTGATCGGCGAAGATGGCGAGGGTTTTCATCGCGCGTTCGCGGAACTCGCTGCGGTCGGTGAGTTGGGCAAGGCGGAGGAGATTTCCCGCAGCGATGGAGTTCGGCGAAGGCTCGGCGCCGTCGTAGTCCTCCTTCATCCGGAGCAGGATCGTGGGGTCGCCCTCGGCCACGCTGAAGTAGCCGCCCGCGGGGTCGCCGAAGAGCGCGTCCTGACGCGCCTGCAGCTCCAGCGCCCACTGGAGCCAGGTGACATCGAAGTCCGCCTCGTAGAGGTCGAGCAGGCCGCCGATCAGGAAGGCGTAGTCGTCGCAAAAGCCCTTCACCGTGCTGGCCCCTTCGCGGAAGTTACGGAGCAGCGTTCCATCCTTCCAGAGTTCGCTGCGGATGAACTGCGCGGAGCGCTGCGCCGCCTGGAGGTAGGTGGCATCATCCAGCACCTGGGCAGCGCGGGCGAAGGCCGAGATCATCAATCCGTTCCAGGCCGTGATGATCTTGTCGTCGAGGTGCGGGTGCGGACGTTTGCCACGCACCTCGAGGAGTTTTGCGCGGGCTGTGGCAAGTTCCGCGGCGATTTCGCTTTCCGGGCGATGGGCGGACTTCGCCGCCTCGGCATCGCTCAGGCGGCGGATGAGCGTGTTCTGGCCCTTCAGCTCTCCCTGCGGATCGCTACCCGCCGGCGAGTTACCGTCGGCCTCGATGCCGTAGACACTCCCGAAAAGTGCGGCGCTTTCCTCCCCGAGCAAGCGGCTGATCTCGTCCTTCGTCCAGGTGTAAAAGGCACCCTCACGGTGCTCCGGTTTACCGGTTTCGAGCAGCGAGTCCGCGTCTTCGGCAGAGAAGAATCCGCCGTCTTTCGCCGTGAGCTCACGGCGCACGTAGTCGAGCGTGGCGCGCGCGGTAGAGGCATACTGCGCATCGCCGGTGATCTGGAAGGCCTCCAGATAGGACGCCACGAGCTGCGCCTGATCGTAGAGCATCTTTTCGTAGTGCGGCACATGCCAGAAGCGGTCCACGGAGTAGCGGTGGAAGCCGCCGCCGAGGTGATCGTACATGCCGCCAGCCGCCATCTTGCGCAGCGTGAGCAGGGCCATCGAGGCGGAGACTTTCGCCTCGGGGGAATCGGCAGGCTGGCGGGCGTGGTAGCGGAAGAGGAAGTTCAGCGAGACCGGGCGGGGAAATTTCGGCGCATTGCCGAAACCGCCGAGTTCTTCATCGAAGGTGCGCGCGAATTGATTGTAGGCGAGGTCGAGCACTTCGCGGCCGGGCACCCCGCCGGCGCCGCTGCCGGTGGCGGTGTATTCTTGCAGGGCTTCGATCGCTTTCGCCGCGGCGGCGGTCACGTTTTCGCGATCCTTTTCCCAGGCCTCGGCGAGCCGCAGCAGCACGGTGGGGAAGCCGGGACGGCCATACCGATCCTCCGGCGGAAAGTAGGTGGCGCCGAAGAAGGGCCGGAGCTCCGGCGTGAGGAAGACGCTCATCGGCCACCCGCCGCCGCCGCTCGTGGCCTGCACGTAGGTCATGTAAACGCGGTCCACATCGGGCCGCTCCTCGCGGTCCACCTTCACGTTCACAAAGTGCTCGTTCATCAGCTTCGCCGTCGCCGCATTCTCAAAGCTCTCGTGCGCCATGACGTGGCACCAGTGACAGGTCGAGTAGCCCACGGAGAGGAAGATGGGTTTGTTCTCGCGGCGCGCTTTGGCAAAGGCCTCCTCGCCCCACGGATACCATTCCACGGGGTTGTGCTGATGTTGGAGAAGGTAGGGCGATTTCTCGCGGGCGAGGGCGTTGGTGGTCACGGTGGGTGGTGCAGCTTGACAATGAATCGCCGCTCCGATGACTAGGGCGGCCAGCAAATTCCCTGAAAGTCTCATGAACGACATCGCACCGACCATCGACACCAATCCGAATGAAGGCAAGCTGCGCCGCGTGCTCGCGCGAAGCACGGTCGTGGCGTTCGCGCTGCTGCTCGGGGCGTGTGCCTCCGGCACCGTGCGGGTGAAAGACACGAGCCGCACCTTCACCACCGTGGTGATCGATGCCGGCCACGGCGGCTCCGCCACGGGCACGTCCTCGCGCTGGGCCGGCACGGAAAAAGCGGCGACCCTCAATGTGGCGCGGAAGCTCGAGCCCAAGCTGCGCGCGGCGGGCTTCAAGACGGTGATGACGCGGACGCAGGACGTGGACGTATCGCTGGAACAGCGCGCCCGGATTTCCAATCGCCAGGACAACGCGGTCTTTGTGAGCATTCATTTCAACGAAGCTCCGCGGCACATCGAGGGCACGGAGACCTTTTACAAATCGCGCCCGTCCATCGGGCTCGCAGCGAAGATCCAGCGCGAGGTGGCGGCGTTGCCCGGCCATAGTTCGCGGGGCGTGAAAACGGCGAATTTCCGCGTGCTGCGCTTGAACGAATACCCGGCGGTGCTGGTGGAGTGCGGCTTCCTGAGCAATCCGCGCGAGGGGAAACGGTGCTGCCGCCCGGATCACCAGGATGCGATCGCCGCAGCCATCGCGCGCGGAATCGTCGCCCAGCGCGGCGGTCCACTGACACGCTAACGAGGGTCAATCTCGGGGCATCGCACCCTGCGGACGGCGGCGCGGATGCAGGGCCGGGCGGTGGCGCGAGGGAACGCGCGACTGGCCACCGCCGCAACAAGACGGGGAGTTCCTCTCGTCAGCCCGATCGCAATGCGCGCTAAACGATTGCCGCGAGCAATGGCGAAGGTGGCATCGGGGCCGAACTCCATGCGCGGGCCGGTGATGCCGGTGTTCTTCAGCGCTTCGAGCGATTTGGTGTCGCGGCAGAAGATGAACTTCGCGCCCGCCAGCAGCTCGCGCCACGAGAAGAGTTCCTCGTCATTCAGCGTGATGCCGCCGAAGCCGTAAGGCTTGCCCGCTTTGCGCGCGATGTCCGTCTCGAAGCGGCCGACGAGGCCGGGCCCAGAGCCGTGGAGAAAAAAAACGCACTCCGCGAGCGCGGCCTCCTGCCCTGCTTTGGTCTTCGCGATCGGCAGCACCAACGGCGCGTATCTCTTCGACCAGTCGCCGACGGACACGACCTACGACACGCAGTCCACCTTCCGCACCAACGGCGAGATCACCGTTTCCTATGATCTGCGCGCGGTGACCTCGAGTTCGTCGTTCGCGGTGATGTTCGCCGATCCGGCGAATCTCTCGAACAACATCATGGGGATCTTCAATGTGGTCACGGGGGCAGATACGTTGCGCGTTTTCAAGGACGGCGTGCTCACCGCGACGAGTGCGGGCGCGGGCACGCAGGTGGGCTCGACCACCACGGTCACGACCACGGCGGAGCCGAACACCGGCACCTTCACCCCGCTCTCGGTGAAGCTCACCGTTTCCGGCACGACGCCGACGCTCGTCGTCACGGCGGCCGGTTCCACGGCGACGTTCACGTTTGCGGCGGGCGATCTCAATTGGTCGAAAACCTGCGTGCTCATCCGCATCAATGACGCGGGCGCGGGCGCGAACACGCCGTGCGACATCGACAACCTCACCATCGTTTCGCCCTCGGCGCCGGAGCCGCCCGTCGATCCGAACACCGCGCCGATCCTGCCGGTGCAGACCAACCGCTCGGCGGCCGTGCTGAGCACGCTCGTGGTGAATAATGGCGCAACTGACAACGATCTGCCTCCGCAGACGCTGACCTATGCACTGACCACCGCACCGACGGGAGCGGCGATCAGCGCGAGTGGCGTGATCACCTGGTCGCCAACCGCCGCGGATGTCTCGCCGACGCCGTCTATTTTCACCACGCAGGTGACCGACAGCGGCACGCCGCCGCTCAGCGCCACGAACACTTTCCAGGTCACCGTGACCGCGGCGCCGAGCTACCCGTTCTCGCAGTCCTTCAGCTTTGGAAGCGCGGCCGATTTTAGCGGAAACTTCCGCGTTCTATCCGAGATCGGCGGCGGCACGCTCGGCGGCTCGGCGGGCGGCACGCTGCTGCTCGATGCGAACTCCTCGGGCGGAAATACCGCGACGATCTTCGTCTATGACCCGACGCCCGACGACGCGACCGCCGCCACGCAGACAGGGCTGCCGACCACGCAGGAAATCCGCGTCTCCTTTCTCGCTCGCGCGAAAAACGCCGGCTCGTCGTTCGCCGTTTCCTTCGCCGATTCGCGCAATGGGGGCAACCGCGTCAGCGCGCTCTTCATCCTGAATGCCGGTGACGACGTGCTGCGCTTTTTTCGCGACGGCTCGATCACCGCGACGACCAACTCCGCCGGAACGCAGGTCGGCACCGACATCGCGGCGACGACGGGCGCGGAACCGGACAGCGGCGTCTTCGTGCCGGTCACGGCGGTGCTCAACGTCTCCGGCACCACGCCGACGATCACCTTCGCGGTGGGCGACGCGGCGCCGGTGACGAGCGCCTTTGCCGCAGGCGACCTCGACTGGAACCCGACGCTCGTGATGGTGCGCCTCAACGATGCGAGTGCCTCGAACAACACGCCCGTCGAGATCGACAATCTCGTCATCGCCGGCGGCACGCCCGTCGCCGTGCCGCTGCCGGTCCTGCCTCCGCCGCCCAGCGCGGATGGAAATTTGATCACGGTCAATCCCGGCTTCGAAACCGGCTCGCTGAACAACTTCTCCGGCAGCTACAGCTTCACGGGTTGGACCGGGACGAATGCGCTCTTCTCCAACCACGCGATCATCAGCGACACCGTGGCCGCGGGCACCGTGACGGAGGGGACGAAGAAGCTGCTCCAAAGCTGGGGCGGCACGCTCGCGACGGCGCTCACCTCACGCCCGCCTGCCACGCCCGGCGCGACCTACGATCTGCGTTACGATCAGCGCTCGCTGATCCGCAATTTTCCCAACGAGAAGTTGGGCACGATGCGCTTCATCGAGTTCTTCGACGACCTCGGCCTGCGAATCAAACAGGTCTGGGGAACGGCGAACGACTACAAGGTGCAGTCCGTCGGCACGAATACGTGGGAGACCTTCACGCTGCGCGCAGTCGCGCCGCCGGGCACGGCTTAC
>Ga0105048_10015573_pt1 | contig 11793 bp, 4 predicted proteins | sample MAT05_FD_78382 | JGI IMG/M metagenome (GOLD analysis project Ga0105048, IMG submission 78382) | Freshwater microbial communities from Lake Fryxell liftoff mats and glacier meltwater in Antarctica - MAT-05 | ecosystem: Environmental > Aquatic > Freshwater > Ice > Liftoff microbial mat | place...
GGAAGAGCAAGCGCGTCGTCGCCTTCTGTCAGGATCACCTCGTCGCCGCAGCCCTCGAAGCCGGTGCCGTCATGGCCGGCGGGCAGGACCTCGTCGCCCGAATCGAAAAAGAGAACCTCACCGATTTCGACGTCGCCATCGCCTCGCCCGACATGATGCGCTTCGTCGGCCGCCTGGGTAAGGTCCTTGGACCAAAAGGCCTCATGCCCGCGCCCAAAGCCGGCACGGTAACGGCTGACATCGCCAACGCCGTCCGCGAGTACGCCGCGGGTAAGGTCGAGTTCCGCAATGACGCGGGCGGAAACCTCCACAGCGTGGTCGGCAAGCTCTCGTTCGACGACACCAAGCTGGCTGAAAACATCGCAGCCATGGTGGCCCACATTCGGCGTCTCAAGCCACAGACGAGCAAAGGCATGTTCTTCAAGAAGCTCGTGCTCAAGAGTTCGATGTCGCCGGCTGTGTACTTGGACATTCATTAAGTTGTCGTTGGTGACCCATGTCCCGCCAAGTGCGGGAAGTGGCGTGCCAAATGACCAATGACAAAGGGATTGGTGTTTCATGAGCAAAAAAGTCAAGGCGCTCCTCGAGCGTGACATCAAGGGTCGAATCGGCGGTATCGATGGCCTCGCGGTGGTTTCGCCCCGCGGGATGAACGGACTAAAAAACAACAAGCTCCGCGGAAAGCTGCACGCCAAGGGCATGCGGATGACCGTGGTGAAAAACACGCTGGCCAAGCGGGCAGCCGCTGGCAGCAAAATCGACGGGTTCGACAAGCTGCTCGACGGCCCCTCAGCCATCATCTACGGCAACGGCGTTTCGATCCCGAACATCGCCCGGTTCCTCCTCGACGAGAAGAAAGCCGACGAAACGCTCGACCTCAAGGGCGTCTTCTTCGAGGGCGAAGTCTACAGCGGGCAAAAGGGCGTCGAAGCCGCCAGCAAGCTCCCCACCCGCGAAGAAGCCATCGCCAACGTCGTGGCCGCGCTCCTCGCCCCCGGCCGCAAGCTCGGTGGCATCTTCAAGGGCCAAGCCAGCATCATCGCATCGCTCATCAAAAGCGTCGAAGAAAAGGCCAAGGCCAGGGAAGCCGCCGAACCGGCAGCACCCGCCGCCGACGCCCCACCAGAGGCAGCACCCGCCGCCCCGACGGCGACCGCTTAACAGAATTTTTCGCCGCAACTTTGCGTTGCGGATGAGATCGTTCGGCAGTTGGTTAGTCCCCGCGAGGGGTTAAACCGCCTCAAAGTGAAGCGGGCTATCTGGACGGAACACGTTCGACACGGTTGAGCACCGATATCGCTCGGAGAAGAAGTCATGGCAGAAGTTGCAACCGAAATCAAAGACCTGGGTGACAAAATCGTCGGCTTGACCCTGAAGCAAGCCGTCGACCTGGCCGCCTACCTCAAGGAAGCCCACGGCATCGAACCCGCCGCCGGCGGCGCAGTCATGATGGCCGGTGGTGGTGGCGCAGCCGCCGCCGCCCCCGTCGAAGAAGCCAAAACCACCTTCGACGTCGTCCTCAAGTCCGGCGGCGAAAAGAAGATCCAAGTCATCAAAGTAGTCCGCGCCGCCACCGGCCTCGGCCTCAAAGAAGCCAAAGACCTGGTCGAAGCCGCCCCCAAGGTCGTCAAGGAATCCCTCTCCAAAGAAGACGCCGAAAAACTCAAAAAGGAACTTGAAGAGCAGGGTGCAGCTGTGGAATTGAAGTAGTCGATCTCTCTCGGGTTGACTTCGATTGTAGCCTAGCTCAGGTTTGTTGTGAGCCGGGTTGCAAGTGGGGTTGATTTGGATGGTCTGTGACTGATAAATGGGGCCTCCCCAGAGATGGGGGGGCCTTTTTTACTCAAGATACTGCTTGACAGAGTGATTAGGCGTTACTAAGGTCCCCACGCGTTGAGCACCGCAACCATTTGAACTTGAATGTTTTGTCCGGCTGGCATATTCCCGCCATGTGGGTGGGGAGGGTGTCAGCATCGTCTATTGCGCTGGCGTCTGGCGGATTTCGTCGGGTGTCAGGTGCGAACGGGCGATGTGAGGCGAAAGAGTGTAAAGACCGGGGCGTGCCGAAGCAGGGTGCCCCGGAGTAGGCCGCCGGGACGTTTTTCGGGCGGCCGTTTTCGTTTTTCGGGCGATTGCTCCTGTCATCGGCAAGATCTGGCGAACGGCCAGCCGGTCGTTGTGGGGGGAGCGAGTCCGACAGTTTGGAACGAACGAACAACCAGGGCGTGCTCGAAGGCGCCCGATTAACCGCAGTGAGGCAAAGAGATGAAGGTCACCGAAGTCCGCGACTTTTCCAAGCGTGGCGACGCGATCCCGATCCCGAACCTGATTCAGATTCAACTGGAGTCCTACAAGCGGTTCCTTCAGAAAGATGTGCCGGTTGAGAAGCGGAAGGTCGGGGGGATTGAATCCCTGCTGCACGAAGTGTTTCCAATCGAGAGCTATGACGGCAACCTGAAGCTCGAGTATTTGAGCTATGAGCTTCTTGAGCCGAGGTACACAACCGACGAGTGTCGGGCGTTGCGGTTGACGTTCGGGATGCCGTTCCGGATCAAAGTTCGGTTTACGAGCAAGCACAAAGCCGAGGCGGTCGAGGAAAGCATTTACCTCGGCGAAATCCCGATCATGATCGGGGGCGGCGAGTTCATCATCAACGGTGCCGAGCGTGTGATTGTCAATCAGTTGCACCGGTCGCCGGGGATTGACTTCTTGGTGGAGGTGCAGGAGGGCGACCGTCCGCTGCACGGGTGCCGGGTTATTCCGGAGCGTGGCAGCTGGATTGAGTGTTCGGTTACTAAGAAAGATGCGCTGGCGGTGCGTATCGACCAGAGCAGCAAGATTCCGGCGACGACGTTTCTCCGGGCACTGGACGCGAAGTACAGCACTTCGGAGTCGATCATTAGGGAGTTTTACCCGGTGGAGACGGTGAAGGTGAAAGACCTTCAGCCGACGTTCTACGCGGTTGCGAGCATCATCGACGGGGAAACCGGCGAAGAGCTGATCAAGGCCGGCGCGCAGATCGGCGAGGCGCTGGACAAGATTCAGGGTTCGGCGCTGAAGTCGGTGGACGTGGTGACGAAAGTCAGCGACCCGCTGATTTTGAATACGCTGGCTGAGGACACGAGCGACACGCACGAGTCGGCGCTTCTCAAGATTTACGCGCGGTTGCGTCCGGGGAACCCGCCGCAGTTGGAGAAGGCGAAGACGCTGTTTAACGAGAAGTTTTACGACGAGAATCGGTACCGCTTGGGCCGCGTGGGTCGGTTCCGCATTAATCGGAAGTTCGACCAGACCGTGCCCGAGACGGTGATGACGCTGCGCAGCGAGGACTTGGTCAACTCGTTGAAGTACATGTTCAAGCTGCGGAGCAACGAGGGTTATGTCGACGACATTGACCATCTCGGGAACCGCCGTCTGCGGACGATCGAGGAGCTTGCGGGCGAGGAGCTGCGAAAGGGCTTCCTCAAGCTCAAGAGGACGGTGCAGGAGCGGATGAGCCTCAAGGCGCCGGAGGAGATCACGAAGGTTGCAGAGCTGGTGAACTCCAAGAGCATCAGCAGCTCGATCGATTTCTTCTTTGGTCGGGGCGAGCTGTCGCAGGTGGTCGACCAGACGAACCCACTGTCGCAGTTGACGAATGAGCGGCGTTTGTCGGCGCTTGGACCCGGTGGTTTGAACCGGAAGCGCGCCGGGTTTGAGGTGCGTGACGTTCACATTTCGCACTACGGGCGGATTTGTCCGATTGAGACGCCGGAAGGCACGAACATCGGCTTGATCGCGTCGTTGTCGATTTACTCGGACATTGACGAGTACGGGTTCTTGATCACGCCGTATCGCGTGGTGAAGGACGGGCGGGTGAACGGGGAGACGAGGTTCCTGCGGGCCGACGAGGAGATGCGGTCTGTGCTGGCTCCGCCGGATGTGGTGGAGAAGGACGGGCAGCTCAAGCGTGGTCCGGTGCTGGCGCGTGTGCAGGGTGACCTTGCGACGGTGCCGAGCAAGGACGTGGAATACGTGGACATTTCGCCGCGGCAGACGGTGTCTGTGTCGGCTGCGATGATTCCGTTCCTTGAGCACGATGACGCCAACCGTGCGCTGATGGGATCGAACATGCAGCGTCAGGCGGTTCCGCTATTGCGGACCGATCCGCCGATCATAGCGACGGGTTTGGAGCGCCCTGTGGCGCAGAACTCGGGGATGGTGGTGCGTGCCGAGCGCGCGGGTGTGGTGACGTACGTGGACGGGATGCGGATTCTGATCGACAACGCGGACGAGTATGTTCTGCGGAAGTTCGTTGGCTTGAACGAGCGGACGTGTCAGAACCAGAAGCCGATCGTCAAGAAGGGTCAGCGGGTTAAGAAGAACCAGATTCTGGCGGACGGCGCCGCCGTTCACCAAGGTGAGTTGGCGTTGGGCCGCAACGTGCTGGTCGCGTTCATGACGTTTGACGGGTACAACTTCGAAGACGCGATTGTGATCAATCAGCGCCTGGTGAAGGACGACACGTTTACGTCGATCCACATTGAGGAATACGACGTTGAGATCCGCGAGACCAAGCTCGGTCGCGAGGAGTTCACGCGGGATATTCCGAACGTGTCGGAGCGTGCGCTGGCGAACCTTGACGAGTTGGGTGTTGTGCGGATCGGGACGCGGGTTGGCCCGGGGGACATCCTCGTGGGCAAGATCGCCCCCAAGAGCAAGAGCGAACTAACGCCGGAAGAGAAGCTGCTGCACGCGATCTTCGGCCGGGCCGGCGAGGACGTGAAGAACGACTCGCTGGAGATTCCGGCGGGCGAGGAAGGCGTGGTCATCGGGGCCAAGCGGTTTTCGCGTCGGATGCACATGACCGACGAGCAGAAGAAGACGCTCAAGAAGGACATCGACACCTACGAGCGTGACCAGAACCTCAAGGCGATCGACATTTTCCGGCAGATGGTCGCCGAGATGAACAACGTGACGGGTCAGCAGCTGGTTGACCCGAATACGCGCCAGAAGGTGGGCCAGTCCGAGAATCCGGACGTCATTCTTGAACAGATCGAAGGGTTCACGCTGGATTGGATCAAGGGATCGAAGGAAGCGCGTGAGCAGGCCGAGAACACGCATTCGAGGTTCTGGCCGCGGGTTCGCGCGGTGCTGAAGGAGAAGGAGCGCAAGAGCGAGCACATGAAGCGGGGCGACGAGCTTCCGTCGGGTGTGCTGGAGATGGTGAAGGTGTATGTCGCGACGAAGCGTCAGCTTTCGGTGGGCGACAAGATGGCGGGCCGGCACGGGAACAAGGGTGTTATTGCGCGGATCGTTCCGGAGGAGGACATGCCGTTCCTCCCGGATGGAACGCCGGTGGACATTCTGCTGAACCCGCTGGGCGTGCCGAGTCGCATGAACGTGGGTCAGATTCTGGAGACGCACCTTGGCTGGGCGGCGGCGGTGCTTGGGTTTCAGGCGATCACGCCGGTGTTCGATGGCGCGACGGAAGACGAGATCCACAAGGCGATCGAGGAAGCCAACAAGATCGTCAAAACGCGGCGGAAAGACCGCCGCGAGAAGAGCCTTGTGCTCGGCAACCGCGAGTTGGATGTCGAGATGGGCTACGGCGGGAAGGTGCAGTTGCACGACGGGCGGACCGGCGAAGCCTTCGAGCAGAAGACGACGGTGGGCTACATCTACATGATGAAGTTGCATCACTTGGTGGACGACAAGATTCACGCACGTTCGACGGGACCTTACAGCTTGATCACGCAGCAGCCGCTGGGTGGCAAGGCTCGGACGGGTGGCCAGCGATTCGGCGAGATGGAAGTGTGGGGCTTGGAGGCGTACGGCGCTGCGTACATCCTGCAGGAACTGCTGACCGTCAAGTCGGACGACGTCGAGGGCCGCACGAAGATTTACGAGAGCATGGTGAAGGGGAACAACACCCTGGAAGCCGGGACTCCCGTGAGCTTCGACGTGCTGTGCAACGAGATCCGCGGGCTGGGATTGAACATCCAGCTCGAGAAGAAGAAGGGCATGCGAGACGACGGGGAAGACCCGGACATGCAGTAGTTCCGTCGGGCGACCTGCCCGGCGGCTTGGGCGGCCGCGAGGCTGCTGGGGCCGCTGGGCGAAAGGGTTCGTGTGACCATGAACTTTTCCCTGATATTCACCCTCGGAGGACTAGCGGTTTTGATCACCATCCTGATGCGTCCGGAGATTTTTCTTCGGGTGCTTCGGGGCGGTGGAGAGAAATCGGAGCGAAAAGTCCTTCGGCCGAAAAGCGAAGCGGAGTTCCAGGCGGGTCTGAAACAGGACACGTCTCCAGAAACGAAAGAATAATCCCATGGCTGAAACCGTCTACGATCGCGTGAATGACTATGGCTCGGTTCGGATCCAACTGGCCAGCCCGAACGACATCCGTTCGTGGTCGTTTGGCGAGGTGAAGAAGCCCGAGACGATCAACTACCGGACGTACCGCGCCGAGAAGGACGGTCTGTTCTGCGAGCGGATTTTCGGGCCGGAGCGCGACTGGGAATGCTCGTGCGGGAAGTACAAGGGGACGAAGTACAAGGGGATCATTTGTGACCGTTGCGGCGTGAAGGTGACGCACTCGCGGGTGCGGCGCAAGCGGATGGGGCACATCAACCTGGCTGCGCCGATCGTGCACATTTGGTTCTTCAAGGCGCTGCCGTCGCGGCTGGGCGCGATGCTGGACATGAAGACCAGCGACATCGAGAAAATTGTTTATTTCCAGGACTACGTTGTCACGGATCAGGGGAAGACTCCGCTGAAGCGGAAGCAGTTGCTGACGGAAGATGAGTACCGCCAGGCCTACGAGCGGTACGGGGCGGACTTTGAAGCCGAGATGGGCGCCGAGGCGATCAAGAAGCTGCTCGGACACATGGACCTGCCGGTGGAGGCGGAGAAGATCCGCCGCGACATCGAGAAGACCAACTCGAAGCAGAAGATTAAGGACCTGACGAAGCGCCTGAAGATGGTGGAGGCGATCCGCAACTCGGAGAACAAGTCCGAGTGGATGGTGATGGATGTGATTCCGGTGATTCCGCCGGACCTTCGCCCGCTGGTGCTGCTGGAGAGCGGCAACTTTGCGACGAGCGACTTGAACGATTTGTATCGCCGGATCATCAACCGGAACAACCGGCTTAAGAAGCTGGTGGACCTCAATGCGCCCGAGGTGATCATCCGCAACGAGAAGCGGATGTTGCAGCAGGCGGTGGATGCGCTGTTTGACAACGGGCGTTGCCGCCGGCCGGTGCTCGGTAGCAGCAACCGTCCGCTGAAGTCGCTGACGGACATGATCAAGGGCAAGCAAGGCCGGTTCCGCGAGAACTTGCTGGGCAAGCGCGTGGACTACTCGGCGCGGTCGGTGATCGTGGTGGGTCCGGAGCTGAAGCTGCACCAGTGCGGGTTGCCGAAGAAGATTGCGCTGGAGTTGTATCAGCCGTTCATCATCCGCCGTCTGAAGGAACACGGGTACGCGGACACGATCAAGTCGGCCAAGCGGATGCTGGAGCGTCGCGACCCCGAGGTGTGGGACATTTTGGAGGAGTGCATTTTCCAGCACCCGGTGCTGCTGAATCGTGCTCCGACACTGCACCGGATGGGCATTCAGGCGTTCGAACCGGTGCTGGTGGAAGGCAACGCGATCAAGATACACCCGCTGGTGTGCAAGGGTTTCAACGCCGACTTTGACGGCGACCAGATGGCGGTCCACCTGCCGCTGTCGATCGAGGCGCAGACCGAAGCACACATGCTGATGCTGTCGCCGCACAACATCTTTTCGCCGGCGAACGGCAGCCCGATCATCACGCCGTCGCAGGACATCGTGCTGGGGATTTACTACATCACGGTGGACCGGGACGGGGACAAGGGCGAGTTCATGTCGTTCAACTCGCCGGCTGAGGCGTTTTTGGCGCGTGAGCTTGGGAAGATCGCGACGCACACGCGGATTTTCGTCAGGTTGGCGGATCGAACTCACGTGGTTCCGGACGACAAGTCCGGCCCGCAGCCGATTGAGGACGTGAGCTTTACGTTCCTCGAGGAACAGCGGAAGCGGAAGGACGCGAACTTCGTCGGTACGGCCAAGCCGGTCGGATACAAGAGTCGGGTGATTCTGACGACGGTGGGGCGTTGCATGTTCAACGACTTGCTGCCGGTGGCGGTGAAGGATCCCTCGGGCAAGGGCGGGAAGCCCGCGATGCCGTTCTACAACTACGCGTTGACAAGCTCGGGGCAGTCGCGCGTGATCGCGGACTGTTACGCGGCGCTGGGTCGGCCGAACACGATTGATTTGCTGGATAAGATGAAGGAGATCGGGTTCAAGCGGTCGACGCTGGCTGCGCTGAGCTTCGGGATCACGGACATTCGGTCGCCGGAGACGAAGGCTGCGATTCTCGAAGACGGCCAGAAGAAGGCCGACAAGATCGAGAAGAGCCACAAGATGGGCGCCATCACCGAGCAGGAGCGTTACGCTCAGTTGCTTGAGGTGTGGTCGCACTGCAGGAAGCTGGTGACGGACGACCTGATGAAGGGTCTGGCGGACGACTACCGCGACGCCGAGGGCAAGCCGGTGGCGGCGCGGACGCCGGGGACGCTGAAGTATCTCAACCCCATCAACATGATGGCGACGAGCAAGGCCCGCGGCTCGGTTGACCAGATGCGTCAGCTGGGCGGGATGCGCGGGTTGATGGCCAAACCGTCGGGCGAGATCATCGAAACGCCGATCAAGGCGAACTTCCGTGAGGGTCTGTCGGTGCTGGAGTATTTCAGCTCGACGCACGGCGCCCGGAAGGGCCTGGCGGACACGGCGCTCAAGACGGCGGACTCGGGTTATCTGACGCGGAAGCTTTGCGACGTGGCGCAGAACGTGATCATCAACCTGGTCGATTGCGGCACGATGAACGGCGTGACCAAGACGACGATCTACAAGGGTGAGAGCGTTGAAGTTGAGCTCAAGGACATGATCGTGGGCCGGACGGCCCGGGATCGGATCAAGCACCCTGTGACCGACGAGATTCTGGTTGACGAGAACGAGACGATCACGATCGAGACTTCGGATAAGCTCCGCGAGTTGAAGATCGAGACGGTTCGTGTGCGTTCGCCGCTGGCGTGCGAGAGTGCACGCGGGATTTGTGCGCGGTGCTACGGCATTGACATGAGCACTAACCAGCTTGTTGAGGAAGGCTTGGCGGTGGGGATCATCGCCGCGCAGTCCATCGGCGAGCCGGGGACGCAGCTCACGATGCGTACGTTCCACACGGGCGGCGTGGCGACGGGTTCGCTGATCGAGAACGACATCAAGTCGATCTCGGCGGGAATTGTCGAGCACCGCGACGTCAACGCAGTCGAGGTGAAGGACGCGGAAGGCAACAAGCGGTACATCGCGCTCAAGAGGAACGGCGAGATCGCGGTTGTTGACGCGAAGGGCCGCGAACTGGAGAAGTACAAGGTGCCGTACGGCGCGACGGTGATGGTGCCCAACGGTACGAAGGTCAAAGCCAAGGACCAGCTGGTGAGCTGGGACCCGCACGTTACGCCGATTTTGGCGGAGAAGGGTGGGATCGCGCGGTACGTCGACATCGAGATCGGCGAAACGGTCCGGATCGAGGAAGAGCGGAGAGGTTCGGGCGACGCGAAGTATGTCGTCGTCGAGCACAAGGGCGAGCGGTCGCCGCGGATCACGATCGAAGGCGCGGACGGGAAGATCCTGGACTTCCATTACCTGCCGGCGAAGAGCCGTATCGAGGTAAAGGACGGCCAGAAGTTCGACGCTGGCACGCTGCTGGCGCGTCAGCCGAAGGAAGCGGCGGGCACAATGGACATCACGGGGGGTCTGCCCCGCGTGACGGAAATCTTCGAGGCACGCAAGCCGAAGGATCCGGCGGTGCTGGCTGAGATCTCGGGCGCTGTCGAGCTGCGGTCGGACAAGCGCAAGGGAAAGATGACCATCATCGTCCGCAACGAGACGGGGATGGAGAAGGAACACCACGTTCCGCAGGACAAGGAACTGCAGGTGCACACAGGCGACTTCGTCGAAGCCGGCGACCCGCTCATCCGCGGCCCGCTGATTCCGCACGACATTCTGCGGATCAAGGGCGAGGAGTCGCTATACCAGTACCTGCTGAACGAGGTGCAGAACGTGTACCGGTCGCAGGGTGTGAAGATCAACGACAAGCACATTGAGGTGATCCTGAACCAGATGCTGCGGAAGGTGAAGATCGACGATCCGGGCGACAGCAAGTTCCTTCCGGGCGAGGCGGTGGACAAATACCGCTTCCGTCAGGCGGGCGAGTTGGTGTCGACGTCGGTGAAGATCGACGAGCCGGGTGGCACGAGCTACCGCCGCGGCGAGGTGGTTTTGCGGGCCGAGTACAAGGCCGCCAACGAGGCCGCCGAGACCGAGGGCAAGGACCGTGCGACGGCGAAGAAGCCCAAGCCGCCGCGTGGCAAGCCGCTTTTGCTCGGGATCACGAAGGCTTCGCTGAGCAGCGAGTCGTTCATCTCGGCTGCGAGCTTCCAAGAGACGACGAAGGTGTTGACAGAAGCGTCGCTGGCTGGGGCGCAGGACACGCTGGTGGGGCTCAAGGAGAACGTGATCCTTGGTCACCTGATTCCGGCGGGTACGGCGTTCGGTCCGCACTCGACGCTGAAGGTGAAGCACCTCGCCGAGCCGCCGGCACAAGAGGAAGAGGAAGCGCCCAGCCGGATTGGCAGGGAGGCCCCGACGGCACCGATGCAGCCGCAGGTCTAGCAGCTTATTGCCTGTCGAAATAGAGTGATCCGGGTCGGTGAAATCCCTTCACCGACCCGGTTTTTGTTTCGGGTTATTGCCCATCAGGGGGGTTTTAGTGGGGCCGGGAGGGGTGCGGAAGGCGATTCGTAAGACATTGCGGTCGATGGATTTAGGTGCGGTGGCGGGGGGTGTGGTGGGGAGCTAGGATCACGAACTGTTGCAACCGTTCGTGCGTTTCGACCGATACGGCGGATGGGGATCGGGTGTCTTGACACCGGTCCTTGTGGCAACCATAGTCCCCGCCCCTTCGGCCCTCCGGCGTCTGTCGGTTGGGTCGCTGGCACTGGTTGTTCAGTGCTGGCGACCGTAGGCGATTTGCAGGGGTGATTAACGAAAGACAGCGTAGCCAAATGGCAAAAAAGAGCGGCAAGAATCTGGTCATTGTCGAGTCGCCGGCGAAGGCGAAGACGATCAACAAGTATCTGGGCAGCGATTATATTGTGAAGGCGTCGATGGGGCATGTTCGCGACATGCCGCGGTCGGGGTTGCAGGTGGACCTTGAAACGTTTCAACCGACGTACGCGGTTCTGCCGGAGAAGACGAAGGTCATCACGGAGCTGAAGAAGCTGGCGAAGGAGGCGCCGGAGATTTACCTGGCGACCGACTTGGACCGGGAGGGGGAGGCGATCGCCTGGCACTTGCAGCAGGCGCTGGGGATTCCGGATAATAGGGTGAAACGGGTGATCTTTAACGCGATCACGAAGACGGAGATTCAGCGGGCGTTTGCGTCGCCGCATGCGATCAATCAGAGTCGGGTGAATGCGCAGCAGGCGCGGCGGGTGCTGGACCGGTTGGTGGGGTATGAGATTTCGCCGGTACTCTGGCGGAAGGTTGCTCGGGGGTTGAGCGCGGGGCGGGTGCAGTCGGTGGCGGTTAGGCTGGTGGTGGAAAGGGAGCGGGAGATTGCGGCATTTGTGCCGGACGAGTATGGGAAGATTGGGGCGGTGTTTACGACGGACAACGGCGGGGCGGCGAAGTTAGCGGGGGAGTGGGCGGGGTTCGTCGGGGCC
>Ga0105048_10015576_pt1 | contig 11791 bp, 9 predicted proteins | sample MAT05_FD_78382 | JGI IMG/M metagenome (GOLD analysis project Ga0105048, IMG submission 78382) | Freshwater microbial communities from Lake Fryxell liftoff mats and glacier meltwater in Antarctica - MAT-05 | ecosystem: Environmental > Aquatic > Freshwater > Ice > Liftoff microbial mat | place...
GACGCGCTCGCCCACCTCGGCCCACTCGACCGCGGTTCGCGAGTCGAACACCACGCGTCCGGTGGCAGCGCCGGGAGATGCCGCCATGCCGGTGGTCAGCAGCGTGCGCTCGGCCGTGATGTCGAAGCGCGGGAACATCAACTGCGCCAGCTGCGCACCTGTGACACGCGCCAACGCCTCGTCGAGATCGATCAGCCCCTCATCGACCAACTGCGTGGCGATTCGGAAGGCCGCCTCGGCAGTCCTCTTGCCCACGCGAGTCTGAAGCATCCACAACTTGCCGCGCTCAATGGTGAACTCGATGTCGCACAGATCGCGGTAGTGCACTTCGAGCGTGGCCATCGTGGCGATCAGTTGGTCATAACTCGCCTTGTCGAGCGCCTCGAGATCCTGCAGCGGCAGTGTGTTCCGGATGCCGGCAACGACGTCCTCTCCCTGCGCGTTCGAGAGGTAGTCGCCGTATACCCCCTTGTAGCCGGTCGAGGGGTCGCGCGTGAAACACACGCCCGTGCCCGAGTCCATACCGAGGTTGCCGAACACCATCGAGCACACGTTGACCGCGGTGCCCAGGTCGGTCGGGATGCGCTCCTGGCGGCGGTAGAGAACAGCCCGGTCAGTGTTCCACGAATCGAACACCGCGAGAGTGGACATGCGCAGTTGCTCAAGGGGAACCTGCGGGAACTCCTGCCCGGTGTGGTCATGCACGAGCTTCTTGTAGCGATCGACCAGGAGTTTGAGGTCGCTGGCATCGAGGTCGAGATCGTCGGTAATGCCTTTGGCGTGCTTGACCTCTTCGAGCGTGGCCTCAAACGCCTCACCCTCCATACCCAGGACGGTCTTGCTGAACATCTGGACGAGCCGTCGGTAGGAATCCCACGCGAAGCGCTCGTTGCCCGACTGCGTGGCCAGGCCCTGTACCGATGCGTCGTTGAGTCCAATGTTGAGGACGGTCTCCATCATGCCCGGCATCGAGAATTTGGCACCCGAGCGAACCGACACGAGCAACGGATCAGCGGCATCGCCGAGACGACGACCCATCTTGGCTTCCAGGGTGCGCAAGTGACCGGCGATCTCGTCGTCGAGGCCGTGGGGAACGGTGGCTTCGCTGAGGTAGGCGCGGCAGGCCTCGGTGGTAATGACGAATCCCGGAGGGACCGGAAGCCCGAGTCGCGTCATCTCGGCGAGGTTTGCGCCCTTGCCGCCCAAGAGATCCTTGAGGTCTTTATGACCTTCGTCGAAGTCGTAGACGAACTTCGGCATGGCGGGCTCCTGAACGAGGCGGGCGTACGTCGAGTGCGGCGGATCGATAGGGCGAGCGCGAAGGCCAGAGCCTACCTGCGCCCTTGTGCCGATCAGGCTGAGGCTCGGGCCTGATCGATCAAGCCCCGAAGCACCTGCGGCGGCTGGGCACCCTGCACCGCAGTTCGTCGGTCGGCGACGAACGTGGGTACCGCCGAGATACCAAGTTGCCGCGACTCCGCGAAGTCGCCGGTGACGGCTTCTGCACCATCGCCACGCTCCAGCGCCGCGCTCAACTCGGTCGGATCCATCCCGGTGGTCGACGACACCGCACGAACCACCACGAGCGGATCGGTGATGTCGAGCCCCTGCTCGAAGTACGCCGAGAACATCGCCTCCACCGCGTTCCGCTGCATCGCTGGATCGGTGACCAACGCGATGGCACGGTGGGCCAGCATCGTGTTGGGCACGATCGGCATCGCCTCGAAGTCGAACGCGATACCAACGCTGCGCCCGGCCTCTGCAACCCGCGCATGTATTTCCTGCACCTTCTCCGGACCACCGAAGAGCTCGTCAAAGAAACCCGCGGCAGGCCTCCCGCGGGGCGGCATGTCTGGCTGCAACTCATACGCCCGGTGCACGACGACGACGCCCTCGTCGGTCTCAGCACCGCGCGGGATCACCGCATCGAGGTGGCGATGACCGATGAAGCACCACGGACAGGCGATGTCGGACCACACGTCCAACGTGATCGGCTGCTGCTGATCAGCCACTTTCATCCTCCGGAGTGCATCAGATCAGCGCCGAACGGCACCGAATCGTCATCGGGGTCATCAAGCCAATTCTCAGGAAGCGAGATCCGCTTTGCCGCGTTCGTGCGTCCGCGCGGCGAACCCAGGATGGAGGTATTGAAGGGCTGATCCAGGTGCATGCCGCCGAGAAGCACGTCGAACTCCTCGCGACTGCTCACGTGAGCCAGCGCCAGTCGAGTCCCGCTCACCACGCTGAACCCTTTGAGGTACCAGGCCACGTGCTTGCGGATCTCGCGCGATGCCGTGTACTCGCCAAACGCCTCAAGCAGCAGATCGAAGTGACGGCGCATCACATCGGACACTGCTCGAAGATCGGGTGCCGCAGGAACCTCACGACCGGTGAACGCGGCGGCAAGGTCGGCAAACAACCACGGGCGACCCAAGCAGCCGCGTCCGACGACCACGCCATCGCACCCGGTCGTTCGCATCATCGCGACGGCGTCCGAGGCCTCCCAGATGTCGCCGTTGCCGAGCACGGGGATCGAGAGGTGCTGCTTCAGTCGAGCGATGGCGTCGAGGTCGGCGTGGCCGCTGTAGTACTGGAGCGTCGTGCGCGCATGCAGCGCCACCCACGCAGCACCGCTGTCCTGCGCGATCAGCCCCGCTTCGAGATAGGTCAGGTGGTCATCGTCGAGTCCCTTGCGCATCTTGACGGTGACGGGCAGATCGCCGGCGTTCTCCACCACTGCTCGCACGACGCGAGCGAAGAGGCGTCTCTTGTACGGCAGCGCTGAGCCGCCGCCCTTCCGCGTCACCTTGGGGACGGGGCATCCGAAGTTCAGGTCGATGTGGTCGGCGAGACCTTCCTCCACGACCATCGCTGCGGCGCGACCCAGCGTCGCGGGATCCACGCCGTACAGCTGGACCGAACGCAGCGACTCCGAGGGGTCGAAGGCGACCATGCGTCTGGTCTTGTCGTCTCCCTGCACAAGGGCTCGCGCCGTCACCATCTCGGAGACGAACAGTCCTGGCGGCTCGGTGCCGGCTCCCCCCAGCACGTCGGCGTCCAGCACCTGAGCGGCGAAGGAGCGACACAGGCTGCGATAGGCCACGTTCGTGATGCCCGCCATCGGCGCCAGCACGACCGGCACCGCCAGCGCCCGCGAGCCAAGGTAAAGCGGCGAAAAGTACGAAACGGGCGCGTGCGGCGCGCTGGAGGGGCTGGACGCGTCGATCGCGGATGACATCGCCCCTCCTTCCGGCTCCGGAGTGCCAGCGGCACGTTCACCGACAGGTGCGATCATCCACTGCGGATTGACGCTTAGACGCCCGGGCCCTAGAGTTCGTTCAGTTGAACAACCTTTGGAGCGATTGATGAGCGATCCGACACCAGCAGCCAGTAGCTCCCCCTCAAGCATCGAGGGATCGGCTCCCGTCTCGAAGAAGCGCTGGTTCGCTCTCGTCGCCGTCTCGCTGGGCGTCGCCTCGACCATCCTGAACGCCACCGTGTCGAACGTGGCGATCCCCTCGATCGCTGCCGACATCGGGCTCACCACGGCCGATGCCACGTGGGTGAACGCCTCCTACGCGCTCACGTTCGCCTCATTGCTCCTGCTGAGCGGACGCGTGGCCGACCTGGTCGGACGGCGCCGCATGTTCATCATCGGCGTCATCATCTTCTCGAGCGCCAGCGTGCTCATCGCCTTGTCGGCCTCGGTGGGAGCACTCATCGGCGCACGAGTGGTGCAGGGCATCGGCGCCGCCATGATCTTCCCCGCCTCACTCTCGTTGCTGAACGCGGTGTTCCGCGGACGCGACCGCGCCATCGCCTTCGCTGTATGGGGATCGATCATCGGTGGAGTCTCCGCGATGGGTCCGCTGATCGGCGGCTGGATCATCCAAATCTCCAGCTGGGAATGGGCGTTCCTTATCAACGTGCCCATCGGGCTGCTGACCCTGTTCATGGCGTGGCGCTTCGTACCCGACAGCCGCGACACCTCTGGGGAACGCGGCCTCGACATTCTCGGCGCGATGCTGGCTACCTCAGGCGTCGCGCTCCTGGTCTTCGGCATCATCGAAGGTCAGGCCTACGGCTGGTTGCAGGCCAAGAAGCAGTTCACGCTGGCCGGAATCGAGTGGCCCTTCGAGGCGGTGTCAACGTCCTTCGCTGCCCTTGCGGCCTCCGCTGTTCTGATCGTCTCCTTCATCGCCCTTGAACGTCGACGCGCAGCAGCTCGCAAGCCCGTCCTGCTCGACCTCGGACTCTTCACCGTTCCCTCGTTCCGCTACGGCAGCCTCGTTGGTCTGATCGTGAGCCTGGGCGAGTTCGGGCTGCTGTTCGCCCTGCCCTTGTTCCTGCAGTCGGTCTATGGCTACAGCGCCCTGGGCACCGGCTACGTGCTCGTCTCACTGGCCATCGGCGCTTTCGTGGCCAGCGGGCTCTCGGCTCCGCTCTCGCAGCGCATCGGCCCGGTCATGGTGCTTCGCATCGGAATGGTCTTCGAAGTCGTCGGCATCATCGGACTCGGATTCGCACTCACGCCGAACGGATCCGGTTGGCAGCTCGTTCCCTGGCTGCTCACCTACGGAATCGGCGTCGGTTTCGCGACTTCTCAGCTGGCGGGTATCTCGCTCTCTCAGGTTCCGGTGGAGCAGAGCGGTCAGGCATCCGGCGCGCAGTCGACGGCCCGGCAGATGGGTGCCGCCATCGGCACCGCCGTGCTGGGAGCCACGCTGCTCGCCGGCCTCGGTGCCACAACCGGCGCACTCACCGATCGCGGTGTCGATCCAGTAGTGGCAGCCGCCGTCACCGAAGACCTTCGGTCGACCGCAGGCACCGCCATCCCCAGAATCGCTGCGCAACCCGACGGCGAGGTCCTCGTCGAGGGTGCCTCCGAGGGGTTCGCCAGCGCTGTCCAGCTGGCCTCGTTCGTCGCTGCGGGAGCTGTTGCAGTCGGCCTGTTCGCCACGTTCCTGCTGCCCACCGAGATCAACACCAACGCGCGCCGGCGACGCCCAAGTGACGACGCCACAGACGACGATCAGGAACCGTTGGATGATCTCGATCCGGACGAGCAAGACGAAGCGAGCCCGGCCCTCGCAGCCAACACCCGCGACTGACCGACTGCGCTAGCTGCGGAGTTGGGCTCCGAGCCAACGCTCGACCTGATCGATGGCGATGCGCTCCTGCGCCATCGAGTCACGCTCGCGCACAGTCACGGCGTCGTCTTCAAGCGTGTCGAAGTCGACGGTGATGCAGTACGGCGTGCCGATCTCGTCCTGACGGCGGTAGCGCCGACCGATCGCTCCGGCGTCATCGAAGTCGATCGACAGGTTCTTGCGCAGCTGGGCAGCCAGGTCGCGGGCCTTGGGTGAGAGGTCGGCATTGCGTGAGAGCGGAAGCACAGCAGCCTTGATCGGTGCGAGCCGCTTGTCGAATCTCATCACCACACGTTTGTCGACGCCGCCCTTGGCGTTCGGTGCCTCGTCCTCGTCGTAGGCATCAAGCAGGAACGCCAGCATTGCGCGCGTCAAGCCGGCGGCCGGTTCGATGACGTAAGGGAACCAACGCTCACCCTTCTCCTGATCGAAGTAGGAGAGGTCGGTGCCGCTGTGCTCGCTGTGCGTCTTCAGGTCGAAGTCGGTGCGGTTAGCAACGCCCTCGAGCTCGGCCCACTCCGAGCCGCCGAACTGGAATCGGTACTCGATGTCGACCGTGCGCTTGGAGTAGTGCGAGAGCTTCTCTTGCGGGTGCTCGAAGTAGCGAAGGTTCTTGGGATCGATGCCGAGATCGACGTACCAATCCCAACGCTGCTTGAGCCAGTAGTCGTGCCACTCCTCGTCGGTACCGGGCTCGACGAAGAACTCCATCTCCATCTGTTCAAACTCGCGGGTCCGGAAGATGAAGTTGCCAGGTGTGATCTCGTTGCGAAACGACTTACCGATCTGACCAATACCGAACGGCGGCTTCTTACGCGAGCTGCCACTGACGTTGGCGAAGTTGACGAAGATGCCCTGAGCGGTTTCGGGACGCAGGTAGTGCATGCCCGACTCATCTTCAACCGGGCCCAGGTGGGTCTTCAGCAGTCCGTTGAACTCGCGCGGCTCGGTCCACTGACCCTTGGTGCCGCAGTTGGGGCACGGAATGTCGGCCAAGCCGTTCGCCGGCTTGCGACCCTTGCGCTCCTCGAACTCTTCTTCCAACTGGTCGGCCCGAAAGCGCTTGTGGCATGAGAGGCATTCGGTGAGCGGATCGACGAAGGCGTTCACATGACCTGAGGCCACCCAAACGGCGGGCGCCAAAATCACCGAGGAGTCGAGGCCAACCACGTCGTCGCGGCCGCGGACGACCGACTGCCACCACTGCCGCTTGATGTTCTCCTTGAGCTCGACACCGAGGGGCCCGTAGTCCCACGCGGAGCGGGTGCCGCCGTAGATCTCACTGCAGGGGTAGACGAATCCACGTCGCTTGCTGAGCGAGACGACGGAGTCGATGCGGTCGGCGGCCATGAGGTGCTCCATCCGGCTGGGTGTCGGCGGTGCGCGTCGGCGATCTGCCGAGCACGTGAGGGTCGCAGGCTACTGCCCGGCGTCGCGCTCAGGCGGCGTCGCATCGTCGACGGCACCGGTGCCTGCCACGGTGTCGATGATGAACGCCGTGGGTTCATCGATCGCCGTGCCCAGGAACGGCAATGCGGCCACCCGCACGTCGACCGGCGAGAGGGCCCGTCGCCATGAACCGACGTCGTCCCATTCAGTGGTGAGCACCACGAGGCCGGGTTCGTCGGCGGCGCGGCCCACCCAGCCGCGCACGAAACCGGGTCGCTCTGCCAGCGCCTCGAGGCAGTGCCGGGCCTGCGCGGTAAGCGGGTGCGCGGTTCCGAAGGGGAAGGCCACTTCGGCGTCGGCATCCGCGGGAACAGCGGCTCCTGGAACGCGATGGCGAGTGATCACCAGCATGGGCGGTCCTTCCGGAGCCGGGGATGCGACGATGGGCAGACCTGCATCGGCAGGGATCGCCACCGTAGGGCCTTGGCCTTGCACCGGCGCACGCATGACCTTGAGGAGCCCTGGGTGAGCAAGTCATCGCGTCGCGGACCGGCCAACGGTCCCTCCTCCAGCGGGCAGCCCCCCAAAGGGCGCCACCCGAATCAGCGCAGGGCCGCTGCCGCGGCCAAGCCGGCACCCACCTATTCCTCGCCCCTGGCCCGCAAGGTGGCGGCTCGCTCGATGCCCGTCCTCGTGCGACTGAATGGTCTTCCACGCTGGTCGATCGTGATCGGCCTCGGCGTCTTCCTGATCGCCGGCCTGCTCGTCGCAGGCGTGATCGGCGGCATCCTGCTGCTGATACTGACCATCTTCGTGGGCTGGCTGCTCTTCCTCTCGTGGCCTGTGCTCGAGGGCACTGGGCGATTCACGCGCCTGCTGGTGGTGGGCATGCTCGGCGCCGTCACCGTCCTGCAGTTCACCGGCTGACCGCACCCCGCCATCCCCCGGCGGGTGCATCCCGCCCGATCTATGTGATAATCGTTTTCATGTTCATTCAGAAGCGCCGCCTGAGCGCCCTCACTGTCCTGGCCGTCGCCGGCCTCGCCGCGACGACGCTGTCGGCCTGCGCCTCAGACGAGAGCAGCACCGCTGCGTCTGGCGACACGCTCTCGGTCGTCACCGCGTTCTATCCCCTGGCGTTCGCCTCCGAGCGCATCGGTGGCGCCAAGGTCGAGGTCACCAACCTGACCCCGCCCGGCGCCGAACCCCACGACCTCGAACTCACACCTCAGCAGGTCGCGCTCATCGGTGCTGCCGACGTGGTCGTCTACGTCGGAGGTTTCCAGTCGGCCGTCGATGAGGCCGTGGCCCAGGAGGCCAAGAACACCTCGATCGATGTCGGCAAGGACCTCACCACACTGGCGCCGCCGCCCTCGGAGATCCAAGAGGCCAAGGAGGAGAAGGAAGCGCCTCCGGTTGCTGACCCGCACATCTGGCTCGACCCGACCCTGATGGGCACCATTGCCGAGCGGATCGGTGCGCGCTTCGCGGACGTCGACGCGACCAACCGTGAGACCTACACGGCCAACCAGGCCACTCTCGAGAAGGAGCTCACCACCTTGAACGAGGAGTGGACCGCCGGCACGAAGTCGTGCCGCAGCCGCGACCTCGTGGTCAGCCACGAAGCCTTCGGCTACCTCGGGAAGGCTTTCGACTTCAAGCAGGTCGGCATCAGCGGATTGAGCCCCGATGCTGAGCCGAGCGCAGCCAAGATCGCCGAGGTCACCAACTTCGTTCGCAAGAACGATGTGACGACCATCTACTTCGAAACCCTGGTGGATCCCAAGGTGGCGGAGACCGTCGCACAAGAGACCGGTGCCAAGACAGCCGTGCTGGATCCGCTCGAAGGGCTTAAAGAAGGCTCCGACGAGGACTACCTTTCAGTGATGCGCACCAACCTTGAGGACGTGCAGGCAGGCCAAGGCTGCAAGTGACCTCTTCTTCGATGACGAAAGGGGCCGGGTCGGATGACCTGGCCCCTTTCGTCATGCGCGGAGGCGGCGTCGCAATCGAAGGCCACCAGGTGCTCGAGAATGTCGACCTGACGATCGCTTCCGGCGAGTTCGTCGCACTGCTCGGCGAGAACGGATCGGGAAAGACCACCCTGTTGCGCGCCTTTCTCGGCCTCACGCCGTTGACCAGCGGGAGCCTGCAGGTGTTGGGCCAGGACGTGCGCCGCTTTGGTGCGTGGTCGCAGATCGCGTACGTACCCCAACGCCTGATGGCCCAGACCGCAGTGCCGGTATCGGTCGCCGAGGCTGTTCGCGCTGCGCGGATCTCACCCCTCCGGCGATTTCGACCCGACCCCTCTGGGGCGCGGGCAGCCACGGAGACCGCGCTTCATCAGGTGGGCCTATGGTCCCGGCGGCACGAACGACTCGACACGCTTTCGGGTGGTCAACAGCGTCGCGTCATGGTGGCGCGAGCCCTGGCCACCGGCGCGCGAACTCTGCTGCTCGATGAACCGACAGCAGGGGTAGACGCCGACAGCGAACTGCGGATGGCCGATACCCTCGCCGATCTGCACGCCGATGGCTGCACCATCGTGCTGGTGACGCACGACCTGGGTGCCATCACCGAGATGGCCGACCACATCGTCGTCCTTGGCGGTCGTGGCGTCGGGCGCGTGCTCTACGACGGGCCTCCCCCGCCTCCGCGCGAGCTCTACGACCATGTGTGGCATCACAGCGAGGACCTTGCTCCCTCACGCAATCAGCGGCCCGGGCTGGTGAGCGAATGACGACCATCTTCAGCTACGACTTCATGCAGCGCGCCCTAGTGGCCGCCGTGATCATCGGTTTCGTCGCACCGCTCATCGGTGTGTTCCTTGTACAACGGCGGCTGACGCTGCTGGGCGATGGCATGGGGCACGTCGCACTCACCGGCGTTGGGCTGTCGTTCCTGCTAGGCACGGCAGCGATCCCCACCGCACTCGTGCTTGCCGTGATCGGCGCCATCGTCATCGAGGTGATTCGGGCCCGCAGTCGTACCGCCGGCGATCTGGCCCTGGCCCTGGTGTTCTACGGCGGCATCGCCGGTGGCGTCTTCTTCACATCGCTGTCGTCCGGCAGGTCGTCCACAGCACTCAATCAGTACCTATTCGGCTCGCTCTCGACAGTGTCGTCCAGCGACGTCATCGCACTCGCAGTCGCCGGCGTGCTCGTCTTAATCACTCTGGCCATCTTCGGTCGCGAGCTGTTCGCGGTGAGCCTGGATCCAGACACCGCGCACACGCAAGGCATCGCCACCACGCGCATCAGCACACTGTTGACGGTGCTCGCCGCTGTCACCGTCGTGATCGGAATGCGAACCGTTGGGCTGCTCCTGGTGAGCGCCATCATGATCGTGCCGGTGGCCGCATCCCAGCAGCTCGTGCGCTCTTTCCGCGGCAGCGCGATCGGTGGCGTTGCCGTTGGTCTTGTGGCTGCCGTCGGCGGCCTCATCGGGTCCTTCCAACTGGACGTGCCCCCCGGTCCGATGATCGTGTTCGTCGCCCTTGGCGTCTTCCTGGTCGCTGCAGTGGTCGGTCCCCTCGTCCGTCGGCAAAACGCTTGAGGCGGCCCGAGAAAGGGAGAGCCGATCAGATCGAAGGGAGGAAGCGACCCCTACTTGTAAATGGAAATGATTATCAATAAGGTCGGCATCCCCACTCCAAGGAGAGACAAATGCCGACCGCATGGTCAAAGAACGCCCATCGTCCCCCCGCAATCCGAGCGAAGCATCGACGCAGCAGCGCGATCGTCTGCGGATCAATTGCGCTCGCACTCGCAGCGAGCACCCTCTCCACCGCGACCGCCGAAGCCACCTCCGCATCCACCCCGTCCGATCAGGGTGCGTATCGCATCGAGTGGCTCCCGGCCCCGGGCGCAGAGGCCTCGCGCGCCACCGCAATCAGCGCCGACGGCAAGAGCGTGGGCGGAACCATCACCCGCGAGCGACGCGGTGGCATCACCTCCGCAGCAATCTGGACGGGACGCTCACCCCGGATCCTGGCGCCGCTCGGCGGTGACGTCGCGCGCGTCGAGTCGATTGACGAGGACGGCCGAGCCGCTGGCTACACCACGTCGCAGTCTGGAGTCGAGCTCGCGCTTCCCGCCATCACCCGCTCGGGCCGATGGTCGCCGCTCCCCCTGCTCCCCGATACCGCTGGCGGAACCGCCGAATCGATCTCGGGTGGAGTCACCGTCGGGTGGATGACCGACGCGGACGAGAACTTCTCACTGCCGTTCATCCACGCACCGGGCGGCAACACCAGATCCCTGGGCTCGTTCGGGGGCACCTCGGGGCAGGCCCTCGATATCAACTCCGACGGGATGGCCGCCGGGTGGTCCCAAACGGCCGACGAGGGCTTCCGCTCGCTCGGATTCATCACTCAGCCAGGCGGATCACTCGACGACGCTGAGCGAATCGAGGGACTCGGTGGCTCGACGACGTTCGTCCGTGCGATCAACGAGTGGGGCGCGGTCGTCGGCGACGGCGCTACCGGCACCGGCGTCAGCAAGGCCTTCGTGCGACTTCCGGAGGGCGAAGCAACTGCGATCGCCGGACCGTGGAGCGATGCCAGGTACACCCTCGCGCGTGACGTGAATGACCGCTTGCAGGTCGTCGGCGATGGTCCTACCAGCGCTTCCGACGATACGCAAAAGGCCTGGTACTGGGACCCTCAGCGGGGTCATGTCGCGCTTGACTCCCTCGTGCGTCTCCCCGCCGGCTGGTCTGTCGCCTACGCCAACGCGATCTCGGCCGACGGTTCCATCGCCGGCGAGGTTCGCACGTCACGCGGCGAGTTCAAGGCCGCGGTGCTGCGTCCTCGGGCCATTGCTGCTTCGAACGACCGGATCGCCTTCGTCTCGGAGCGGGACGGCGACGACGATCTGTACCTGACGACGGTCGGCGGCTCCCCCTCTGATCAGCTCACGAACAACACGATCATCGACCGCGCACCTCAGTGGTCGCCGAACGGAAGGTCGCTGGCGTTCAACTCCCGTCGCGCCCCTCACTTGACAATCCCCCAGATCTACGTGATCAACACGGGATCAGGGCGAACGACTCGTATCAGCAGTTCGACGCAGGAAGATGCGCGCGCCTCTTGGGCTCCCGATGGGCGGTCGTTGCTCTTCCAGCGCGGATCGTTCAGCGCGGGCTTCTCTCTTTGGCAGGCGAAGTTGACCGGTGGCTGGGAGAGGCGACTCACCACCCCACCCACGACAGCACCTGTGATTGATGCCGCGGCGGACAGCAACCCTCGCACC
>Ga0105048_10015577_pt1 | contig 11790 bp, 9 predicted proteins | sample MAT05_FD_78382 | JGI IMG/M metagenome (GOLD analysis project Ga0105048, IMG submission 78382) | Freshwater microbial communities from Lake Fryxell liftoff mats and glacier meltwater in Antarctica - MAT-05 | ecosystem: Environmental > Aquatic > Freshwater > Ice > Liftoff microbial mat | place...
ACCACGCAACTCGAACATTTCGACCTGCACACCGCCTATGGACATCACACCGTGCAAGCCAACACGCCGGCGATTGCCGCGCTGGGAGAATCGAAACCCAATACCGAAGTGTTCCGTTTGCTGGCCCGCCGCTTGGGCTTTGAGCCGGAATTGTTCGACGCGTCCGACGAGATGCTGGCACGCGAAGCGCTGCATGAGTTCGAGGAGACTGTCCCACCCGCGTTGACCGGCATCACGCTCGACCGGCTCCAGCGCGAAGGCCCGCTGCGTTTGAATCTGCCGCGAGATTACGCCCCATTCGCCGAGGGCAAATTCGCCACGCCGAGCGGAAAGTGCGAGTTCTTCAGCCAGACGTTGGCCGATCGCGGTTTCGATCCACTGCCGACGTACATCCCGGCCGCCGAGAGCGCCGCGCACAGCCCTGCCCTGGCAGAACGCTATCCGTTGCAGTTGCTTACGCCGCCTTCGCCGAATTTTCTGAATTCGACGTTTGTGAATATCGACTCACTCCGCAAATCGGCCGGGGAACCGGAACTGGAAATTCATCCCGACGATGCGGAATTGCGAGAAATCGCAGACGGAGATCGGGTCCGCATCCACAACGACCGCGGCGAATTTGAAGCCGTCGCACGCGTTGGTCAGACGGTTCGCCTGGGCGTCGTGGTCGCGCCCAGCATCTGGTGGCATAAACTGACGAACGGCCGCGGGAATGCCAATTTAACGACGTCGACTCGCCTGACCGATTTCGGCGGCGGCGCGACGTTCTTCGACAATCTTGTGGAGGTGACGCGGTGCGAGTAACTCCCGCGGACAGTTCAACGCCCCCCGCCAGTCACGCCCTGCTCGGCAGCATGATGCTGTTGTCCGGCATTGTGCTGCTGGCGCTGCGCGGCTTGCAGTCGGTCCGCCTGCTCACGGCGTTTCCCTCATTCTGGCACGATCATAATGCCATCTGGTGGGGAATCGGCTTTGCGATCAGCGGGTTTGGCGCGTGGCTGTTAGCCCAGCAGCCGCTGGAAGAAGGCCGGGATCGCTGGCGTCCCGCGCGGGCGGGCCAGCGGTTCAAGACCTTGCTGCTCTACACGCGTGACGGTTGTCATCTCTGTGATGAGGCCCGCGAAACACTGGAGCAGCATCGACCGTGGCTGCCGGAAGTGACCGAACTCGATATCGATCATGATCCGCGCTTAATTGAGCGCTATGGCGATTGTGTGCCGGTAGTCGCTGTCGATGGCAAAGTCCGTTTTCGCGGCCGGGTCTCACCGGTGCTGTTGCGGCGATTGATCGATGCGACGCCGCCGAGCACCATGTAAATGACAGAATCCCAGCGTTACCGAAGTAACGCCGGGATAAAAGAGGGGGGAATTTCGTCGCAGTTTACTGGCAAATCCAGGTGGATTGCGACAGGTTCAAAACTAGCGATAGAACGGGCTGGTGCGAGTCACCGGGGCGCGGTAGTTCGTGTTGCGAGTCATCGGCATACGATGCGTTTCAAACTGCCCCATGTTGCCGCGGTAGACCGGCGCGGCATACGGCGTCCGGTAGTTGCTGACACCGTTGCCGTAACTGCCGGGCAAGTTGCAGCCATTGGGGCCACATTTCGGGACGATCCCGCAATTGCCATTCGGGCAATTCGCGGAACCATAAGCCGAGGTGTAGTTGGTGCGGACTGGGGTGCAGACCCCGTTGGCACAGGACATCCCCGTGTTGTAGTTCGTGCCATAGCCGTAAGCCGGTTTGCTGTACGAACTGAGGGGATTCCACCAGCTCTGAGCCGGGGCGGCCGTCGCCGAGAACAACATTCCGAACGAGGCCAGGGACACACAGGCAAACGTTTTGAGGGACATGATTTGGTTCCTTTCCAGGAATCACACTGATCATTCTTGCTGGCCCGGCGGACATCGTTAGGCCCAACGGAAGAATTGATATCGCAACAGGCGTGCCACTCATGATTCATTTTGTCGGCGCATTGTGGTGTATATGAGGTGTCGGCTTGCAATGCCTGACAGAGGCACGACTTTTGACCGCGTGCTAGAGTTACAATTCGACACCACAATGTTATCACTTCGACTTTAACGGCAACCAGCCAGAGTCTTTAAGACTCTCTTACAATGTAAAACTTACCGGCTTGCAACGCGTGTTTCATCGCCTCGATGGACTTCGGCAAATTTTGCAACCGCTGAAACCATGATTTTAAGCACATTTTCGATTTCGATTCGCTTCCGCAGAATTCGGCATGGCGCGTGCATAATGTCCTCATCGTGACTCGATCAGTGGCGACCATTCAGCGTGAAGGTCGCAGAACGAGGTGGACGATCGCCAAAATGAGGAAGGAAGCCATGTTGATTCTGACCAGGAAGACAGGAACGTCGATTCGAGTTGGCCATGATGTTGTGATCCATGTGATTCACAGCGGACGATCTCACGTGAAAATTGGAATTGAAGCTCCACGAGACGTGAGGATCATCCGGGGAGAACTCAATGAGTTCCCCTCGGAATGTGATCAGGAAGATTCGTGTCAGGAGGCACTGCTGCTCCAACACTAGGGCTTCTGATCATATTGATTGATGCGTACTCTGGGATTTCTTTCGTACTTTCGGGTGGGAGGACCTGATCATGGCGAATTTCGCAAAACTGACGATCAACGGCGTGGCGAAGTCCACAGCCATACTATTCCTGGGTCTGGGCGTCTGGCTTGTCGCCGGCACACCGGAATCCGCCGCGCGAGAAATCGGCGACAGCTTTCTGCGACGAGCGACCAGTTCGCGGCCGTTGGCAGACGACGATTTCCTGCCGAGCCGGATGCCACGCGGTTTCGACGAATTTGATGATGGCTCGAACTTCGATTTCGAGGACCGCTCGTTCGACCGGGCGCGGGAACGTGTTCTGCCGCGTAGCCGTTTTGAAGACGATTTTCCGGCCCCGCGCAGTGAGCGGCTGCCGGCGCGGAATCGCTATCGCGACGACCGGGACGCCGACATGGATCTCGACCAGCAATTCGAGCGCGGGTTCGACCGGTTGAATCGCAATGGCCGCGAAGAAGCACCTTCTTCACGCCCTCATCGTACGAGTCGCCCCCGTTACGACCTCGACGACCAGCAATTTGATCGCGATTTGCCGTCGCCGCGCACGAACAAGCCGCGTCGTCCGCTGAATCGCATGCCGATTGAACCTGTTGCGCCGACAGCGCCGCGGCATACGACGACCGAACTCTCGCTCGACGAGAAGATCACCCGCCGCTACCAGGACGAGCGTGTCATCCGTGTTCTCACCCAGTTGACGGCTCAGTCCGGGCAGAACTTCTTTCTGGAAGTCTCGCAGATGATCGACAGCCGGCACATCGAGCCGACCTCGTATGCTCAGCGAATTGATAACGGATTCGAGCACCTGATGACCGCGCTCGCCAACCCGGCATTTCAAACCGCCGCCGGTATCCGCCCGTCACGCGGTGATATTCAACAGTTGCAGGGCCAGTTCGCGGCCATGTTCCGGCAATCCGCGATCAATACGCAGTCCGACGCGGTGAATGCCATTCGTCAGACGGCTCAGGTCTGCCAGCAGACGATTGGCCTCAACCCCGGCGTCGTCTATTTCGAGTTCGTTTACGCCTCGATGGAATCGCTCGATAAGTATTCGATGATTCTGCCGCCGGAGAAATCGGGCGAAGTCAGCGTCGGGCTGAAATCGAACATGGTGGGGATCGGCGTTGAAGTCGAACCGAACCCGGCTGGATTGCGAATTCTGAAGGCGTTCAACGGCGGGCCGGCCGCGGAAGCCACGCTGCGGAAGGGGGATATCATCACCGCTGCCGACGGCCGCCCGTTGGCTGGATTGGAAATGGATCAAGCGGTTCAGTCTGTGACGGGTGCCGCCGGTTCTTCCGTGCAACTCAGCCTGCGACGCGACAACATGGTGGCCGATGTCACGCTCGTGCGGCGGGCGGTCGCCATCACCAGCGTGAGTGAAGTGCGGATGCTGGATGAGGCTCCCGGTGTGGGCTACATCAAGCTGGATCAGTTCGCCGAGACCTCGGCGAAGGAACTCGACGCGGGCTTGTGGCAGTTGCACAACTCGGGGATGGAAACCTTGATTCTCGATCTGCGCGGCAACCCGGGCGGCTACTTGACCACTGCCATCGAACTCTGCGACCGGTTCCTGCCGAGCGGAACGATTGTCTCGACCCGCGGCCGTACGCCGGACGACAACAGCCAGGAGACCGCGAACTATGCCGAGACCTGGAAGACGCCTCTGGTCGTGCTGATTGATCATAACAGTGCCAGTGCCAGCGAGATTTTCGCCGCCGCCATTCAGGAGAACGGCCGCGGGCTGATCGTCGGCGAGACCTCATACGGCAAAGGGACCGTACAGACCCTCTTCTCGCTTCGAAGCGTAACGGCCGGCCTGCGACTGACGACGGCGAAGTTCTACTCGCCGGACGGCCGGGAAATGGCTGGTGCCGGGGTCACGCCCGACATCCGCGTGCCAACCGGCAGCGGCGATGAAGACGCGCTGATGCTCCAAGCCGCCACGCAGGCCACCCGCGACCCCCGCCTGCAAGGGATGTCGGAAGGCATCGCCCGCACCGGATTGAGGATCATCAAGGTGGCGTCGACCATGCCCGAAACGAGCAGCATAAAATAACACTGCCACCCGTCGAGCCGACATTCTCAATCGCCCAGGCAGGGAATCGCCTGGGCTTTTTTTATTTGGCTCTGCGAAATTTATTAGGCAAGGCGGCAGGCAGTCCAACCCCTATGGGCCTCGCCAGCCAATCCTCACGGCATGGGTGACGACAGGCCATCTCGGATTTGCTGCAACTGTGCCTGCGCGCCGGGGTGCTCGGGGGCCAGTCGCAATGTTTCTTTCAACTGGGTTTGCGCGGCCTCGACATTTCCCATCGACAGCAGCACCAATCCCAATTGGTAGCGCATCTGAGGATTGTCGGGCAGCAATTGCACCGCGCGTTCCAAGTGCGTCAAGGATTCGTCAAGGATGCCTTGTTTCGCCAGGAAGATGCCGTAGTTGAAATGGCCGCTGGCGGAATCGGGAAACTCTTCCAAGGCTTCCTCATAATGTAGCCGTGCCAGTTCCGGCTCGCCTTTGAATGCGTAAACTTCGGCCAGATTGACGTGCGCCACCGATGTCAGCCGATCGGTTTGCAATACAGCGGTGTAATGCTCGATGGCCGCGTCCAGTTCATTGCGCGCGGCTCGGATATTCCCGAGATCGAAATGGGCTTCGGCGCTGTCGGGTTGCAGTTTCAGCACTTCTTCATACACGGCCACAGCTTCGTCGTTGCGATTCTGTTTCTGCAAAGCGCGGCCCAAGGATGTCCGGGCGATCATGAAGTTCGGGGCGTTTTGAACGATGTCGCGCAACTGAACTTCCGCTTCCACAAATTTGCCGGCTTCCAGCAAGTCGCGGGCATCGAGTTCGGCGTTGTACGGCCCGATCATGTCTTTCACGTCGGGCAGCGGCGCATTCGCCAAGGCGGGATCGATGCTGCCGCCCGAAAGATAGCCCAGGCTTTCCAGTTTTCTGCGGTCCGATTCGGAAAGCTGCGAATCGGTCTCGGGGCAGGCGTTCATCCGCTCCGTGACACCCGCCAGCAATCCCTGCATCTCCGCCATTTGCTCCGGCTGCGACTCGGCCAAATTCCGCAACTCGTGCGGGTCGCCACGCAGATCATACAACTCTTCCCGCGTGGTTTTGATGTACTTCCAGGACTCCGTGGTCAGGCTTTGCTGGGGTGACCAGCCATAGGCGATGAACGCGGTTTCCGCTTCGGAGTAACAAAGATGCGGTTCAATCGCTGTACCACCTAACGCGGCAACAACGCTTTGCCCGCTGATTGGTTTCGGCGGCGTGACTTTGAGATAGTCCAACACCGTCGGGAGCAAATCGACCAGCGACACTGGCGATGGGACTCGATGCCCCGCGCGGCATTGCGGCCCCGCGACGATCAAGGGGACATGAATCGTCGAATTGTAAACCGTAAAGCCATGTTCGCGTTCCTCATGATCTCCCAACCCTTCGCCATGATCGCCCACAACGACCACGATGGTCCGTTCATCCAGTTTGTTGACCTTGAGATATTCGATGAGCCTCCCGACTTGCTGGTCGGTAAACGAGATGTCGCCGTCATACGGGGATTCGGCGAAGCGGTCGCCGAAGAGTTCCTCGTGTGCGTCATAAGGTTCGTGCGGGTCGTACAGATGTACCCAGCAGAAGAAGGGCTTTTGAGAACGCAGTTGCAACCACGATAGCGCGGCGTCAACCATCTGTTTGCCGTTGCGAACGAGATGGGCTTCGTGGCCGAAGACTTCGCCGCCGGCCATGTCGTCGTCATAAGTTTGGAACCCGCGATTCAGTCCAAACTTGGAATGGAGAATGAAGGAGGCGACGAACCCGGCGGTCTGGTACCCCTGCTTGGTGAGCGATTCAGCTAGCGTCGGGAGTTGAGTCGGCAAACGCCCCCGGCCGTTAGTATGCAGGCCATGCTCGGGCGGATAAAGGCCCGTGAATAGACTGGCATGCGATGGCAAAGTCATCGCGACGGGGGCATAGGCTTGCTCAAACAGCACACCCTCGCGTGCCAACGAATCGAGCACAGGGGTGAGTGCCTGAGCATTCCCATAGCACCCGATATGATCCGCCCGCGTTGTGTCGAGGGTGATCAACAGCAGATTGTAGCGGGGTCGCTGCCAGAACTGACTTGCCAGTCCGATGGCAAGCGCCAGGCAGACTAGACCGAGGACCACGGCTCCAATCCATTGACGAGGAGACGCCACTCGATCTTCCTTATCTCTCCACCAACCACAGGCAATTTGTGGTTGCGAGAATCACAACCATCCAAAGCAATCGTGGAATTACTTCTTCGTTTTCAAATCGAGGTTGATCGTGTTCTCCCCTTTTTTCACATCGTGCTTCAATGTGCTGTTCACATTGTACTGCGGGGGAATGACAATTTGTTTTTCGGCGTTGGTCCCACCGGCTGGTCCGCCGCCTTTCGCGCTGGTCACTCGAACGATGTGACTGCCCACGACAGCTCCCTTGGTCGTCTCTTTGTAGAGCAGTTCATATTTACCGGCCGGATCGGAGATGGCGGACGATGGCCCGCCCACGACGGATTTTGCGGTGCCGCCAGCACTTTGCGGTTCAAAAGTCACCTGCAAGTTGGCTCCGGGCTGACCATCCAGGGTGATGACGCCTGTCACGGTTCCCAGTTCTGGCTCTGTCAAAGATTCTCCGCAGCCGGCAATCAAGATGATCCCTGTCACCAGGCTCGTACGGAGAGGACTAACACGGTTCCACATCGAGAAGGCATCCTAATGACGCTGAGGAAATGATCAAAAACCGTGAAAGGCATTTCCCCGGTGGAAATGCCTTTCACATAAATCAACAATCAACAAGAATCTGACCGCTTGTTAGAACTCGCCTACAGTTTCATTGCCATTGGCCGAAATCAGGCTGGAGACGATTGCCAACTGAATGTTTTCCGAGATAAACCGGACCGTGCCATCGGCCATGGCGATATGCATGCCGCCGGTGTGCTTGCTGCCGGCACCCCAGGCGTACGGACACGTGAAATTACACCGTGGAGCATTTCGCCGATTGAAGCCCGCGCTCAGTTCCACGCCTGATGTGTAATTGTAAGCGTTCCAATACGGGCCATACAGGTCATAGTTCTTGCGGAAGGGCGTTTCGCATAGCGCCATAGTGTTACTGGTGCCGTCGGCGATATCGGCGATACGGCACTGGCTGTTGATTCCAAACATGGGTCTGGCGACACGCGTGTCGAGTCTCCAGTAGTTGGCGACGCCATATTCCATGGTGGTAATATCCGGCCACCAGTAGCTGCTCCGGCGTCCGTTGGTGATGGAGTAGTTGGAACTGCCACCGGAATTGAACGGATCAGCGTAAATTACATCGGAAGGGCACTTGAAAATGTTGATATCCGAAGTCGCGAACAAGGCACCCTGATTCGTAGCGGGGCCAGTGCCGCTCAATTGAGACTGTGACATCGGCAGCGAGAAATTGATCAGATTATACAACGGTGCCTGATCGATGTACGGGAGAATGTAGAGCGACCACGGGGTGTTGCGGCACTCCACAGCACAATTGTTTGTATACGGCAGAGCCCCCGTCGGAGACACACCAGGATTCATGAAGCCCATGGGAAACACCAGGAACGTGTCATGGTAATTGTGCAATCCTAACGCGAGCTGCTTCAGATGGTTCTTGCATTGGGTGCGGCGAGCCGCTTCCCGCGCCTGTTGGACGGCAGGCAGCAGCAAGGCGATCAGGATCGCAATGATGGCGATCACGACCAGCAGTTCAATCAAAGTGAAACCGCGTTTCTTCATCGTCGTCTCCCAAAAAAAGTAACCAAAAGTCACAAAACTGAATTGAAAGTGATGTGCGCAGAAAAGGATCAGAACTGATCCATAAGTTTTATTCTGACGCGAAATTCAACCGTGTCATATAGTGTCCGTAGATTTCGTTGGTCTGGATGAGCTATCGACGGTGTCGAAACGCCAGAATCGCACTGAACCGTCGTGCCGCACGACAACGGGATCGCAGGGAAATCGTGCCTGGAAATCTATGACGGCATCAATCCCGCCGCTCAGTACGTCACCGAGAACTCGTTCGAATTCAGCAGCGCCCAGAAGAGGTCCTGGTAGCCTTCGACGTTGCCGGGGGACTTGCGGACCAGTTTGTGCATGGCGGTCAGTTCGCGCGGGCTGGGCTTGCGGGACAGTGCAGCCAGGCAGAGTTGCTCGATTTTCTCGGTGTCGTTGCCGGGCTTGCGCAGCACTTCGGCCAGATAAGTACCGGCGGAGGGTTCCAGGGCTTTGTCGATGAGGGGGCCGTTCATCAGGGTGAGGGCCTGCGTCACGGTGCCGTCGAATGTGTTGGCCTCGTCGTTCTCTTCCGTCTGGAACGAAACGATGAACTGCTGGAGCCAGGCTTGCCGCTGGGCTTCCGCCTGCGTCCAATCGGCCGCGTGTGCCTGATGCGCTTTGGTCGCGACGAGGAACGAATCGTAGAGTTGTTCGACCGTCATCGGCCGAGGGTAGACGCGGCTGAATAACGCCACTTCGCCCCGTTCCGGATTGTCGAGCTGATTCGTCTCGTCGAACCGGCTGCTGAGTTGATACGGTTCCGACAGGCAGATCCAGCGGGTGAGTTGTTTGATGTCGTACCCGCTCTGCCGGAATTCAGTCGCGAGTTCGGCGAGCAGTTCGGGATGACTGGCCGGGTTGTGCGGCCCCATGTCATCGACGGGACGGGTGAAGCCGTAGCCGAAGAAGTGCTGCCAGGTCCGGTTGACGAACGCGGCCGCGAGTTGCGCCCCGTCGTCTTCCGTCATCAAGCGGGCGAGTTCCTGCCGGCGGTTCACGGACGGGTCGGGCGAAATGTCCTGGCCGTGATATCGCGGGTAAACGGCCTTCATCACGCCGTTGGGCATTTCATAAAACGTCGGCCCGCCGGTGGGTTGCGAGACCAGTTCCGCCACTGTCGATTTGACCTGGCCCGTGATCGCATCGCGCTGTTGAAGGGTGACGGCCTGAGTCTGATGGAAGAAGCTGTTCAGTTCCCAGAAATCGGTCTGCAAGCCGGCCCCCGCCGGGTGATGATGGCATTGCGTGCATTGGACCTGCACGCCGAGAAACAACCGAGCCGTGATCGCCGTCGCGGGCACAGCCTGATTGTTCAAATGAGCGATCAGAAAATTGGCGGCTCCGTTCTCATCGGCCCGGCCCTCGGCAGCGACGAGATCGGTGACGATGGCGTCCCAGCCCCTATTCTGGGCGAAACTCGTCCGCAGAAATTTCTGCAACGCCGGGCGGTCGACCTGCGCCCCGGCCACGCGGCCCACCAGCAGATTCGCCCATTGGGTGGTGAGGTTGCGGACATATTCCGGCTCATCCAGCAAGCGGTCGACCAGCAGGGTCCGTTTGTCGGCCCGGCGATCATCGAGGAATCCACGGACTTCCGCCACCGTCGGGATGCGGCCTGTCAAGTCGAGGAACACCCGGCGTAACCACGCGGCATCTTCCGCGCGCGCGGATGGCGACACGTTCGCCGCCGTCCAGGACGCGCGAATGCGATGGTTGATCACCGCGACCGGCCGTTGCACGTCGGTCGGCAACGCGGCATCGAGCACGAGCGAGGCCTGTGTTTCGACCGGCGGAGTGTTCGACGGAGTGGTCACCTCGGGCGGATCGGTGATCGTCGCGATGGGTAAGGTGGAATCTTGCGAACCAAGGCGAACCGGTTGGCGTGGACCGGCGATAGTTGGTGCCGGATGATCAGAAATGGCAGGCGACGGGGTCTCGGCGGGTTGCACGACAACTTCCGTCGGCGTGACGTGCCCCGTGGGGGCCGTCTTCCACCAGAGAATCCCCACCAGTAACAGCGCAGCCAGGCTGGCAGAGATGGCGACATGTTGTCGACGCCAGGCGCGCGAATTGACAGCTGGAATGATCGAAGCGGCGGGCAGCGTTTCATACGCACCGGATTGCTGCGCAGCGGCTAACCCCCCCACGGCATCCCAATACAAGGTGCCGTGCAGATCCAGATAAGTCACATACCGCCAGCGGGCGTTTGGGGAGGAGAGGACCAACTGTTCGAGTCGCGCGGCTTGCGCGGACGTCAGGCGACGTTCGCACAACGCGTTGAGCAACTGATCCAGTTCGTCCGAGAAATCCATCACGTCAGATCACCTTACCTCAGCGGTTAGTTGCCGCTGAATGCACTCCATCAGGTTTCGTCGAATTCTTCCCAGGGACTGATAGACGGAATTGGCCGGCCGACCGACCACTTCCGCCAGATTCTTCCCGGTTTCGCCGGGCGAGTAACGCTGCTCGATCAACTCGCGATCCTGCCGCCGCAGCTTTTGAATGCAGTCTTTCAAGGCAACCCGACGCAGCTCCAGTTCATCGGACCGCTCCAACGTCTCCGCCGCCACGGTTGCCAGAAACTCGTCACTGAACACCAGCCGCTCCCGCGTGCGGCGGGAACGATACTTCAGAACTTCAAACGTGACAATCGCACCCGCCCAAGCCAGAAAATTCGTCCCCGCCTGAAACTGATTGCACTTCTTCCAGATGATCACATTGACGTTTTGCAGAACTTCTTCGGCTTCAATCGGATCGTGAATCTGGGTGAGGATCAGGAGAAACAGCCGGCGTTGATGCTTGGTGAACAGTTGGACGAACTCCGCGTCCGGCTGGGCCGGCTGCGTGACATCTGCCTCATGGTCAGGCGAACCTGCGCCCATAACGCCTCTGTTTTAGTCACCAATCCGGTGATTCACCATTCTGATTATTCACCATCCTGCGACAACGCCATCACGAAGACTGGCAACGAGGGACAACAAGCCCGAACGGCATGCCATTCGGGCTTGAATCCCAGAGATCGGCAGCCATCGCACCGCGATTAGCCGATCAGTTCCTGAATCGGCTTGCCGCTGTTGGCCAACGGCATCGGACGGCCACGTTTCGATTGATGGACCCGGTTCAGCGGAATGCCGAGCGCGTGCGACACGGTCGCCCAGATGTCGCCCGGCTGATACGCCTTGGGACTGCTGACCGTCAGGCCGTCCTTATCGGTCTCGCCCACGGCCACGCCTCCCTTGAGTCCGCCGCCGCCAATCATTACGGACCAGCTATTGGCCCAGTGATCGCGGCCGACATCCTGATTGATACGCGGCGTGCGGGCGAATTCACCCATCCACACCAGTACGGTGTCTTGCAGCAGGCCTCGTTCTTTGAGGTCGGCCGT
>Ga0105048_10015578_pt1 | contig 11790 bp, 8 predicted proteins | sample MAT05_FD_78382 | JGI IMG/M metagenome (GOLD analysis project Ga0105048, IMG submission 78382) | Freshwater microbial communities from Lake Fryxell liftoff mats and glacier meltwater in Antarctica - MAT-05 | ecosystem: Environmental > Aquatic > Freshwater > Ice > Liftoff microbial mat | place...
ACCAATAATTCGATTAAGGTGAACGCCTTCTGCGACCGTCGAATAAGATGATTACACATAAGACATGATCCCATGAAAAGGGGAAAGGGAATGCCATCAAAACAGGAACGCATCGAATTGAACGATCACGAAACCGATGGCGATACGATCTGAAGTCGAAGTGTTCGAGTAGCCCGCCACATGAACATCGCTCGGGCACCCAAATTGCATGGAGAAACTGATTGCAAGCGGGATGCCAATGCTGTCAAACTCCTTTGCCGAAAATGAGCACGATAGCACCAACCCGAAGTAATTATGTGAAAACTATGATTTTTTAGGGAATCTCCACGTTCCGGATTCGTTGCGAACTCGAACACGAATCCGATTGAGACTTTGCGCTCAATTGAGCGAAGTGACTGTGCCTTTAAGTTTTGTTCATGCGTTGAACCGCGGCTGTACCGAAACTGTACGCGCTAGGAGAAATTGGTGTGAATCCTCAATTGGTCGGTCGGTTACTCGCGCCGGTGGCGGTACTGAGCATCCTTCTCCTCGTCACCGCATTCGGCTCCGCATGGTACGTTCGCAACTTGCAGCGATCCGTTTCAAACGTCATGACGAATCACGTCGATAGCATGCGTTCGGCTCAGGAGTTGGAGATCAGCATCCGCGAAATCCGCACTCAATTCGACCGCTATCTGATTACCCTCGATCAAAAGCACTTGGAACCGGTTCCGCGAATGAGACTCAGGACCGCGGCGGCACTTGCGGATGTCGAAACGTCATCCGCGACCCCAACAGAACAAACACTCACAAAGAGAATCCGGTTGGGTTACGATCACTTTTTCGCCGCGTACGATCAAATCCTCAGGAAGCCCGACTTCACGCTCTATCCGAAAATCATCGAATTGATTGATACCGTTCTCACCAAGGAGATCCTCGAACCGGCACATGAGTATCTTCGACTTAACGAAGGAATGCTCGCCCAAACCACGACGTCGAACCGCGAACTCACTGAACGGATCACGACGGGTTTGGTCGCCTTGGGGTTGTGCGGATCGATCGGAGGGTTGTTGGGGGGAACCGTGATCGCGGTGACACTCCGCCGATCACTGATGCGTTCGGATGCACGATTGCGCAACACAGCGGAGCAATTGGACCATGCCGTCCATCCGGGAGGACTCGCAAAGGGGTATCCGTCCTCGATCAGTGCCGTCGACCGAATGGCGGTTTCAGCCTCGGCAATCTTGAGCCGGTTGAGAAAGACTGAGAAGGACGCACTACGCGCCGAGCAATTGGCGTGGGTGGGGCAAATGGCCGCGGGTATTGCCCACGAAATCCGCAACCCGTTGATGGCGATCAAAGTCTTGGTCCAAGCCACCGCGGAGAGGTCGAACGGCTCGGTCTTCCGGCCACGGGATTTACAAGTTCTCGAAGAGGAGATCGTGCGTTTGGAACAAATCGTCAGCGGATTTCTCGATTTTGCCCGGCCTTCAAGGCCGGAACCGCGCCCGGTAGACATCAAGGAATTGGTCGAGCGAACAATCCAAGGGGTAAAAGCCCGCGCGGAATTGCAGGGCGTCGAGATCGTAACCGAACCGAGTTCCGGGCCGATGGTCGTATCCGCCGACCCCAACCAAATCCGACAAGTTTTGTTCAACCTGTTGTTCAATGCATTGGATGCTCAACCCCAAGGGGGGCACATCCGATTGCGGATGGTAATCGCAACCGCGCCGGACGGATATCCGGAACTCGAACTCAAAATGGAAGACAGCGGCGGCGGGTTACCCACCGACCTCGGCGAGCAGATTTTCGAACCGTTTGTCAGCACAAAGGAATCCGGAATGGGACTCGGCTTGTCGATTTGCCGGCGGATCGCCGAAACCCATGAAGGAAGCCTGACTGCTGCCCAGAGTCCGATGGGCGGGGCGGCTTTCATCCTTCGACTTCCGGTCATAACTTCGCTAAAAACAGGGCGGCACACTCAACATTCCTTGGAAGGAGTTCCCGTTGCCTAAGTTGCTCATTGTCGACGACGAACCCAACGTGCTGTACTCGCTCCAGATGGGTTTGGAATCCGAAGACCTCATAGTTGTCACGGCCAAAACCGCCAAACTCGGGTTGGTCGCCGTTGCTGCTGAACGTCCCGATGTTGCCATATTGGACGTACGTTTGCCGGATTTGTCTGGGTTAGATCTTTTCGACAAGATCAAAACAATTGATCCCCGCCTGCCTGTCATTATTGTGACTGCATTTGCAGAGACCGATACGGCCATCGAAGCCATGAAACGGGGTGCATTCGAGTACCTCCTGAAACCGGTCGATCTCCATCACTTGCGCGATGTTGTCGCACGGGCGGTCGAACTACGGCGGATGAGTAGCGTTCCCACGGAATTCGATCAATCCCCCGATCCTTCGAAAGCGGATCAGATCGTGGGCCAGTCCCCCGCGATGCAAGAGGTCTACAAGGCGATCGGACGATTCGCCGCACAAGATGTCACCATCCTGATCCTCGGGGAAAGTGGAACTGGTAAGGAACTCGTCGCAAGGGCGCTCTACCAGCACAGCAAGCGAGCCACGCGTCCTTTCCTGGCAATCAATTGCGCAGCTATTCCTGAAAATCTGCTGGAAAGCGAACTCTTCGGCCACGAGAAAGGCGCCTTCACGGGGGCGGATCGCCAGAGGGTTGGCAGATTCGAGCAAGCGAATGGCGGCACCCTCTTCCTGGATGAGATCGGGGATATGTCTTCCCCCACACAGGCCAAAGTCCTGCGTGTACTTCAAGATCAGAATTTTGAACGGATCGGGGGGCGGGAAACAATCGCCGTCGATGTTCGAGTTATCGCTGCAACCAACCAACGCTTGGAGGAAATGGTTGCCGCGGGAAGGTTCCGAGAAGACTTGCTCTATCGATTGAACGGCGTGACGATCAAACTTCCTCCGTTAAGGGATCGGCGTGACGACATTTCCCGACTCGTAAATCATTTCATTCGATTGATGAATGAAAAACTGGGGAAAGCCGTTCACGGGATCACCCCGGAGGCCATCCAGATCTTGGCCGATCACCATTGGCCGGGTAATGTTCGGGAGTTGCAAAACGCTGTCCGTTATGCCGTTATCCGGGCAGTTACGGATGTTTTGACACCGGATTGTTTACCGGCCGCGGTATTGAACAAGAGCCAGCCAATTCTGGAACCGACCGCACTTGCAGATATTCGCGAACTGATCCGCTCATTATTATCTTCGGGAGCTACGGAAATCTACCGGCGTGTCATTCAACTGGTTGATCGTGCCGTGCTCGAGGAAACCTTGCAGCACGTCGATGGCAATCAAGTTCAGGCGAGCGAACTGCTCGGCATTTCTCGAACGACTCTACGGGCGAAGATTGCCACGCAAATACATTGATTGAACAACGGCATCCCTACCGTGACGTCGGTATGCTGTACAGAAGCCCGCTCACCGGCAGCCGGTTCTGACGTGTTACTGCACATCGGGGATGCTTATCAGAACGCCCAGCGGAGCGTACTGGATGTAGGCCCGTGCATCCCTCGAGCTGGATCGGTTCATCCGCCAGAAACTTCTCCGTTCCGTTGGCGTAGAATTCTGCGATGCTTGGGCAGTAATCAATCTCGTATTCATTGCAACCGGTTTCGCCCACTTGGGCTTGACGGATGCCCATAGAATGCGGGACGATGTTGGAAGAAACGGCTAAAACCCTTTCGTAACAGGATACCGCTATGGCCACGGATTCGGCCGCCGACCAACTCATCGGGCTGACGCTCATCGAAACCGGCAGCACCAGTTCCCGCACCCGAGCACCGCGCCGGCACATTTGGCAACTGCCGATGTTCGCCCTCGGCTTGGCCGCGGCCATGGTGGCGTGGAAGACATTCCCCCCCAAACCGGAATCGCCCGGCGACGGTTACCGCCGCGAACTCGCGGCGCTCGCCGATCAACTGGAAAAGAAGCCGGTCGATCCCGGCGCGTTGGAAAGCCAATCGCAGAAGGTTGCGGCCAACGTCGATCAGTATCCTTCCGAAGCGGCCCGTGGTTACTTCCTTCTCGGCAGTGCGAGCATGGTGCTCGCCGAGAACGGTAGCGCCGAAGCGGCGGACTCGAACTGGTTGAAGGCGACGGAACAGTTCACGAAATGCGATCCGCAACTCCTCGCGGAGAAGGTCGATCAAGTTCGTTACGCCTTCCGTGCCGCGAAAGCGGCGGCGGCCACGAAGGTCGGTTTGCCGGATCGTTTGATTCCGTCTCTGCTTGCCATCCCGCCGGGTGAAGATGTGGGCGAACGTTCTCGATTGTTGGGCGAAACCTATCTGCGGCTCACCCCGCCCGATGTTCGCAAAGCCCGCGATGAACTCACATCGTACCTCAGCGGTTCGTACCGCGGCAATCCATCCACCTCGGCCAAGTTGAAGCTCACGCTCGCCGATCTCTGCACCCAACTCCACGAACCCGAGAAAACCCGCGCATGGTTGAAGGAGATCGGTACGGCCGCACCCCCGGAAATGCAGGCGATGGCGAAGGTGCAACTCGCGCGCCTCGCCGCCGCGGATGGCAAGTGGGAAGACGCGGTGAAACTTTTCGCCGCGGCCCAAGCGATCCCCGGTTTGCCCGCCGATCAACTCGGTATGATCCGCTACGAAACCGGCCGTTGCCTGCTCTCGTTGAAGAACCCGACCGAAGCCGTGGCCTATTTCCAACAAGCGTCCACCGGCGGCGGCGCCGCTGCGGTCGCCTCGGCGATCAAGCTCGCCGAACTCCGTTCGCAAGATCCTGCGGGCAAGGGGCACCGCGCCGAATCGGCGGATTACCTCGAAACCGCGGTGAAGAGCATCCGGGGCGGCGAATTCAAGAACCCGCATTTGAGCATCGACGATCTCCGGAATACCTTTGAAGAGGTGATCCGCGTGGCGATTAGCGAAGGGGATTACGAAGCCGCATTGCGGGCCGTGGCGGCCTACAGCAGCGTGGCGGAATCGCGGAAAGATCTTCAACTGCGTGCGGAAATCTACCGGGCTTGGGCAATGTCCCTCGGCAACAAGAGCGAGAACGCGGTTCAATCTGCGGAAACTTGGCGGAAGGCCGCCAACGATTTCACGGCGCTCGCCAACTTCCATCCGTCGGCCCCAGCGAAGCTCGAATTCTACCGAAAGGCGGCGAACGCCTTCCGCCAAGCCAAAGACGAAATGGCCGCGCTGAACGCGCTGCAATCGATCGATTCCGTCACCGGCCTCACACCCGAACTCACCGCCGGGGTTAGCCTCGATAAAGGCGACATGCTCATGGGCGCCCAGAAGTTCCCCGAAGCCTGCGATGCGTATAAGCAAGCGATCGCTGCGGGCGGAGTCGCGGGAACGCAAGCGCAATTGAAGTTGGCTCGCGCCCATATCGACGAAGGCCGGAGGAGGTTGGCCACGGCTCAGGGTACACAAGCGGGCGAAGCCCGCGGTTTGATGGAACTCGGCCAGAACCTCCTCGCTCAAATGGCGAACAAAACGTTTGAAACCCTTCCCGAACGCGAGGCGCAGCAGGAAGCGGTGTACGATCTCGGCAAGATGCTGATGGGGCAGAACCTCGTCGATTCCGAGGCCCGCTTCCGCCAACTGATTCAGCTCGACCCCACCGGCCCCTACGCCGAGAAGGCCAAGCTGTGGCTCGGGAGTTGCCTGCTCCTGCTCGCCCGCGGCGAGCACAAAGGGGGCGTTCCCCCGCAAGATGCCGATAGGAAGCTGACCGAAGCGCTCGGCCTGTTCCACGAACTTTCGCAATCGAAGCTGCCGTACATTCAAGCCCAAGCGGACATCCGCATTGTGAATGTCACGCTCATGTTGAAGAAGTACGACGAAATGCCCGCCCTTTGCAACCGCCTCACGGAACGCTACAAGCAACGTCCGGAAGAGTTGATCGTCCTCGGGATGCTCTACACCTCGTACGTGCGATCCGAACGGGCCGATCTCGCCGCGAGAACCGTCGCCCGGATGCAAGATAGCTTCGCCAAGATTCCCGAACCGTCGTTCCTCGGCGGCATGGAAGAATTCACACGGGCATACTGGCTGCGGTGGTTTGAACAAGTGAAGCGGTAAATCATCTCGGAACCGACCATGCGAGCCGGAGCGCGTGAGCGACCGGCTCAATTCCATCGCAATGACGAACATATCCCGGCAATTCCACGTGATAACCCTTTGACTTCCTCCGTTCGGCCGACACTTCCTGCTCGCCGAAAGCAACAACTGCATCACTCGACCATCGAATCGCACCCGGAACGCGGAAACTCCCGTACATTAAGGGATACGAAATCTAGGAATCCGTTGAAATGAAGCTCCCCATCGTGGCGATTGTCGGACGGCCCAACGTCGGCAAGTCGTCGCTGTTCAATTTGCTCGCCGAGCGGCGTATCAGCATCGTCGATCCCACGGCCGGGGTCACGCGGGATCGCATCGGTACGCCGCTGCTCGTGGGCGATCAGTATTGCGAACTCGTCGATACCGGCGGCATGGGCATCCAAGACAAGGACAACCTCACCGGGGACATCGAAAACCAAATCCGAATCGCGGTGAAGGAAGCCGCCGTCATTTTGTTCGTCGTCGATATCCGCGACGGCGCGCAGCCGCTCGACGAGCATGTTGCCGAGAGGTTGCGGGTGGCGAATAAACCGGTGATTTTCGTGGCGAACAAGGCCGATGAAATCAAGCTCGATCTCGCCGCGAGCGACCTGTTTCGCTTGGGCTACGGCGAACCGATCTGCGTGAGCGCGAACGCCAAGCGGGGCCGGGAAGATTTGATCTTCGCCATCCGCGAACTCCTGCCCGAAGATTCACCCACCGAGGCCCCGAGCGCGGTCGAGTTGAAGCTCGCCATCGTCGGCAAGCGGAACGTGGGCAAGAGTACGTTCATCAACAGCCTCACCGAATCGGATCGCATGATCGTATCCGAAGTGGCCGGCACCACCCGCGATAGCGTGGACGTGCGATTCGAACGGGACGGCAAAACCTTCATCGCCATCGATACCGCCGGGGTGCGGAAGAAGACCACGCTCGCCAACAGTATCGAGTTTTATTCGATGCACCGGGCCGAACGCAGCATCCGCCGGGCGGATGTGGTACTGCACTTCTTCGATCCTCGGCCGCGCGTCAGCCGGGTGGATAAACAGCTCACCGAATACATCCTCGATAACCACAAGCCGGCGATCTTCGTGGTGAACAAGTGGGATTTGGCGAAGGATACCATCGCCACGCAGAAATGGTCGGATTACCTTCGCAAGGTGTTTCCGATGCTCGATTACGTTCCCATCGCCTTCATCACGGCGAAGGAAGGGCGGAACGTTTGGCGGCTGTTGAACCTCGCCCAACAACTGCACAAGCAATCGAGCATCCGGGCCACGACGGGCGAACTCAACCGCGTGATCCGGGAAGCGATGCTGGCGAACGTGCCGCCGGTGCGGAACAACAAGGTGCCGAAGTTGTACTACGCGGCCCAAGTGGCGGTGCATCCGCCGACGCTCTTGCTCGTGACGAACGGCCCCGAGTTGTTCGATGAACCCTACGTTCGATACCTCGCCCGTGTGATCCGCGATGCCTTTCAGTTCGGCGAAGTTCCCGTGAAGCTGATGCTGAAAACCAAGGGGGAAACCGCGGCCCGCGGTCAACAGAAACGGGAACCGGACGAAGAAGAAATGATGGAACTCGCCCGGATCGCGGCCCGCGAAGATACGGGAATGGATGGAGAATCGGGCGCGGACGAACCCGAAATTGCTCCGCCACCCCCCAAGCCGAAGAAAAAGCCGACGGCGGTCAGGCCGCCGAAGAAAAAGAAGAAACCGAAATCTGACACTTGGAACGTCTGATGCTGTGGTAGGATAGCGAAAGTTTTAGTTTGGGGATCGTACCCGTGGCGAATTCGAATTGCGAATTGCCCTCTGGCTCTCAGCCCCCATTCTCCGCCATCGATTCCACGATGTTGCTGGACGAATCGGCCCTTGCGCAGAAAAGCGCAGAATTCGGCTTCAACGTTGCCCCATCGGATGCCCCAGATCCGTTGCCCGAGAAGTTTGAACGGTACACCGTTCAATCCGTCCTCGCCCGCGGCGGCATGGGCATCATCTACCGCTGTTTCGATCCCGTGTACGAACGCGAAATCGCCATGAAGGCGCTGCTCCCCGAGCACGCGGGGAAGCCGGAGTTCTTGCGGCGTTTCCGTGCCGAAGTGCAAATTACGTCCCACCTCGAACACCCCGGCATCGTTCCGGTGTACGAAAAAGGTGTGCTCGAGGATGGTCGACCGTACTTCACCATGCGCGTGATCCACGGCGAATCCTTGGATAAATTGATCGCCACGGCAGAACGGCCACGATTGCTCCGCATCTTCGGCCGAGTTTGCCAAACCCTCGCCTACGCCCACGCCCGCGGCGTGATCCACCGCGATCTCAAGCCCGATAACATTTTGACCGGCCAACACGGAATCATGAAGGTGATCGATTGGGGCGTTGCGAAAATTCTCCCCGGTAGCCCATTGGCCCGGTTCGCCGATGGCATTTCGGAAACAATCTCGGAACTGGCCATCGCGGAAGCCGAAACTCCGAGAGGAACTTTGCACGGGTTCGTCGTCGGCACGCCTGCATACCTTTCCCCCGAGCAAGCGTGCGGGGATGTCGAACGCGTCGATGCCCGTGCAGATGTCTTCGGCTTGGGGGCGATCCTCTGCGCGATCCTCACCGGCAAGCCTCCGTACTCCAGTAATAACGCAACAGAAAATCTCTCGAAGGCCCGCAAAGCCAAGCTCGCCGATGCCACGTTGCGTTTGCAGCGGTGCGGTGCGGAAATTTCCCTCACGGCCTTGGCGCTGCGATGCCTCGCACCGAATCCCGAGGATCGCCCCCCCAATGCCGAGGTGCTCGCCGCGGAGTTCAACGCGTATTTGGAATCCGACCTGCGGCGGGCGGAACGCGACCTCGTGCGATTCTTCGAGTTGTCCGTGGATATGTTCTGCATCGCCGGGATCGATGGATTCTTCAAACGGGTGAACCCGAACTTCACGCTGATCCTCGGTTACGATACCGCCGACTTACTCTCGATGCCGTTCATGGAATTCGTGCATCCCGAGGATCGTGCGAAGACCGAGGAAGTGATGGGCGATCTCACGGTCGGGACAAAAGTTTCGGGCTTCCGCAACCGCTACCGCGATGCCCGCGGCCAATACCACCTCGTGGAATGGACTGCCCGCGCCGCCACCGACGACGGCCTCATCTTCGCCGTCGCCCGGCACTTGGGGTTCGCGACGGATTGACATGGAGTAAGGCGAACGGCAGTTCTTAGTTTACCCTCTCCCCTTGAGGGGAGAGGGTGTCAATCCAATCCCCGCTCGCCTATCACCTCACCGGCACATGCACCACCAATTCCATAAAATGGCACTTCAGTCCCTTTCCCCGAGGTTGAAATGCCCCGCGTTTTCATCTGCGATAAGCTCGAACAAGCCGGTGTGGATCTTTTACAAGCCGCCGGGATCGAAGTCGATAACCGGCCCGGATTGAAGGGGGCCGAACTCCTCGCGGCAGTACAAGCCTGCGACGCGCTGATCGTGCGCTCGGCCACGAAGTTCACGGCGGAACTGCTGGAGAACGCGGGCAAGCTGAAGGCCATCGCCCGCGCCGGTGTCGGCGTGGATAACATCGACGTGCCGACCGCTACGCGCAAGGGCATCGTGGTGATGAACACGCCCGGTGGCAACACCGTGAGCGCCGCCGAACACACCATCGCATTGTTGCTCAGCGTCGCCCGGCACGTGCCCGCCGCGGATGCCACGATGAAGGCCGGCAAGTGGGATCGCAACAAGTACGTGGGCACGCAGCTCACCGGCAAGACCCTCGGCGTGATCGGCCTCGGCCGTATCGGTCGTGAAGTCGCCCAGCGGGCCACCGGGATCGGAATGCAGGTGTTAGCCTTCGATCCGTTCGTCACGCCGGAGAAGGTGGCGGAACTCGGCTACAAGCCCGCGCAGAGCGTCGCCGAGATGCTGCCCGCCGTGGACTTCCTCACCGTCCACGTGCCGATGACCGAAGAAACCAAGGCGCTGATCGGCGCCAAAGAACTTGCCAGCATGAAGAAGACGGCCCGCGTGTTGAACGTGGCCCGTGGCGGCATCATCGATGAAACGGCCCTCGCCGAAGCTCTGACGAATGGCACCATCGCTGGGGCCGGCATCGACGTCTTCAGCACCGAACCTCCGCCCGCCGACCTCGCATTGTTGAAAGCTCCGAACGTGGTGCTCACGCCGCACCTCGGAGCCAGCACCTTCGAGGCCCAAGAAAACGTGGCCGTGGAAGCGGCGGAACTCCTGCGGGATTACCTGTTGAAGGGCGTGATCGCCAACAGCGTGAACATGGCTTCGATGGATCGTGCGGAACTCGACGCCCTCAAGCATTACGTCGAACTCGCCCGACGCCTCGGCATCCTGCATTCGCAGATGGCCCAAGGGCAGATCCGCAAGGCCACGCTCACGTACAAGGGCGAATTGGCCGGGAAGAAGACTAAACTGCTCACCGCCGCGTTCACCGTGGGATTGTTGGAAAGCCGTTTGAGCCAAGGCGTGAACTTGGTGAACGCGGAACTCGTGGCCCGCGAACGCGGCATCGAGATCGTGGAAGCCGCCAGCTCCAAGAAGGGGGATTTCGCTTCGCTCGTGCAAGCCGAAGTGGAAACGGAGAAGAAGACCTACTCCGCCAGCGCCACGCTCTTCGGGGATCAGTATGCCCGGCTAGTGCAACTGGGGAACTACCGCCTCGAAAGCTACCTCGATGGCACGCTCTTCGTGTTCACCCACAAGGATATGCCTGGATTGATCGGCTTCGTCGGCACCATCTTCGGCAAGCACAACACGAACATCGCCGCGATGACCGTCGGCCGCGCCGGCAACCAACCGGGGGGCGAAGCCATCGGCGTGCTCAACCTAGATAGCGTTCCGCCCGAAGAAGCGCTCAATGAAGTGACCGCCAACCCACTGGTGACGAGTGTGAGCGTGGTGAAGCTGCCCGCCGCGGGCGAACTCCCGGCTTGGCTACGGTAACGCCGCTGCGCTTCTTGCAACCCGCAGCTCATTCATTCTTCGATTGCGCTCGGCAGAAGTTCCGCCACCGCGACGGTCGATGCGGGGGCCGCAAGCGGGGCGATTGTGTCGGCTTCGTTCAGAATCTCATGCGAGCCGTACTCCGCATTTTGCGGGTCGCGGAAAACGTGGAGTTGGCGGTTATCCACGTCCAACACCCAATAGTCGGGCACCCCGGCCGTGGCGTAAAGTTCCGCTTTGCGTCCCGTGTCAATAGCGAGCGAAGTCACGGCAATTTCTACGATCATGACCGCTTCGGTTGGCGTCTTATCACGGTAATCCCGAAATGTGCCCGTCACAATTGCGAGATCCGGGCCCGGATCATTATCGGTACCGATATCGAACCCTTGTTGATTGCGGATGTAAACACCACGATTTGCAAAAATCGACTGCAACCATTCGAGACACGCGGAAATGCCGAAGTCGTGCGGTGGTTTCGGCATTCCCATGACGTAAAGCTCCCCGTCGATGAGCATCGTTTTGACATCGTGGAACAGGCCGGTGCGGTTTAAATCGCGGTATTGTTCAATGGTGAACCGCATAGGCTTCGGCGATGCGGAGTTGACCACCGGTCGCATCGGCGGCGGCGTAAGGGATTTCGGTGGGGGGGCGAGTAAGGCGTTCATGGGGAAATTCTAGCAACCCGGTTTCTGCGATGGAAGTGCATTGCGGCGGCGGTGCCGATCATCGGGCACCAAACGCCAA
>Ga0105048_10015581_pt1 | contig 11789 bp, 6 predicted proteins | sample MAT05_FD_78382 | JGI IMG/M metagenome (GOLD analysis project Ga0105048, IMG submission 78382) | Freshwater microbial communities from Lake Fryxell liftoff mats and glacier meltwater in Antarctica - MAT-05 | ecosystem: Environmental > Aquatic > Freshwater > Ice > Liftoff microbial mat | place...
AAGCTTCCCCTCCGCGTCGGACGTGCAACCGACTTCGATTTCGGTGCCGGGAGCGAATTTGAACGCGTTGGTGAGGAAATTGAGGAGAATCTGTTGAATGCGGCCGGCGTCCCCCAAGTAAGTCAGCTGGGCGGCGGGACCGCAGCGCACTTGGACGGAACATCCCGCGTCCTTGGCGGCCTTCCTCAGGATGGCAGTGCAATTCTCGACGAGGTCGATGGGTCTGAGCTGGGTAAGTTCGAGCGAGGGCCGTCCCACCTCGACCTTGGCGAATTCCAGGACATCCTCGACCAACTTCCCCAGCAGATACCCGCAACTCGTAATGGAACGCACCCAGCCGCGCTGCTCGGGACTGAGCGCGGAATCTTCCAGCGCCACCGAGAGTCCCAGGATTCCGCCGATCGGATGGCGAATCTCATGGCTCATGTTGGCGATGAATTCGGTCTTGGCCGCGTTGGCCTTTGCGAGTTCGAAGGTCTTTTCCTCTACCGCAAGCTCCAGCCGTTGGGCCCGCCGGACAAGCCGATGTTGACGGATGCGAATGCCGGCGAGAAAGGTCCCAAGTGCCGCCACAAGCGCGAACGCATAGGTCCAGTGGGTTCGATACCACGGCGGATCGATCTCGAAGCGCCAGCTCGCCGGTGGGCCGGTCCGACCGATTAAATCCACGAGCCGGACTTGCAGGGTGTAGGGGCCTTCGCGCAGGCCCGAATAGACCACGTAGGATTCGTTGGTGGGCAGCGACCAGTCGCGATCGATGCCGACCATCGAGTACTGAAAACGCAGTCGATCGCGCCGGGTGTGATCGTGCGTGCCAAAATCGATTCGTACCGGAGCATGATGAAACGGCAGGGTCGAGCCGTCCGGGGCGGTCGCCGTGAGCGTCGGGGCGCGAATCGTCGGCAGGCGAGGCGCAGTCTCCGGGGAGATGCTCATGAGGGATTTGTCGCCCGCGATCCAGATCCGATCCTGAGCGTCCGCGTGAATCCGGCGAACATGACCGAGCGTCGAGGTGGAGCGAATCGGATACTCTGTCCACGCGACTGTCCCGGTTTGGGCGACACTCAGATAACCGAACCCGAAGCAGTGAGGACCGTTTGGAAACGTGGAATCGAGCGCGATCCAAACGCGACCCTCGCGGTCTTCCCGGGAGTTGGCCAACACCTGTGTCGCCGGTAATCCGGCGATGGGCGCGAATCTTTTCGAACTCGGATCGTAGAGAAAGCCCCCCGCCGGAGTCAGCGCGACCATCCGGATGCCCACCCGCGCGACCGAGGTCGGACCTAACGCGAGTGGGGTCGATCCGTCGAAAGCGGACTTAATCGCCCGCCACGTGGCATCGGATTCGCGACGGAGAACGAAAATACCTTTCGAAACGGTGCCGGCCCAGATCGTGTCGGCATCCTCTTGAAAGAAGGAGGTCGCGGCATCCGGGAGAGAGGCAAGCCGCTCGACGGACCATTCGTCGACCGCGTTGACACGCAGGCGGGTAACGTCGGACACCTCCGCTAAGAGCCACTCGTTCTGTTTTGCAGTGGGCACGATGCGCAGAACATCCTGTGAAGCAGTGTAAACCCGTTTAAGCGCGCCTTCTTTGAAAAGGTCGACGGATCGGAATCCTCCGGCCAACACTCCGTTCTCCGAACTGGCGAGATCGTCATAGCGACTGCCGAGTGCTGGAATCTTTACGAATTTCGTGTTATCCCAACGATGGATACCTTCGTCGGACGCGAGAAAAAGTTCCCCGTGCCAGTCGGTCAGCGCATTCGGACTGGCTTCGGGCAGACCGACCTTCGAGGGGAAAAGGCGGATGTCGTTTTTAGTCTCAATTGCGGAAACATGGGTGGGAAATCCGGCCCATAAGACCTGATCCCGGTCTACGAACAGCGTGAGGATTGCGTCGCTTGGCAAACCCGCCTCGCGATCGATCACCTCGAGCGACTCGCCATCCGCGGAGAGGAGCCCGATCCCTCCATAGAGAGTGCCGAGCGCGAGTCGACCGTCTTCCAGACTGGCCACCGAAGTTGCATTAAAACGTTGGAGAAAATCGGAGCCCGGAACGCTCCAACGCGTAAAGACGCCTTGGCGGTACCAGAACAGCCCTTTGCCCGACGCGAGCAGAAGGGCCGAAGCTTCGGCTTTTACGACGCTGACCAAACCGAAGGTCTCGGGGATTTCGGCTGCGGGGATTCGCAGCTCCGGGCCGTCCGTTCCCATCGACCAGAGCCCGCTCGGACCGTGATGAAACCGGATTTCCCCGCCAATTCGTGTCGCCGGCATGCGCCGTTCCCCGGGGAACGGCCAGACCCTCCAACGCTCGTTCTCCCAGCGCAAGACATGGGTGCGGGTGACGAAGGTCGCCCCCCGCACGTCGGCGAAGACGTGCCAGACATCTCCGATCTTTTCGATCTCGCGGGGCAGTCCGAACTTAAGGGAGCGATATTCGGTCCAGCCGGAAGGACCTCTATCGAAGTAGCCGACTTCGTCGATCGCCCCTACCCAAAGGCGGCGGTTCGCCCCTAAATCCATCGCCCGCACTGCGTATCCATTATTCACCGACGAGGTTTGCCAGCGATTTCCGTTGAAACCGAGCACGCCGTTCGCGCCGACGAGGAGCGTGCCGTCCTCCGCCTGGGTTATCGACCACGCGCGTGCGTTCGCCCCTAAGTATTCACGATCCCACGACTGGATGGGACGCAAGCCCGGCGCGAAGGCGCGACAATCCGAGGGACGACCGCCGAGAAAAAAACAGAGGGCCGCGACGATCGATAACTGGAGCTTGGCGTGCAGCACTGTCAATTTCGCATGTTCGTAGGCTGCCTGCTACTTAAAAATATGCGGTAGGGGTATTAATTTTAATCGTTTTGCGTTATTGTTCCCTCCTGCGGAGAATCCTCAGCTTGAGGACGTGAAAACTCGTCGTTTTATCTTCGGATTCGTTTCAAGCCTGTTGTTTTCGGCAGGCTTTTGCAGTGCGGCTGAGCGCCTCGATCCACTAGCGCGCAATAAGAGTGCAGCAACAACTGCGGGTGGCGAGCGGGCAGCTCCCGATTGTAATATGCCCTGTCTCGGTAACCCTCCCAGTTTCGCACCTTTCATGGGTACGGATCTAAAGTAAGAAGCCACGACCATGTTCAGCATCGCTGCATTCCGGTACCGCAATGTGTTGACCGAACACGGCGGCCCGATCGCCTCCATCGCTTTGGACGAATGTCAGGTGGAAGGGAAGCGGCGTTTCCAGGCCAATGCGCGTTTGGCGCCCCACCTGGTTCCGCGGCGGCGGCCTTTGGCGCTCTACAGCGATGCGGACGGGTCGGGTACGGATAGTTCGCCCATGATGGCGCGGTTCATGGCGGTTTCGGAGGCATTGGAACGATGGGCATACCATGCCTGCCTCTATTCGTCCTCGCATGCTTTGTACGGGTTCGATGTGGATGCCTCGACCAATGGGATGGCGGCATTTCCCGGGTTCACCGCACGCGAGGCGCGGCGTAGGGCCAGACTGGAGGCGATCGAACGCGCGTCCCTGCTTTCCTGGTGGGAGGGAGAGTGCGAAGGCAAGATCGTGCCGACGCGGTGGCCAGACGTGGGCGCGCTCGCGATCGAAAACCCCCTGGGTATCGGCGTGACCGTGGTCACCTTCCGCGAATGCGGCACCGGGTGTTACGCCTACGGCCACGCGGCCGGCGAAACGCTGGAATCCGCTTGTGCGCGTGCAGCGATCGAAATGACGCGGTGTGGGCAGGTACTCTCGCATCATCGTCTTTCGGTCGCGGCCGGATGCGCGCTCGTTCCCGAGGACGTGTTCGAACGACGCTGCCTCTTTTTTTCGACGCCGGAAGGTTATGACATCTTCCGTCGCCGTGCGGCCGGGGTGCGGCGCGCCCCCAGGCGATCCTGGAAAACGGTGTGCGATCGGGAAGTGATCGGCCCCTGGTCCGAATTCACGAAGGTCTGGCGCGTGGCGATCGCCCCTCCGACCACCTCGTTTCTGAACGCGAGCGAGGACTATTTTTTCTGGTAACGTGTAGTTCCGGGCTGGATGCCTACGCGTTGAGGAAGCGCGTCCTTCCACCGGAAAGGGTCGACGACCGCGCGTATTCCCGGGACGTTCCGAGTGGGCCTCGGGAGCGGATCGCAGTTCGGAGGAACCGCGGTAAACGCTTAGCGTTTCCTGGGTGTTAGTCCTGCCGGGAAAGGCCTTGTCGGGTGACCGGAGGCGACCCAGCGTTTTCCCTAGAAAGCGCTCGCGTCGGAAAACCCTTCAACGTCACCCATGAAGCCCCTCTTTCACCTTTACGCCGTCAATCGGGACGGATTTCGAATCACCCCGAAGGAAAGCGAAGCGGATCGCCTGCGAGCGGAGCACACCGTCGTCGCTCGTAATCGTGAAACAGATGCGAGGCGGCAACGGTGGGTGGCGGTCGAGGTGGATCGCGCGAGCGGTCGCACACTTCGCTCGTTGGTGGCCGTCACCGCTTAGCCCGCGTTACCCGTTTTCGAAGGACGGTCCGGCACGAAATCGGGTCAACGAAAACTTTCCCCTTTGCGGGAAGGGCTCAGCGGGGTGAGGCAACCGGGCACCCGGCGTCTTTCGCCCGCTTCCGCCTAACGGGTTTCAATCAGGGAGAGGCCAGGAGGGAGTCCTTCGCCCAGCAGCGAAGTCAGGTCGGTTCCCGCAACGGGAATGACCTCATGCAAGGGGCGACGTCTCATTTCGTTTACGTCCCATCGCCGCAGATGGTCGTCGATTTGGCTGCGGCAGGACGAGGGAACGTCCAAAGCCCGGAGGCCGGTACGACGGGCGGCACGAAGCCAGGTTTGGATCGCGTCCGGTCGCACCGAGTCGCTGGGAACGAGTGCGCGAAGGTCTTCCCACGCCTCCACCACGCATTCCGTCGGCAGCACCTGCTCCGGACCCGCGTGAAAGAGCGAGCGCGCGAGAAGTCGCCCCAAGGCCTTCCAACCCGCGCCGTCGTTCGGTTGCAAATGAAGTCCGGCTCGGACGTTCACGGCGAGCGCGGTGCGCGTGGCGATCGGTAGTCTTTCGAGCGCTCCCGCTAAGAGAAGAACTTCGGCCGACGCCACCTTCGTCGGCCCATCGCGCGAGGCCAGTTCCCAAAGAGCGCGCGACTGTTCGGCATCGAGTCCGGAGGCGATCCGCCTTGCGCAGATCCAACGTTGAATTTCAACGGAAGGACGATGGGTTGCGGGAGGCAGCACGAGTGCAGGCAACAGCGCGGCCACGCGAAGATCGTCGCCGAGCGCACCGATCCCCGGCCGCAGCAAATAGCCCGCGACCTGAAACCAGCTTTCCTCCTGCTCGGGCGATTTACGCGCCGAAGGGCCGACGGAGATCCATGTATCGAAAAGCGCGCGGACCATCGGGGCATTCCACGTCGCTCTCGCTGCTCCGATCGCTTTCTCGGCTGCGCTAAAAACGGCGGTGGCCGTGAGCTTATCCTTGGTTCGAGAACCCAGCTTGAGGCGCTTGAGCATGGCGTCCGCACCCAGAGACGTCAGCGAATTCGAGGGGGACGGCGAGAGCTTGGCGGTTTCTTGAGGGGAAGAGGGATCGCGGATCCCGGTCGCTCGGGGAAGAGTCGTGCCACGCAACGAAAATTCCAACGGCCAGGTGCGTGTCCACGGGAGCTTGGATTCCGCGCCGAGCAGCTCGATCCGCAGAAGTCCGGTCGAGCGGAGTGCGCAACGAATTCGGACGCGCATGGACGGATCGCGGGGAAGCGTCGCTCCCACCGGTGGGGAAAGCAGGGCCTCGATCGGGGGCAGGGGTTCGAATTCGTCGTCGATGACCACCGCTTTGCCCGCGACGTCGTGCGCGCGTCGCGCGTGACGGAAGAGCGGGAAGAGGACGGAGCGTCCGATCTGCGCGCGCAACTCGGGCGGCTCGATCGTGACGGGGTTGTCCGCGCGAGAATCGCGCGGGAGCACACAGAGCGCCTTGCCGTCGGCAAGCCCGAGATAGTAGCTGTGGGCGGTACCCGCTTCGATCCGCGACTCGTCTGGATTCGCTCGCACGTGGAGAAAGCGGGCGGCGCCGCGCGCCACGGCGAGATCCGGATCCGCATTCGCGAGGAGAATCGGAGCAGTACCTTCCTGCCATCGCGCGAGATTTTCCAGCAATCGGTATCGGACCGCCGGAGACTTCGTCAGGCCCCCATTGCACAGCAGATAATCGACCCTGGGCTGACCGTCGAGGAAACGCGCGAGGTGGCGGGTGATCGCAGGATCGCGAGCGTAGGGAAGTCCCATTTCGCGCAATCCGCCCGTGTTCCGAAGCGGCCGCTCGTCGCGTTTGACGGCGGGAAAGTATCCGTCGACGAGAAGATGGACGATGTCTTTGCCGGTGAGTTCGCCGCGGATTGCGCCACCGAGCAACGACGCGCCGGCCCGGGCGACGGAGAACGCCCAGGTGCGTTGGGCGAAGACATCGTCCGCCATTCCGGTGGCGAGGCCGAGCGCTTCCTCCTTGATTTCCCGGCAACGAGCCAGCAGTTGCGCGAATGCGGTCGGCGAGAGCTCTTGATTTGGGCCGATGCGTTGTTCGACGCGATGGGCGAGGGCCAAGTCCAGGTTGTCCCCCCCGAGGAGGATGTGTTCGCTGACGGCCAGCCGTTTTAACCGGGCCGGGTGCGTTTCGTCGCCGGCCTCGAGCGAGAAGAGCGAAAAATCGGTGGTGCCGCCTCCCAGATCCGCGACCAAGACGTGCGCGGTCGTTCCTTTCGCCAGGTGCGAAAAGTCACCGGGAAATTCCGCGGGCGAATTTTCTGAGGCTCGATTTTCCTGCCAGGCGTAAAAGGCCGCTTGGGGCTCCTCCAGCAGCACGGTCGAGGCCGGAAATCCGGCCCGGGCCGCGGCTTCCAGGGTGAGTTGCTGGGCGGCGGGATCGAACGAGGCGGGTACGGTGACGGCCACGTCCTGGGTGGCGAGGGGAGCGTCGGGATGCGTGCGATTCCATGCGTCCGCCAGAGCCCGAAGCAGCAGCGCTTGCGCTCCGACCGGGCTCAGCCGCTCGTCGGGCGAAAGATCGGCGGTGCCCAGCGGAAGAAACCGCGCGCGCCGATCCACGGCGTGGTGCCCCAGCCACGATTTAGCCGAATGCACGACACGGCCCGGCGTCTCTGCCGCGCGATCGCGCGCCCAGCGTCCGGGTAGCCAGCCGGCCTCGCCGGATTTCCCCGGCGGCAGATAAAGGAAAGAGGGAAGCGTCGGGGCGGTTTCCTCCGCCCGTTCGCCGTGACGCTGGGAGATTCCGAGTGTCTCGGTGCGTCCCCCGGGATCGTCCACCGCGATCGAAGCGAGGGCGCAATTCGTAGTGCCTAAATCGATACCGATCCGAAAGCGCGGCATGGCGGCGTCACTTCATCCGCACGTTGAACTCGAGTTTCCAGCGTTGCCCGCTGGGCGCGTGCGCGAGGTAGAGTTCGAGGTTTCCGAGTTCGGAGACGGCGGCTTCCATCCGGACGGGCAATTCCTCTCCGGCATCGTGTCCGGGGGGCGGCGGCAGGGTGACTTCGAGCCGGGCGGTCTCTTCGAGCTCGGAGGCGTCGGGAAGCAGGGTGCCCGCACGATCGCCGGCCCGCGTGTCGGAGAAGAAAAAACGGAATTCCGCGCTTTCGCCGGTAAAGAGGAAGAACTCCTGTCCCTCGATGATCTGCTGGGTGCCTTCCTCCATTCCCTGAGGGGCGACGCAGAGCGCCTTGGTCACGGCGCGACGGCCGGGGACGGCCAGGGCGGACGACTCCATGCCGACGTAGTAAGAGCGTGCCGTTCCCGCTTTGATGCGCACGCCGTTCCCGGTGGCGCGGAGCCGGGCGTAGGCGGCGGCCCCGAGAGCGACGGCATGGTCGGGCTGCGCGCCGGAGAGCTCGCGAACGTTCCGTCCCGCCCAACTGCCGAGCAGAGCGCGAACGCGTTCGCGCAGGACCGGCGCGTTGAAAACGCCGCCATTGAAGAGCACGGCGTCGGGCAGCAGCAGTGTCGTCTGGTCGAGCCGGGTGGGACCGCCGATCGCCGCGAGCAACGCCGGTGACGCGTGGGCATTGGCGTAGGCGCGCGTGAGAAAGCGTGCGAGATGCTTGGAGAGCGCCGCGTCGGTCGCGTACGGAAGACCCGCTTCGCGCAAACCGCCGGGGCGACGCGTCGCCGGGAGATCGGTCGCGGCGGTGTTCGGGAAAAAACCGTCGACGACGACGGATTCGACCTGCGCGCGGGTGAGGGTGGCGCGCAGGGTGGAAGCGATGAGTTTCCGGCTGCGCGTCGGAAGCGCGAGAGGCGCTTCCGCGAGCGCGGAATCGGAGAGCAGCGCCTCTTTGCCGACACGCGCGGCTTGGACGAGGGCGAGAAACTGGTACTCGTCGAGGGCGGTGCCGACCTGGGCCAAACTCTCGGCGACGGCATGCGCGAGGGCGAGATCCATATTGTCGCCGCCGAGGAGAAGGTGTTCTCCCACTGCAACGCGCTCGAGAGCGAGCGTACCGCCTATTTGGGAAACGGCGATCAAACTGAAGTCGGCGGTGCCTCCGCCGACATCGCAGACGAGCAGCAGATCCCCCGCTTTGACCTGGTTTCGCCAGGCGCTGCCTTGCCGTTCCAACCACGCGTAGAAGGCCGCTTGGGGCTCCTCGAGCAGCGTAACCGCACCGAGGCCCGCCTGCTCAGCCGCTTCGAGGGTCAACGAACGCGCGGCCTCGTCGAACGAGGCCGGCACGGTGAGCACCACACGTGCGGGATCGACGGGTTGGTCCGGATGCCGGTGTCGGTGGCTGGCCAGCACGTGGGCGAGCAGGCGGCGGGAGACTTCGAGCGGAGACCATTTGCGAGTGACGACCGCGCTCCCCCACGGAAGAATCGCGCCGCGTCGATCGACATGCGGGTGACATAACCAGCTCTTCGCAGAAGCGATCAGACGGTCGGGTTGCAACGTGCCGCGTTCGCGGGCAAAGGTGCCGAGGATGTAATCGGCACTCGGGTTTTCCCACGGCAAACGGGCGCTCGCCCCGAGCGATTCTCCCTCGGGAACCAGGTAGACGGCGGAAGGAAGAAGGTCCTTTTCGCCCAGACCGTTGCTCGTGACGACCTGGACAATCCGCTCCGTCGACGGAGGCGCGTCGTCCCGAGCGGTGGCGAGGGCGCAGTTGCTGGTTCCGAGATCGATGCCGTAGAAGGTGCTCATCGCAACGCTCAGGCTTTGGAGATTTCCACTTCGGCCGGAGCGAGGACGGGCCACGGGCGCTCGGCGGTCGTGCCGGTTACCCGTGGAAGCGCGACGGAGCGAACGGCCCAACCGGGATGAAGCAGTTTACCCACGTAAGGAGGATGCGCCGGGACCGATCCCAGCAGCCGATGAACCGAGGAGTCGTACCCGGAGACGAGGGTAATTTTTGTCCCCTCCCCCTCGGTTCGCACGGGAACGATCTCCATGTATTCGTTAAGCACCGACCGACAGCCCGCGTGGACCACCCGCGCGGCCGTCCCTACTTGTTCGTCGGAGGCTGCACCGAGATCCTCGCGGAGAAAATCGACGAGACGCCCTTTCTCCTGCAGGAGGGCCAAAAAGGCCACAATCTCCGCTTCTGCGCGCGGCGCTGGGTTCGGAGCTGTGGTCACTAAGGGTGCGGGCGGCGAAGGAGGGATGGCCGCGGCCGGCGGAACGGTTGGGAGCGGTGCGGCAGGAGCGACCGAGGGTGCGAGGACGGGGGTACGTGCAACGCTCTCTGCGGAAGCGCCCGGTTTGAGGAAGACTCCCAAGAGGACAATGGCGGCTCCGGCGAGCGCCGTGCCGAGGTGGATCGGGAACTGGCTAGCGACCGGTCCCGCAAAGGCGAGGCCGAGGTGGAGGAGCGCCAACGCACCGCCCAGAGCGATAATGAACGTCTTCATGGTCGCGGCCAACGTCTCGGGCGGATGCTCAGAAGGCAAATGCTTAGAGTGAAGAGCGGTCAGGTCGTTTACACCGCTCGCCCGCTTCCTTGCGGTGCGCCTGGGAGAGCTGTCGCGGACCCCGTGATGCCTTCAAACGTGCTTCGGTCGAACAAAGGGGTGTGTCCGATGGAAGGACTCCGGTCGACCGCCGCCGCAATGCAACGATCCCCCCCGCGCGGAAACAGAGTTTGGAGTCCGGCCTTTAGGCCGTCCGAAACCCGCGCAGTCTCCCCGGACGGCCTGAAGGCCGGACTCCAAACTCTACGGCGCAGATCGAAGAGATTCGCTTCCTTTACCACACTCCGGTCGACCGCCGCCCTAATGCAACGATCCTCCCCCGCGGAAACAGAGTTTGGAGTCCGGCCTTTAGGCCGTCCGAAACCCGCGCAGTCTCCCCGGACGGCCTGAAGGCCGGACTCCAAACTCTGCCGCCCTCAATCGGCCCACCTCCTGTCGCTTGGGTTAAACATCCAAACCGGTTACCTGCCTGCCAGTTCTGTCACGGGAGAGGAGCGCCGCTTGCAAGTGCCGAACCCGACACCAGACGCTCCAGGGCCTTCGTCGCAATGTAGTTGCCGATGGCGAGCGAAGCGGTCGCAGCTGGGCTCGGTGCGTTGATGACGTGGAGGATGCCCGGTTTTTCGATGAAATGGAAATCCTGCACGAGCGTGCCGTCGGTGGTCATGGCCTGTGCACGCACGCCGGCACCGCCGGGCTCGAGGTCGGCTTCGCGCACCGCCGGGACCAGTTTCTGCAACGATTCGCAAAAGAGTCTCTTGCTGAAGGAGCGACGAACTTCGTCCCACGCCATTGACTTGTGTCGGCGGGTGAAGGCCCAGAGTCCTTTGTACCCCAATGCGTCGACGAGATCGGCCGCGTTGGTTTTCCATTTGGTATAGCCTTCACGCGAGAAGGCGAGGACCGCATTCGGTCCCGCTTCGACGCCTCCCCCGATCAAACGCGTAAAATGGACGCCGAGGAAGGGGAAGGTCGGATCCGGGACGGGATAGATCAGGTGTTTGACGAGATACTCGGCGCTGGATTTCAGCCGATAGTATTCCCCCCGAAAAGGCACGATGCGGACGTCGCGTGTTTCGCCAGCGCAGGCCGCAATCCGATCGCTGTGCAGGCCTGCACAGTTGATGACAAAATCCGCGCGCCATTCTCCTGCGGTCGTCAAAACGTTCCAGGCAGAGCCTTCCCGCACGATTTTCAGCACCTTCGTCCGGGTTCGGATCGTCCCGCCGCTGGCCAGGAAGTCCTTGCTCATCGCGTTGCAGACCGCCGCGTAATCCACGATTCCCTCCTCGGGGACACGCACCGCCGCGACGCCGGCGGCATGGGGCTCGATTTCTTTGAGAGCTTCGGACGACAACCATTGCAGGTCGCGAAGTCCATTCGCAGTCCCGCGTTCGAGCAGAGTCCTCAGGCGGTCCACTTCCTCCGGATTTGTCGCGACGACGAGTTTGCCGCAGATCTCGTGGGCGATCCGGTGGCGCTCGCAAAAGGCGGTCATGCGACGAATGCCCTCCACAGCAAAACGCGCTTTCAGAGAACCGGGCCGGTAGTACAGTCCGGCATGGAGCACACCGCTGTTATGCGTGCTCTGGTGTTGTCCCACCGTCGACTCCTTCTCGAGAAGGATGACGTTGCCAGGGGCATTTCGCTCCTTCAACGCAAGGGCGGTGGCGAGGCCGACCAGACCTCCGCCGACGACGATTAGGTTCATCGCCCTATCCTAGGCGGCGGGAGTGCGCGCGGCAAGCTGGAGAACGCGAGGGTCCGACGGAGCCAGTTCCATCGCGCAGCCGAGCGCTTCGCGGGCGAGTTCGACCGAGCCCACG
>Ga0105048_10015584_pt1 | contig 11789 bp, 8 predicted proteins | sample MAT05_FD_78382 | JGI IMG/M metagenome (GOLD analysis project Ga0105048, IMG submission 78382) | Freshwater microbial communities from Lake Fryxell liftoff mats and glacier meltwater in Antarctica - MAT-05 | ecosystem: Environmental > Aquatic > Freshwater > Ice > Liftoff microbial mat | place...
GAATATTTTGACCGGTTTTTAAAGGTAATTGCCGACTCAGCCAAGATGGATTTGTTTACCTGGTTTAGCTATCACAGTTATGCCATGAGGCCCGAAGACGCCTACAGAACCAGGGGAGTTCCGGCGTTGCAAAAAGTGCTGGCGGGCTATACCAATAAAGTCAAATTGCGGCAGGGCGAAAATGGTGCACCATCAACCTACATACCGAGCTACGCCCTTGACAAATATTTTTGGACCGAGTATAGCCAGGCCAAATACGATATGCGGCGTGTTCTGGGCGATCTTGGCCGTGATATTGAAACGTCTGTCTTTACTATCATCGACATTCGCTACCCCGGCAAAGAAACAGTGATGAACAAAAAGGGATTGATTGAAAGCGATATGACATTGATAGCCATCAGGCCAAAAGTTGCCTACTATGGCATGCAAAATATTGCGGCAATATTTGATAACAAACTTAATCTTACCCCGGCGTTTGGCTATACTACGGAGTCGAAGGAGTCGATGTCGGTTTTTGGTTACACACAGGATGGTACAGATAAACATGCGGTAACCTTGTGGCTGGATGGCAAAATACCCTCCAATGCTTTTACCACCACGCCTACTAATATTACATTACAAAATGTAAAGTTTACCCAGCCGGTGTATGTTGACCTTATGACCGGCCACATATACGACATACCAGCGAATGCATGGAGTAAACAAGGCAACAGTTATGCCTTCAAAAACATTCCGTTGTACGATGCACCTGTGCTGATAGCTGAAAAATCGATGGTACTGAAAAGTAGCAGTAACGTCAATTTGAAACAAAAAGCTTAACCCGTTTTAAAGCTTCCCTATGTTTAAAAAATCATCATTTTTTTTATTGGCAATAGCTGGTTTGCTGGTCAGTTGCAAAACCCCGGCACAGGTAACTACCGCTGCGTGGAAACCAGCCGGCCAACTGGCTACCCGCAATGCTAAAAATATAAAGGCCAGCACCTGGAGCATAGGCGGCGAAACACTCGACCGCGATTATACCGACTATCATTCGTATAAAAAATACCTGGGACCGCTGGGTGCCAAACGCATTCGCCTGCAGGGCGGCTGGAGCAAGTGCGAAAAAACAAAAGGCATTTATAGCTTTGCGTGGCTGGATAGTATTATACCCGACGCCGCTTTAAGAGGTGTATATCCGTGGGTAGAATTATCGTATGGCAATCCTATTTACGAAGGTGGTGGCGAAGCCAAACTGGCTGGTCATATTCCGACCTCACCAGAAGCACTTACTGCATGGGACAATTGGGTAAAGGCCATGGTTGGCCGGTATAAATCGTCGGTACCTGAGTGGGAAATATGGAACGAACCCGACCTGAATAAAGACCATACCGGCAAGGAGATTGGCGAATTTTACCTGCGTACCGCCAAGCTGGTACGTACCATACAACCGGGTGCAAAGTTAATTGCGTTGGGCCTTGCCGATGTAACCCGTCTTGAATTTGTAAAGGATTTTATGAATTACCTACAAGCCAATAACGGGCTTCCGTATATTGATATATTCACTTATCATGGGTACGCTTTCAACCCATCTACCAGCTATCCGGAAATTGAAAAATTGCGGGAACTGGTGTGGAGCTATAAGCCATCTATCGTATTTATGCAGGGCGAAAATGGCGCGCCTTCTACTGCCAAACCGATAGGTGCCTTAAGGCAATTTGACTGGACTGAACTTACACAAGCCAAGTGGGATTTGCGCCGTATGTTGGGCGACCATGGGCGGGGCATTGCTACCAACCTGTTTACCATAAGCGATATTCATTATGAAGCCGGCGACCACATGGTGGGCGTAAATACCAAGGGCATCTTAAAAACAAATCCCGACAAAACAATCGACCGCCCCAAGATGGCGTATTATGCAGCTCAACGGGTATTTAGTTTGTTTGATAACCAGTTGGTGCTGCTAAAGAAACAACCAACCACTAATCAAAGCACTGTTTTCGCTTTTCAATATAAACACCAAAACAATGGTGGCACAATAGTATCGGTATGGAGTGGCGAAGCAAAACCAGCAGACAGTTACGAAGCCAGACCAACTACAATAACGGTTAACAATGGCAACTTTACACAGCCGGTTTATGCCGATTTAATAACCGGTAAAGTAACCGACATACCTAAAAGTAATTTTACAAAAATGGGTAGTACCTGGGTATTTACCGGCATACCTGTACCCGATTACCCTATGTTGATAGCCGATAAAAAAGCGATTTTGCTACAGAAGTAAACCATATAAAAAGAAACAAAATTTAAAACCATGCACTTAGAACTACAGCAACTGGATTACTGGGCAATAGTCATTTACATGGTATTGATGGCAGGTATCGGGTTGTTTTTTGGCTGGTTTATAAAAGATGCAAGTGCCTACCTGAAAGGCTCAGGCACAATACCCTGGGTGGTGGCAGGCATCAGCAACTTTATGGCCCTGTTTAGCACCTTTGTGTTTGTGGCCTACGCGGGTATTGCTTACGACGATGGATTGGTAGCTGTAACGGTTATGCTCACCACCGTGCCAGCCTGTATTGTAGCCTCTATGTTTTTGGCCAAACGCTGGAGACGGCTGCAACTGGTAAGCCCTATTGAATATTTGGAGGTTCGCTACAATGTATCGGTAAGGCAGATTGTTGCGTGGGGCGGCATCCTTATGCGGCTGCTTGACAATATGGTTAGGCTGTATGCTATCGGTATTTTTCTTACCGTAGTTACGCCACTAAACCTAAACCAGGCCATTGTTATGACTGGTGTTGTAGTTACGCTGTTTACCATTGTAGGTGGTTTATGGGCGGTAACGGTTATGGGTACAGTGCAGTTTGTGGTACTTATTTTTGCCACTTTAATACTGTTGCCTTTATCGTTGACGGAAGCTGGCGGACTTAGCGGCATAGCCGCCAAAGTGCCCAACAACCTGCAATTTTTTAACGGCCCCAAAGGCGCACCCATGTGGCTAATGGTGTATTGCCTGATGGTTATTATAAAGTACAACGAAAACTGGACCTTTATTCAGCGTTTTTTTTGTGTACGCGACGAAAAATCGGCTACCAAAGTAGGCTACCTCACCGCATTCCTGTTTCTTATTTTCCCAATTGTTTTTTTGTTACCTGCGGTAGCAGCAAGGGTAATTTTTCCCAACCTGGCCAATAGCGAAATGGCGTATGTAAGTATATCGGCCAAACTACTGCCTACGGGGTTAATGGGTGTTATGATCGCCTCTATGTTTGCGGCTACCATGTCGTCGCTAACGGCTGAATACAACGTAATTTCTTCGGTACTTACCACCGACATTTATAAACGAATATTTAGAAAGCAAGCCGGCGATAAGGAACTGCTTAGGGCTGCCAAAGTATTTACCCTGTTAACCGGAATGTTGGTTTTGCTGGGCGGTATTTATGTTAATGTTTTTGGCGGCGCGTTTGAAGCCAACAAGCTTTTTACCGGCATTTTTGCCATACCCATTGGTATACCGCTAATATTAGGTGTATTGTTTAAAAAGCCTACCCCGGCCGGTGCCATACTTACCGTATTTGTAGGGGCTGCTACCGGTATTGTATTCAGCCTTATTCCAAACCTGATTAGCTGGGACATGGGCACTTTTATTGAGACCATCATTTGCCTGATCATCTTTTTTGCTTCTGGCTTAACAAAAGTTAACCGCCGCGGATATTACGAACGCATTACCGGCTTTTTTAAACAACTGGCTACGCCTATAGCAGAGGAGGACAAACCAACGATTGAGCCCAAATTTAAATGGGCACTTAATGGCTTGTTCGCTGTGTCGCTGGCGGTATCGGGTTTGTTGTTTATAATCATGAGCATCCCTTCCATACAACTGGACAGTGGAAAGTATTCGCTGGCGGCGGGGTTAATTTGTATGGTGTTGGCAGCAATCATGTGGTTCTTAAATCGTAAGCCGGTTGAAGTTGAAAAGGTAGTTGTAGTGCCATTGGATAAGAAGCGGGAGATAGTTGGATAGGAGAGAATTAGGAGATGAAATTGTTAGCTATACTTTACACCGGATAAAATTGTGCATTGCTGAATATGGAACAATTAGTACAAGAGTGCGACGCAACGATGATAAATAGTAGCAATACTGCTGTGGCCAATAAAAAAAATAATTCCCATTTTAAAGTGGTGTGTAATTTAAATGGGGAAATGAATAAGTTGAAACATTTTTTTATGAAGATTTTTAGATTAGTAAAACATATAGCGCTTATGCAATTACTGTTTGTGCTGCCATGGGCCGTACAACTTCAGGCGCAGTCTATCGATACATCCCGCAACAGGGTAAAGACGGATCTTACAATCCCCTTCAAATATATCGGTACGATTAAATCGAGAAGCACTGGTGAGATAAAATCTTCTAACTGGATATTAGGTTGCGAAACGCTTGACCGGGATATGACCGACTATGACCTATACAAAGAATACATAGCGCCATTAGGTATAAAGCGCTTGCGTATGCAGGCCGGTTGGGCAAAAACCGAAAAAACAAAGGGCGTGTACGATTGGGCATGGCTTGATAAGATTATTGACGATGCAGCCAGCCGCGGTTTTGAGGTTTGGTTAGAAACGGGTTACGGAAATCCCGTGTATGAAGGCGGAGGCGGTGTAACATTAAGCGGGGGAATTCCTACATCTACCGTTGCATTAAAAGCCTGGGATACCTGGGTAGATGCGTTGGTGAAGCGCTACAAAAACAAAGTGAAAGATTGGGAAATATGGAATGAGCCAAACTTTGGCGATAATGAAATAAACGGCGCTGAAGCGGTAGCTCAATTGAATATCAGAACCGCAGAAATTATAAAAAGAAACCAGCCGGAAGCAACAATATCAGGATTGGCTATGGGCCACATTGACCTTGCTTATGCCGATGCATTTTTTAAGTTTATCAATACGCGGAAAAAGATGCACTTGTTTGATAATATGACTTACCACGACTATGTATATAATCCTGACTCGAATTATGGCCATGTAGCTGAATTGAGAAGAACGCTTGATAAATATGCACCCAATGTAAAGCTACGGCAGGGCGAAAATGGCTCCCCTGCTTTTGGTGGACAGGGGCGTGGCGCTTTGGGTGATTATGACTGGACTGAATTATCGCAGGCAAAATGGAACATCAGAAGAATGTTAGGTGACCTTGGTCACGATATTGAATCAAGCATACTCGGCATTATTGATATGAACTATCCTAAAACCGGCCCCATCACCAGGTTAAATGTAAAAGGCATTATTGAGTCGGACTCAACCAAAAAAGCTTTACGTCCTAAAATGGCTTATTATGCTATGCAGAATGTTGCTGCCGTATTCGATCACTCATTGCAGCGGCTTGAAGACTTGCATCCAACTTATAACGCTTACCTAACACTGGATACTGCAAAACACAGGTACGCAAAAAGTACCGATAGAAGTGTATCGGTGTATGGCTATGAGCACATAACAACCAAAAAACAATTGTATGCAATTTGGAGTGACGAGTATATACCAACCAACAGCAACACCACCAGAAATATCAGCTTTACTTTTTTGAATGGAAATTTTCAGCAACCGGTTTATGTTGATGTGATTACAGGATCGGTGTATGAAATTGCTGCCAATAAATGGAGCAAGGTTGGCAATAAATATATTTTTAAAGATATGCCGGTGTATGATGCGCCTATATTAATTGCAGATAAAAGCCTTGTACCCACACGATAAATATAATAGATAAATGAGCGCTTTTAACGATACCGATTTTCTTTTAATGAACGAATATGGTAAGCGATTGTATCATGCCGTTGCTTCCTCATTGCCCATTATTGATCCGCACAATCATATTGACCCTGCTGCTTTGGCAAGCAATAAAAATTTTGAAAACATCTACCAGCTATGGGTGCAAAACGACCCATACAAACACAGGGCAATGCGCATGTACGGTATAGCTGAGGAGCTAATTACCGGTGATAAACCTGCGTATGAAAAGTTTGTTGCCTGGGCCACTTGTTTCGCCGCAACGGCAGGCAACCCTTTGTTTCACTGGAGTTGTATGGAGCTAAAATCTTTATTTGGCATTAATGAAATACTTACTCCATCAAATGCGCAACACATTTGGGATAATGCAAATAAATTGTTGCCACAGGAAAAATTTACCCCACTAAAGATTATAAAAAACTTTGGCGTTGAAATGCTTTGTACTTCCGACGATTTGAATGATAGTCTTGAACATCACCTTCAATTATTAAAACAAAATACCGGAGTAACCTGCTTACCATCTTTGCGTGCTGATAGTATTATAAGTTTTAATCAGCCATCTTTTTATAAATGGCTGCAAAATTTACAAAGCATCACTTCCATTAAAGTAGTTGATCTCAATACCTATCAATCAGCTATTATTAACCGCCTCAATTTTTTTGATGAAGCAGGTTGCTTATTAAGTGACCATTCATTGGATAGCGGCTTTACCTATACGTTATGCGACACATCGAATGCAACTTATTTATTTAAGCGGGTGCTGGATAAAGAAGCAATAGATTACGAGGAATTTATCAGCCTTCAATCTTACCTCCTGCATTTTTTAGGAAAAGAATATGCCGAAAGAAATTGGAAGATGCAATTGCATATCGGCGCTTACCGCTATACCAGTTCTGTATTACGAAGTAAGGTAGGCCCCGCAGGTGGTTATGCTTGCATTGGTAGTACTGCTCATGTTCCGTCGCTTTGTCTTTTTTTAGATGAGTTGGATAAAGAAGGTGCTTTACCAAAAACTATTTTATACACTTTAAATCCTGCCGACAATGCGGTGTTTGCGTCGCTTACCGGCTCGTATGCGCAGGATGGCGTGCAGGGCAAAATACAGTTTGGACCCGCCTGGTGGTACAACGATCAGTACGAAGGCATTACCCAACAACTAATCGCCCTAAGCAGCTATGGCCTGCTGGCCACCAGCATTGGCATGACTACCGACTCCCGCAGCATTTTATCGTTTACCCGCCACGAATATTACCGCAGAATACTATGCAACAAAATAGGCGAATGGGTAACCAATGGTATGCTGCCCAACGATGAGCCGTTATTAGAAAACCTGGTACGCAACATTGCTTACCAGAACGTAAAAAACTGGATCAAAAAATAACTATGAGCAACACTAACAATAAAGTAGCAGTAGTAACCGGCGCCGGTGGAACCCTTTGTTCCGAAATGGCTATTAACCTGGCAGCGCAGGGCTACCACGTAGCCTTAATGGGGCGCACGCTGCAAAAACTACAGGCGGTAGAACAGCACATCAAATCCATTGGCGGCACCGCAATATCAGTGGCCGCCGATGTATCCAACGAAGCCTCTGTAAAAGAAGCAGCCGCCACCGTAAAGCAACAATTGGGCGTTTGCCACGTACTTATCAATGGCGCCGGCGGCAATCAAAACGAAGCGCTCACCAACATCACCGCCTTTGATGAAAAAGAGCTGTTAGACGATGGTTCGGTAAAAGGCTTTTTTAACCTCAGCATGGAGGTGTTCAGCTCGGTCATTAACATTAATACCATGGGCACCGTAATACCCAGCTTTGTTTTTGGCAGGCAAATGGCCGGCCTCAAACGTGGCAACATTATTAACATAGCCAGTATGAACAGTTACCGGCCACTAACCAAAGTAGGCGCCTACGGCATAGCCAAGGCCGGCATAGCCAACTTTACACAATGGCTAGCCGCATACCTGGCTCCGGCCAACATTAGGGTTAATGCTATTGCGCCGGGCTTTTTTTTAAACGACCGCAGCCGAAAAATAATGTTCAATGCCGATGGCTCACACACTGAAAGGGCCAACAGTGTACTGGCGCACACGCCGCTAAAACGTTTTGGCAAAGCACCCGAACTAACCGGTTGTATGAACTGGCTTATAAGCGACGAAGCGGCCGGTTTTGTAACCGGCATAATAGTGCCGGTCGACGGCGGATTTTTATCAAACGCAGGAGTATAATCATAACCATAAATAATTAAATCATTTTAAAACTACCGATCATGAATATCGAAACAACAAACAAAGGCGCTCACACTTTATCGGGTTCGGAGCAATACAAAAAAGAAATAGGCATGATGAACCTCGAAGCCTTTATTGAAGAACGGGAGTACATCTCCACTGCTGGTTTTCCTATACCCGACAACGAATTATTGAATCGCTTTGAGCAGTTGTACACCGGGGCCGTAAACGACGTGCTGCGCGAGTTTTGCCTCATTAACCAAACCATGCCCAACCGCATTGTTCCGCTACGTGAGTACCGCACCATTGCCGGCTTTGCGTTTACGGTAAAAAGTGCGCCCAATGCCAAAGTAAAAGGCGAGATGGAGTTCCGCACCAAAATGCTCGACGACCTCAAAGAAAACTCCTTTATTGTATGGGATACCAGCAAAGACGAAAAGGCCACGCTTTGGGGCGGTGTAATGACCGCTGCAAGTCGCAGCAAAGGCGTAAAAGCAGCCTGTATAGACGGTGGTATCCGCGATACCCACCAGATACTAGAAGCCGACTTCCCCGTATTTTACAAGTACCGCACCAGCAATGGCAGCCTGGGCCGTTGCCTCATCACCCACTATCAAACCGTGTTACAAATTGACGATGTAACCATCCGTCCCGGCGATGTGGTGCTCGGCGATATTGACGGCGTATTGATAGTACCCCGCGACATAGCCTACCAGGTATTGGTTCGCGCCGAAGAGATAAAAGAAAATGAAAAAAAGATTTATAGCTGGGTAGAGGCAGGCGACAGCATAAAAGAGATAACCGAAAAAGGTGGCTATTTTTAGGCCCATTGAAAGTTTTTTTTGGTTACCAGCAGTAGTTTTTCATGGAGTCATTCTTGCGTCGCACACTTATACTTTACATTTATATGGCAGCAACAACATCGTTTTACAATTGGCTTTGTGTCACTTAGTGCCTTCGTGCCTTGGTGGTTTAAAAAACTTTCATGGCTATAAAAAACTTAGCGCCCCTTTGCGCCTTAGCGTCTTAGCGGCAATAAAAAAACCTTAGCGCCCCTTAGTGCCTTAGCGTCTTAGCGGCAATAAAAAAACCTTAGCGCCTCTTAGTGCCTTAGCGTCTTAGCGGCCCCAAAAAAAACTTTATAGCGCCTTAGCGTCTCAGCGGCCCCAAAAAAACTTAGTGTTCCTTTGCCCCTTAGCGTTTTAGCGGCAATAAAAAAAACTTAGCGCCCCTTAGTGCCTTAGCGTTTTAGCGGCAATAAAAAAACCTTAGCGCCCCTTAGTGCCTTAGCGTCTTAGCGGCAATAAAAAAACCTTAGCGCCTCTTAGTGCCTTAGCGTCTTAGCGGCCACAAAAAAAACTTAGCGCCTATTAGCGTCGTTGTGTCTTAGCAGCAATAAACAAACAAAATGAAATTATCCTTCTTATTTTTTGGTAACCAGCCTAACGAAAAATGGGCACTCTGCCGCCAGATGGGCATCCAGCACGCCATCGCCAAACTGGCACCCGAACTAACCGGCGCAGCGCCCATTTACGATTATGCATCCCTTTCCCACTCAAAACAAATATTTGAAGAAAACGGTTTTGCATTAACCGGTCTCGAAGGCGACCAGTTTGATATGACCCGCATAAAACTCGGCCTCGACGGCAGGGAAAAAGACATTGAGCTTTACCAAACCATGCTCCAAAATATGGGCAGATTAGGCGTGGGTTTTATCTGTTACAACTTTATGTACACCGGCTGGTACCGCACCAACAACGCCCTGCACGAACGGGGCGGCGCATTGGTAAGCGGCTTCAATTACCAAAAAGCCCTGCAGGAGCCCGACAACAAATACGCCCCTGTAAGCGAACAGCAGGTGTGGGACAATTACCAGTATTTTATTGAGCAGGTAATGCCCGTAGCCGAAGCCAGCGGTGTACAAATGGCGCTCCACCCCGACGATCCACCCATTAGCCCTGTCAATGGTATTGGCCGAATATTAACTTCGGCCGAAGCAATCCGAAAAGCACTGTCGTTTAGCAATAGTCCATCGCATGGCCTCACCTTTTGCCAGGGCACCTACACCACCATGGGCGAAGATGTACATGCCCTGATACACGAATTTGGTTACAGCAAAAAAATTATTTTTGTACACATCCGCGATGTGGTAGGCACCCCCGATAACTTCCGCGAAACGTTTCACGACAATGGCCCCACCGATATGTATAAAATGATGAAAGCCTACAAAGCAACTGGCTTTACCGGCCCCCTGCGCAGTGACCACGTGCCCACAATGGCCGGCGAAAACAACGACCACCCCGGTTATGAAATGAAGGGCAATTTATTTGGCATCGGGTATATAAAGGGGTTGATGGATGGGGTATAGTTTGTAGGGCTTTTATTAGCAAATCAGGGCCGTCATCCCGTCCGCCGCGGCGGATCGCGATCCCCGGGGCATTGGCCAGCCGAACCGCCGCTCGTCATCCCGAACTCGTTTCAAGATCCCCTGAGCATTGGCCAGCCGAACCGAAGGCCGTTATCCCAAACTCGTTTCGGGATCCCCTGAGCATAAGAAGGCCGACCACCAGGGGATGCTGAAATAAATTCAGCATGACGGATACTTTTAGGCGACTCATTTCTGCTACCTGCAAAACGACGGGTGGAGGACAAAAATATTTGCCAATCACCTACCCCACTTCCTACTCAAAACGATTGCATATTTTTTTGCCGGCGGCGTTGAGTGCTTTAATAATCTGGTCTTTGTGCGAAGTGTTGAGCCGGCTTTCGGGTAAAAACACGCTCAGGCTGGCAATTACCTTTTCTTTACGATAAACCGGTACGGCAAAACCGACTATGTGTTTTGAAGAAACCGTTTGAGCCAAATTATCTTTCCTTATTTTTTTTATTAATTTTTCCATTCCCTCGGCGGTCTGTGCGCCAGCCCAAACTTCTTTCAACGGGTAGCCGGTAGCTTCCAATAACGTGTCTAATTCACCGGCCGATAGAAAGGCTACGATAGTGCGGCCGCTTGCGGTTCCAAAAACGTCCGCCTCTACTTTTGCCCGTACCTGCAGGTCCTGGTCGCAGAGCACTGTATGAAGAATAAATCTTTTATTGTTGCGGATCACTCCTAATAAACTTGTCTCATTCAACTCTTCTGTCAATTCTTCCATAATGGGTTTGGCTACCGTAATCAGATCCTGGCTATACGATAGGCTGCCTGTTAATTTGTAAGCACCTGCGCCCAAAATATATCCCGATTTACGGCTTACATTCTCCAAAAAATTTCTTTCCACCAGGGTTTTAACAATATTGGCACAGGTAGGCTGACTAAGCTTTGCCGCTTCCGCAATCCTTATTAATTGTATCGGCTCTTTGCCATGCCGGGCCACAAACTCCAGTATGTCAATAGCCCTTTCTATTACCTGTATCATGCATGTAATTTTAGTGGACAAGTTAATTCAATTATGCAAAATTCAAGAATGATGAACTTAAATTAAACAATAAAAAATCAACCAGCATTCAGGGTGAATGGTGAAACGTCAAATCACAATGGTCAATGGTTAATGGTCAACTGTGAAATGTGAATAGTCAATTGTAGAACTTGAAATGTCAATGGTGAATGGTCAATCGTGAAAATTGAAAAGTGAATAGTCAATCGTGAAATGTGAAAGTTCAATAGTCAATCGTGAAACGTAATGTCAATTGTAAAATGTCAACTACAACTCATCACTCATCACTCACAACTCATCACTCACAACTCATCACTTACAACTCATCACTCACCACCTACCACTCACTACTCACAACTACTCACTACTCAC
>Ga0105048_10015587_pt1 | contig 11788 bp, 14 predicted proteins | sample MAT05_FD_78382 | JGI IMG/M metagenome (GOLD analysis project Ga0105048, IMG submission 78382) | Freshwater microbial communities from Lake Fryxell liftoff mats and glacier meltwater in Antarctica - MAT-05 | ecosystem: Environmental > Aquatic > Freshwater > Ice > Liftoff microbial mat | place...
CGATGACGTTGTCGGTGTACTCGCGGATGTTCTTCTCCGAGGTCGATCCGCTCACTGTGCAGACGACCGCATCGGGGTTCTCGGTGAAGTACTCCGGACCTTCGATGCCATCGGGGTTGTCCGTCGGAACGAGCAGGTCCTGGCCGGCGATGTAGTACGGACCGGCGAACGAGACAACTTCCTTGCGGGTGTCATTGATCGTGTAAGTCGCGACGACGAGGTCGACCTCACCGTTCTGGATGAACGGCTCGCGGTTCGCGGAGATGGACTCGACCCAATTGATGTCCTCTGCAGCGATACCCAGCTCGGCGGCGATGATCTTGCCGATCTCGACGTCGAAGCCGACGGGAACATTTTCCGGGCCGACGAGCCCGAAGAGGGGCTGGTCGAACTTGGTGCCGATGGTGATCTCGCCGGCCTCGTTGAGTTCGGCCATGGTCGTGCCCGCCTCGAACTCGACCTCCTCCTGCACCTCGGGCTCGGCGGTGGGCGCCTCGGAATCGGTGCAGGCGCTCAGTCCGAGAACCGCGACGGCGGCCATGGCAGAGACCATCAGACCTTTTTTGAGTCTCATAATTCGCTCCTTGTGCTGTGTGTCTTACCCACCGGTTAGTGGGTGAGTATCTTGGAGAGGAAATCCTTGGCCCGGTCGGTCTTCGGATTCGTGAAGAACTCCTCCGGCGTGGCCTCCTCGACGATCGCACCTTCCGCCATGAACAGAACTCGGTCGGCGGCCTTGCGCGCGAAGCCCATCTCGTGGGTGACCACGATCATCGTCATTCCATCTTTGGCGAGGCCGACCATCACGTCGAGAACCTCGTTGATCATCTCGGGGTCGAGCGCCGAGGTCGGCTCGTCGAGCAGCATGAGCTTCGGCTCCATCGCGAGCGCGCGGGCGATCGCGACGCGCTGCTGCTGACCGCCGGAGAGCTGGGAGGGCATCTTCTTCGCCTGGTTGGCGACACCGACACGTTCGAGCAGCGCCATGGCCTTCTTCTCGGCATCCGCCTTCGAAAGACCACGAACCTTGATCGGACCGAGCGTCACGTTCTCGAGCACCGTCTTGTGAGCGAAGAGGTTGAACGACTGGAAGACCATGCCCACGTCAGCGCGCAGCTTGGCGAGACCAGCACCCTCCTTCGGCAGCTCGGTGCCGTCGATGGTGATGAGCCCATCGTCGATGGTCTCGAGCCGGTTGATCGCCCGGCACAGGGTGGACTTGCCCGACCCGCTGGGCCCGATGACCACCACGACCTCGCCGCGGGTGACTGTAGTGCAGATGTCCTTCAGTACGTGGAGAGCACCGAAGTGCTTGTTGACGTGATCGACGACGACCAGGGGTTCACCGCTTCGTGCTTGGACCATTCCACTACCCAACCACACTGGGAGAACGCCCACTAACCCCCAGGGTCAGTCGTAACAATCCCGCAATCTCCGGAAGCGACTCGAAAATCGTGGCGGAGTCAGCCTGCGGAGCGTTGCGCGAAGGCGCTCTCGTACAGGCAGACGGATGCCGCCGTGGCGAGGTTCATCGATTCGGCATGCCCATAGATAGGCACGGTGAGGGCACGATCGGTCATCGCGAGGTTCTCGTCGGAGAGCCCGCGCGCCTCGTTGCCGAACACCCACGCCGTCGGCCGCGCGAGCACGCCGTCGTGGCGGGCGGCGAGCAGGTCGTCACCCTTGACATCGGCGGCGATCACGAACAACCCGGCCTCGCGGGCCCTCTCGAGCACGCTGTCGAAGTCGGCGCCGACGGCCACGGGAACGTGGAAGATCGATCCCGTCGACGAGCGCACCACCTTGGGGTTGTAGAGGTCGACGCTGCGTCCGGTGAAGATGACACCGTCGGCACCGGCGGCATCCGCGGCCCGGATGATCGTCCCGGCGTTGCCCGGGTCTCTCACCTCTTCGAGAATCGCAATGAGCTTGGGGCCGTTGCCCTCGGTATCCGGCTTGAGGATGTCCTTGACCGAGGTCGGGAACTGGTGGCAGACCGCGACAATGCCCTGCGGCGTGACGGTGTCGGCCATCGACTCGAGCACGAGCTCGGTGACGAACTCCACCTCGATTTCCGCGACGGACGCGGCCTGGGCGATGTCGGAATAGCGTTCGATTGCCGTCGGCGTCGCGTACAGCTCCACCACGAGCTCCGGCCGGAAAGTGAGTGCTTCTGCGACGGCTTGCGGGCCCTCCAAAAGAAAAAGCCCGGTGCGGGACCGGGCCTCTCTCTTGGCTAGCTTTGCCACCGCGCGAACTCGTGGAGAACGCGGGTTATCGATCATGTCGATAGCTTATTGGTGGAATCTAGGCGGCAACCCTCGGCGCGCTGGTGTCGGCCGGAAGTGCTGCCTTCGCGGTCGCCACGATCGCCGCGAAGGTCGCGGGGTCGGTGACGGCCAGGTCGGCGAGGATGCGACGGTCGACCTGCACTCCGGCCAGGTTGAGGCCCTGGATGAAGCGGTTGTAGGTCAGGCCGTTGGCACGCGATGCCGCGTTGATGCGCTGGATCCACAGGCGACGGAAGTCGCCCTTGCGCTGGCGGCGGTCGCGGTAGGAATAGACGAACGAGTGGATCAGCTGTTCTTTTGCCTTGCGGTACAGGCGCGAACGCTGGCCACGGTAGCCCTTTGCGCGTTCGAGGATGACCCGGCGCTTCTTGTGGGCGTTGACTGCCCTTTTTACTCTTGCCATGATTTGGTTCCTTGAGGTTGGTGGGTCGGGCTACTTGCCGAGAAGGCGCTTGACGAGTTTGGCGTCGGCCGGGGCCAGCACCTTTTCCTGGTTCAGACGACGAGTGACGACGCTGGACTTGACCTCCAGGTTGTGCCTCATACCGGCCTGCTGCTTCATGACCTTGCCGCTACCGGTGATCTTGAAGCGCTTCTTGGTACCCGAATGGGTCTTCATCTTGGGCATGTGTTTCTCCTCGTATCTGTCGTACTACTTGGCGCCGGGCGTGCCCGGCGCTACATCTGCTGGTGCAGCTTTGGGGGGCTGCGGCGTCGCCGGAGCCTTGGGAACGGCCGGAGCCTTCGGGGACGGCTTGGGAATGGCACCGCTCGGCTTCGGTGTCGCGGCAGGCTTCGCCGGTGCGGCCGGTGCGGCGGGGGCCGCGGCAGCCGGGGCCTTGGGGGCTGCTGCTGGGGCGGCCTTCGCCGCAGGCTTAGCTTCTGGCGACTGCACGGCAGCTGCCTTCACGGCGGGCGCGGTGGTTTCCGGAGCTTTCGCGATGGGCGCTTTGGCCTCGGGGTCCTTGGTCTCCGCTGGCTTCTCGTCGGCGACCGGCGCCTGCTTCGGTGCGGGCGCAGACCTCGGCGACTCGGCAGCCTTCTTCACGGCCGGAGCCGCGTCGGCGATCAGAGTCGATGCGGCGGGCGCGCTCGTGGTTCCCGGGGCGGCCGCTGGACGCTCGGCGCGAGCCGGCTTCGACGCGGCACGCCTGGCCTCGGACTCGGCCTTGGCCTCGGACTTGTTCTTGACCGGCCCGATGACCATCACCATGTTGCGGCCGTCGATCATCGGCGTCGACTCGACCGAGCCGAACTCCGCGACATCCTCGGCGAAGCGCTGCAGCAGACGCACACCCTGCTCGGGGCGCGACTGCTCGCGACCGCGGAACAGGATCATGGCCTTGACCTTGTCGCCGGCCTTCAGGAAGCCCTCGGCGCGCTTGCGCTTGGTCTCGTAGTCGTGCTTGTCGATCTTGAGGCGGAAGCGCACCTCTTTGAGGATCGTGTTCGCCTGGTGGCGGCGTGCTTCTTTCGCCTTCTGGGCGGTTTCGTACTTGAACTTGCCAAAATCCATGATCTTGGCAACGGGAGGCTTGGAATTGGGAGCTACCTCAACCAAATCCAGGTCGGCCTCCTGAGCGAGACGAATAGCGTCTTCAATGCGCACGACACCGACCTGCTCGCCGGCTGGGCCAACAAGACGGACCTCCGGTACGCGGATTCGGTCATTGGTACGGGGATCGCTGATGCGTTACTCCTTGGGTTCGCTTTCGTGTGCCTGACTGGGTGCCGGCGGTGCCGACATCAGACGAAAGGAGGAGTTTCACGCACAGCCGCAGTTCTCTCCCCAGAGATGAATTCCGTGGGTTTCACTGCAAACTGGCCCGGCGCCCTAGCTACCTTCGAGCAACCTTCTGCTCGTCGGCGGGGTGCCAACAACCCGGTAACCTGAAGAAGCGGTAACCGCGGGTGGGAGAATCTCCACTTTCGTTCCGGAGCCGCAAGGCCCCGGAGCCGACAGAAGTCTAACAGAGGAACCAGCCATGAGCGATAGCGCGCACATTCACGAGTTTTCCGAACCAGATGATGCCGAAAACGCGGCTCGCGACATTGCCGACGTGCCCGCGATCGAGGTCATCAACACGGTCGCCGTGCACCTGTTGAGCGCCGCCGCGGTGAAGTGCGGCCTCGCCGACGATCCGGACTCCCAGCTGGACCTCGACGAGGCTCGCAAGCTCATCAACGCGCTGGCCGGGCTCGTGACCGCTGCCGCGCCCGACCTCGGCGATCAGCATGCAAGGGCCCTGCGCGACGGGCTGCGTTCGGTGCAGCTCGCCTTCCGCGAGGCGTCCCCGTTCCCGGATGCGCCGGGCAAGGGCGCCGGCGAGAAGTACACCGGCGCGGTCAACTGACCCGCATCGCCGCCGTTCTGGCTTAGGTTTCCGCTATGAACGAATGGCAGATCAAGAATCGGCGACGCGTCGCGGGTCAACGACTCGGTGTCGCCGGCGTCGTGGTCGCGGTGCTGGCCGGTGCCTGGGCCTGGGCGTCGGCGTCGGAGCCCGACCGCACTTCACCGGGAACCACTGCTCCCGGCGGCACGGCGTCCGAGAGCGCGGCACCCGGCAGCACGGCACCCGGCAGCACGGCACCCGACAGCACCACGCCGCCGGACCGCGCCGTCGTCGACAGGGTGATCGACGGCGATACCGTGGACGTGCTACTCGACGGCGTGGTGACGCGCGTGCGGCTGCTCAACATCGATACCCCCGAGACGAAGAAGGACGACACTCCGATCGAGTGCCTCGGGCCCGAAGCATCCGACTTCCTCACGGCTCTGCTGCCCGTCGGCTCGACCGTCAGCCTCGAGTACGACGTCGAGCGCGCCGACCAGTACGGGCGCACCCTCGCGGCCGTGTTCACGTCAGACGGCCAGAACGCGAGTGTCGAGCTCGCCGCCCGGGGGCTGGGCCACTCGGTCCTGTTCCAGCCGAACGACCGCTACCTCGCAGACGTGGAGCGGGCGGAGACGGATGCCCGAAACGCCAGCCTGGGCCTCTTCGACCCGTCCGTTGCCTGCAACGCCGGGTAGAGGCGCTCGCGAACTCGTCCGAGGGTCCCGTCCCTCACGGCATCCGCCTCCACGGCTTATGCGCTCTGGCGCGCCCGACACCGTGTCGCCCGCATCCAGCGCAAACGCGTCAGCGCCCGTTTGTGACAACGGCGCCCGCTCGAGCGGGCGCACACGTCACAAACGCGCGCCGAAACCATCGAGGCCGGCGCGCGTCGGCGGACGTGACCTTGGCCCGGACAACCTGCAGCGGGTCAGCCCTCTGGCACGTCCGACGGACCCGCCGCGCGCAGTCGCACCGCGACGCTGTCGACCCTGGCCGCGATGACCTCCGACTCGGACCACCGCTGCTGAAGCCGCGCGACGACCGCAGAGAGGGCGGACTGGTCGAGTCCGGGCGCCAGCTCGAGCGCCACCACGAGTTCGGGGCCGGCGAGCCGAGCACCCGGATCACCCGCCGCGAGAGAGACCGCGAGCACCTGCCGCTCCAGCGCCGCCGAGTTCGCGAATTCCGCCGCAACCTCTCGGTCGAGGTAGCTGGGCACCCACGGTAACTGCTGCGCGATCGCCCACACCGCCGGTCGCCGGATCACGAACTCGGTCTCCGACATCGGATCGAGAACGACGAGGTCGGTCTTCTCGCTCGCGGCAGCGAGGCCGACGCGCACCGCATCCGCCGGCACGGGTCTGGCGAGCGGCTTCCAGCGGCGCATGCTGTCGACCGAGCTGAACACGGGCATGACGCCGCGGCCGTCCGGTCCCGCCACCGTGACGATCGAGAGGTCGGCGCTCTTGTCGATCCTGAGACCGGTGGGCCCGACGCCGGCCTCGGCGAGTTCCGCGACCAACGGGATGAGCAGCCTTGAGGCGCGAATGACGTCGACGACCGCAGCCGCGTCGACCTCGCCCGCCCGGAAGGCGCGGAGGATCTCGATCAAAGCCGGTGTGGCCGAGCCGTCGTCGTCGGACGGAGGGCCGCCACCGAAGCTTCTGCCCTGCCAGGGTGTGCCGGCCGAGTCGGCGGCCCCGTGTCCGTCGTGCTGCTCGAGCGGCATCAGTCGCTGGCGACGTCCAGCGCCTCGGCGAGGGTGAACGCATTCGCGTAGAGCGCCTTGCCGACGATCGCGCCCTCGACGCCGTACCGCACGAGGGAACGCAGGTCGGCGATGTCGTCGAGGCTCGCGATGCCACCGGAGGCGATCACAGGCTTGTCGGTGCGGTCGGCAACCTCGCGCAGCAGCGAGAGGTTCGGGCCCTGCAGCGTTCCGTCCTTCGTGACGTCGGTGACAACGTAGCGGGCACATCCGGCCTGCTCGAGGCGGTCGAGAACCTGCCAGAGGTCGCCGCCCTCCTCGGTCCAGCCGCGCGCCGCGAGGGTCGTTCCGCGCACGTCGAGTCCGACCGCGATGGCCTCGCCGTACTCTGCGATGACATGGGCGGCCCATTCCGGGTTCTCGAGTGCGGCCGTGCCGAGGTTGATGCGCTTGGCGCCGGTCGCGAGGGCGGCCTCGAGGCTCTCGTCGTCACGAATGCCGCCGGACAGCTCGATCATGACGTTGCCGCGCACCTGGCGGATGACCTTCTTGATCACCCCGTGATTGTTGCCGCGACCGAACGCGGCGTCGAGGTCGACGAGGTGGATCCACTCGGCGCCCTGGCTGGCCCAGTCGGCCGCGGCATCGATGGGGTCGCCGTAGTTGGTCTCGCTGCCGGCAGCCCCCTGGGTGAGGCGGACCGCCTTGCCGCCCGAGACATCGACCGCGGGCAAAAGGATAAGGCCGGGGGTCTTGTTGAACTCGCTCATGTGATCTCTCTGAGACTGTGGTTGGGGTGAACTCGACGAGCCTAGTTCTTGTTGAGGCTCGTGATCCAATTGGAGAGGAGGCGGATACCCGCGTCGCCGGATTTCTCGGGGTGAAACTGGGTGGCGGTGAGAGGCCCGTTTTCGACGGCGGCGAGGAATCGCGCTCCGTGCTCGGACCAGATCAGGCGCGGGGGCTCGAACGGGCGGGATGTCTCGAGCGTCCACTCTTGGGCAGCGTAGGAGTGCACAAAGTAGAAGCGTTCGTCTCGAATGCCGTCGAACAGCATCGAATCGGCGGGCGCCTCGATGGTGTTCCACCCCATGTGCGGCAGGATCTGGGCTGGCAGCTCGGTCACAGTGCCCGGCCATTCGCCGAGGCCCTCCGATTCGATTCCGCGCTCGACACCGCGTTCGAACATGATCTGCATTCCGACGCAGATGCCGAGTACGGGGCGGCCACCAGCGAGCCGACGGTCGATAAGCTCGGCTCCGTGGACGGTGCCGAGCGCATCCATGACGGCGGAGAATGCCCCGACCCCGGGCACGAGCAGCCCATCGGCCTCGGCGACCTTTCGCCGATCGGCGGTCAGCTCGACGTGTGCCCCGGCTCGCTCCAACGCCTTCACCGCGGAGTGCACGTTGCCGGAACCGTAGTCGAGGACGACAACGTTCGGAGTGGTCACGGCTACAGCGCCCCCTTGGTGGAGGGGATTCCCTGCACTCGGGGATCGAGCGCGACCGCCTGGCGGAGGGCGCGCGCGAAGGCCTTGAACTCCGCTTCGGCGATGTGGTGCGGGTCGCGACCGCCCATCACGGTGATGTGCACCGTGAGCGCGGCGTGGAAGGTGATGGCCTCGAAGACGTGCCGCACCATCGAACCGGTGAAATGGCCACCGATAAGGTGGAACTCGAAGCCGGCGGGCTCTCCAGAGTGGACGAGAAAGGGACGCCCGGAGACGTCGACGACGGCTTGGACGAGCGCCTCGTCGAGCGGCACGAGGGCGTCGCCGAACCGGGCAATCCCGGCCTTGTCGCCGAGGGCCTGGCCGATGGCCTTGCCGAGCACGATTCCGATGTCTTCGACGGTGTGGTGCACGTCGATCTCGATGTCGCCCTTGGCCCTGACCGTCAGGTCGATCAGTGAGTGCTTCGCAAACGCCGTGAGCATGTGGTCGAAGAACGGCACGGAAGTGGAGATGTCGGTGATTCCCGACCCGTCGAGATTGAGCGTGAGGTCGATGCTCGACTCGCTCGTCTCGCGCTGAATGTGCGCGGTGCGCTGACTGGTCATCCGTCAATCCTAGCGAGCGGGGTGCGGTCGGCCGAGCCCGGCGAGGGCATCGAGAAACGCCGTCGTCTCGGCCTCGGTCCCGGCGGTCACCCGAAGGTGCCCGGGGATCCCGATGTCGCGGATGATGATGCTCTGGGCGAGCAGGGACTCGAATACCGCGTGCGGGTCGTCCACCCCGCCGAAGAGTACGAAGTTCGCTGCGCTCGGCCACGCGTGGTAGCCAAGGGCCGTGAGTTCGAGCACGAGGCGGTCCCGCTGGCCCTTGATGTCGTCAACCATCGCGAGCATCTCGCTCGAGTGCGCGAGCGCAGCGATCGCGGCCGCCTGGGTGAGGGCCGAGAGGTGGTAGGGCAGTCGGACGAGTCGCAACGCGTCGGCGACCGCCGGGTCGGCGGCGAGGTAGCCGACGCGGGCTCCGGCGAAGGCGAACGCCTTGCTCATCGTGCGGGAGACGATGAGGCGCTCGCGGCCCTTGAGCAACGTCAGCGCGGAGGGAGAATCGGCTGGCGCGAATTCCGCGTAGGCCTCGTCGACCACAACGATGCCGTCGGTCGCGTCGTAGGCAGCGGCGATGGTCTCGAGCGCGACGCTGGTTCCTGTCGGGTTGTTCGGCGAGCAGAAGAACACGATGTCGGGGCGGTGTTCCCGGATTGCGCGAACGGCGGTCTCGGGGGAGATCTCGAACCCCTCGTCCCTCGCGGCGGCGATCCACTGCGTGCCCGTGCCTGCGGCGATGATCGAGTGCATCGAGTAGGTGGGCGGGAAGCCGAGCAGAGTACGCCCCGGACCGCCGAACGCCTGGAGGATCTGCTGGAGGACCTCGTTCGAACCATTGGCCGCCCACACGTTCTCGGCCGCCAGTGCGTGGCCGAGGTAGCGGGCGAGGCTCTCGCGCAGCTCAGTGAATTCGCGGTCGGGATAGCGGTTGACCGTGAGCACGGCCTCGGCCAGCGCGATGACAATGTCCCGGGCGACAGCCTCGGGTATCGGATGCGTGTTCTCGTTCACGTTGAGGGCGATGCGCACGTGCTCCTGGGGAGCGCCGTAGGGCGTCAGCCCGCGAAGATCGTCGCGGATGGGAAGGTCACTAAGCGAAGTCACCCTGCCAGTTTAAGGGCGCACCCGGTCGGGCCGTCACCGGGCATGGGCCGCCAGCGAGCCGGTCAGTCGGAGTACTTGGCGGGCAGGGCGAGCTGCTGGCCCGGGTGCACATCGGCACTGCCGAGCTGGTTGAAGTGCAGCAGATCAGACACGACGTCGCGCGGGTCGACGCCGGGGGCGATGGACTCGGCGAGCTGCCAGAGGGACTGGCCGCTGGACACCTGGACATAGTCGAAGGTGGTCGACGAGGACGAGTTCGACGCCACGGCCACTCCGCCGTTAAGCGCGAAGGCGCCCGCGGCGACCACGAGCGGCAGGGCCGTGAGGGCGGTCAGCACGAGGCGGCCTCGGCGGGTGAGTCGCAGGTGCGATGCGCGCACGCTCGGGGAAGTCGTCGAGAGACCCGTTGAACCCGGGGTGTGTGCCGTCAGCGTGCGTGAGGTCATTGTCGTGCCCTTCTGTCGACGAAAGCGATCGAGCTTTCGTATCCGGCACTCGGCCGGGAGTACCGGATACGAAGCTCTGTTCCGAACATACATTCGAATAGACCCGCAATCAAGTCAATCTTCGAATATTCGTGCCAACTTTTCTTCGACACAGTCGAAGATAGGTTTGGTAGGAGCCTCAATCGTGGATACAGTTTCGATTGTCTGGACCACACACAACCAGCGGCCACTGACATTGGTGATTCGCTCGGCCCCGACACCGCGCATACGACCCCGCCATTAGGAGCATTCGTGGACGAGAACCAGCAGGACAGGCCGGCTAGCGAGTCGACTGAGCGCGCGGGAACCCGCCGTCGCAAGAGCCTGAGCGAGAAGCAGCTGGCCATCCTCGACGCGATCCAGCGATCCGTCGCCTCCAGGGGCTATCCGCCGAGCATGCGGGAAATCGGCGATGCCGTCGGCCTCTCCTCGCTCTCGAGCGTCACCCACCAGCTCAATCAGCTCGAACTGAGCGGCTACCTGCGCCGCGACCCGAACCGGCCGCGGGCCCTCGAGGTGCTCATCGATCTCCCCCGCGCGGACTCGGGCACCGTGTCGGACAGCCCGACTCCGGTTGGAGATGCGGCGATGGTGCCGCTCGTCGGAAGGATCGCGGCCGGCATCCCGATCACAGCCGAGCAGCAGATCGACGAGATCTTCCCGCTCCCCCGCCAGCTCGTCGGGAAGGGCGACCTGTTCATGCTCAAGGTGTCGGGTGACTCGATGATCGATGCGGCGATCTGCGACGGCGACTGGATCGTCGTGCGCCAGCAGAAGACGGCGGAGAACGGCGACATCGTCGCTGCGATGCTCGACGACGAGGCCACAGTGAAGGTGTTTCAGCAACGCGATGGACACACCTGGCTGCTGCCGCGCAACTCGGCCTTCGCGCCGATCCTCGGCGACTTCGCCGAGGTGCTGGGTAAGGTCGTCGCGGTGCTCCGCGCGGTCTAGCTAGAGGTTACTGATCGCCGTCCGGCGCCGCTCCGCGGCTCAGACGGCCGGGGCCAGCACGAACTCAGTGACGGCCGCCTGGAGCTCCTCGTCGACGAGCACGTGCATGCGGGTGCCGCTCTCGTCGTAGCGGGTGTCGAGCACGCGCGCGTGGTCATGCAGTCTGGTGACGACATCGCCGCGGTTGAACGGGATGAGCAGGTCGAGCTCGATCTCCGGCACGGGAAGCAGCTCAGAGATCCGCGCCAAAATTTCGTTGACGCCCTCGCCGGTGCGCGCCGAGGCGAAGATCGCGCTCGGTTCGAGGCCCCGCAGTACGAGCCGGTCGTCCTCGTCGATGAGGTCCGACTTGTTGAACACGACGATTTCAGGAAGGTGGCGTGCGTCGACCTCGCCGATCACATCGCGCACCGTCGTGAGCTGGCTCGCCGGGTCGGGGTGGGAGCCATCGACGACGTGCACGATGACATCGGCATCCGCAACCTCCTCGAGGGTGGAGCGGAACGCCTCGACGAGCTGATGGGGAAGGTTGCGCACGAACCCCACGGTGTCGGTGAGCGTGTACGCGCGGCCGTCGGGGGTCTCATTTTTGCGCACGGCGGTGTCGAGGGTCGCGAAGAGGGCGTTCTCGACAAGCGCTCCTGCGCGGGTGACTCGGTTGAGCAGCGACGACTTGCCCGCGTTCGTGTAGCCGGCAATCGCCACCGACGGGACAGCGTTGCGCACCCGGTTGGCCCGCTTCGCTTCACGCGACGGCTTGAATCCCTCGATCTGCTTGCGCAGTCTCGACATGCGAGTGTGGATGCGGCGGCGGTCGAGCTCGATCTTCGTCTCACCCGGGCCCCTCGA
>Ga0105048_10015588_pt1 | contig 11788 bp, 10 predicted proteins | sample MAT05_FD_78382 | JGI IMG/M metagenome (GOLD analysis project Ga0105048, IMG submission 78382) | Freshwater microbial communities from Lake Fryxell liftoff mats and glacier meltwater in Antarctica - MAT-05 | ecosystem: Environmental > Aquatic > Freshwater > Ice > Liftoff microbial mat | place...
CAAGAGTTTTCCCTGCCCATTTTGGGATTGATCCTGCCGGGAGCAAGGGCAGCGGTGAAACAGGGGAAAAGAATCGGAGTGCTGGCAACCCCGGCCACAGCCCAGAGCAATGCCTACCGCCGCGCAATTCATGAGGTAGATCCGACTTGTCAAGTATGGCAGGTGGGTTGCCCAGAGTTTGTGCCGCTGATCGAGCAAAATCGCGCCCACGATCCCTATACCAGAGAAGTTGCAGAGCAGTATTTGCGTCCTTTGTTGCAGCAGCAAATTGATACCCTAGTATATGGTTGCACTCATTATCCGCACTTAGATCGGGTGCTGCGATCGCTCCTCTCCAGCAAAGTCCAACTAGTAGATCCCGCTGTCCACGTAGCTAACGCTGCTGCCCAAGAACTAGAACTATTGGGTCAAAATAGTACCACCGCTCCTGTGGCTACTCGTTTCTGTGTTAGTGGTTCCCCAGAGCAGTTTGCAAAGGTCGCTCGGCCATGGCTTGGTTGTACTCCCAAGGTAGAAAAAATCCATCTCCAAAACTCCCTTGTGCCCCTAGATTCCAGAGAATAACTTATTAATGTTATCAGTTAGATAATCGCTAAGATAATAGAGAAAAGCTAGGTACTAGGGGAAGGGAAAATTTCTATGGTTAAGTCAGGCGATCGAACTACGGCAAAGAGTAATAGCTCGATGATGGCGCAGCTAAAAACTCTAAAACAAGAAGACGAAACTCTTTATAACATTTTGGCTGTGGATGTGTGGGCTTTGGCGAAAACCATGGACGAGTTTCAACCCGGCTTCTGGACTGAGTTTATGAAGAATCGAGAAAAAGCTATGAAGCGGTTTATTGAGGAAGTAATCAAAAATAAACCAGACGCTGATCATCATAAACGCCCGCCCTTTTTACGATAGCGATCGCCATCCTCTTGAACTCCTAAAACCCCCATCAAGAAGACAAGGGCTTTACAAATTCTATGGCAAGGCTACCAACTAGCGATCGCATCCTTAATGGCTGTACGAGCCGCTACCAGAGATTGCACCCTATTTCTCAACATACTTTATTTCTCAACATACTTTTGAATCATTTTCAAAACATCATCTTGAGTAAAAGGTTTGCCCAAAAAATCCTTAGCCCCCGCCAACTTTGCTCGAGTCCGATTAATAACTCCATCTCCCGAAGTCATAATAATAATCGACACATCCTTAAAAGTTTCGCTATTGCGTAAGAACTGGCAAAGGTTGTAGCCATTGGTATCGGGCATAATGATATCAATGAAAATTAAAGCTGGAATCTCTTCACTTAGGGTGACTATCCCTAATAAAGGGTTTTGAATATAGAGCAACCGATAACCGGAAGAACTTAAAAATTCTTCTAATATTTTCCCCACGGTAGGGCTGTCATCAATGCAAGCAATTAAAGGTTTATAGGCTACTTGATTTGAATCTGTATCAAGGAGTGGAGGGGATGGAGTCGCAGGAACCAAGGCTAAATCTGCCACTACTTCTAGCTTAATTTCATCCTGTTGTACCAAGTAGTGGAGGAGTCGGCTAACCACGTTTAGGGGCTGCTTCGTAACAATAACTAGATCCCAAATAGTAATTTGCCCATCCATAAAAGCCACTAGGTTCAACGAACTCTCCGAGGCGAAACGCTGTTGAAGATTGCTCGACTTAGTGCGGGGTGCCATTTCTGGAAATATGTAACTCAAACCCATCTGCTGCAACTGGTGATATAGCTGATAGATACCTTTGAGGGCTTGCCTAACTTCTTCAGCCGATAACCCCACGTAGGGGGAAGTATTAAGAGAGTTATGATCGATCGCTTTCCAAGCGATTTTCAAATTAGGGGTGTTGATCAGAGGAAAAAGGCATTCTTCTAGGGTTTCTTTGAGAATAGCTTTAGCTTGGCTAGAAGTTAACTTTTCTTGGGTAAAGAGGCGATAGAGAGTCTCGTACTCCCAGCAGCGATCGCTAGGAGTTGTCATATCAAGATTAATCAAATCTGGGCAGTAATGCTTTGTACACCTTAGCCAACGCCGAATTCGATGGGTCTCTCTGACAGAATAGAGCAGAAACCCACCGGCAAAATAAAACTTCCATTGTTGAGCATCGTCAGTCAGGGTTAATTCGCCAGTCAGCTTCCGGCGGCATAAAGCACCTAGATATCGTGCTACTCTTGCTAATTCTGAAACTTGAGATTTCACACTTTCCAAAAAGTAGACGTCACTTTGATACTAGCTGCCAACTTAGTAATTAGCACAAATATTGCCCTAAAATAAATAGTTATAAACCTTTAAAGCCCTAGCTCACCAAACATCCATGCTGGAATTGCAAGACATTAAACGCCAGGTAGATACCCTTTCACAACGTCTGGGGAAAACCCAGGACTATCTTTGACCTAGCTGCCTTAATTGCTAAGATTCAAGATTTGGAGCAACTGGCTGCCCAACCTGAATTTTGGACAGACCAAATCAATGCCCAGCAAACGCTACAGGAATTGAATAGTCTTAAGTTTAGCATCGATCAGTGTGACCAATGGCAATCTTGTTTGGAGGATGCCCTAGTAGTAGTGGAACTATTGGAGCTAGAACAGGATGAGACTTTGCTAGAGGAAGCGGCAGGTAACCTCCGAGATTTGGAGCGAGAACTCGATCGCTGGGAACTCCAACAACTCCTCTCTGGAACCTACGATAGCAAAGGTGCGATCCTCACTATTAATGCTGGAGCTGGAGGAACCGATGCCCAAGATTGGGCCGAACTTTTACTCAGGATGTATCGCCGCTGGGCAGAAAAACAAGGCTATAAAGTCCAGTTAGCAGAAATTTCTGAGGGAGATGAAGCTGGGATAAAATCTGCCACCCTAGAAATTACTGGTCGCTACGCCTACGGTTATCTTAAAGGAGAAAAAGGAACCCATCGTTTAGTGCGAATTTCCCCCTTTAATGCCAACGACAAGCGCCAAACCAGCTTTGCCGGAGTAGAACTCATGCCGGAAGTTGATTACTCGGTACATCTTGATATTCCCGATCAAGACCTAGAAATTACCACCTCTAGGGCTGGGGGCAAGGGGGGACAGAATGTTAACAAAGTAGAAACTGCCGTGCGGATCGTGCATATCCCTACAGGGATCGCTGTGCGGTGTACTGAGGAACGGAGTCAACTCCAAAACAAAGAAAAAGCCTTAGTTATTCTCAAAGCAAAATTACTCATTATTGCTCAAGAGCAGAAAGCCCAAGAAATCGCAGAAATTCGGGGAGATATGGTGGAAGCTGCTTGGGGCAATCAGATCCGCAACTATGTTTTCCACCCTTACCAGATGGTGAAGGATCTCCGCACTGGGGTGGAAACTACGGCAGTGATGGATGTTTTGGATGGCGAGTTAGATGAATTTATTGAGGCCTACCTCAGACAAACCAATCATTTAACCTAAAGCTCTAGATTAAGCCTGGGCGCAAAGCCTTGCGCCCCTACAAAATTACAGAAATAAATTAACGTGAGTTCGGGATAAGCTAGAACCCACTCTTGCGAGAAGCGAGCTACACCCTAGCCCTCTCCCAGAACGGGAGAGGGAACAAGAAAAATACCTCTTACTCCCCTTCGCCCCTTGTGGGAGAAGGGGTTGGGGGATGGGGGAGATTTCTTATCCCGAACTGACGTTAAATTATCCAAATCAACTAGATTTTGTTGAGCTGGGCGCAAAACCTTGCGCCCCTACAAATTATCCAAATTATCAAAATTAACTAGACTTTGTTGAGTCTAGAAACTTGCCAATTCTGGATACTGCTAGCTCTAGGATCGCGGGGTTGTGGACAAGGGCAAACCGGACATAACCTTCTCCAGATTTACCAAAGCCAGCCCCCGGAGCTGCCGCCACTCCAGTTTCTTTAACTAGGTTAATGCAAAATTCTATGGAGCGATTGCGCCACAACTCTGGTAATTTTGCCCAAATATACATAGTTGCCTCCGGTTGAGCTACCGGCCAACCAATTCGGCTCAAAGCTCCCATAAAAACATCCCGCCGCTCCCGAAAAGTTTCCACTGCTTGGGTTACACCGGTCTGATCTCCCGTCAGAGCCACAATTCCACCCCTAAGAATCCCTAGATATTGGTTGAAATCTACCACCGCTTTAATCTGGCGGAGGGCTGCAATGAGCTGGGCATTGCCAATGGCATAACCAAGGCGAAATCCTCCCATGTTATAGGATTTGGAGAAGGTAAAAAATTCAATAGAGATTTCTTTCTGGCGATCGGCTTGCAGGATCGAGGGAGCAGTCCCGTTGAAAATCAAATCTACGTAGGGAAAATCATGAACTAAGACAATCCCGTGATGGCGGCAAAAATCTACCGCTTCTTGGAAGAAACTCAAGGGGGCGATCGCCGTAGTCGGGTTATGGGGATAGCTCAACACCATCATCTTGGTCTGGGCCAAAACCGTCGCCGGAATATCTCCAAATACGGGTAAATAGCCTCGTTCTGCCACCAAAGGCATAGGATAAATCTGTCCCCCAGCTAGGTATACTCCCCCCGCATGGGAAGGATAGCCTGGATCCTGCAACAGGGCAAAATCCCCCGGATTTAGTACTGCCAAAGGCAGATGAGCTGTTCCTTCTTGGGAACCCACTAGAGGCAATACTTCAGTTTCTGGGTCTACAGCTAAACCAAATTTAGCTTCGTACCATTGGGCGGCGGCTTGGCGAAATTCTCTCGTGCCGTGGAATAGTAAGTAGCCATGGGTGCTGGGGTCTTGGAGGGCTTGGGCGATCGCTCCGGTGATGTGGGGAGCGGTGGGTAAATCTGAAGACCCTAAAGAAAGGTCAATCACATCTTGACCCGCTGCTCGAGCTTGAGCCTTGGCACGATCCATATCAGCAAATACATTAGTTTGCAGAGATTGAAGCCGGTGGGCGAGGTGCATAGTCTGGAAGTTTAGGCTAGAAAAATAGTTAAGCTAATTGATTAAGATATCCCTCAAGGGTGGCCACCAAGGATTGCTTCCCGATCGCCCCTTCATGAGAATATTCCAACTTGCCGGAGTTAAACATGCGGAGGGCAGGCACACCTTCCACTCTGTAGGCTAGTACAGTCTCTGGATTGGGGTCTATCGCCATTTTGACCACCTTCAGGCGATCGCTATAGGTACTTGCCAACCAATCTACTGTAGGAGAAACCAAACGGCAGGGACCACACCAATCAGCCCAAAAATATACTAGTACTGGCAGGGGAGCTTGCAATACCTCTTGCGCAAACTCTGGGTCACGGATCACTAAGGGCTTACTCATAGGGGTTTAGACTTGTTAGACAAATATTTTTATGACTAATTGTAAATAATAATTAATATTTATAACCTGCCTGATCTAGGCAAAATCCAAAGTAAAGCTCAGATAGGCAAATAATTTGCCGCTTCCAAGAAAGCCATGCTATTGGGACTTACGCAGTTAGGAGGTTGGGTGCGGGCGCAAATAAATTTAATAAATTCGTTGCATCTTCGTAAGTCCTGACTATAAATCTTTGCAATAGATTTAAAAGATTTCTATAAAAATTTCTATAAAACAGAAATATGAACTTATATTATCCCTGATTTTTGTTCTATTTCTAGATCAATTCCTAGTCTTAAAGCCTCGAATCTGGGAGTTAGCCGATCGAGGGATTAGCCAAAAATGTCTGGTAAGATCACATCTGAGTAAATTCAGATCACAAATATTATCGGAGATATAGTATATCCTAGGATTCTCCATAATTATAAACTATTAACATTATTAGAGTCATTTATGAAACTCAGAGCATCATGGAACTATCTAGCCCATTTCCTCCTACGCCAGTAATTTTGATAGTAGATGATGACATGACCACCAGACAGATGATTAGGCGTAATCTACGTTCTGAGGGTTATAAAATTGTGGAAGCTACCAATGGAAATCATTGTCTAGATATGTATTCTCAAGTGCAGCCTGATGTTGTTCTCTTGGATGCGATCATGCCGGGCATGGATGGATTTGAATGCTGCGAGAAACTACAAGAACTAATTCCTAGTCCTTCCATTAGCCCCATATTAATAATTACCGGGTTAGATGATGAAGCCTCTGTCGATCGCGCCTTTGCTGCGGGAGCCGCAGATTTTATCACTAAACCCATCCACTGGCCCGTGCTACTCCAAAGGGTACGGCGGTTAATTCAGCAATCTCATCTCTACCAAGAATTAGAAGCTGCTAATAAAAAGCTGGCTCTTTTAGCTATGGAAGACAGCCTCACTGGTATAGCCAATCGCCGCCGCATGGATGAGTATTTAGAGCAAGAATGGGCGCGATCTATTCAAGAGCGATCGCCCCTAGGCGCAATTCTGTGTGATGTTGATTTTTTCAAAAGCTATAACGATACTTATGGGCATCTAGCAGGAGATTTTTGTCTTCAGCAAGTGGCAGAGGCAATTAAAAATAGTCTCCAGCAACTAGATTATTTATTAGTGCGTTACGGTGGAGAAGAGTTTGTAGTTATCCTCCCAGAATCTACCCCTAGCAATGGATTCGCAGTTGCAGAAGAAATTCGCAGGACAATTAATGATTTAGCAATTCCCCATCGGTTATCTTCTGTTGCCGGTCACGTCACTTTGAGTCTAGGAGTGGCAGTCATGGTAGCCCAAGAAGACTATTCCCCCCTAAAGTTACTTGCCGAGGCTGATCAAGCTTTGTATCAAGCAAAAACTACAGGAAGAAATCAGAGCATTTTAGCAAACTCTGTTCGTGAATCTTAACAATTAGGTAAAATTAGAATTACCTATAGTAAGGTAATAGTCTCTTAAGAGTTTTGCTTTTATTTGGAGAGTTAATTTTGTCAGTTAGTTCCCCCTTACCTCCTTTCAACCTTCTATACGAGGCTCTTCCTAGTATCTGTTTTGTTGTTGATACTAATGGATTATTAGTTACTACTAATAAGTATGCTTTAGATAAGCTGGGTTATATATTCTCTGATTTATTTGATTATTGCTTTTGGCAGATTGTCGCTCCTGAAGATGAGCTAGTAGTGAAAAATATTTTACGGTTTTATCAATCTCCTAACGCTTCAGAAAAAATTACAGAGCAGAATTTAACCTTGATTACTGCTGATGGGATAAAAATTCCTACTATCGTTAAATTCAATCTAGTTGTAGATGAAAATTCTCGTAATTTTATTCAAGTTATTGCGATCGAACAAATTGATCCTCTTCAAGATTTAACTCAAGATTTAACTATAGTCAAGGAAAATAATCATAATTTATTAAGTTTGGCGGCAATCTTTGAGCAGGCTGCGATCGGCATAGCTATCTGTTCTCTAGAAGGGAATTTTTTAGAAGTTAATCACAAGTATGCAGAAATTCTGGGCTATTCTATTCCAGAATTATTAACTAAAAACCATCAAGATATCACCCATAGCCAAGACTTAGCAGCAGATGTAATGATGCAGCAGCAGCTTTTAATGGGAGCAATAACTCATGGTTACCTCGAACAACGCTACTTTCATAAAGATGGTTGGGAAATCTGGGGAGCTTTAAATATTTCCCTCCTGCGGGATAAAACTGGTCAGTATCGAGGTTTTATAAAGACTTGTCAGGATATTACAGAGCGTAAGCAGATCGAAGCTACTTTTCATCAACAAGCCCAAAAGGAACGTTTGGTAAATAAAATTGCCCAACGGATCCATCAGTCTCTAAATCTTGAGGAGATTTTGAATGTTACGGTCAGGGAGGTGCGAGATTTTCTGGGGATCGATCGCGTAATTATCTACTACTTTGAGGATGATTGGTCGGGTCGAGTTTTAGTAGAGTCGGTAGTGAGTCCGCAGTTCTCGATGTTGGAGATAGAAATACAGGATCCCTGCTTTAACAAACTCTCAGCGCGAGCTTACCAGCGAGGCAAAATTAGCCAAGTTATAGATGTTGAGCAGGATGTTATGTCCCCGTGTTATAAGCAAATGTTAACTGATTTGAAGGTCAGGGCTAATCTTGTAGTTCCTATTTTGATCAGCAAGGAGGAAGAACTATCTACCGCAGAGGGGGAGATGCCAAACCTTGAGGGAAGTAACTTGGATCACCCGTCTTCCCGGATCCCTAGTATCCAGTCTCACGATCTTTGGGGGCTATTAATTGCTCATCAATGTACTAGTCCTCGTCAATGGCAAGTCTCAGAAGTAGAGCTACTTAAGCAGTTAGCAACTCAACTAGCAATCGCCATCCAACAAGCCCAACTCTACACAGAATTAGAGAATTTAAATCAAGAACTATCGGGGCTAGCTTGGAGTGATGGCTTAACTCAGATTGCTAATCGGCGCAGATTTGATCAATATCTTCAAGGGGAATGGCAGAGGCTAATGCGAGAGAAGGCTCCTTTAACCCTGATTCTGTGTGATATCGACCATTTCAAGCTGTACAACGATCACTACGGACATTTATCGGGCGATCTCTGTCTTCAGCAGGTTGCTAGGGCAATTAAACAAGTTACTAAGCGTCCAGCCGATCTGGCAGCTCGTTATGGGGGGGAAGAATTAGCGGTGATTTTGCCGAATACTGATCTCAAAGGGGGCGTAAAAGTTGCCTACAATATTCAAAAGGCGATCGCAGCCCTAGAAATTTCTCATATCCGTTCTCCAGTACATCCCTTTGTTACCCTAAGTATAGGTATAGCCAATATTATTCCCAACCGAGAACAGCCCCCAGAGTACCTCATTAATCAGGCGGATCTATCTTTATATGAGGCAAAACGAACAGGACGCAACCGAATACATTGGTAAGATTAGCCCTTTGTTAATTAAGGCTTAGGTTGAGAGCTTAGAGCTTGTCTTGTTGATCTCCAAAAGTTCTGGGAGAAATTAGAAGAGATTGGGCGAAACCCACCGGAAACAGATAACATAGAGATAACTTAGCTTTTTGCAATAAATAGTTTCAAGTCTTGATAAACAGGAGAAAATCCCTAGTATGCAGCTTACAGTTAATTCTTTGCCAGATTTCCATAGTGCAACTTACAAAGATGCCTATAGCCGAATTAATGCGATCGTGATTGAAGGGGAGCAGGAGGCTTACGATAACTACCTACAGTTGGCGGAAATGATGCCGCAACACAAGGAAGAGTTAATTCGCCTCTCCAAAATGGAAAATCGCCACATGAAGGGATTCCAAGCCTGTGGCAAAAATCTAGCAGTCACTCCAGATATGGATTTTGCTAAAGAGTTTTTTAGTACTCTCCACAGTAATTTTCAGACTGCTGCCGCTGAAGGAAAACTAGTTACTTGTCTGTTGATTCAATCTTTGGTAATTGAGTGTTTTGCGATCGCTGCCTACAATATTTATATTCCTGTTGCCGATGATTTTGCCCGCAAGATCACCGAAGGCGTAGTCAAAGATGAGTATATGCACCTCAACTTTGGGGAAACCTGGCTCAAGGAAAACTTTGCTGAAGCGAAAGCTGAACTAGAAGTTTCTAATCGCCAGAATCTACCCATTATCTGGAGAATGCTCAACGCCGTAGAAAAAGATGCCCACGTTTTAGCTATGGAAAAAGAAGCCCTCATTGAAGATTTTATGATCGCCTACGGCGAAGCTCTGAGTAATATCGGTTTCAATAGTCGCGAGCTAATGCGGATGTCTGCCCACGGATTAGCCGCCGCTTAGTTAGAATCTTTGGGTCAATTGTAGATATTGATTTTGGATATTGATTTTCGATCAAACCGAAACTCAACCCGAATTTGTAGGGGCGCAAGGCTTTGCGCCCTTATTTATTAACATCCCTCAGCCAATCAAAACCACCCTACAATCGCAGGAATTGAGCATCTCCGGGCTGGGGCAGGACTTGTTCATCAGGAATGGAGGGGTTAGGAGTCGATCGCATGGTAGAAGGTGGAACTGGGAAAATGATGCGGGCGGGTTCGATCGCTACGGGGGTAAAAGCAGCTACTAAAAAATTCACCAGAGTTGATCGTTGGGCTGGGGTAAGGCGAGAAACTGCCGCGCGATCGCTCCGCATCGGTTCCGGTTGCAAAGTATCTGTACCGGGGTAGCGTTCTTCAAACATCGGCTCGTTGATATCCAGATAGTCTGCTAGGGTCATCTTCCAGTCAAAGCGTAAGCTTGGCACTCTAGTCTTGGTTACCATGTGGTAGCGGAGCAATCGGCTGACTAAAGTATCCTCCGGGTTCACCATGCCAGAGCGGCGATCGAGGTACTGATTCTCTGTGGGGAAATCTGGGATTTGGGTGTAGATGAAGCGGCTTGCCGTCTGGATTCTTGAAGTTTGGGTTATGATCGGTCTGGGAAGATTGGGAGGATTCGGGGAATTTTGGCTCTGAGCTACTGACCACCATCCCCCCACGACACTTAAACTAAGGGTGAGAAGCAATAGCAATAGAAACTTCTTAAACTTCTTGGCTCTGAAAATCATCTATTTTGTCAACAAGAATTATTGAAATCATTAAATATGAATATCCAAGAACTAGCAATTGAGGCAACTTCACCACCATTAGCACCAACATCAGCACCAACATCAGCTTGGACAAAATTAACTTGGGTTTGGCGGGGTTATGATATTCAATATACCACCTTTGGTCAGGGCAAGCCCCTGCTACTAATTCATGGTTTTGGAGCCTCGATCGCTCACTGGCGGCAGAATATCCCCGTGTTGGCAGCAGCGGGTTATCAGGTTTTTGCGGTAGATTTATTAGGTTTTGGCGGCTCCCAGAAACCCGAATTAGACTATACCGTAGAGTTGTGGGAGCAGCAACTAGTAGATTTTTGGACGGAGAAAGTTCAACAACCTATGGTAGTGGTGGGCAACTCCATCGGCGGACTTTTGAGCCTGCAACTAGCTGCTCATCATCCAGAAAAAATTCGGGGAGCAGTGTTGATCAACTGTGCCGGGGGTTTAAATCATCGTCCAGAGGAGTTGAATTTCCCGCTTCGGATGGTGATGGGATTCTTTACTAATCTGGTCAGTTCCCCGACCACCGGAAAATTTATTTTCAACCAAATTCGCCAAAAACACCGGATTCGTAATACCCTAAAACAAGTTTATTTCACCCCAGAAGCGATTACTGAGGAGTTGGTAGATTTACTCTATGATCCTAGTTGCGATCCGGGGGCCCAGCAGGTCTTTGCTTCGGTGCTTACCGCGCCTCCCGGAGATAGTCCTGGGGAATTGTTACCCCAAATCCATTGTCCTTTGTTAACTCTCTGGGGTGAAGAAGACCCTTGGACTCCGATCGCTGGTGCGAAAATTTATCAAGACCATGCAAACGCCAGAGAAAATGCTACCTTCCAAGCTATTCCCCAAGCTGGTCATTGTCCCCACGATGAAAAACCCGCGATCGTCAACGCTCTGATCCTAGATTGGTTGAATAAGCTCAACTGAAGATTGCGATCCAGCAATTCTCGTTATGGAAATAGCTGTCGCTCTTACAGTAATTTAATCGGCTATAAGGAAATTTCCTGAAAAGAATTTACCCCACCCTAGCCCTCCCCTTGCCAAGGAGAGGGAACAGGATTTCCAATCTTTCCCCTTTGCAAGGGGGAATTAAAGGGGGGTAAGTCCAATTAGTACCTTTTACTGGGTATTTTCATTGTCGGAAATCTCCTAAGTCCTATTCTGTCATTTAGGGATTTAGAGAAAAAGCCTTGCAATACTTCGGACATTTTAGACAGCAATAGCCCCATAAGAACAAAACTTATGGAAGTTTGGATGAGATTTAATGATAGTAGGCTCCAAGTCTAACAGGGAAATAAAACGTTCCAGCAAATGATGATTGAGAGCCAGCCTTTTGTAGGAAGCCATGGAGA
>Ga0105048_10015590_pt1 | contig 11788 bp, 10 predicted proteins | sample MAT05_FD_78382 | JGI IMG/M metagenome (GOLD analysis project Ga0105048, IMG submission 78382) | Freshwater microbial communities from Lake Fryxell liftoff mats and glacier meltwater in Antarctica - MAT-05 | ecosystem: Environmental > Aquatic > Freshwater > Ice > Liftoff microbial mat | place...
CGGCGCCGGATGTACACATGGTTCGGCCGGCGGGCGCTGCTGGTCTGGAACTGATGACTCACGACTTGATGACTCACGGCTGCCCCTTTCGGCATGACTGTCTTGTTATGGACTGTGTTGGTAAGGAACTGTGTTGGTAAGGGCTGTGTTGGTAAGGGCTGTGTTGGTAAGGGCTGTGTTGGTAAGGACTTTGTGGTTAAGGACTGTCATTAGATCGAACGGGTGTTACACGAACGAACGTTCGTAGTCTGCACGAACAATTGTTCGATGTCAACCCATAGGCGAACATTTGTTGCACGAACGAGTGTTTGACCTGGTCAACGAACGCGTGTACGCTGACCACATGGCTGAAAAACTAACCACCCGGCAACGAGGCATCCTCGACGTCATCGAAACCAGCATGCGTGAGCGCGGCTATCCGCCGAGCGTGCGCGAGATTGGCGAAGCCATCGGACTCACGTCCCCCTCCACCGTCCACAGTCACCTGGCGTCGCTACAGCGCCTGGGGTATATCAAGCGCGACCCAACCAAGCCGCGTGCGATCGAGGTGCGCTTCGATCCCTCATCGGGCGCGGCTATCGAGCGTCGTCCAGTTCGCCATGTGCCGCTCGTCGGCGACGTGGCGGCCGGAGCCGATGTGCTGGCGATGGAAAACGTCGAAGAGTTGTTCCCGCTTCCCGAGGACTTCACGGGCGACGGCGAGCTCTTCATGCTGCGCGTTCGTGGCACCTCAATGATCGAAGTCGGAATCATGGATGGCGACTTCGTGGTTGCACGTCGGCAAGACACTGCCAACAACGGCGACATCGTGATCGCTGGCATCCCCGGCGAAGAGGCCACGGTGAAGACTTACTTCCACAAGGGTTCCAACGTGACCTTGCAGGCGGCAAACCCGACCTTCAAGGACATGACGTTTCCGAGCGACGACGTGCAGGTCTTCGGCCGCGTCGTCACCGTAATGCGGCGGCTGTAACCCCTCGCACCCGCCGTTGCTGCAGCGTTACTGCTGCGGCGCTCCCCAGCCCGGTCCGGGCGTGGCTGGCGGCCACGTACCCGAGGCCGGTGCTAGGGCTGGTGCCGAACGCTTGGCACGACTGCCAGCGATCAGCAACACGAAACCCATCACCACGCCAGCGATCCCAGCACCGATGGCAGCGAGCGTCAAATTCTTGCTATCGGCGTCGGACTCTCCCCCAATTGCAATCACGAAGTCATTCGCTTCGCTGGTCACGGTCATTTGATACGTGCCACTCGCCGGGATCGTCACCTGCTGCACGGCCTGGCCCTTGAAGCCCCCAACGTCGTAGGTCGCGCCTGTTCCAGGCGACAGCGAGACCTCGGCATTGTTGGCATCGATCAACGACAACGAGACCCGCGGCGGGTCGTTGTCGGAGTGGTTATAGCCGGAGCCATTCGCAGCACAGTCGCCGTTGACAGTGTCGAGCACACCTGCGGTTTCGAGGTAGACCTCAAAGGTCTCGGCGCGGTCGAACTGCAGCGTCGTCGTGCATCCTGCTGGAGCACGGGCGAACTTCTTCACCGTGTCTTCCTCGGTCTTGCCGCTTAACAAGAACAGCGATGCGCCACCCGCAAGGCCGAGGATGAAGAGCGCAACACCCATGCGCGTGAACCCGCGACCTGGCGTGGGAGGTTGTACTTGGGCCTGAATTTGCGGTTGCGGTTGAAACGACATCACTTAACCCCCAGTCGCGAAGCGACGAGCTCGATTCGGTCATCAGGTTGTACCACGGCAGCACGCACGTTGTGCGCACCGCCTGCTCCATAGAAGTCGCCTGGGCTCATGAGCGCGCCGCCTTCAGTGGCCAAACGTTCGGCGAATGCCCAGCCATCGTGGGCGTCGAACCACAGATAAAAGCCGCCGGCGGGGAGCGGAACCGACAGCCCCGACCAGCGCCCGATTACGTCGGCCAGCCGATCGAGACGACGGCGATAGCGATCGCGCTGAACGGTGACGTGGGCATCGTCGCCCAGCGCAGCAATGCCAGCCGCCTGCGCCGGACCGGGCACCATCATCCCGACGTGCTTGCGCACCTCCTGCAGATAGCGCACCAGCTCCCCATCGCCGCTGTAGTAGCCGACGCGAACACCGGCAAGGTTCGACCGCTTCGAGAGCGAGTGAACGGCTACGACTCCGTCGAGACCGTCTTGCAAGATCGTGCGTGCAGGTCCGTCCCACGTGTACTCGGCGTAGCACTCGTCGCTGAACACAGGAACGTCGTGCGCCCGTCCCCACGCCGCGGCTGCCGACAGATCGCTGAGCGCGCCAGTCGGGTTCGACGGACTGTTGACCCACAGCATCAGGGCTCTGGCCGCGTCGCTCGCGTCGATTGCGGCGAGATCGATCGAGCCGTCGGCCGCAGCGGGAACGGCCACCGATCGGCAGCCGCCAAGAATCGCGCCCATCTCGTACGTCGGGTACGACACCGCCGGAAACAGCACCGTGTCGCGCGCTGGCGTACGCAGTCGCAAATATTGCGGCGTCGTGCCGACGAACTCCTTGGTGCCGATACAGGCCCCAATCTGGCTGACAGGCACCTCGACCCCAAAGCGGCGGTCGAACCAATCGCGAATCGCGCGCCGAAGCGGCTCGCTTCCGATGCTCGGCGGGTAACCGCGTTCGCTGTCGCTGGTGCCCAACGCAGTCACCACGGCTGGCGGTGGTGGGTCGCACGGGGTGCCAATCGAAAGGTCGACTGTGCCTCCGGGCAGCGCCTTGGCGACTTCCGCCAACCGATCAAGCCGGTCGTATGGGTACGGCGGCGGCACAAAGCCAGCAGCGCCGCTCATGGTGCCTCCACGAGAAACTCAGACAGGCGACCTGCCGAAGCACTGCCCAGTCGGGCACGCACGCGCACACCTGCCTCGTCGTGGAATGTGCTCACTACTTCGCCTTCTCGGTGAATCGATGCCAGCACATCGCCGCGCTCGTAGGGCACCAACAGCTCCACAACAGCCGTGATGGCACGCAACCGATCGGCAAGCGCAACGAGGAAGTCGTCGATACCAGTCCCCTGTTGCGCACTCACCACGACGGAACCTTGATGACGAGCGTGCAGGTCGGCAGCGACCTCGGGTGCGGCATCGACCTTGTTGAAGACCAGCAGTTCTGGAACCTTCAACGCGTCAATCTCGCGCAGCACTTCTCGAACCGCAGCGATCTGTCCCTCGGGGTCTGGTGCCGTGCAGTCCACAACGTGCACGAGGAAGTCGGCTCGGCTGGCCACTTCCAACGTGCTCTTAAACGCCTCGACCAGACCATGGGGCAGACGGCGAACGAACCCCACCGTGTCGGTGACCAACACCGGCTCGCCGCCGGGCAACGCCAAGCGTCGCGTCGTTGGGTCGAGCGTTGCGAATAAGCGGTCCTCCACCAGCACACCGGCCTGAGTCAGCCGATTGAGCAGTGTCGACTTTCCGGCGTTGGTGTAGCCGACGATGGTGACGGCGGCGAGGCCGCTGCGGGTGCGGCTCTTGCGTTGCAGGTCGCGCGTGTGTTGCAGGCCTTTGAGATCGACTGCCAGTTTCGAGATGCGCTGCTCGATGCGGCGACGATCGACTTCTAGTTTGGTCTCACCGCTGCCGAAGCGAGCACCGACACCGCCACGCTGCTGCGAGAGTCGCGCCGTGGCACCGCGACGCAGGCGGGGTAGCCGATAGCGCAACAGGGCCAACTCGACTTGCGCCTTGCCCTCGAGCGTGTGCGCGTTCTGAGCAAAGATGTCGAGAATGACCGCGGTGCGATCGAGTGCGGTACGGCCGAGCAGCTTTTCCAAGTTGAACTGCTGCGCCGGCGCCAGCTCGTTGTCGAAGACCACAGTGTCGGCATCGACCGCCAGGCACAAGTCGCGTAACTCCTCGGCCTTGCCTTTGCCGATGTACCACGTGTGATCGGGCGCGTCCCGGCGTTGGACGACGCGTCCGACTTCGTCGGCGCCCGCCGTGTCGATTAGCAACGCCAACTCGTCCAGTCCAGCCTCTGTGTCGTCGTCACTGTGGCCGGGCAGCGTGACGCCGACGAGCACAATGCGCTCGCGCTTCGCGCGCTCGATCAGCGTTGCGCCGAGTGCTTGGTTGTAAGGATTGTTCGGACTACTCATACGTGCCTTCCTGCACCGGCAGTCACAGCGCGCAGTCGACGGTGATCGTTCCGACAAATTGTGCCGGGCCGACCAGCGTGACTCTGCCGTTGGACGGCTGGTGCAGTCGTACCTTGGCACTACCACCTGGCATATGCACAACGATTTCTCTCAAATCGTTGGCAACGAGCCCCCAGCCGGCAGCGGCCCACGCCGCGGCGCATGCGCCAGTGCCGCACGCTTGCGTGATGCCCGCACCGCGTTCGTGAACACGCATCGTGATTGCATCGCGTTCTGGGCCGGGCTCAATGATCTCGAGATTGACCTGCGGTACGAGCTGGCCGAGCGTCAACAGATCAACGGCGGTGACATCATCGACGGCCACGACGCTGTGCGGATTACCCACACTGAGGTGCGTCACCGGTCGCATTAGATCGCACGCAAGTGCCGCCCAATTCGACGGCTCCGCGAGCGCGGTCACTTCGCCCATGTCTACCGCGGCTTCGATGACCGATGGGTCGTCGGTTGCCACCACTGAGACCACTCTCTCACCAGCGTCGGTGAGGATGTTGCAGCGGTCGAAGTCGCCGCGCCGCATCGCTAGTGCCTGGGCGAAGCAGCGCACACCGTTTCCGCTGATCTCGGCGCGCGAGCCATCGGCGTTGTACAACAGCATCTGGGCGGCGTAGCCCTCGGCGCTCTCACCGATCAGCAATCCATCGGCGCCGATCCCCTGTCGTCGATCGCACAGCTGGCGTGCCAACGCAGCCAAGTCCTCGACACCAGGGTGAAAGACCACCAAGAAGTCGTTGCCCAGTCCGTGATGCTTGGTGAGCGTGAGTTGCTTCATGTGCTGAGAAGCACTGGCAACGCCTCGGCAACTGGATCGTGTTCGATGGTCACCCAGCGTATGCGAGGGTCACGACGGAACCATCGTTCCTGGCGAACCGCGAACTGCCGGGTACGCAACGCGATGGCGGCGACGGCGGCATCGAGGGTGACGTCACCATCGAGATGTTCGATCAGCTCCTTGTAACCGAGCGCTTGACGCGCCGTTCGCGACAAGGGGTCCGCTTCAGCAAGTAGACCCGCAACTTCTGCCAGCAGTCCTGCCGCCATCATGCGGTCGACGCGCTGCGCAATCCGTGCAGTGAGTGCGTCGCGCGACCAACGCAACCCAATCTGCGTGCAGTCGGTGGGGCGGTAGTCGTTGATGCCAGCGCCAAACGAGCTAAACGGCCGACCGGAACCAAGGGTGACCTCCAACGCGCGCACGACACGGCGGATGTTGGAAGGCTCCATGCGACCCGCAGCAACCGGGTCGAGGTCAGTCAGCTGCGCATGCAGTGCGGCTGAACCGTGGGCAACGGCGCGCGATTCCAGAGTTGCTCGCACTTCCGGCCACTGTCCGGGAATCGTCATCGGGTCCGTGAGCGCCCGCAAGTACAGCCCAGTGCCCGCGACCAACAGCGGCTGGCGACGGCGCGCCGCGATCTCGGCGACTATTGGAACGGTCGCGCGCGCGAAGTCGGCCACGGTGTAGGGCTGCGCAGGCTCGACGAGATCGATGCCGTGATGCGGCACTGCGTGGCGGTCGGCTGGCGTCGGCTTGGCAGTGCCAATATCCATCCGGCGATAGACCTGCATTGCGTCGACGGCGATGATCTCAACATCGCCACGCGCCTGGGCATACGCCATCGCGACATCGCTCTTGCCCGACGCTGTTGGCCCGACAATGACGAGCGGTGTAGCCAACGGCTCAGCCAGCCAGCACGGGTATGCGGCGCTTGTGCATCGGCTCGGCGGTCACCTCGAGGAAGCGACCGATGAGATAGTGCGGTGCGGCATCGATGATCTCGACCAAACCGTACGAGCCAACGCGCAACAGGTCGCTGCTGGCGAAATGCACCAGCTTGTTCTGTCGTGTACGTCCGGAGATCATGGCAGCGTCGCGCTTGCTCGGCCCTTCGATCAGCACTTCCTCGATACGGCCGACACGTGCGAGGTGCTTGATCAGGGCACTGTGCTCGACCACCACACGCAGTCGATCGAAACGCTCCGCGATGATCGCTGGTTCGACGAACTTGTCGGTCATCAGCGCCGCGTCGGTGCCTTCGCGCGGCGAGAAGTTGAAGCAGTAGGCATAGTCGTAGTCGGCCTCGGCGGCGACTGCGAGCGTCGCTTGGAAGTCGGCCTCCGATTCGCCAGGGAACCCGATGATGATGTCGGTGCTTACTGCCAGATCCGGCACGGTTGCGCGCGCCTGCGCCAAACGATTCAGGTAACGCTCGGCGGAGTAACCGCGGTGCATTGCCGCCAGCACTCGGTCGCTGCCCGACTGCAACGGATAGTGCAGGTGCTCGCACACCGCGGGGGTTGCCGCCATCGCCGCGAACGTCTCGGGGCGCATGTCCTTTGGGTGCGGGCTCGTGAAGCGCACTCGCCGAATACCAGCGACCTTGCCGAGCGCAATGAGTAGGTCGGTGAACAGCGGCCGCAAGCGCGCATCGTCGTCGCCCGCGTGCCGCGCAGCCAACTGCAGATCACGGCCGTAGCTGTTGACGTTCTGCCCGAGCAGAGTCACCTCGGTGACGCCGTCGGCCGCCAACGCGTGAACCTCGGCGACCACCTCATCGAACGGCCGACTGATCTCGACGCCTCGTACCGACGGCACGATGCAGAACGCGCAGTTGTTATCGCAACCGATCTGGATGGTGACCCACGCGTTGTAGCCGGTTTCGCGTCGGGCAGGCAGAGCACTGGGAAAGAGCGCGCGATCGTCAATCACGGCTTGGTCGAGGATTTCGGTGATCTGGCCGTGACGGCTGGCATGTTGCACCAGCTCGGCGGCGCGGTGAACGTTGTGCGTCCCCATCACGACATCAACCCACGGTGCTTTGCTGGCGACGATGTCGCGGTCCTTCTGCGCCAAGCAGCCCGACACCACTATCTGGCGACCTTCGCGCTCGTTCTTCCAGCTGCGCAGCCAGCCGAGGCTGCCGTACAGCTTGTTGTCGGCGTTCTCGCGAATGCAGCACGTGTTAAGCACCACGATGTCGGCGTCGGCTTGGCTTTCGACTTCCGTGAGGCCGTCGGCTTGCAGCAACCCGGCAATACGTTCTGAGTCGTGGTCGTTCATCTGGCACCCAAACGTGCGCACGATGAAGCTACGAGCCATGACTGCCCAGGTTATCCCGCCCCCGCCGACCTCAATCGGCCTGCGGAGCGCTGAGCTCGTGAGAGCTCAGCGCTCCGTCAACCAAGCGCGAATTACAGCTCGATGGGTTGCTCGTCGGCAGCCGTGAAGGTTGCATCGGCCGCCGCAGCGCCTTCGTCGGCAACATCGTCGGCAGCGACAAACGGTGGCGTAGCCGCGTCGGCACCGATGCCAGCTTGCACGCGAACCTTCTCGGAAACCTCGACCATGATCTCGGGGTTCGCGATGAGGAAGCCCTTCGCGTTCTCGCGACCCTGGCCGAGTTGCTCGCCGTCGTAGGTGAACCACGAGCCCGACTTCTTGATGATGCCCATGTCGACGGCCATGTCGAGCAACGAGCCTTCGCGGCTGATGCCCTTGCCGTACATGATGTCGAACTCGGCCTGACGGAACGGCGGCGACACCTTGTTCTTGACGACCTTCACCCGCGTGCGGTTACCGACGACCTCGGCACCATCTTTGATGCTCTCGATACGACGAATGTCGAGACGCACCGACGCATAGAACTTCAGCGCACGGCCACCAGGGGTGGTCTCGGGCGAGCCGTACATCACGCCGATCTTCTCGCGCAGTTGGTTGATGAAGATCATGATGGTGTTGGTGCGGTTGAGGTTGGCGGTCAGCTTGCGCAAAGCCTGGCTCATCAGGCGGGCCTGCAAGCCAACGTGCGTGTCGCCCATCTCGCCCTCGATCTCGGCGCGAGGCGTAAGGGCCGCCACCGAGTCGATGACCACGACATCGAGCGCACCGGAGCGCACCAACATGTCGGCGATTTCGAGCGCCTGCTCGCCCGTGTCGGGCTGGCTGATCAGCAACTGATCGATGTCGACACCAATGGCCCGCGCGTACACGGGATCCATTGCGTGCTCGGCATCGATATAGGCGCAGATGCCGCCGTTGCGCTGTGCTTCGGCCACGACGTGCATGGCGAGGGTGGACTTACCCGAGGACTCTGGCCCAAAGATCTCGACGATGCGGCCGCGTGGCAGACCGCCGACGCCGAGGGCGACGTCGAGCGCCATGGCGCCCGTCTGGATGGCCTCGATGGCCATCGAGGTCTTCTCGCCCATGCGCATGACGGACCCTTTGCCGTACTGCTTGTCGATGGCCGCCAGGGCCATTTCGAGGGCCTTATCGCGATCGTTGTTGCTCACAACCTGTCTCCGTTCGTAGCTGTTGATGTTGGTGATGATGTTGCGTGCACCGTACGAAGGGGGTGTCACACAGTGGCGACCTTCGACCGGCCTTACGACTTACTGAACGACATCATTGTAACTACGAACAACCGTTCGATCAAGCATTTCCAACGGGTGCCGATCTCGGGCTACCCCAATCGGCAAGACTCACCCCGTGCGACGAACTTTTGCGGGCCTGATGTTTGCGCTTGCCTATGCCTGCGCCAGCCTGGCCATCGCTGGCTTCCTGCTGCAGCGCACCGCCTTCGACCCCGACCACTCGGCCGATGCCGCCGACGTCGTGCTCGGCGACAGCAAACTGCGCACCGAACTATCGAACATAATCGCCGACTCGGTGGCCGCCAGCCTTTCCATGAACCAAGCCGACATGCGCTTGCGCGTGCAGGTGATCGCGAGCACCGAGCCTGGCGCCAAGTTGATGTCGGAGATCATCCACGACGCCCACGCACACCTCATTGGCGAACAGAAGACGCCTGTGCAGGTCACCGGATCGCAGTTGGTCGACGCGACGCAAATCGCAGCAGCGATCGACGTGCCCGCCATCACGATCCCAATCCCTAAGGTGACGCCGTTGGAGGTTGCCAACGAGGTGATCGGATGGCTGGTGCCGCTCGCCGGCCTCGCGACGGTGATCTTCGTTCTGTTTGGCATCACCGCGCACCCAGACCGTTCGTCACTGATTAAGAGTCTGGGTGTTGGACTGCTGCTGCTTGCCGTGCTGACGGCGCTGTTCGGATATGTGGTCCCCAAGTTCGCGGTGCCCGCACTGAGCGACAGCGTGTGGGCGCGAATACCGGCGGCACTCGCCGACGACACGTTGCCGTTGTTAATCGGCGTCGAGTTAGTGCTGGTCGGTGCCGCCGTTGCGCTGTTGGCTGGCACAGGAGTGCTCAGTCGTCGTCGCACTTGGAGCGCACCCGTGAAGATGCAGCGCTACAGCGAAGACCGTCACTGGAGCTAGCCAGGAAGCTGGGTCAGCTAGGCAGTGAGTTCGTCGATGAACTCGCCGAACACATCGGCGTAGTGCATTGCGTCCGCTTCTGTGTGCATCACCGAAATGAGCCACTGCTCGTCGAGACCCGGCGGTAACAAGATGCCACGGTTGATGCCGTGCATCCACTGTGCAAACGCAAGGTCGAAGTCGGTGGCCTTGTAGTCGCGGTAGTTCTGGATTGGCTCGGGCGCCCATGTGACGCAGCCCTTGGCGCCGAACTGCACCGTGTGTGCGGGAAGCCCTGCGGCCTCAATGATGCGATCGCAGGCGTCGAGCAGCAGACGGTTGCGCGCAATCGCTGCGGCGGTCGCTTCCGGGGTGCAAACCTCGGCCAACACGGCCCGCGCTGCCGCCATGCATAGCGGGTTGCCGTTGTACGTACCGAGGTGCACCACCCTGCCGCTGGTGATCTGATCCATGCATTCGGCTGTTCCACCAAAAGCGCCGAGCGGAAGCCCGCCACCGATGCACTTCGCCAAGGCAACGAGGTCGGGCGTGACGCCAACGGCACCGGTGGCGCCGCCCCAACCAGCCGTGATGCCGGTCTTGACTTCGTCGAAGATCAACATCGTGCCGTACTTGCGCGTGATCTCGCGTGCGGCCTGCAGGTAGCCGGGCTGCGGCAAGCAGATGCCGATGTTCTCCATCGCCGGTTCGACGATGAAGCACGCGACATCGCGACCGGATAATGCTCGCTCGAGCGCTTCGGCGTTGTTGAACGGGACAACGATCGTGTCGCCAAGGACGGCGCGAGTAATGCCAGCGGTTGCCGGAATCGAGTGCGGTGAATCGGCCGGGCCAGCTTCGCTGATCGATGGCTTCATCGAGATCATCACTTCATCGTGATGGCCGTGATAGCCACCCTCAACCTTCACGATCTTCTCGCGCCCAGTCACACCTCGTGCGACGCGAATGGCGTCCATCGTCGCTTCGGTTCCCGAGTTGGTGAAGCGCCACATCGGTAGCCCGTAGCGCTGGACCAGCAGCTCGGCTACCTCCGCGTTCATCTCACATGGGGTGACGAACAACGTGCCATTGTCGAGCTGCGCCTCGACGGCGCTGCGCACCGCCGGGTTGCAATGCCCGGCGAACAAGGCTCCAAAGCCCATATCGAAGTCGGTGTAGCGATTGCCGTCGACGTCTTCCATCCACGCCTCTTGCGCCCGGCGCACCACGATCGGGTGCGGGTCGTAGGCCTGGAAACTGCTGGGGACTCCGAGCGGCATGACCTTGCGTGCCCGCTCGGTGGCTTTCTGCGAACCCTTGGTGCGATTGATGTACACACCGAGTTCGCGCTGCGTGATCGCTTTTGCCCGTTGGGCAAGGTCGTGCGTGGGAAGGCTTTCCATTGCCTTCATAGTCATCTCCCTAGGAATCCGTTCTAGAAAGCCTATCAGACAACGAAATCCGTCGTGAACCGAACCCACGACCACGAGACCCACACTCAGGTTTCTGGGACTGGATCCTCCCAAATACGCTTCCGCGACAGAACATCCGGAACCCGGAACAAGTTGCGCCCAGAAACTCAGGTCAAAAGTCGTCCGTGGTTTTGAACGGGCGCTGTGGCACACTACGAACTCCCATGGTGGCCGTAGCTCAGCTGGCAGAGCATCAGGTTGTGATCCTGAGGGTCGCGGGTTCGAGCCCCGTCGGTCACCCCACTTCTCTTACTCATCGCAGTAGCCGTCGTCGCACCGCGCGACCTCCTACACTGCTGCACGAAATGCGCCTCTAGCTCAACGGCAGAGCAACGGACTCTTAATCCGCAGGTTCTGGGTTCGAAACCCAGGGGGCGCACAGAGAAGGTGTATTACTTCGGCTGAGACCAGACCATCCGAGTGATGGCGGCGACCGGAGCCCGACGTGCGGAAGTGTGCGGTCTGCGTTGGTCCGACGTGGACTTCGAAGCCGGCACACTCGATGTGTCACGGTGGTAGTTCCTTCGTGGATCTGTACGAGGAACCACAGGATCCACCACCGGGCCGACCTCACAGTGGACCTGTCTCCTCTACCTCCGGACAGGAAGAGCTCGACGATACGACGGGACCGTGACCGACCCCTCCGGCACCGCAATACTGCCGAGCAGCAACTCGTGGAGTGAATCGGCACAGAGTGGGCGCCCCAGGAAGTAGCCCTGCGCCAGGTCGCAGCCGAAGGAACGCAGCGCCGCGACCTGCGCCTCACTCTCGACGCCTTCGGCGATCGGGACCAAACCCAACGTGTGCGCGAGTTGGACGATGGCCTCGACCATCGACGATTCCGGCCGAATGAGCATGTTGTTAAC
>Ga0105048_10015594_pt1 | contig 11785 bp, 10 predicted proteins | sample MAT05_FD_78382 | JGI IMG/M metagenome (GOLD analysis project Ga0105048, IMG submission 78382) | Freshwater microbial communities from Lake Fryxell liftoff mats and glacier meltwater in Antarctica - MAT-05 | ecosystem: Environmental > Aquatic > Freshwater > Ice > Liftoff microbial mat | place...
GCAGCAATTGAGCGCTGCGACCCCGTTGGGGTCGACGATTCGCGGGGGGGCCCATCATCCGGTGGTGTCGCTGCGCTCAACCACCGGCTAATGGCTGAAATCCCTTCGGGATGAAACACGAAGCGAACCGAACCAGTCAAAACAAACAGATAGTGCGAAATGCTCCTAACTCGCAATCAACCCGAAATTTCGATCAAAGGCCACTCGGTGCCAGCGGTCGAATCACCTTACTTAGGTGAGAAAACTCAACTCTCTATTTTGCCTTGACTGATTCCATCGCCTTCATCACGCGCATCATGTTTGCTGAAAGGATCTTCTGGATATCCGTTTCCGAGTACCCTTTGCGGAGCAAAAGTTCTGTCAACACTGGATACTTGGAAACGTCTTCCAAGCCATCTGGCAACATAGTGACACCATCGAAATCGCTACCAATTCCCACGTGATCCACGCCAGCGATTTTGGCGATGTGGTCGATGTGCTCAACTACAATACTCGCGTCACCTGCAATGATAGGGTGATTGGCTCGCCAAATCGCCATCGCCTTCTTGAACTCGGCCGATTCGGGATTTGGCCCAAATTCTTTCTCCAGCTTTCGTCTTACGTCGAACATATCTTTCATGTTCTTAGCAGACTCGGGTACCACAAAGCCACTAAAGAAGTTGATCATGACAAGTCCTCCATTGGCCTTAACACGAAGCAAGACATCGTCAGGCACATTGCGAGGATGATCCGCGACTGCTTTCGCGGAAGAATGCGAGAAGATGACTGGGGCCGAAGTAATATCCAGCGCGTCTAACATCGTCGCTGGCGAAACATGCGATAGGTCCACAAGCATGCCAAGCCGATTCATCTCTCGAACAACTTCCTCGCCGAACGCGGATAGCCCATCGCTTTTTGCCAAGTCGGTCGCTGCGTCCGCCCAATCAAGCGTGTCGCCATGCGTTAAGGTCATGTACCGTACCCCTTGGGAATACAGTTCTCTCAGTTTGGCTATGGAGTTCTCGATGGAATGGCCACCTTCAACCCCCATCAGAGATGCGATCTTGCCCGTTTTGCGAATGCGTTCGACGTCCGAAGAACTGGCTGCGAATTCGAATACATCAGGATACTTAGCCAGGATCGCTCGAACGCAGGCGATCTGTTCAAGCGTCATTTGAAACGAGTTTTCGGTCTTCACCGTGTTCGCTGGTACGAACACAGACCAAAACTGAGCGCCCACATTCCCGGTACGCAATCGAGGGATATCCGTATGAAGAGCTGGTTCATGGTTCAGGTTCGTCTTCTCCACATTCAGATCGTTTCGCTCCCGAAGAGCCCAAGGCAAATCGTTATGTCCATCCCACACGAAACCTCGCTGATGAATTTCCCGAGCCCGTTGCGAAATCTCAACAATTTCCTCTGGCAACGGCCTGAGTACGATCTGTCGAATATCCATGATGGCTACTCCAGCCTTAGACTTGGGTCGGACGGACAATCTCTTCGTTCCTATAGGAAGCCAAGTCCTTCCGACGTTTTCAATAATAATATTTTGAAAGTGGCCTGTGTCACGGACCGTCCACTCAAATGACGAATCACCAATCTGGAGAGCCACTACGGAGCCTCCACCAGCGCATCCGCAATGCACTTCGATTTCATAGTTACCAGCTTTGGGAACCATCAACTCCCAGTCGACCCAATCGTCAACCTCGGTCCAATACCCTACGACGTTCTTGTTCGGCTGCGGTTCGTAGATGATTCTTTTGCCGTGAGGCGACGAGGCTGCGGGTGTCAAACGAATTTCACCATCGATCTCCTTTAAGATGGGCTTTTTGCCTGCCACGACTCGATTCATTTCTTTTCGCCAATCACGCCAAGCATCAGCGACGGTGGCTGCCCCAGAACTGGAATCCAATCGACTCGGATCGATGTCCAGATAAAGCTTTCGATGGACATCGGCCTTGGCTAAAGGATTCGCTTTGCCGAATTGAGCCCCCACGTTTTTTTGCCATTGATGCAGGGTATCTTTCATACTTTTGGCTTGTTCGGAGAACTGGTTCGCTAAGTTCGTTTTCTCCCCAACATCCTTCTCGAGATCAAAAAGTTCAACGCTTCCATCATCGAGCGTCTCAACAAGCTTCCATTTTCCTTGAAGCATTGCTGCTGCGGGGCGGCTCCCCTGGTTGGTGTAATGAGGAAAGTGCCAATACATGGCTCGATCCTTAGCGAGTACGTTACTGTCGCTTTGCAACCAGCTCGATTTGAGGCTTGTTCCATCAAGCGGCCCGATTGCCTTTGCAGGCTCGATGCCGGCAATCTCCATTAGCGTTGGCATCAAGTCCATTAGCGAAACAGGTGCGTCAACGGTTTGCTCCTTAACAATAATGTTCGTCCAGCGAACAACCAAAGGGATTCGAATACCACCTTCGTAGAGATAACCTTTGCCAGCTCGGAATGGACCGTTATGAGTTGCCGGCTGTCCGTTTCCTTCTGGAACATGCAAGCCACCATTGTCGCTGGTAAAGATCACAACGGTAGGACGTTCCAATGAATCAATTGCAGCGACTAACTTACCAATCGATCGATCAAGCGATTCGACGGTTGCAGCATACAGTGGATTGAAAGAAGACGAGTTCTTTTTGATAAGAGCATCTTGCGCAGCAAGGTTGATATGTGGCGAATGTTGCGGGACGTAACAAAAGCAAGGTTTGGCACCGCTTGATTTCAGAAACTGAATGGCAGCGTCGACAATTGCGAACTCGTTCTTGCCACCCTCTTTCTCGTCCAGTACTCCGTGGTCAGGAAACTCTTTAGCAACCTCAAAGCCCTGATGCGTTGGTCCAAATGCGCCTCCACCCAGGTGCCATTTGCCAAACAGGCCGGTTCGATAGCCCGCCGTTTGCAAAGCCTCTGCAAGAGTGGTTTCTTCAAGTGGCAAGTTGGGCTGAATCTTAGGGCTTAGAACTAGCTGTGATTCTGCATCCGGGCGACCCGGAAGGAAATTTGTGAGATGTAAACGAGCCGATGACTTGCCCGTTAAAAGCGAGGCTCGAGAGGCTGAACAAATCGATAAGCCACAGTACGCGTTGGTGTAGCGAATACCTTGTCGAGCAAGCTGATCAAGGTTGGGAGTGTTGTGGTCTTTTCGCCCATAGCAGTTGAGATCAAAGATGCCTAAATCATCCGCGAAAACAATCACTATGTTCGGTTGGTTTTGGGACTTTGTGTCTTCGGCAATACTAAGGGGACTTGTCACGCGAATCGCGCACGCGAAAACGAAAATGACGAGCAAGCCGGAGCGAAAATGAAGAAATAGCATTAGGATCCTCGCGTTAGGAAAGTAAGTCGCACTTGCCGATTGCTACATTGCAAAATTAGTTGCAATACCCGATCAAAGGGCCCAATCAAAGAGCCCAATCACACCCGGCAGTAGCGACCCCTCGTAGACAGTGATATGTTACCCTCGTCTACCGTTCCCAGTAAGCTTGGGGAAAAGAATCGACGGGATGTTTCGGATTTTCACGAAACAGTTTTGACTTGTCTCTCTACTTATCCAACTTGATTTCAAATCGAGTACAATCGAAGTTGGCTGATTCTTGATTCTCGATGCCATTTTTCCTGCATCTGTTTGGAGCTCGGTATGAAGTATCCGTTGGACCTGCGTTTCACGATTTTTTCGCTTTCACAACAAATTACCGTTCGAGATGCGGATGGGCAGTCCATTCTTTTTGTCAAACAAAAAATGTTTCGGTTTAAAGAGAAAATAGAGGTTTTCTCCGATTCATCAATGCAAAAAAAGCTTTTCGAAATCAACTCGGATCGAATCATCGACTTCTCAGCCAACTACCACTTCACGGCGGCCGACGGATCCGATTGGGGAGCTGTTCGGCGTCGTGGTATGCGATCATTGTGGTCGGCTCACTACGAGATCATGGAAAACAATATCGTCGACATGAACCTCCAGGAAGAAAACCCGTGGAAGAAGGTGATCGAATCTTTGCTCGGAGAAATACCGGTTGTTGGATTCGCCGCCATCTATTTTCTCAATCCAACCTACCTGATAAGCATGGCTGACGGAAGTCCAGCGCTGCGTGCACTTAAGAAGCCTTCGATCTTGGAACGCTACTTTGTCATAGAGAAACTGATGGAGCTGGACGAAGACGACGAGCTGCGAGCATTGCTCTCTATGATCATGATGGTTTTGCTTGAAAAATCACGCGGCTAACATGAAGAGTCTTCAAGCCACAACATCGAAAACCGTTTTGTAGACCTCCTCACACAAAATCGAACACTGAACGAATACTAAAGGTGGATCGGCCCGTATTTTGCCCTTCTCTTTTTCTCGTGGCAGCTTTCAAGAAAGTCGATAACATAGGGAAGACATAATGCAAAATTGGTTTAAGCGAATTCCGCCCGCCTATGCCTTGGGTTGGATCGCAGTTGGTTTGTTGGCTATCGTTATCGTCCTAGTTCTTGCTCGTCGACTTGCGGGTATGTAAGGAATTGATGAGTCAAAAAAAACGAGATTTCAGCAGGGCAAGCCTAAAGTGTCTTGGAATCCCGCACGTTGTTTCGGGACAGTTCCTTAGATACCCATATCCGCAAGTCGCTCTGCAATGAGTGACAAGTTGGAAGTTAGTTGAGGATGATGAACTTCAAAATCGGCAATCATCTTGTCCATTCGTTGCTTTAGCGTTTCGTGCTCAGGTATTGAATCGTCCACTGGAGCAGCGCTTGCAAGCGACAACTGAATCTCGGCAATGAGCGCTTGCAGCTTTTCCTTCGTCTCCAAATCAATTTTGGGCGTATCGACCAAGCTTTTGCTCAGCGCCTCTAGCGTCATCTCTAAATCATTTTGCATCATGGCTAAACTCTTTCCTTTAGTACCTTCTAGCAGCATGTCATCAAGATCTGCATTTGTATAGTGAGCCACCGAACCAATTCGATTCGGAATGCACTGCTCCCAAGGCTCTTCCTCGCATCCCAACGAGGAACGAGAGCGAATAATCGTAGCATCGGCAGGCAGAGCCTGCAATTCAGTGGGTTTCAAAACTCCCTGGAACCATTTGGTGGCGATCCGCGAGAAGTGTTAAAATCAAAACGAAAATGCAACCCGACCGCTTTCTCTTTAAGCTTTGCTGCCCATCATTGTAACACGAGCAACGCTCCACCATCCTGGTTGATCCAGTTCGCGATACGGCGAAGCGTCGGGCAATATGCGGACTAGGTAATCGTGCGCTGCTCGCAAGTTATGGTAAGGCATGGATGGAAACAAATGATGAAGCGCGTGATAACGAATGGAGAACGGGAAAAACAATCGCGTCAGTAGATCATTCCCGGTGAAGTTACAGGAATCGAGCACGTGCGATTCGACATCGACTCGCGAACCATTCCCCTCGAAATGGTGATCTGCAAGTTGCCTCATTTGGTTCAGAATCAGTGTCGATAGTCCAAGTAGGTAGAGAAGTGGAATTCTACTAAAGGGTGCAAGTCCAACAACTATCGTCATAGGGATGAGCGTTGCTCGAATAAAGCACAGCCACTCCATGACAACAATCGACCGTCGATCAAATGCATTCAGTTTGCGACGGTACTGAAAATTCAGAGTCAGCGAACTCGCTCGTTCTAAAACCGCTTCCCTTATCTTGGGGTGCAAATAAGTCAAAGGGACTAGCAGAAATCGCAGATATACCATGATCGGAAACATGCAGATGTGGAATACATAGCCCAAAGCACTTCGCCAATTACCACCCTCCAAAACATTGGCAACGTATTCCGGATCTTCAGGGGTTCCGTAAAATCGCTGACTATGGTGATCTCGATGGTGCCGTGTAAAAAAAGGGGAGGGCGTAAAAGTCATCACGCCAACCAGTAAGTTCCAAGTGGCTTTGAACGGTAGCATTTCATGTTGCCCCAAATGACAAACCTCATGCACCAACGACCCTAGACGATAAAGCCAAAAGACAGAGATGGGAAAAGTCACCCACTGAACCCAAGAACCCAGCGGAGCAAGTAAAAAAAACGTCGACGAAGTGTAAGCACAAACCAACGAGACAAGGAAGTCAATCCAGTACCGCCTTGCATTGACTGCGAAATAGTCGGTCGGCGCATCGCGAATGGCTTGCCTGGCATCATGAATCCATTTCGATTCATGCTCGATAGCAACGTTGGGCTCACCAGCGGCTTCTAAAACATCCAAGCTTGATACATGAACTGAATGCATGCATTGGTCTTTACTGATTGGAGTAGACGATCGCTGAGTGAAAGCTCCATCCCAACGGCAAGCTGGTTTCTCAGAATTGAATCATCAGAACCGAACCACAGCGACTTGAATACCCCTTTGCAATCTATTTCCTAAGTGATTGAGGCAGACCACACTTCAATCCGCACGCTCGTTCCGCTCGCTCAAGAACGGCGGATGCAATTTGACGCGCTTTAGCTGCCCCTTTTTGAAGAATTTCATCCACGCGCTGAGGATTGTTTTCCAATGCGGCTCGACGCTGCCGCGAAGGTTCGAGATACACGTCTGCCGCATCTGCTAGCCGCTTCTTGATGTCACCATATCCGAACCCACCTCGCAGATAAATGGCCTTAACCTCCTCGATTTGTTCTTGAGTTGCAAACAATTGGTACAACAAAAACAGATGGTCCGTCTGGGGATCTTTCGAGTCTTCCATGGGGCGCGAGTCGGTGCTGATCCGCATGATCTTCTTTCGAAGCTCTTTGGGATCACCGAACAAGGCTAGCGTATTGTCATAGCTATTGCTCATCTTTTCGCCGTCAGTACCCGGCACTTTTGCGGCCCCAGGAACGATCTTGGCTTCTGGCATGGTAAAAACTTCGCCATAATGAGCATTAAAGCTACGTGCCAGATCGCGGCATACTTCGATATGTTGAACTTGATCCTCACCAACCGGAACCCAGTTCGAATCGTACGCCAATATGTCAGCCGCCATCAGGATCGGATACGTGAACAAACCTACATCGGCTTTCATGCCTTTGGAGGTCTTGTCTTTATATGCGTGGCATCGCTCCAGCAATCCCAGGGGTGCACCGGTCATCAAAAGCCAGCACAATTGCGATACCTCCGGGATATCCGACTGAACAAAAAGAGTTGCTCGTTCTGGATTCAGTCCTAGCGCGAGCAAATCCAGCGCGGCATCTCGAACATATCCTCGCAACACTTCAGGTTCCCGAACGGTCGTCAACGCATGCAGATCGGCGATAAAGTAGTATCCGTCATGCGCATCTTGGAGATCGATGTATTGCTTGATCGCTCCGAAGTAATTGCCCCAATGAAATCGACCTGTAGGCTGAATCCCGCTTAAAACTCTCATTGTTCTCGTTGCTTCTGATTGAAAAGGGGGAACCGTCATCCCGTAGATTTAGGTCTTGAGGCTTCCAACAACTTGTTTCACCGAAGTCGCACCTAGAAAAGCAATTGCTTCTGGAAGGCCGCGAATCATCTTGATGCTGGCGAGCGGATCGTAATAGTTTGCCGTTCCGATTTGGATGGCAGAAGCTCCTGCAACAAGGAATTCCATGCAGTCGTCAAGGTTCGCGATTCCGCCTACTCCGATGACCGGCACGCCCACTTGGCTCGCGACTTGGTAAACGCATCGAAGCGCAATAGGCTTGATCGCAGGGCCACTTAAGCCGCCGACCACGTTTCCCAACAAGGGCTTTCTTTTACGCCAGTCGATTGCCATTCCAAGCACGGTATTGATGCAAGTGACTGCGTCCGTTCCAGCATCTTGGGCCGCTTTGGCAACATCGACAATCCGAGTCACGTTAGGGGTGAGTTTGGTAATAATAGGACACGAGAGCACTTTTCGGCAGCTTTCGACGACATCGAAACATCGTTTTGGGTCCGTCCCGAAATCCACACCCCCTGAAACGTTGGGGCATGAGATATTCAGTTCAACCGCATGAATTCCATCCGCTTCATTGAGCCGATTGGCAAGGGATACAAAATCCTCGTGCGACTTGCCCGCTATACTAACGATGATGTCCCCGCCACATGCACGTAAGTAAGGCCAGTGATTGGCAAGGAAGTAATCGATACCATCGTTATCAAGCCCGATTGCATTGAGCAAACCGGCGCTGGTTTCAACGGTTCGCCAAGGAGCATTGCCCGGACGCGGGCTTTGAGTAATGGTTTTCGGTAGTATCCCGCCGAGCTCCTTGAGCGGGACAATACTGGCCATTTCCCTGGCGTATCCGAACGTACCTGAAGCCACCAAAATCGGATTCTTGAGCTTCAATCGACCAAGCTTCACCGTCAAATCGATGAAGCCAGTATCCTGCTTCAATTCACTCATCATCCGCCGAGAAGGCCTTTGCCCAATCGCTTTGCGATCGCTTCCGTTGGAAGTGGAATGACGGTGGCGTTGGCCATCGTATCCGTCGACAGGATATCGAGCGTATCTTCCGCCTCTTCGGAGGCTTCATACTGAACCAAGTAAGCACCGACTTGCAGGTAATTTTCGTGGAAAATAGGGGGCCAGAAGTCTTCTGCACGGTACGCTAAGGTTCTAGCCAGAAGGCGAGTCGCACGACCCGAGAAACCGCTTAGAACCATCTCAAGCCGTCCAAGAGATTCCCTAAAGATGTAGAAAACCAAGGCGGCATCGCGACCCCGTGTCGCTCCGCCAGCAAATGCCCAAGTTCCATCGGCTTGTTCGTAATACAATCCAGGCTCGTCCGCACTCTCGGTTTTGCTGAGACGTTTTCCTGCCGAACAGGCGGGAGGATGCGGATCATGCTCGCGGTATCGAAGGAAAAACGGACACGCCCGATCCGAAGCGTTTTTGACATCGTCTTGCGATACAAACGGATCACAACCGAACGCATTCGCAAGTACCAACTCAACCGTTGGATTGCTCTTCACGGAACCGATGCAGACCATCGCTTTGTCACCACCCATTTCTGAAAAGTCGTCATAGACTCCCTGAGAACGGCTTTGGACTTGCTCCGGGCTCATCGTCCCAGGGCTCCAAACCAGCGTTTGGCGTAGATGCTCGATGTGAGGCATTTCCTTGCCAACCGTCTTCTTTCCAGAGATCGCTTTGGCGGTTCCACCCAGGGTCGAAACACCGTTAAGCACTTCGCCAGCCAGAACGCTATCCGATGCAACAATCCAAGCCGTATCGGCAGATTCGTTGTCAGGAGGACGCCGCACGCCTACGCAGATTTCCAAACGCGATCGCCTTGCTAGCATTTCCCAGAAGTTTTCCGGAGTGATTGCGAATAACGCGCCGGGCAGTTCTTCGGCACGAGCGTAACCATGCTCGATCAGATAATCGCAAAGCCTCGATAGTGCCTCGATCGGAATATACTTCGCTTCATTCTTGAGAAGCGCGGCCACTTGGTGGCGATCCAATCCCGTGTACTCTACAATCGCCTTGATGATACCTGGTCGTTTTCGGCGGTCGGGTGTGTGACCAAGCAGTTCGGCAAGTCTAAATGCGTATCGCATGTCGTTCCTGGTTGCTTCCTAGCGGTGCAAAATTGTTTCTCGAAGAGTGAAAGTTTTTTCGAAAACAACATGCCACAAATGAGTGAATTCTGGACGAGAACGTTAATGTTAAGGTTTACGCCATTCTATGATACCGTAAACCCCCTAACCACCGATCCACCTAGTATAAATTTTTCTTGCTTCATCTGGGTTTTCGGTTCCGTGTATGATCGCTCGACCATCGGAAAAGACACTGACCGAGTGAGGCGGTCTTGAGAAACGTAGCATATACGGACTTACCCGTACCTCTCCTTCGAGCATGAGACGTTTGGCCAAGCCTTCAAGATTAATTGTATCGCGACCCTTCGATTGAATTTGGACAGCCCCACGGCCGCAAAGAACTCTTGCTACCGCGCCGGCTGTTCCCTCCAGAAAATCAAACTTGCTTTTTTTGCAAACCACACATTCGGGAAGGTTTCGAAGCCGGAGTTTTCGAACGCTTCCTTCCCACAAGTCAAACACACTAAGTTGGCTTTCGGCGGTATCGGGTTGCAACAAAGTTTTGACGACGTCCATCGCTTGCCAAGAAGCGATCACCCCTACGGCAGCACCCAGGACACCAGCCGAATCGCATGTCTGCATCTGCTCGATCGGAGGAATCTCTGGAAGCAAGCAACGGAAACACGCGGTCCTGCCAGGAAAAAACGTCATGGCTTGTCCCGAGGCCCCAACAATTCCCGCGTGGACCCATGGAACCGTGTGCTTCCAAGCTACCTCGTTGATCAGATATCGAGTTTCAAAATTATCCGTTCCATCCACGATACAATCGACCCCAGTTAGATAGCGCTCTGCATTCTCGAAAGTAATATCTTCAACAATGGCTTCCAGAGAAATGTCGGGATTGATCGCATGCAGATGGGCTTGTGCAGCAATCGCTTTCGGTCGGAGCTCAAGTGCATCCTCGGTCGTATAAAGTGCCTGCCGTGGCAGATTGTCCAGCTCGACCCAATCGCGATCGATGAGTCGCAAAAAGCCAACCCCCATCCGGCAAAGCCGCTCAGCCACCATCGCGCCCAAGGCACCCATCCCGCAAATCGCTATTCGGGAAGTGCTCAAACGTTGCTGCCCGGTTTCGCCAATTTGGTTGAATGCTCGTTGTCGTCGATATCGATCGGACATAATGAAATGGAACAGTAGATTCGGGTTGTGGGCAGATACAATCACCAAAGCTCGACGGCTTCTCGTGCCCTGGCTAGATTAAAAATACAGGTCAGGTTGCAGACGTGTTTAATGTTCGTTGGTGTTCAGTCTTTAGCCGTTGTTGCAGATCCATTCGGCTAAAGCCTGAACACCAACTTCAACCCAAAAATCTAATCTAGTCAAGGCACTAAGCAAGTCGGCAAGAATGATCTCGTTTAAACGCGTGCCCAACGGGCTGCGATCAAGGATGGTACCATTGTACCGTCCGCTGATTCGTTCGGGACAATGGTCCCAAACTACAACTGGTAAATCTCAGCCTGCCGATCTGCTTAGTACATCCTAAGAAAGCCATTCCATGAAGAAAATCCTTGCATTCGTTCTCGTGTATCTATCCAGCTTTTTGTCCTCTCTCGTTCATGCGGGCGAGATAAAGCATTCTTTCTTTGTCGCCGGTCCCTCGTTTACAGGAATCATTGACGAGCCACTGGGTGTGGATTGCCAATGCCTTTCCGTTCTCAGTCGTTCTTGTCGTTGCCGTCCCATTGGATGATCGGCTCAACAGCGGCGTGAAAGACCTTATTAAGATTGGGGTGGACCAAGACGGCTCTTTGAGTGAAAACAGGGCGACCGCCGACATCTGGCAATCGGCTAACGAATGTTCGACGCTTGATGAACGTCGCGAATCTTCAATTGCCTCAAATCGTTTTCTCAATCCTCGGATTAGAGATTCGACAGCAAGAACCTTGTGCGGAAGTGAACTCGAAATCGATGACACGCTTGCCTCCTTGTTTGGTAGTTATCTATTGAAGCATGACCGCGAGCTTTTGCATCACAAAACAGCCTTCAAGGACGAAAAACAACACGCGTAATAGAATTCGCGCGTCTTGCAAATCATTAAGTTTAGATGCTCGCCGGGAATCGCTGAAGGTATCTCAGTCACGATGCAAGTTAGAGGTGAGTTCAGAATGGACAGATCGCCAACAACAACCTCTTCACCCGCCGAAGGCAGGCTATCACGTCCCCAATGACCTTCGGTCGTTGAAACGCAAGATCTAAAGGCTACCATCTGATGTATTGAGTGGCTTTTGAGCCAATTCCTCGTTTAGCCAAGAAGCCTGAACTATCCGCCGGTCAAGCCGGCGGGATTCTAAA
>Ga0105048_10015595_pt1 | contig 11785 bp, 12 predicted proteins | sample MAT05_FD_78382 | JGI IMG/M metagenome (GOLD analysis project Ga0105048, IMG submission 78382) | Freshwater microbial communities from Lake Fryxell liftoff mats and glacier meltwater in Antarctica - MAT-05 | ecosystem: Environmental > Aquatic > Freshwater > Ice > Liftoff microbial mat | place...
ATTCCATGGTCGTATTGCCGCGGACGCCTTCGTCGTTGCTCACCACGATCGGGTCGCCCTTGCGCTGCGGAATGGTGACGGGGACGATCTCGTCGGCGAGGCGGCCGGCGGCAATGGCCTCGGCTGCGCGCACGTTGCTCTTCATCGCCAGGTCGTCCTGCTGCTCGCGAGTGATGCCGCCGGCGGTGTATCGCTCGGTGCCGAGGCCCATCAGGCACCCATCGAATGCGCACCACAGGCCGTCTTTGATGATCGCGTCGGCGAGTTCGGTGTTGCCGTAGCGGAAGCCGCCACGTGCGCCCGGGGCGAGGTAGGGAGCGTTGGTCATGCTTTCCATGCCGCCGGCGACCACGATGTCGGCCTCGCCGGCGGCGATCATCTGGTCGGCGAGGTAGATCGTGTTGAGCCCCGACAGACAGACCTTGTTGATGTTGACCGAGGGCACGCTCATCGGGATGCCGGCGTTGACAGCTGCCTGGCGCGACGGCACTTGGCCCTGGCCCGCCATCAGCACCTGCCCCATGAGCACGTGCTCGACCTCTTCCGGCGACACGCCGGCCCGCTCGAGCGCTGCCTTGATGGCGAACCCGCCGAGCTCTGCGGCGCTGAAGGCGGCGAGTGCGCCACTCATCTTGCCGATCGGTGTCCGGGCTCCCGCCACGATGTAAGAACCAGCCATGGCTGCTCGCTTTCGTCAGGACCGCAGCGATGCGATCGTCGTCGAATCGCAGCGTAAACCCCGGTGGCTGCGTTGCCGTAACCCGGTTGGGGCCGCGTAGCTACCGACGGGTAATGTCACCCGAATGCAGAATATCCTCGAAGCAATCGAGGCGGGGGCTGTTGGCGACGAGATCGCAAGCATCCCGCTTCCAGAGTCCTACCGAGCCGCATTCGTCCGCCGTGAGGACGCAACGATGTTCGAGGGAATGGCCTCGACGGACAAGGATCCACGTCGCAGCCTGCACATCGGTGACGTTCCGTTGCCCGAGATCGCGCCCGACGAAGCAATCGTCGCGGTGATGGCGAGCAGCATCAACTTCAACACGGTGTGGACCAGCATCTTCGAGCCGGTGTCGACATTCGGGTTGCTCGATCGGCTCGGTAAGGAAAGCGTGTGGGGAAAGCGCCACGTGTTGCCGTATCACATCGTCGGCTCTGACGCCGCTGGCGTGGTGCTGCGTACTGGTTCGGCGGTCCGCAACTGGAAGCCCGGCGACCGGGTGACCGTGCACTGCAACTACGTCGACGACCAGGATCCGTCGGCCCACGACGACTCGATGCTCGCCACAAACCAGCGGATCTGGGGTTTCGAGACCAACTTCGGGGGACTGGCCGATCTCACGATCGTCAAGGCCAACCAGTTGATGCCCAAGCCGAGCCATCTCACGTGGGAGGAATCGGCGGTCAATGCGCTGTGTAACAGCACCAGTTACCGCATGCTCGTTGGCCAGCACGGTGCCCGAATGAAGCAGGGCGACACGGTCCTGGTGTGGGGTGCAACCGGGGGCATCGGCGGCTACGCAACCCAGTATGTGCTCAACGGCGGAGGGACCCCAATCGGCGTCGTCAGCAGTGAGAAGAAGGCGGTGCTGCTCAACGAACTGGGCTGCGAAGCAGTCATCGACCGCAAGGCCGAGGGCTACAAGTTCTGGTCCGACGAGCACACCCAGGACGAGGGTGAGTGGCGCCGATTCGGCAAAAAGATCCGGTCGCTCGTCGGCGAGGACCCGGACATCGTGTTCGAGCACATCGGTCGTCAGACGATGGGTGCGTCGATCTTTGCAGCCAAGCGCGGCGGCGCGGTCGTGACGTGCGCAGCGACCAGTGGCTACATGGTCGAGTTCGACAATCGCCACTTTTGGATGAAACTCAAGCGACTCTTGTCGAGCCACTTCGCCAACTACGCCGAGGCCTGGGAGGCCAACAAGCTGATCGACCAGGGCAAGATCCAGCCGCTGCTTTCGGCGGTCTACCCGCTCGAAGGAGTTGGCGACGCCTCGTTGAAGATCCACCGCAACGAGCACGAGGGCAAGATCGGCATCCTCTGCCTCGCTCCCACCGAGGGCCTCGGCATCTCCGATCCGGAGAAGCGGGACCGGATCGGCGAGGACAAGATCACCGTTTTCCGTCGCCACGGCGGCTGACCACCGGTTGGTCCTCGGCGGCCCGCCGCCATAGGCTCGCCCGCATGCTGCTGACCGAGATCGACCACGTTGCCATCGCCGTCCGCGACCTCGAGGCTGCGATCGACTACTACCAGCGCGCCTTCGGTGCCACGGTCGAGCATCGCGAGACGGTCGAGAGCGATGGTGTCGAGGAGGCGCTGTTGAAGGTGGCCGAGAGCTACATCCAACTGCTCACCCCCACGAGCGACGCGTCGCCGGTGGCGAAGGCGATCGAGAAGCGCGGGGAGGGTCTGCACCACATCGGGTATCGGGTCAACGATTGTGGCGAGGCGCTGGCATCGATGATTGCCGCCGGTGCGACGCCGATCGACAAGGCTCCACGGCCGGGGAGCCGCAACACCACGGTGGCGTTCATCCATCCGAAGGGCAGCTTCGGCACCCTGATCGAGTTGGTGCAGGAGTCGGCGGAGCCAGTCGCTCACTGACTCCGTTCATCGAGTCGGATGGGGCCACCCCTCAGTCGTTGCGGCGGGGGCGGTGCTTGAACAGCCAGCCGAGCACGATGCCGCCGATTGCGGACAGGACGATCACGATCCAGATCGGCGCGTTCGTGTCGCCGACGGCGTAACCGAGACGGACGTCGTCGGTGTTGTCGAGAGCCACCGCCACCAGAGCGGCGATCACTGCCACGATCACGACGAGACGGATGATGTGCCCGACTCCTCGGGCGGTGTCCACGGTGGAGACGTGTTGGTCATCGTTGCGGTCGCTCATGAGACCGCCCTACCCCTGGTCAGCGGCGGGTAAACGGCAAAGTGCTGCTGCGAATCCGTTGGGTACCGGGACGCGCAACGACCCCGCCGGGCAGGGCGGGGTCGTTGCAAGGAAGGAACTCAGGCGGGCGGCAAGGGGACCGTAGGCGCCCAGCCCGGATTCCGGTAGATGTTGCGGATCAGGTGTTCTTGTCTCCGTCGAACTTGTTCTTGACCTTGTCGACGAGATCCTCGGCCTTGTCTTTGGCGTCCTCCAGGAACTCCTTGACCTTGCCGCCGGCTTCGTCGGCCTTGCCTTCACGCTTCAGGTCGTCGTTGTCGGTGAGATCGCCGGCGGCCTGCTTGATACGGCCCTTGGCCTGGTCGAGATCGTTGTCCATCGGAATGTCCTTTCGCTGAGGAGGAGTGGCCCGCAGCTCAGGAGCGGCGAACGTGAGTGCAAGGCTGCCCCCGAGTGAAATGGTTGAAACATCGCCGCCGAACTCTCTGCCGATCGCGCACCGTGGCGTCACATCGTTTGTCGTCACGACCTGGTGGGCAATCCCTGGACATGACCAACAGCAACGACCAGTCCAGCGCCGATCAATCCAACAACGATCAATCCAACAACGATCAATCCAGCAACGATCAATCCAGCAACGATCAATCGCCGGAGGCGACTCCGCCAGCGGATTCGCCCGAGACGCCGGACTCGATCAAGCAAGCCGACCGGGCCAATGGCGAGGGCGACCCAGAAGAGTGATCTGGTCCAGGAGCGCGATCTACGTGTCGGCGACCGGCGCCACGCCGACGATCATGGCGCGCTACGGCGGCGCAGCCGTGTCAGCGGGCGGATGTCCGCACCGATTCGGTCCGTGATGTTGGGTGGCAACCCGGCTGCGGCCGCAAACTGTGACCACGAACTGACGGCATCGGCGACCTGTTGCATCACGCCGTTGGTGTCACCGATCTCGAATCGGTCGGCGAGTCGGCGGAGATCATCGACGGTCACTTCGGTGAAGTTGCCGTTCACGGACGTCATTCGAGTGTGCAGCCAACCGGTGTAGGTGATGTCGTACGCCGGCGCCAACCGCCACGGCCCCGTCTGTGGAAGGAGGAAGGCGAAGTTCTTGGTGTGGTCGTCTCGGTTCGCAGCCATGACGTTGAAAGCCGCGCGAGCGAAAGCCTGCTTTTCGGCGTCAGCTCCGATTTCGAGTGTGCGTGCAGTCTGCAGATACTCGCTGTAGTCGTGCACACCAATCTCGCGGAAATCGAGCCCAGCCAGCCCGCACAGCGTCTGTGCGTGAATTCGTTGATCGCCGATGCGGTCGTAGCGGCGGGTGACGAAGTGAGCCCGTCCATGTTCACGGAGGAGGTCGCCCTCCATCATGTCGATGCCTGCGGCCTGCGCCATCTGCGAGTACGCGTACTCGACGCTTCCCGCATGCGTGGTTTCGCCGAGCGACTTGTCGTCGTTCACCCCGTCGAGCTTGAGCAGCCAATGACTGAATCCTTCGGGCGAGTCGTTGTGACCGGCACGAATTTCGCCGGTGTCCTGATTCCAAGCGATGATCGCTTTCGCGCGGAGCCCACCGGCGGATGAGCCCAGTTCGATGATCGACCGGATCCCGGCGGCGGCATCGTCTTCGTTGCCGAAGGAACCCATGATCGCATTGCGGGCTTCGTCGACGAGATTTGCGATTGCGTATGCGGTGCTGCCGTCGTGTTCAGGTCCGGTCGGAGGAGCGAATTCGAGCGCGCCCATGGCCCGGGTTCCGAGGTACGCCAGCCGGTCGAGTGGAGTGATGTCACCGGGCGCAACACCTTCGTTGGCCAGGTACGCCTCGAGCAGCGAGCTGCCGAAGCGGTCAGGCAATGCATCGGCAAGCAATGCCGGAAGCCGGCGGTACGTGACTTCCGGCAGATCCGGGAAGACACGAGCGCCGGGCCGATTGGGAAGCAGAATCGGGGAGAGTTCGGTGCCGCTGCGAACCCACGACGGCGAGTACTCGAACGCGACGAATCCCGTGCCCGGGTCGATTGCAGCGGCACCAACGTGTCGGCCCCAGGCGTTCACGGTGATCGATCTCACAGACTGGTAGGCCATGTCAGCCCTCGCGTTCGGGTTGTGAGCTTGGTTCGGCACGCGTTCGTGATCGGCGTGTGTAGACCCGTTGTCGTGGCTGGTTGCGGTGTTCGTCGCGAGCGATCTGCAGCGGGCTGATCGTGATCGCCGGCGAAAGTTGCTGGAGCCAGTCGGTGCGACCGAGCGCCCGGGTCACGGACACGAGCGTCTTCAATGTCGAACCGCTGCCGCGTTCGAGTGCAGCAAGGGCACCAACAGCGACGTTCGCTTGTTTCGCGAGGTTTGCCTGCGTTTGTCCGACGAGCATGCGGAGCGCGCGCACCTGCCGACCAATCTCGACCTCCCACTCATCGACGGTTCGCTGGACAACCATAAGAATGGTGACTATAACTACAATCCCCTCCAATCACCAGATCATTGATGATTGTAAAACTGATCTTCACTCGGCTTCGAGGATCAGGCCCTTGAGGTAGGCGGCTTCCGGAAAGGCGAGCGGGATCGGATGGTCGCTCGGTTGATCGAGCCGTCCGACGATGCGCAGGTTGCGCTTGGCATCGAGGGCGGCGCCCGCCACCACCTTTTGGAACAGCTCGGTGCTGAGACCGCCGCTGCAGGAGAAGGTCATCAGGATCCCGCCCGGCGCAAGCAGTTTGGCCGCGAGCAGATTCAGATCCTTGTAGGCCCGTGTCGCTCGGGCGACGTGGGCTTCCGTTGCTGCCAGCTTCGGGGGATCCAGCAGGATCAGGTCGTAGCTCTTCGCCCGGTCGCGCAGACGCCGGAGCTCGTGGAACGCGTCGCCCTCGATCTGCTCGCCGGCCTCGACGTCGTTGAGTTCGGCGTTGCGTCGAGCGCCTTGGAGTGCCGGTCCTGATGAGTCGAGGCTGGTCACTTCGTTGGCACCGTTGGCCGCAGCGATCACGCTGAACGCTCCGGTGTACGAGAACGCGTTCAACACTCGGCGTCCAGTGGCGACCTCGGCGACCGCGGCACGGGCGTTGCGTTGATCGAGGTAGAACCCGGTCTTCTGGCCGGCTGCGAAACCGACTGAGAACCGGTGACCCCGTTCGTGGATGATCGTCTCGGCCGGGGGTTCGGTGCCACGCAGCAGTCCGGTGCGCTGGGCGAGACCCTCGCGCTCGCGCGAGTCGACATCGGATCGTTCGTAGACACAGTCGATTCCCGGGATCGTGATCAGTGCATCGGCAACGACATCGCGCCAGGGTTCGGCGCCGGCCGACCCGATCTGCAGCACGGCACCGCTGCCGTATCGGTCGATGATGATGCCGGGCAGCCCGTCGGCCTCGCTGAACGCGAGCCGTGCCGAATCGCTGATCAGAGAAAGGTGACCCCGCCGAGTAGCCGCCGCGAGCACTCGGCCGGCGACGAACGCATCGTTGACCACAGTGCTTGGATCGTTGGTCCACATCCGCGCCCGAAGTCGAGAGGCCGGGGAGTACGCCGCCCGGCCGAGCGCCTCACCCTCGGCCGAGAGAACCAACACCGTGTCGCCCGGCTGGGCGTTGCCCCGCACCTCGGCGACCGACCCGCTGAGTACCCACGGGTGCATCCGCCGGACCGACTTGTCCCGTCCCGGGCGGAGTATCAGCGTCGATTCCATCGCCGACAGGGTAGGGGAGCGCCGGCTCTTGATCTCCCCGGAGTTCGATGGCGGCAGCCCATGCGTATCGATGTGTTCGTGGCTCGACGCGCTTCGCAACGCAACAGTGATGACAAGACTCTCCGCACCTACCTGGGGCCGATCGACGAGCAACGCTGGAGGCGTCAGATCGATGCGGCATTCGAGATCGACGACTTCGTCGACTACCGCGAGGTCGAGAGCTGGGTTGCCGAGATCAGCAATCTCATCCGACGATTGGCGGAGTTGATCGATGGCGGCCAGGCGGCCAGCGTCGTCGCACTCGCAGAGCACGCCTACCGGTGCTGCTGCGATGCGATCGGCTCGGTCGATGACTCCGACGGTCAATTGGGCTGGATCGCGAGCGAGATCGGCGAAGTCCACCTGGCAGCATGCGAGGCCGCCCGACCGGATCCGGTCGGCCTCGCGCAGCGACTCGTCGCCTTCGAGCTCGAGTCGGAACTCGACGCGTTCCACCAGGCCGCAGCGACGTACGACGAGGTGCTCGGTATCGCTGGCCTTGCCGAGTATCGACGGATCATCGAGCCATTGTGGGCTGCGGCCCTCGCGTCCGCGGGGCAATCGAGAGGCGATCACTCTGCGGTGCGAGAGGCGATCATCGGGATCGCGCTCGCGAGCGGTGATCCCGATGAACTGATCGATGTGCTGCAGCGGGATCTGCGCTCGCCCGAGACGTACCACCAGATCGTGGGGGCGTTGCATGCGGCCGGTCGCGAGGACGAAGCGTTGGACTGGGGGCGCCGTGGATTGGCAGCGTTCACCGGTCGCTTCCCGCAGGCCGGGCCGTTGCGCGAGACCCTTGCGGCGCTGTTGCGCGACCGTGATCAGGTCCCCGCAGCAGTGGCCCTGTTCTGGGATGGGTTCGCCAACGAGCTCAGCTTCGGCGCCTATCAGCGGCTGATGACCGAGGCAGACCTCGACGGCAGCCGGGCCGTCCGGCGTGAGCAGGCGATCGAACTCCTCCGCGCTCGGACAGCCGCTGACGTCTCGCCGAAATCGCCGCCTCCGACGAACCCTCGTTGGATTGACACCCTGGCGTCGACACCGGCCAGCACGCTGGTCGAGGTGATGCTGGCGATGGGCGACGGCGACGGTGCGTGGGAGTTCGCGACTGAGTACGGGTGTTCGCTTCACCGACCTGATTGCCGAGATCCGCTCGAACCACAAACCGAATTGCAACCTGATGGCTCTCTTCGCCCAACGCCGTTGGTGATTCGGTGCATCGATAAGTATGTACGCTACGTACATGCCAAACAAGACGATCAGCCTTCCAGACGACGTGGTGCCGATCGTCGACAGTCTTGGGGTCCCGTTCTCCACGTGGGTTGCCGACCAGCTCCGGCGCCATGCGGCGAACCACCCTCACTCGAGTCTCGCTCAGCAGCTGATCGCTGACGCCGCACTGGCGCGCACTGAGCCGCCGACGGAAGCGGAGTCCCTGGCAGCCATGAAAAGAATGGAGCGTTCCGCGCCGTGGTGATGAGGGGCGGGGTGATGAGGGGCGGGGTGTACTGGATCGAACTCGACAAACGTCGGCCGTGCGTGGTCGTGTCCTCCAGCGACGTGCTCAGCGTGAACGTCTGGCAGAGCCACGTCGTGCCCGTGACTTCGAATGTCGCCCGAGCAGCAATTGCCGGCAATGTTTTCCTTGCTGCCAACGCGAGTGGGCTACCGAAGGACTCGGTTGCTGTTCCGCTCGGGCTCGAGCTGATCGACCGGTCGCTCCTCGGCGAACAAGTCGGCAGCCTGCCATGGGTGCTGGTGGACGACATCGACAAAGGCCTCCGAGCCATCCTCGGTCTCTGATCCACCCGCTCGTCCACCGGGCGATGTCGTCAGGCGGTCGAGGCTGCGCAGTTGGCGGCGTAGCCGGCGGCGCGCATCTGCTGCTCGAACATGAATGCGATCGAGTTGGCGAGTTCCTCCTGGCTGTGCAGACACACCGCCACCTGACGGCTGAAGTCTGCGAGTCGATCCTCCAGGAGCGCGATCCGGGCCAGCGCGCTGACGTTGATCGCGGGCTCCGACACGGCCGACGCAGCAGCGACCACAACCCGAGGGCTGTCGCTGGCGCATTCGTCACGAACCCGCTCGACGAGTCCAATGAGCGTCGACTTCTCCCGATCGAGATCGGCCCGAGCCTCGGCCCGAACCGTCTCCGATGACTGGATCGCGATCTGGTGGTAGGTGGACATGGAGGTGAACTGCGATTGCAGTTGTTGTTCGAGCACGGTCAATCGACCTTCGACATCGGCGGCCACCGCTTGCATTGCCTGCTGGTCTTCGCCCGGCAGGAACGACTCATCACCCAGGTTCCACATATCGCTCTTGCGTCGCATTCTCGACTCCTCCACCACTCGTGTGCGAGAACTATCGGCCGACAGGTGGCAGATCTTGAGCTGCTGCAAACGAAAGGGCTCTGTGAGGGGTCGTCCAACGCAGTGCAAGGATTTCTCCAAGAAAGTTCTCAAGCTTGCTCGCACCGTGCCGAAACCTTCTTCGCACCGAGTGAGGGTCTTCTTGACCGGTGTGTTTCGTTGAAATCACTAGCGGAGGAAACGCACCCATCATGGAAAACCACATCGAAGAAGTTGAGTCCAGCAGCAAGCGCGACAAGGGATTCACCCTCGTCGAATTGCTGATCGTCATCGTGATCCTCGGCATTCTCGCCACCGTCACCGTCTTCGCCGTCCGCGGCATCACCGACAAGGGCACCAAGAGCGCCTGCGCAGCCGATAAGAAGACTCTCGAAGTCGCAGTCGAAGCGTACTTCGCACAGTATGGCGGCACGGCTATCGCAACAACCGGCGACATTCCGGGCAGCAGCCCCGCAATTGCTGCCAACGCTGATCCGGAACTGACGCTGAAGGCTGCGGGCTACATTCGAGAGGCTTCCCCGAAGTACAACGTCAACGCGGCCGGCGTACTGGCCGTTGAGGACGCCACCTGCACCTGATCTGAGCAGTAGCGAAGAGCCGGGCCCGTTGGCCCGGCTTCTTCGCGTGGGTACCCCGACTTGCCGCTGCGCAACCATCAACTGTGAGGGGCGCGGCTCCGCTTCGTCGCTTTGGCCCCGGCACTGACTGGCGGCACTCGTGCAGACGTCGTACACCAGATGATCATCGTCGGGGTAGGCGCCCGTCGGGCAAACTGCACTGGTGAGGGATGTTGCTCGATCGCCAGTCTCAGCGGTGCTGAGCACCGGCGCCACCACCTTGCCGATCGCATGGAATCGATCGGGTCGGCCGAATTGGTCAGCCCGGCTTGGACGGATGTGACGGACGATCCGGACCTCCTGCGTAACAAACTAAGACGTTGTTGCGTTCGCTCGTCGACGGTCGAGGATGACCGTCGACAGCCACAAAGGACCGCCACTCAGGACGTGCGCCGCGTCAGACGATTGGCCGCTAGTGCGGTCTCTGTCGCTCTGATGTCGCGATCGGAGGGTTGCCATGCTCATCAGGTTGACGGCCCTTGCGTTCCTTCCGCACGATCGATCAGCTGGTTAGGTCGTCGAATGTTCCGGTCTCACTACCCAGACTCGGGGTTGTCCTGGCGAGCGCTCGGGGCGAGTGATCGGCATTGGCCTGCTTCGGCCTCGGTTGAGTCAGCGCCCTTTCGAGCCGACTCACTCGTCACTGATCCGCCCAAATTGCAACGACTCCCAAAGGTTTGGGTCAGCGGACGACTTCGATTCGCAGGCCGTTGGTGTCCCAGGCTGGATCGAGCGGGAGACGGCTGATCGCTCGGCCGATGGCTCGGCGAGCGGTCCACACGAGACCCGCCGCCTGCACCACGTGCACACGCCCAGCTCCATTCGGGACTGGGCGGGTGATCACTTCCTCCACGCCGGGAAGCTTCTTGCGGATCAGGTCGATCCGCTCGAGCACACCGTCCTCGTGGTACGGAGACGTCTTGAGCGGCGTGTCGTCGTTCAGAAGCGTGTACGACATGTCGGGATGCGCGGAGAAGAAGTTGCGCTGGTGGAACGGCTGGAAGATCTGCTCGGCCTCACGGAGCCAGCGGAACTTTCGGAAGTCGTCGTTGGTGAGCCACGGTTCCATCTCCCGAGCGGCGCTTTTCGTGGGCGCCTTGAGAACGGCACGCGAAGGGAGCGGCCGCATCGCAATGCTGCGCGGCCAGCCGATGAACTCGCGACTCTGTCGTTCGCACTCGCCGTATTGCGTGGTCGATCGATCGGCGAATCCCATCGGGATATTGATCGCCGCGGCATCGAACTTCGGTCGGAAGTCGACGACTTCCATCAACGTGCGTAGCACGATTGCGTCCTCGACGACGACCGTGATGCCAGCGAGTCGGGCCGGCACGATCAACCATCCGCCTGGGCACGGCGTGACGCCGGCGAGCCACTTGTATGGCAACTGCTTCATCAACGAGGCCATCGCGATCCGCCGATCAGCGAGCGTTGACGAGTTGGGCGCTGCCGTTGGCGCCGCCCTGGCCCGACGCTGCTGTTGCCTCGGCCTGCATCTGGGCACGCACGGTGGAGGCATGCGCCATGATCTCCTTCGGATACGCGCTCACCTCGCACGCGGCTTCCATCGTGAGCAGGCCACTCGCCACGAGACGAGCGAGATCCATCTCGATCGTCTGCATCCCGTCCTTCTGGCTGGTCGTGATGACGTTGCGCATCTGGCGGCTCTTGCCCTCGCGGACGAGGTTGCGTACGGCGTCGGTGCCGAGCAGCACTTCGTAGGCGGCAACGCGGCCCCCGCCTTCGACAGCGACGAGGCGCTGGCTGATGACACCCTGCAATGCGCCCGCGAGCTGGATCTGGATCTGGTCGCGTCGTTCGGCCGGGAACACGTCGATGATGCGGTCGAGGGCCTGCGATGCGTCGTTGGTGTGCAACGTTGCGAACACGAGGTGACCGGTCTCGGCCAGCGAGAGCGTGATCGCGATGCTGTCGAGATCACGCATTTCGCCGAGCAGCACGACATCGGGGTCTTCACGCAGTGCGCTGCGGAGCCCGTCGGTGAAGCTGGCGACATCGGTGCCGACCTCGCGCTGGTTCACCATCGCGACATTGTGGGAGTGCAGGAACTCGACCGGGTCCTCGATCGTCAGGATGTGGCACGGCCGCTCCCGATTGATCCGGTCGATCATCGCTGCCAGCGTCGTGCTCTTGCCGGAGCCGGTTGGA
>Ga0105048_10015596_pt1 | contig 11784 bp, 11 predicted proteins | sample MAT05_FD_78382 | JGI IMG/M metagenome (GOLD analysis project Ga0105048, IMG submission 78382) | Freshwater microbial communities from Lake Fryxell liftoff mats and glacier meltwater in Antarctica - MAT-05 | ecosystem: Environmental > Aquatic > Freshwater > Ice > Liftoff microbial mat | place...
CGGCGATCGAGTCCGTAGGCAAGGGAAGCGGCGGTGGGTTCATTGAGGATTCGTTTGACCTCTAACCCTGCGATCCGACCTGCATCTCGTGTGGCTTGACGCTGAGAATCGTTAAAGTAGGCTGGAACAGTAATCACCGCCCCAGTTACAGATTCACCGAGGTAACGGGCAGCCTCCTCCGCTAGTTTTTTGAGGATCATGGCAGAAATTTCTTCTGGGGCAAATTCCTGTTGGAGGCGGGGGCATTTCACCCGGATTGTGCCTTCTTCGGTGCGGCGGACAGTGTAAGGAACTCGTTTTGATTCAGCGGAAAGTTCTCCGTACTTGCGCCCAATGAAGCGTTTGACCCCAAAAAAAGTATTTTGAGGATTTAGCACCGACTGCCGCCGGGCCATCTGTCCTACTAATAAATCTCCATCTTTGCTAAACCCCACTACAGAGGGGGTGGTTCTCATGCCTTCAGCGTTGGCGATCACCACGGGTTTACCCCCTTCCATGATCGCCACTACGGAATTAGTTGTGCCTAGATCAATGCCGACTACTCTACCCATGCCTCGATCGTCTCCTAGCTTAAGAGTTTGGAAATTCTGCTAGATTATAGCTCTAATCTCTGTCTCTATTCTAACTTGTGGTTGTGATGTGCAAGACAAACCGATAAAAATAGCTTCTTTAACTACGGGTAGTGCTAAACCGATAAGAATGTCTCCCGCGCTGCGGGGAACATCCTTACTCAAAAATCATTACTTTTTTTAGGACTACCTAACTACGAAATAGACGGCTGTATTGATGGGCATGGCTCAGACTGGCGATCGCCAAACCCCAGCCACAGGTAGCAAGTTCTTCATCTCTCAAATCCATAACTACCTCCGTAGTGGTAGCAATAGGATCGCCCATAGACCGGAGGAGTTTTTGCCCCGCAGTTTGTCCTAGGGGAATCAGCTTTACCCCAGCACTAATCAGGTTAGTTGCCCAACTTTGTAGATAAGCCAAAGTGGTGGTATGGGAATCAATCTGCCAAGTTGCCGCCGCCATCCCAAAGGCGATCGCATAATTCCATTGCGCTTGATCACCACCAAGACTAACAAAATTTCCTGCCCCCAAATCCCTAATTTCTGGGGATAATTCTTTTAGAAGTAACATTAAGGAATTACCCATCTGCCAACTCTGCGATCGCAACTCTTCAGTTTCTTTAGTTGCGGTGAGCCAGCTATTCCAGTACATAATTTTCTCTAAGTCTTGACCCACAGAACCTTGGGCAAAACTTTGGTAAGCCCGGAGCATCACCGCTGCCTCCAACTTAGCTACCCCGTGGGTCAATTCTTGAGTTAGCCAATGGTGTAAAGTTTCTGCATCCTTAATTATTCCAGTATCCACCAAGCTCTCCAACCCTTCCGAATAGCTATAAGCTCCCACAGGTAAAGCGGGGCTGGCTAATTGCAGCAGAGAGAGCAGGGCTAGATCATTCATGGCTATGTTGATGAATATTTGTGTTGACACTTTTAGCAGGATCAGCATCGCTGGAATCCACACCATGATTATGTCCATGATTATGATCATGACTAGAACCATAGGCTCCTGCTTCTGGTTGAAAAGGCAGAAGTTCCTGTTGTACTTCAACCCCTAAATGTTGCAGCATATGGGCAAGAACGGAATCGAAGGCAAGGCGGAGATAGTGGGGAGTGATCTCTAGGGGAACATGGCGATTTCCTAGGTGGTAGGCGGCTTGCAAAAGCTTGAAGGAATCTATCGCCCTCACAGTCATTACTGGCTCCGGTTTAGCAGTTATCTGGGCAATAATCTCGGTAGTTGAATCCCCAGATGGATTTCCCCGTAGTAGATCCCCCCCTTGCAACCCAGTACCTCTAGGCAACTGCAAGAAAACCACCTGCCCATCAGCTAGTTCTAGGCGTTGGCGACTACGGGTGCGATCGTCCGCAGTTAGGGAAATAATTAAATCCGGCTTTCCTGAAGGAGCAGCGGTAATTTTTTCAGTTAGGATAATGTCCATTTATATCTCTCTGGTAGATCTCTACAGTTATAGCTATTTCCATAGTAGTTAGGATGATTAGCTTTAATGTTGGGTTTCCTTGGTCAACCCAACCTACGATGTCCTAACTAAAATGGCGATTACTATACTATTGCTCACTTCAGTAAAGCCAACAACTGGTCATTAATTTTCTTTTGCAGGTCAGGATTTGTCTTGGCATTAACCGTAATTGCGTTGAATCGGGGGATGGTCAAACCGTTAGCTTCACTAATATCTCTGACTTTGCCACAAAAGCTAAGGGCTACTGCCTGCATTTTTGTCGATAAGCTGCTTATGGTTTCTGGTTGAGTGCAGGCGACTTTTTCAAAGGGTTTGCCTTCAGAAACTTTCGCCATGTCTTGATTGGTGGTTTTCCGCAGTTGTTCGATCGCCACCACTGCTTTACTATAATTTTTTATTTCTTGATCACCAATAGCTTTTGCCAACTCCTCAGGAGAAACCGGAGGGGTTGTAGCCGTAGGAGTGGAGTTGGAACCACAGCTAGATAGGATCACAATCAAAGGTAGCAGAACGGCAATCGACCGATAAAAATTTCTGCCAGATCTGCCAGAGTTTAAGCGGGGGCTAGGAACATACAGCATGGGTTGTGGAGTATGGCTTGTAGGGAAACTTATAGTTCAAAGAAATCTTACTTTTTTAGGACTACTCAAAAAAGATAGTTAACCCAATCAAGATAACACTAGCGCGATCGTCTCGGAGAAAGTTCTTGAGCAATCCGCCGGATTCTACCATCCAAATTGGCATCCGATAACCGACTGCTAGAAATTTGGTTAAAGCGATTCGTGGTCATGTCATAACGCCGGAGAATGTCGGCTGACTGATTGCAAAAATCCCAAACAAGGCCTGATACATTACCATCAAGACTGTTGATAGCGGCTTGATTATTGCAGCTAATTTCTGGTACAGAGCCATTGTTGACAGAGCTAATATTGTTGTAGGTTTGTCTCCGCAGCATTTCTATCTGAAAAGCGGCTCTAACGTAGGTACGCAGTTCCTCATCCCCTACGGATTGAGCCTGAGCTGGTGCTGTAAATAATAATTGAGGGAGTGCTTGCGGGGAGCTAAAAGACAGCCCGGGCAGGTAGCCAGAGAGGACTCCGAAGATGGCGATCGCCCCCACTAACAGGGAGCGATACCCCACAAGACCAGAATTAGGAACAGAATTAGAGATCAACATATACCAAGAGGGAAATACTAAGAGTTGTTTATTAGGAATATATTGCCACTTCATAAGTTCCTAAGTTAGGGGAATTATTCAAAACATACTTGACAGAGGCGAATTAAATGATTTTGGAGGGTGGCGGTGGGTTCGGCTCCTTTTTTGAGATTAGCTTCTAGTTCTAACAAAATTGGTAAAGCCCGTAATAGTTTGCGGGAGGTGAGATGACTGATCTCCTGCTTGAGAAAATAAATTCGCTTCGGGTTACTAATCTCGGCAGCTTGGGCAATCAGCCGCTCGTCCCTTTCTCCCCCTTCGATCGCCAGCTTGAGCAACAACCATGTACGGAACTGCCCGGTTAAGGTTGCCACAATTCTTAGGGGCGGTTCATTTTTTTGGAGCAAGTCTGCCAACAACTCTAAGATCACCTCCGGCTTGCCTTTGGTGCAGGCTGTAGCTAATTGCAGGCTAGAAGTAGTGTTGGAGGTTACCAGCGCCGCAATAGTTGCCAAGGTTAAGGGGCGATCGCTCTTAGATACAGCTAGGGAGAGCTTTTGTAATTCGTTATCTAAAAGTCGGGTATCATTGCCTACGGCTTGGGCAAGAAACTCGGCTCCTGATAAGTCTAGGCGGAGGTGGTAGCGCCGGGCTTCTTGCTGGACTTTATTTACCAATAGTTCGGTTTTCCAGGGGGGGATCGGAGAAAACTCTTGAATTGTGGCGTATTTTTGCAGTAACTTACTAGATTTGAGGCGAGCATCGGGTTTATGCTTAGAAGTGAGGAGGAGTACGGAGGTATCGGGAATATTAGGCAAAGTCCGCTCTAGTTCACTAGTAGTTTGCTGGCTACACTGGTGAGGAATGGGGGTATCTGCTAACCAAACTAATCTCTTCCCCATCCCAAAGGGGGGGGTCATGGCTTGATTTAGAGCCTGAGTTACCGCATCTGTTTGGTCGGGAGTGATTTTATGGTAGTTAAAGCTACTCCACTCAGGATCAACTGTGGTAGTCTGAGTTTCTTTGATGGCTTGGGCGATCGCAAAATCATCCTCACCCCAGTACAAGTAAATTGGCATAATAGAAAATAATCAGATAATCAAAAACCTATAACAATTCACATCACCATAATTCACAACAATTCACAACAACTCAAGGAATAAGGGGGCAATTTAGATTGGACGAAAATTATCAAACTTACCTAAATCGAGTGGCTCGGTTAACTCTGACAGAAACCCACGAATCTCAATTACAAAATATTCAAGAATCCCCAAAATTTCAAGCCCAGCCCGGAGGCGATCGCAAGGTAGTTCCTTTCCCCGGTTACAGTGTGATCACGCCCCCTCGCCATGAAGATCCGCAAAATGACGGTTTCTACAAATTTCTTCATGAGACCCAAACCCAGTTACTACAAGAATTACCAGAAAACTTCTTGGTTGGTGTCGTCCCTGATAGTTTTCATTTAACTTTAGCGGATCTAATCTGGGATGGGGCTTATCGCAATAAAAGCAAGAACCCAGATTTTGATGGGCAGTTGCGTCTGTCGGTGACAAATAGTTTGATGGAGTACACTCAAGAGTATCCTCCTCTCCAGCGTAATCGCTGGCAGCTATTGGGTTTCATGGTCAGACCTAGGGCGATCGGGATCTGCCTGATTCCTAAAGATGAAATTTCTTATAACCAAATTTTGCAACTGCGCCGTTTTATCTACCAAAGCCCAGCAGTCGTAGGCTCTGGAATTGAGCAACAGTATCATTTTACAGCCCATATTACCCTCGGTTACTTTGGGGATGTTTCTGATGAGACCTTAGGCTGCCGTCAACGTCTTTATAACCAACTCAGTGCTATTAGCAATCAATGGTTGGAGGCAGACTCCCCAGATTTATTTGTTCATCGTGGGGAGATCCGGAAATTTGATGATATGACTAACTATTATCGTCAGCCAGATTGGGGAGTAGTGGAGTTCTAGCTACTTCTTCTAAATGCTTTCCAACTGGCTCTTCAATTGACTTAGCGCATGGTGACAAACTCCTCAGCGGTGGAGGGATGAAGGCCGATCGTGGCATCGAAGTCCTTTTTAGTGGCTCCCATTTTCAGAGCGATCGCAACCCCTTGCATGATCTCGGCGGCATTATCTCCCACCATGTGCGCTCCCAAAATCCTATCGGTGACTGCATCTACTACTAGCTTGACGGTTACTTTATCCTCTCCCCCCGCGAGGGTCTGAAACATGGGACGGAACTTAGCTCGGAATATTTTCACTTGATCGCCCAGTTGAACTCTAGCTTGGGTTTCTGTCAAGCCCACACTAGCTGCTTCTGGCTGGGAAAATATGGCAGAGGCAACATTTTCGTGGTCGGGAATCCGGGGGTTATCTCCAAATTCACTATCAGCAAAGGCTCTACCTTCAGCGATCGCCACGGGAGTTAGGTTAATTCGGTTGGTGCAATCTCCCACAGCAAAGATGTGGTGTTGGGAGGTACGGCTATACTCATCCACAGCGATCGCACTATTTACTGTGTAGCCGCCAATATTAGGCAAAGATTCCGCATGAGCACCTAGGACTACTTCTACTCCAGCCTTTTCTAGACCCAAGCCATCAAAATTAGGTACTCGGCCGATCGCTGTCAGCACTGCATCTACTACAAGGCTAATTTCTAAGTCAGTTTGCTTAAAGGTTACTTTTAGTCCTTCTGGGACTTGCTCTACTCGTAGCAAATGAGCATGGTTAAGAATCCTAATTCCCTTCTGGATCATGCCTTCATGGATGCCCTGCCGGACATCTTCATCAAAACCCCGGAGGAAATTCTCACCCCGAATAATTTGCGTAACTTGGCTTCCCAAACCCTGCATAATTCCGGCAAACTCCACAGCTATATAACCTGCACCGATAACTAGTAATTTTTGGGGCTGGTGCGGCAACTTAAACATTTCTCTGGAGGTAATAGTCAATTCTGCACCAGGAATAGGCGGTCTGACAGCTTCTCCACCTACAGCAATCAAGATTTTCTCGGCAGTGACGGTGCGCTCTCCCACTTGCAAGGTATGAGCATCTAGGAAACTTGCTCCTTCTTCAAATAATTCTACGTTGGCATCCCGGAGCATTTTTTTGTAAATTCCATTCAGACGCATCACCTCCTGATCTACCACTGTTACTAGCTTGTTCCAATCAAAATCTGGGGCAACGGGACTCCAGCCATAACCCACGGCATCTTTGTAGGCGCGGGAAAATTTAGAAGCATAAACCATAAGTTTTTTGGGGACACAGCCCCGGATGACACAGGTTCCCCCGACTAAATCTCGCTCGGCGATCGCCACCCTTGCCCCATATTCTTTACCAATTCTCCGTGCTGCTGATACTCCACCAGAACCAGCCCCAATCACAAATAAATCGTAGTCATAACTCATTAGTTTCACCTACCCCAAAAGTCCGATAATTTTGATTACTTTACCGTTCGTATAGCACTCTCATAGTAGTCCTAATTGCTGCTCATCGAATTTTTCAAAGGAGTTCTATATAATAACTATTAGTGTTGGTTTAATAGTTACCCTAGGTGGGAAAATACGGCTAATGCCCAATCAAGACATAAACCAAGAGCAGCAACGATCGCAGTAAATCCCTAGGGTTTAATCCTTGTAGCATCTGCTTAGAGATACCAAATGGGTTCGATAGCACAGATAATATCTGAATCCCCTTGTTCCATAAGATGATATACAGCACTTTACAAGGGTATGGAGTACCGATAACTTTGTGAGATTTTGGAGATAGGTATCTTGTAGAGTTGAAAATTGCTATATCCCTGAGTTTGCTTTTAATTTATGAAAATACTAAATCTGTTTATCTGGTGTAGTTTGCTCTTCTTTTTGCTTCTCCCCCCGTCTCCAGCTTGGGCAGCAGAAACGAGATCCCAAGAGATGAAAGAATTATTTAATCTCGCTACTCAGCATATCCAGACTAGTAATTATCAGCAGGCTAGGCAAGAATTGACTACTATAATCGATCGAGATCAAACTGATACTAGAGCCTATCTTTACCGTTGCTTTGCTTATTTTCAGCTAGAAGATTATCTAGAATCTTTGGCAGATTGTAGTGAAGTTATCAAGCTGGATCCTCAAGCAAAAGAAGCATACCTACATCGGGGGCTGACTAATTATCGGCTAGGAAGATATCCTCAATCTCTTATAGATTACGATCGCCTAATTGTGATTAATCCCCAAAACTACAGAGCCTATTACAATCGGGGTTTATCAAAAGTTGCCATGAAAAATTATCAGGGGGCGATCGCTGATTATGATCAAGCCTTGAACAATATTCCCCCTGAAGAAGATACGAAAATCGCCCTAGTCTACAATGACCGGGGATTAGCTTACTTTCTGCAAGGGGACAGCACCCAAGCCAAAGCTGATTTCAACCATGGGATCGCCCTAAACCGGAGAGATGCGAGAACTTACTTTAATCTTGCTTGTCTCTACAATCATGAAGGTTCTTTTCAGAAAGCGATCGCCAATTTTACTTCATCTCTAGAGCTAGACCCTAAACAACCAGTTGCCTATCAAAGTCGCGCTATTCTCTACAAAACCACAGGAAATCTTTCTCTTGCCCTAGCAGATCTCTACCAAGCAGCAAAGAGCTATGGGGATCAAGAGCAAATCTCTGCCTACCAAAATACGATGGAGATGATTAAGGCGATCGAACAGGAGCGATTAGATGCGTCAGATGCGATCGCTATTAGCTACTTTTGATTTGCCCACACATTTATTTGATTTGATTTAAAAATTTGCTTTAAAATTGGATCACAGTCTTCAGTGATGCAGAATATTTCACTAGTTAATTACGTCCTGTTTCCCTAGATTCTGTATAGAAATAACATTTAAAACCATCAGGGATTACTACAAAAACCGGATTCTCACCATGTATAAAGGTCTATCTATTGTTGCCAGTGCTGTATTAATCCTTAACCCCTTTTCCTTGCCTGCTCTAGCAGCTCAAAATTTAGGATCGCCAGCTAATTTTGTTCCTAACTCAGAATCTTTACCTCTGCTTGCCCAGAGTAGCCGGGAGCAGCGAATCACTTTTGCAACGGGAGCATCTTCAGCTTCTGTTAGAGGTGCTGTGGTGCGGGCAACTACGGAAACTTATATCTTGGATGCCAGCCAAGGACAAACTATGTCGATCGCTATTTATACCAATCCGATAGATCGAGCGGAAGCTTATTTTGAAGTAATGAGCCCTAGCGGTGAGATTATCAACAAGAGTGGTGGCTCTCAGACTTTCAGGAGAAGTTTGGCACAATCGGGAGATTATCGCATTATTGTACGCGGCGGTCCTGGCAATGTTAGCTTCGATCTGACCGTATCAATTGATTAATTTTGACTAAGGGCGCAAAGCCTTGCGCCCCTAGATATGCTAGATATCCATCTCATTATTCTCACCATGTATAAAGGTCTATCTATTGTTGCCAGTGCTGTATTAATCCTTAACCCCTTTTCCTTGCCTGCTCTAGCAGCTCAAAATCTAGGATCGCCAGCTAATTTTGTTCCTAACTCAGAATCTTTACCTCTGCTTGCCCAAAATAACCGAGCGCGGCGAATTACTTTTGCAACGGGAGCATCCGCTGCTTCTGTTAGCAGCTCTGTGGTGCGGGGAGAGAGAGCCATTTATGTCTTGGGGGCAAGCCGAGGACAAACTATGGCGATCACCATTGATTCTACGATGGAGCAAGGGGGAGCTTTGTTTGATGTAATTAGCCCTAGCGGTGAGATCATCAGCAGTGGGGTTAGTGTTTTTAGGCAAAGTTTAGTGCAATCGGGAGATTATCGCATTATCGTAGGCGGCTCTCGTGGCAATGCTTCCTTCGATCTGACCGTATCAATTAATTAATTATGAATAAGGGCGCAAAGCCTTGCGCTCCTACCTATTCTAGATATCCACTCCTAGATATCTACTTCTAGATATCCATATGATTAAAAAGTTATGACTAATTCCGAGAGAATCCCGACCTATCTGTTTGCTTCGGTACTGGGGCTGACAGTAATGATCTATCTGCTGCGAGGGATGGGAGCGCTGGGTTTCATTCCGGGCGGGACTTTGTGGGTGTTGATGCTTCTATCGATCGCCACTGGTATTGCCTACGGAGTCCAGAAAACTCGCCGTTAGTTATTGCATTTAGCCTAAACTTTAGAGTGATCTCATAAACATTAATTTTGTAAATTAGGTAGCTATTATGTCAATTTTTGATCAGGTTTTAGGCGCGATCGCGAATCCTTCCCATCCAGCCAGTGCAGATCAACTAAGCACTATGGTTAATGCTGTCCAAGCACTTAGTAGCCAGCAGAGCATTGACCCCGCCACAACTCAGTCGATCTTTTCCATTGTGGGCAACTATGCTCAAACAGCCCTCCAGCAGCAACAGCAAGCCGATCCTGCCCAAGCTCAGACAACAGTTAATCAATTTAGCGGCGTTGGTTCCAATCCCCAAGCAGTAAAGGCTCTGTTCACTCCAGAAATCCAAGCTCAAGTTGCCCAAGAAATCTCTCAAAAAACGGGCATGAACCAACAGCAAATACAATCCTTTTTACCCATGGTTGTTCCTGTGGTGCTGAACTTACTTCAGATGGGCAACAATCCCAGTAGTGGACAAAATTCCATGCTGAGTAGTTTCTTAGATGCTGATGGCAGCGGCAGTGTAGACATGGGAGATGCCATGCAGTTAGCGGGTAAATTTCTCAGCCAACCTAGGTAGAGAAATCCTGTCATCAGGCAAGATATTTTTCTAACTGTTCTTGAGCTAAAGCTAGAGCGGCGGGTAATTTCATGACATCCTTACCGCCAGCTTGAGCTAGGTTGGGGCGACCACCACCGCCACCACCGCAGATTTTGGCAATTTCCCCCACAAGTTTTCCCGCTTGCAGCCCCCTTTGATTCACTTCTGGGCTAAAAGCCGCCACAAAGTTTACCTTGTCTGGTTCTGGGATGGAGGCAAGAATTACTGCTCCCTGCCCTAGTTTTTGCAAGAGGCGAGTAGCGGCAGTTTTTAGGGATTCCATCTCCACATCTCCCAGTTGGGCTACTAGGGTGGAAAATTCACCGATCGCGCTTACCTGTTCCAGTAGTTGATCCGATTGTAAAATTGCCATTTCTTGCTTGAGATTTTCTAGCTGTTTTTGGGTAGTTTTGAGTTCGGTTTGCAGATGGCCCACCCGTTGAGTTATTTCCTCTGGCTTGGCTTTGAAGCGATCGCTCAACTCCCGGACTACCTCATCCCGGACTTGGAGATAATCTAGCACCGCTGCCCCGGCTACAGCTTCAATGCGGCGAATCCCGGCGGCAATCCCTGTTTCTGCGGTAATCTTAAACACCCCAATTTCGGCAGTATTGCCCACATGGGTTCCCCCGCAAAGTTCCATAGAAACCCCCGGATAATCTATCACCCGCACCTCAGTTCCGTACTTCTCCCCGAACATGGCGATCGCACCCTTAGCTTTAGCTTCAGCGATGGGCATCACTTCTATCTCTGCCCCGTGAGCTTCACTGATCCAATTATTTACTAAGTCTTCGATGGCTTGGAGTTCAGGTGTAGTGACTGCTCTATTTAAGTTGAAATCAAATCGGAGGCGATCGAAATCCACCAAAGAACCAGCTTGGGAAATAGCAGTATCCACAATTTTTCTCAGGGCGGCTTGCAAGAGGTGAGTTGCGGTATGGTTCGCCATAGAACGGCGGCGGCCGGGGCGATCGACCAGAGCCATGACTTCTTTGCCAGTTTCCAGAGTTCCCTTTTCTACTTGACCATTGTGGATGAATACCCCGGCTTGCTTTTGCACCCCAGTAATCTTGACCAATAAATTATCGGCAAGGATCGCCGAACTGATCAGAGAACCCCGATCGCCAATCTGTCCGCCCGATTCTCCGTAGAAGGGGGTGCGATCGAGAATGATTTGGACTTGTTCTCCCACGGTAGCGGTGGTGACAGGTTCCCCAGCCAAGAGAATTGTTTGCACTAGAGCCGGACTACCCATATCTTTATAGCCTAAAAACTCCGTAGCTTTGATCCCCATTTGTTCTAGAGATTGGTGCGCCGTGAGATCAATTACCTCGTGGGCAGATTGCGATCGTACCCGCTGTTTTTCCATCTCGGCATTAAAGCCCTCAGTATCCACAGTTAAGCCCTGTTCTTCGGCAATTTCTTGGGTTAGTTCTAAGGGGAAACCGTAGGTATCGTAGAGTGTGAAAGCATCCTTGCCAGAAATAAACGCATCCTTCCCAGAATTGGTAATAAATTCACTTGGTATATCAGTGCCAACAATAATCGATCCAGATCCTTGAATAACTAAATTAATAGTACCCGTACCAGAAATAGTAGGTATATCAGAAGATAATGGGGATACAGTATCTGTGACAGAAATTTCTCCGTTAGAGTGGGCTTTAGACTTAGCAATAGTCTCCCCAAGTAACTTTTCTCCCCTTTCCAAGGTTTCGAGGAATCTGGTTTCTTCCCTTTGCAGTTCGGTTTTGATCGCCACTTCTCGCTCCCGGAGTTGGGGATAAGGTTGCTCTCCTAGGGCGATCGCTGTCTCTGCC
>Ga0105048_10015597_pt1 | contig 11784 bp, 12 predicted proteins | sample MAT05_FD_78382 | JGI IMG/M metagenome (GOLD analysis project Ga0105048, IMG submission 78382) | Freshwater microbial communities from Lake Fryxell liftoff mats and glacier meltwater in Antarctica - MAT-05 | ecosystem: Environmental > Aquatic > Freshwater > Ice > Liftoff microbial mat | place...
CGTCGCGAGTTCGAGGCGGGTCGGCCTGGTGTTGTCGCGCAATGGCTTGGTGGTGATGGATGTGCGCTCGGTCGTCATCGGGACGTGACCATAACGAAGTCGCGCCAGTCTGCGGCCAAGTATCGGTCCGCTGGGCGGGTCATGTCGGGGAGCAACTTGTGACCTTTCAGCATCGGCTGATGGGTGAACAGGTTGAACGTGACCATCCCTCGGTGGATGTCGAGCTCCATCGCCGTGACGGCGCCAGCGTGGACGAGCGCCTCGGCGAGCACTCCGAGAGTGAGATTGTTCCCGGCGGCGTAGACAAGGTCACCGGTCGCGGTGACACCGAGACCCGATCGCCAGGTCGGCAACGTGTTGCGGACGGTGCCCCATCGACCGTCCGCGTTGGTCGTGACACCTTCGGCGATGATCCCATGTCGGACCATCAGGTGCAGGTTTTGGCGGAGACCGACGTAGCCGTGTGAGGCGGTGAGGTCGGTGCCCCATTCCCCAACGGTCGCCGAACCGTCTCGGCTGATCGCGAGCGTCGCGAGCCCATCGACCATGGTCCGCGTCGTCTTTCCCTCGATGAGCGTGCCGCCGGGCGTGTCCTTCATCTTGTAGCCGGAGTTGAAGACGGCCAGGAGAGACCCGAGCGATGTTGCGGGGACGTGGCCACCCGCTGATCCTGCACCACCCCCCGGCTGTCGTGTCCCTGCGATCAACGTCAGCTTGGTAGTCGCTGCGTTGATCCACGCAACCCCTGCGACGAGACTCGGGTGAAAGGGGTCCGGCCGGAACGTCATGGTTGCGATCTGGGGCCGGCCGGACGGATTGGTTGATGCCACCGTCCAGATTCCTTCGCCGGGCAGAGATGGCTGGATGACAGCGGGTATCGCATTCGGGAGCAGCGAAGTAGCGGACATCGCGATGGTCGCCGTGACGGGTGGCGCCGGGAGCGCGGCGATGGTGGCTGTTGGCGAGGGGAGGTTTCGCCACAGCCACCACGATTCGCCTCGATCGACAAGCGGCGCGAGCCCGTTGTCGCGGAGCCACTCGACGGTGCGCTGATCGACACCGGCATCGCCCGGCGCACGAAGGATGGTCACGTACGACCACCCCACCGGGATGCACGTCGCAAGAATCGCGACAACGATTGGCGTGCCGACCTGACGTGACATTCGTCGCCGCGATGGGGACTCGTTGCGGCTGACCGACCTATCGGAAAGGCGGAACAGAAGAAACCCGACGAGTACCCCGGCGAGGTCATCGAGCGGCCAAGACGACGCTGTCAGGAGCGGTACCACGATCGCAATGATCGCGACACCGGCAATCGTCCGGCGCAGTAGGGGCCGAACTCGAGTTCCTGTCGCCGCGATGGTTGTGAGGGCCAGCGTGGTGATCATCGCAGCAGCGATCGATGGGAACGAGGTCGCATTGGCGGCCGACAGGTCTCCGAGGTGGCCGGGGCTGGGGCGGCGGACGACGATTGCCGGAAGCCACGCCGCCAGCCCTGCGCCGGCGGTCATCGCGATGGGTCGAAGTCGACGCTTGCAGAAGGGACCGGGCGTCCAGAGTCCGATACACGCAACGATCGACGTCAACATGATCACTGCTGGTGAGTTCAACGCATGGGTGAGATCGCTGAGGCCCCAGTTGCCGACGTGGAGGCGTGCAGACAGTTGGGAGTCGACGCTTTGTACGAGGCCGGTGCCGTCAGGTGTGACGGCGAAGATTCCGAATCCGACCAGCCCGAGCATCGCCGCCACCAATGCCATCGCTCGCCGCCGCCAGACACCGACCGGCCATCGATGACGGTCAGGCAGCGTTCCGATTTCTCGGTCATCGGGTGGGGGTCGGGTGAACAGGTTGTCCGGGTGTCGTCGAGGCATTTCGAGGAGTGTCATGTCATGCTCCGATTGGCCGACTGGATGTGGAAGGCGAGGTATGCGGGAAGATGGCGGCGCCAGTAGGCGCGGTCGTGGCCGCCGGGCCATCGTCGTTCGGTGACATCGACGCCGCTGTCGGTGAACAGGCCAGCGAGCCGGTGAGCTTCGTCGGCGAGCGAGTCGCTGTCGCCGCAATCGATCCAACATCGCCAGTCGACAGAGGTGACCGGGGCGGTGAGCCGAAGCGCTGGGCTGTGGAGTCCGATCGACACGACGCCCGACGCTCTGCCGGCTTCGACCGCGACGCCGGCGCCTCGCGAAATCCCGCTCAAAGAAGTATGGCCGGGGGCAAACCGTGGGTCGATCGCAGGCAGGAGTGCCTCGGTGACCATCGTCGCGGCTTGGCCGTGGTTGGTGATGTTGGGGGCGATCGCCACAACTCTGCGGATGCTGTCGCCGAGATCTGCGTTGTCGATCGCGTCGACGAGACCGATGTCGAACCATTGGGTGGCATCGGCACCGGCACCGTGGAGGAGAACGATCGCGAGGCAGCCGGGACGATCGCCGCCGAGATGGCGATCGTGATAGAGGCAGCGGATCTCGTCACCGCGATGTTGCAGCATGAACTCGTCGATCGCTTTCGCCGCAGGCGGCGGTGAGCTGTCACTGCATCCGTTCGCGATCAGTGGTGTTGCCGCGAGGGCTGCGAGGAAGGTCCGGCGATTGAGCAGGCGACGCTGCGCCGACTCGATTTTCATCACCCGCTCGCCCCCACGGGATCGCAGCGATGCCTGCGATACTCGAGTGCTATCGGCACCAGCGACAGGATCAGGATGACGATCGCGGCATAGTCGAGATTGTTCTTGATCAATTGGATCTCGCCGAGAAAGTATCCGAGTGTCGTGATCCCGATTCCCCAGATCGCAGCACCGACGAGGTTGTATGCGAGGAATGTTCGATACCGCATCCGGGCGACGCCTGCGACGATTGGTGTGAAGGTCCGTACGACCGGAATGAATCGTGCCCCGACCACCGCGCTCGGGCCGCGGCGGTCGAAGAACGCTTGGGCACGTGCGGCATTGGCGGGGTTGAACAACCGCCCCGCGGCCTCCGGAAAAGGGCAGGGCCGAGTCGCCGTCCGATCAGGTATCCGACTTGGTCACCGGCGCCCGCGGCGACGAAGACGACGGCTGCGGTGATCGGAAGCGTCGGCAGGATGTGTCCGCCGGCGGCAGACGACAGGAACCCAGCCACGAACAGCAACGTGTCGCCCGGAAGGAAGAAGCCGATCAGCAGGCCGCTCTCGGCGAACACGACAGCGGCAAGGATTGCCAGACCACCTGCGGTCAGCCAACGCTGGACGTCAATCACGTTGTATCACCGCGATGCCAAGCCGCAACGCTGAGGGTCTGCGGGTGGCCGAGTGCGCCATATCACGACCGGTGGTCGCCATGGATGTCTCCGTCTCTCGATGATGGCTTGCTGTCCGGAAGGTACGAATTGACCGGTCATTGGACGGGTGGTCCTGGTTCAACTGCGGGTAAGCCGGTTCGGCACGTACGAACTCGTCAGGTCGGCCCGAAGGAGGTCGATCAACCCGCCAGTGACGTGACGAGCGCTGTCAACGCCTGCTCTTGGGCGGCAGCGTCCGGTGTGGAGGCTCGGACCGAGGTCAGCACGCCGTCGATCTCGCTGTCGAAGAATGTCCATGCCCTGCCGTCGACCGGTTCGAGCTTGGTCATCGCGTCGTCCCATGCCGTTTCGAGGTCAGCGACGCGAGTGACGGCTCCTGCCTGGTCGCCGGCATGGACGAGGCCGAGAGTGTCCTGGGCGATGGTGCTGAACTCGGCGAGGTCACCGGCTGTGAAGTTCGCTGTCGCCTGCTGAGGGGTGAGTTGCTCGACGGGGCCGCTGGGGGCGCCTTCACGGGCGGAGAACGCCACATGTGGGCGGCTGTTGGCGTAGGCCAAGGTGCCGACGGCGATCGCGGCGACGACGCCGTAGTAGCCGAGCATCTTGCGTTCGCGAGCTGGCTGGCGAACGGCCGCAACATGTTCCATTGTCCAGTCCTCGATGACGTCAGGACGCTTGATCGCCAGGTAGATCACGGTGACGAGGATCGCACTGAGGAAGATTGCGCTGGTGCCGAGCGTGCCGACGCCGATTCCGCCGAGTTGCTTATCGACGGCGAGCCAGTCGCCGAGGTTCGCACCGAGCGGACGGGTGAGGACGTAGGCCATCCAGAACGACAGCACTGCATTGGCGCCAAACTTCCAGCCGACGACGACCGCTGCGATCAGGAACGTCGGCAGCAGAACCGCGATACCCGGGGTCCAACCAGTGATTTCGAGTGTCCAGTCGCCGGCGGCAGTACCAAGGGCGAAGGTCACCAGGATTGCCAACCAGTAGAACATCTCTCGGGGAACGGTCACGATGCTGTGGATCGACAGCGTGTGTTCCTTGCGGTACCAGAGGCCGAACACGACGGCGAGCATCACGGCGATCACGGGCGTTGTGATCGCCAGGTTGACGCCGTATCTGTCGGTGAGGATGTCGGTGTACAAGGTGCCGGTCACGCTGAGGACGACCACTGTGAGCCACTACGAGAACGGGTTGTACTTCGGAAGTCGAATCTGCCACACGAGCACGGACGCGAGTACGACCGTGAAGATCAGCGTGGTGTTGATCAAACCGACCTGCAAATCAACGGCGATCCAGTCGGCAAAGCTCTCACCGACCGTGGTGCATAGGACCTTGATGATCCAGAACCAGATGGTGATCTCGGGAACCTTGTTCAGCAGGGCACGTCCAGACCGGGCGGTAGCGGGTCGTGGGGAATCAGCGGTGCGTGTCGTCATGTCACCATCTTCAACTCTGCTACCTGAACCAGCGCTGAAAATCTGCTCGTGACCATTCAGCTGCGTCGGACGTTGAAATGAGACCGTTCAGAGTCGGGCGTCGGTCAAGGAGACAGCAAATCGGGCGCCTCCTAGCGTCGGACTCGTCCCCACCGTGACCGTGCCGCCGTGATCCTTGACGAGACCCGCAACGATGGGCAACCCCAAACCCGAACCGCCATCATCGCGGGCACGGCCTTCGTCGAGGCGACGGAACCGTTCGAAGATTCGTTCGCGATCCGGCTCTGCAACGCCCGCGCCGTCGTCATCGACGGTCAGGACGACACAGCCATCACTGGTGGTGGTGACCGCGATATCGACGCGCGTATCAGCGTGCCGAAGCGCGTTGTCGACCAGGTTGCGCACCACGCGAACCAGTTGATCCGGGTTGCCGCGGACCTGACCTGCGGAGATCCCCGACGTGACCACCGTCTTGTCCGTCCGGACTCGATGCGCTTCCGAGAGCGCGACGTCGTCGAGGTCGACAAGGTGTCGGTCGACCCTCAGCGCTTCACCGTCACGGCCGTCTCGACGCGCCAGCAAGAGGAGATCCTCGACGAGCCTCTGCATCCGAAAGTTTTCGTCGAGGACTTCGCCGGCTATGACGCGGAGCTGCGCATCGTCATCGCTACGCAGACCAACCTCGAGCTCGTGACGAATGACTGCGATCGGGGTCCGCAATTCATGGGAGGCATCGGACACGAACTGAGTTTGCGCAATGTCGGCCGCTTCAAGTCGGTTGAGCATCGCGTTCATCGTCCGCGCGAGCCGGCCGATCTCGTCGTTCGACTTCGGTTCAGGCACGCGACGGTGAAGGTCGCTTCCGCCGATGTCCGCGACCTGGGACCTGATTGCTTCGACCGGGCGCAACGCTCGACCAATCACCACCCAGATCATCGCCGCGATTAACGCCAGCAGAACCGGCAAGCCGACGAGGAGCGATCGACGAGTCGTTGCGAGGACGTCGTTGACGTTCTCCAGGTTGGTGCCGACGATGATCGCGAACTGCGGATCGGTTTCGGTGAGGTGCACGTGAACACGGAAGTCGTCGGTATCGAGTTGAGGGAACCGCATCGTGGTCGTGCTGCCATTGCCGCCGGCGGCGATCCGAGATTCGCCGGCGATGTTGCTGCTCGAAGTCACCACCGCTCCGGATGCGGCGACGATCTGAACGAATCCGTCCTGGTGGTCCTCGACGGACAGCGTCTCGATGTCACGGTCTTCGATAATGAGCGCTTCGATGTCGTCTGTTCGGAGTTCGAGGGTCGTATCGACGGAATCGATCTGCGATGTGCGGAGCACGTTGAGCAGGACTACTCCGGCAATCGCCATGGTGACTGCGACGATGAGGGTCGACGCCGCCGTGGCACGGACGCGAACGGTGCCGAGGCGGGGTGTCACGCCGATGAAGCGACGAGGCGATATCCGGCGCCGCGCACGGTCTGGATCGTTTCCTCGTCGTAGGGGATGTCGATCTTCTTGCGAAGGTGGCGGACGTAGACCTCGACGATGTTCGGATCTCCGTCGAACGCATAGTCCCAGACATGTTCGAGGATCTCCGATTTTGACACAACCACGCCTGCATGAGTTACGAGGTATTCGAGCACCGCGAACTCCCGTGCGGTCAGTTCGATCTCGTCGCCGTTGCGGAAGCAGCGCCGCTCGGCGGGGTCGACGCGAAGTCCGCCTGCGATCAGTTCCACCGGACGCTCGGACTTTCCGCGCCGCAGCAGCGCTCGGATTCGAGCGACGAGTACGAGATGCGAGAAGGGCTTGCGGAGGAAGTCGTCGGCACCGGTGTCGAGCGCTTCGGTCTCGTCGAGCTCGCCGTCCTTCGCAGTGAGCATCAGGATCGGCGTCCAGTTCCCCGCATCGCGAAGATCGCTACACAGCTTGAACCCGTTGATGCCTGGCAGCATGATGTCGAGCACAATTGCGTCGTAGTTGTTCTCGGTCGCCATCCACTTTCCGTTGGTGCCATCGAGCGCCACGTCGACCGCAAAGCCGTCGGCTTCAAGGCCACGTTTGAGCGACGCCGCCAGCTTCTTCTCGTCCTCGACCACCAAGAGTTTCATCGGAGTGTCCTCGTGCTCGTCCCGACCGAATGGCGGAACGTCAGTCGAGATCATGTCACCCCGAACCTGAACAGCACCTGAAAAGAATGACCACAGGGCGTTCAGCGTGGATTCAGTTGCGTTCCACTGGCGTTCAGGTCGATGGGCGGATGATCGTCTCGATTCGGTCATCCGACCGAGGCGTCGAATCGCATCAGAACGGAACAGCCGATGACAATCACCCTCGACCACGATAACCATCATGGCCACCGCGAGCGATCCAACATCGTGGTCAGCGGTACCTCCAGTCGGCCAGACGCACCTTGGGCCGCACCCTCGCGGTCAGCATCGTCACGTCGGCGGCACCCTCGCCTCGGGCGACTTGTTCGAACAACGGTGGTCGCCGTCGCGCTGATCCTCGTCGCGGCCACAGGGCGCATCATCGGCCTCCCATTGGTTGCCGCGATCATTCTCGCTCTCGTCGTCGGACTGGTCATCCGGCGGTCGTTGCTGCGACGCCGCGAACGACGAATCACCATTCCCAAGGCGCTCGCACTCGCGGCGATGATGCTCGGACTCGTGGCCACCGCGTGGTCCTACACCGGTGCGCTCACCGACCCAGGCTCTGCGCCGGTCGCGGACCGCACTGCGAACTGGATGCGCGACCACCACATGAACATCATCGTCGACACCATCGAGCAACGTCTCTACTCCGGCAACACCTCCACCGGAGTCGTCGACCGGGCATCGCTTCCCAACACCCCAACCGCTGCGCCGGTTAGTGCGGCAGCTCTGCCCACCGCTGCAGCGTCGTCAAGCCCGCCGAGGACTCCGTCCATCAAAGCACCAGCCGTGAATCCATCGACAACCGCCGCCGGCTCGACCACCACGACGGCACCTCCCGACCGCAAGCCCCCAACCGCAGGGCCGCTGATCGACGCGACACTCCTCGGCGAGGGCCACTGGACCCCGAACCCTCGCGAGGTAAACGGCGCACCGGTGAGCTACACGACTTTCGTGCGACCTGACCCGGACGATCGCGGCGTCGTCGCCGCCGCGGTCGTGCTCGAGCCATCGGCTACCAAGCTCGTCTACGTCCCCGGAACCAAGCAACCCGGCGGAAGCGGATGGTTGTGGAAATCCGGAATCCCCAACGCGTAACGACCCGATCTCGTCGCAGCGTTCAACGGCGGATGGAAGCAAAGGGACAAACCCGGCGGCGCCTACACCGAGGGCCAAACTGCAGCCCCACTCATCGACGGCAAAGGTTCGCTCGTCATCTACTCCGACGGCCACAACGACATCGGCGCATGGGGATCCGACGTCACGATGACGCCCGATGTCGTCAGCGTCCGCCAGAACCTCGACCTCATCGTCACCCGCGGCGTCGCAGTCGACGGACTCGCAACGGGCGGAACGGGCAACTGGGTTCGACAAAGTACCAACTCCAGCACACACGTCGATCAGGTATCGGCATCACTGCCAGCGGAGCGGTCGTCTACGTCGCCGGCAGCAACATGACCACCGCAACGATCGCTCACGCGCTCGTCCAGGTCGGTGCCATCAGAGCAATGGAACTGGACATCCACTCCCAACACCCGACATTCAACTTCTTCACTCCAGCGCCGGGCACGCACGATGGCGTCAAAGGTCAGAAGCTGCTCCCAGAGATGTCACGCCCTGCGACCCGTTACCTCGCGGCGGACCAGCGCGACTTCTTCGCCGTTCTCGTCCGATGATCGACCACCACAGGACCGCCACATCGATGCTCGCGGTCATCACGATTGGGTTGGTTGCATTGGCCGCATGCGCGTCAAGCAGCAACGATGCGAATGCAGCAACGAATCACGCCACCGCGACCTCGGAAACGATCGCCACCGACCCGACGGCAGCTCCCCGGACCGACCCCGCCCAAACAATTCCTCCCGCAGGCGTCGGTCTGTCCCACTGCGAATTCATCGATCCGATTGATCAAGTCGTCGAAATCGACAGCCGCGTGTTCAGGTCGACCGACCGGGTCAGCATGCACTTCACGCCGTGCACCGTCGACCAACCAACACCGAATCCGATCATCTACCTGCTGCACGGAGCCGGAGCGGACGAAACACAGCGGCCCGACGTCAACATCTTCGCGGCCGCCGACGCGCCGTCTTGAACGGCACGATGCCACCGAGCATCCTCGTCGCACCCGACGCTTCCGACGCGTACTCGTGCAGCGACTGCGCCGGCGATCTCCTCGCCCACCTCCTCGACGAGATCGAACCCGCCATCGAGCGCACCGCCAACGTCGACACCGGCCGCCGCGCGATCGGAGGCATCTCACGCGGAGGCGGCCTCGCCCTCCAGGTCGCCGGCCTCGCACCCGACCAGTTCGTCGTCGTCGGCGCACACAGCTCCGTCCGCGCCCCCGACGACGCAATCATCTCGATCGCAGCGGCCAACCTCCCGATACGGTTCGACGTTGGCGACGACGACGGCCTCGCGGCAGCGAGCAATTACATGTCGGCGCTCGTCGAGACCAACGGTGGACAATCCGGACTCGTCGTCTCACCCGGAGGCCACGACCGCAACTACTGGCGATCACAGGCAGACGCCTACATCGCGTTCTACGCATCGAATCTCGCGTAGGGCTCAGCCGGACTTTTCACCACCGGACCCCCGAGTTTCGCGAACTGCGACTCTTCCCCCGTGCGGGTCGGCTGCGCGCGGCGAGCGCTGTCAATCCCGCGAACAGACCGGCCCCGAGGACGACGTTGAACCAAACTGTCGCTCGAACGCGTGGTCGCCGAACAGGTGGATGTCGTGATTCATCACCAAACCAGCCGCCGTGGACCACGCCAACAAGAACGCTGCCGGTCGAGACCCGTCGATGAGAACCAGCACGATCAAGAACGGAAGCGACCAGCCCAGGTACTGCTCGAGCACGATGTTGCTCGTCAACAAGAAGCACCCGATTGCGACTGGAGTGAACTCAACACTGATCGATCGCGCAGACGCCAAAGGGCCGCAAGCGCGACGAGCCTCGCTCCGATTGCGACACGACGAGCCGCATCCGGAGATGCGCACCCGAACCGGACGACGGTCTGCCACGTCAACCCACTCGACGGCTTGCCCGCGTTGGGCCGGGCGACGTCGTTGACCAGTGCGCCGGGGCTCGAGATCAGGTTCGGCAGCGACACGATCACGCAGACCGCACGGCGGGCCGTGCTCGGTGCGGCTCTGGTGCCTTCTGCGATTCGAGCTGCCATGCGAGACAGTCGCAGGTCGGCGCCTCGGTCGGCTTCGTGCTCGTACGGCACGGTCGACGGATATGTGGAATCGCCGTCTGTTTCGCCCGTTCGGTCGGAGACTGTTTCCATCAGGCCACCAATTCGACGGAAGCGCCTATGAGTTCACCGCTGGCAGTCAGATGGTCGCACCAATCAAGCGAGAAACGGGGACCGACTCACGAATAGTTGGGTACGGGCCGTCCTCTCGGGCCGCTTCGATACACGCGACGTAGTCACCGTCAGCAAAGAGCGCACCGTCGAGGTCGGATTCCGTCCCAAGCGACCGAGAACGCTCCAGGGATGCGGGTTGCGCCGGTCGTCAGGGCGTCACGGTTGTTCTTCGAGTTCCACCGCTTGAGGTCGTTGAGGTACTTGCCCTCGTCGGACTTGCACCAGAGGCTCACTGTTCAAACGAGCTCACCTGCGTTGTCTTCGATTCATAACGCGATGTACGGGCTGTGCACCCGTCCGCCGCCGGGGGCTTGATACGTGAAGTTCACCTGCATTTGAGCGCCGGCGGCGAATGCTTGTTCGGCAACCGTCGTTGCGGTCGCGCCTCCTGTCGTGTCGGCCGCTGCGGTCGACGTCGTCGCTGGTGTGGTGGCGGTGTTGCGTCGACGATCGAGGTGGATTCAGCACCGGTTGTTCCTGGCGCGTTGGTCGCCGGCGAGGCAGTAGACGAGTTACTGCACGCGGCGATGACAGGGACCGCTGCTGCAGCGAGGCCAACGACCGCCGACCTGCGGAGGAAGGATCGCCTGGACACCTTCGCGAGACGGGGTTCGTCGAGTGGTTCGGGGGTGATGGGCATGTTCTTGCTTGTCGATAACTGTTTGCTTGAGCTCAGCGAATTGGTGCGGTCGGCTCGCGGAAGTGCATCGCGATGATCGCGGCCGCGAGGGCGACGGTCATTCCCTCGAAAACGAGCGACCATGTGCCGATCGGTTCGCTCCAGTTGCCAATGTCGCCGGTCGATGCCGGGAGTCCAACGGTCCGGCGGGCGAGGACGAAGCCAATGAAAGTCGCTGTTGCGGTGGCACCGCCGAGATACGAGCCCGCCTTGTTGCGGGCCGGATCATTGTGATCGCTGCGACACGGGCAGCGGAGAGCAAGACGTAGCCGACACCGAGGTACGCCACTTCGGCGGACTTGTTGGAGAGTTCGGCGAGGTGGATGTAGGCCGTGCCGGCAAGGCCGACGACGGCTCCGACTTCGGCCGCGAGGGCCGCAGGATTGCGTTCGTACCGGCCGTTTCGATCGATCATCCGACGCCGGGTGATCGGTGCACCTGTAGCCGACTGTGACGCTGTGCTGCTGGCTTTGACAGTGTTGATCATCGTTGTGCTCCTTTGGCGTTCCGCCTCGGCGTTGCGAGCGGATGTTGTTGATGCTGCACCATGCGCATCCGAGCCCGAAGGGACGCTGAGTCGACTTCGTCAACCTTTCAGCCAGCGTTCAGCGTCGGCGTGGGACTCTGTCGAGCGTGACGACTCGGCCGGCGACGACCCCCCGGCGTCCCCGCGAGTCTCACGAGCACCAATCCAACAACCGGTCTCGACCATGCCGAAGCTGAGCGTCGGCAAAGTCATGGATTGGCAAACTCGAGCATCGATCACATTGGGTGTTCTGGCTGAACCTTGGAGCGGAATTGGATCGCCACGGTGGCGCAGAACAGGTGGAAAACGCAATATGC
>Ga0105048_10015600_pt1 | contig 11783 bp, 10 predicted proteins | sample MAT05_FD_78382 | JGI IMG/M metagenome (GOLD analysis project Ga0105048, IMG submission 78382) | Freshwater microbial communities from Lake Fryxell liftoff mats and glacier meltwater in Antarctica - MAT-05 | ecosystem: Environmental > Aquatic > Freshwater > Ice > Liftoff microbial mat | place...
AGCGCACTACTCGTCTTCCGCGCGAAGGTGGCGAAGGTACCGAACGGGATCGGCAAGAAAGTCGCGCGTGATCCGCACATGATCCGTGTCCTCCCACGCGATCGGCGCGATTGTCTCGTTGTCGAACGAATAGATCCGCGCACCAGGATAGGCCAGCAGCAACGGAGAGTGCGTCGCCACCAAAAACTGACTCCCCTCTGCCACCGCTTCAAACATGAGTGCCAGCAGCGCCAGTTGTCGTTGTGGCGACAGCGCCGCTTCAGGCTCGTCGAGCAAAAACACTCCACCCGGCACCAATCGCTGCTGGAAGAAGTTCAAATACGCCTCGCCGTGCGATCGCGCGTCGGGGTCAATCCCATACCGTCGATCCATCTCACGGAGACTTGAGCTTGCCGGACCCATCGCCAGCGTCTTGGCATGGTCCGAACGATCGGCATACTCTGACTCAATGCGGGCCAGATCCTCCACCAATTCGGCACGTTCGGTCTTGGTGCGTAGCTGAAACCCGAAAAAGTCTTCCGCACGAAGAAAGAAGCCGCGATACCGTCGGCTTCTCCACGCGAGCTTGAGCGCCTTCGCCAACAACTGCTGCTGCGACAACGTGTCATCGTCTTCCGCACGCCCAACCGATCCGACAGATGGCAGCTGCGCTGCCACTGCAATGGCTTCGAGTAATGTCGACTTCCCGGATCCATTCTCGCCAACAAAGCACACCACCGGCACATCGCAATCGAGCGTGTCGAGCGACGCAATACTCGGCACCGTGAACGGAAATCGATTCGCCTGCGTCGCCCATTCAGGATGTGTGTGACGCACACTGACAAGCTGTGGTCCGTCGTCAGATCGGCGCGACGTCACCGGCTCACCATCAATGCATGCTCACGTCGGCGGATCGTGGTTTTCATGTCTTGATGCTAGCACTGTGAGCGGACCAGAGCCTCCGGAAGCTGGACTGTGGCGACTTCTGGTGCCTGAGATGCGGTGGACGAGCAATTCGCCAGCTGATGAACGTCATCCCGATGGCTCCCGATATCCGCTGGACTGAGGCGGCGGGTGGCCTCCATGGCGGGGTGTTTCACGGCCCAGCGGAAATGCTTGAGAACGTGTTTATGAAGCTCGGCATCGAATGGGACGGCCTTTCGGGCGTCGTACACAATTACGCGAGCGAAAGCGACATGGTCGTGGCCCTCGGCGACTGCAGCCGCACGTTCAAGGCGACGGGCAAGAGGTTCACCGCGCCATTCTCGCACGCGTGGCAGTTTCGGGACGGCATGTTGATCGCGTTCCAGCAGCACACGGACACGGTCGTGCATCGGGCGCCGATGGCGTAGGCTGGCGATGACAGCGTGCGTCAGGATCGCAACGGCGGGTGTGAGGGTTGAGGGTTGAGGGTTGAGGGGAGAAAGGTGTGAGGCACATACAGGCGTGAGCTGTGAGCTCTGGGCTCTGAGGGCAGAGCGCCAGCTTGAGGCGTGGGGGTTGAGGCTTGAGCAGCTCAGGCCTGAGGCCTCAGGCAGGCGCTCTCACCTCAGAGCCCAGAGCTCACAGCTCACGCCTGTATGTGCCTCACACCTTTCTCCCCTCACACCTCAAACCTCCCGACCCGTGGTCGGAAAAGAGGGTGCGGGGTGGAACGTCGCGCGACCCACCCGGCACCCCTCTCACCTCACACCTCAAACCTCAGGGAACGAACGCCGGCGCAAGCGGACCAGAGCCTCCGACCTCAACCTTGCTCCGCTTTATCTCCGGCTGCCCCGCCGCCTTGAGCGCCGCGTTCACCTTTGGCAGGTCGGCGTTGATGATACGCTCCATACGCGCCACCTGCACGTCCAGCTTCGGACCCAGTACGGTGAACACCTCGTACGCCTGCTTCGGCGGACGACGCTCGCCGCTGATCGCAAAGCCCATCAAGCCGCCGATCTGATCGTTCAAGCGAATCGGATAGTTCAGCGGATCCTGTCCGCTCTGATTCTTCGTTTGATACACCGAGTCCTCTACCGCGCTTAATGAATCCGCGAACTTCTTGATCAGCGGACCAAATGCCGCGTTGCCCGTCATCTTGGGCGCACGATCGGTGAGATCCTTTTTGAGGTTGCGAATTTCGATCACGCTCTGATTCGCCTGCGTGAACTTGTCGCGTACCTGCAACCCGAAGCGTACCTGCTCCACCAGGTCCGCTTCCGTCGCCTCGCTGCGCGGATCGGGCTTGACCGTGTACGCGTACGAGATCGGCGCGCTGCTCCCAGCCGTCATCTTCACCGTGTACGTGCCCGGCGCCATCGACGGTGCACCGCCTCGGCCCGCCCAGTTGACCATCCCGCGGAACACAATCGCATTCTCATGCCGCATGTTCCAGGTGTAGCGATTGATCCCTTTCTTGTTGCCAGGTTTGATCACCGCCGGCGGCCCACCGAATCCGCCACCACCACCGCCGCCAGCAGCGGGCGGCGTGGGGTTTGTATCACTCGATGCGACCGTCGTCAGCAACTTTCCCGCTGCATCAAAGAACTCAAACTTCACCACCATCGAGTCGGCCGGCAGACGATACACAAACGTGGGCGACGCCTGCCCATTTAGGCGCAACACCGGCGTGGGCTTGTACAGATACGCCGCACCCACCGTCTTCTCTTGCTCCGGTGCCCAGCGCAACGGCGTGAGATTCTCCATCACCCAGAACGCGCGCCCGTGCGTGGAGATCGCCAGGTCATCATCGCGCAACATCATGTCGCTGACCGGCACCGGCGGCAGATTCTTTTGCAAACTCTGCCATGCATCGCCCGAGTTGTACGACACCCACACGCCACGCTCCGTCGCCGCGTACACCATGCCGGGACGATGCAGATCTTCACGAATCGCGCGCGTGAAATGATCGGCCGCGATGCCGTTCGTGATTTTGGTCCACGTGACGCCGTAGTCGGTCGTGCGATAGAGATACGGCGCGAAGTCATCCATCTGGTACCGATTGCCCGCCGCCCATGCCGTGCCGGGCGCATGCTGCCCCGCGTCGATGATCGACCAGCGCATCCACTCCGGCAGCCCCTTTGGCGTGACGTTCTTCCACGTAAGACCGTTGTCGCGGGACACGTGAATCAACCCATCGTCCGAGCCGGTCCAGATCACGCCCTTCACCAACTTGGACTCGGCGATCGTGAACACCGTGCCGTAATACTCCACGCTCGTTTGGTCTTTCGTGATCGGTCCGCCCGACGGTCCCAACGTGCCAGGATCATTGCGCGTGAGATCGCGTGAGATCGGTGTCCATGTGGTGCCACCGTTGGTGCTGCGGAACACGACGTTGGAGCCAACGTAGATCGTGCTCGCATCATGCGGTGAGTGCACGATGGGGTACGTCCACTGGAAGCGATACTTGGAATCTTTCGCATCGTGGCCCATCGGATTGAGCGGCCACGGATCGATCGACGTCGACTTGCCGGTGCGACGATTGAGAACGTCCATGCTGCCGCCGTAGTTGGCGCCAAACATAATGTCGGGATCCTTCGGATTCGACGAGATATACCCTGACTCACCGCCGGCTACGCCATAGAACTCTGCATACGGCGACGCCGGCGCGGCGGGCGCACCGCCCGGGCCACCGGGCCCACCAAAACCGCCACCACGACCGAACCCTGCTGCCGCCGCGCGCACCGGTCCGCACGACGAGCCGGCATCCTGCTTCGCGCCACACACATGATACGGGAAGTGGTTGGTGAGATGCACGTGGTAGTACTGCCCCGTGGCCACCGCAACACGCGTTGATGTCGTGCCACCATCCTTCGTGATGATCACCCCGTTGTCATGCGCCACCGCGATGCGCTTGGGATCGGCTGGATCGATCCAGATATCGTGATTGTCCCCGCCACCGAAGCCGCGCGTGAACGTCTTGCCGCCGTCCTTCGACACCAGTGGGCTGACCTGCGGGCCGTACACCACATTCGTGTCTTTTGGATCGGCATACAACTTGGAGTAGTACCACGACCGCTGCCGCAGATTGCGATCGCCGGTCATGAACGTCCACGTGGCGCCCGCATCATCACTGCGATACACGCCACCGTTCTGTTCATGTTCGATGATCGCCCACAACCGGCTCGGCTTGGCCGGTGACACCGTGATCCCGATGGCGCCAAGCAGTCCGCTCTGCGGCAGCCCCGTGTTGCGCGTGATGTCGGTCCACGTATCGCCACCGTCGGTGGTCTTGAAGATCGCGCTGTGCGGACCGCCGCTGACCAACAGCCACGGCTTACGCCCGGCCTGCCAGAAACTCACGTAGATGATCTTCGGATTCGACGGATCCATGATCATGTCCGCTACACCCGTGGAATCATTGCGGAAGAGAATGTTCTTCCACGTTTTGCCGCCGTCGATGGTGCGATAGACGCCGCGTTCTTTGTTCGGTCCAAACACATGACCCAGCGCGCCGACATACACGATGTCCGGATTGTCCGGGTTGATGCGCACGCGCGAGATGTACTGCGTTTCTTTCAGTCCCATGTACTGCCACGTCTTGCCAGCGTCGATGCTTTTCCAGACGCCTTCACCATGTGAGACGTTGCCGCGAATCGGCGTTTCACCGCCACCCGACCAGACCACGTCGGGATTGGACTGCTGCACCGCCAGTGCGCCGATCGTGCCACCGAAGTACGCGTCGGTGACGGGCACGGCCGTCTTGCCACCGTCGGTGGTCTTGAAGACACCACCACCGGTGGTGCCCATGTAGTACTCGTCGGGGCGCGCAGTCGAGCCAGCGACGGCGACCATGCGGCCGGTTTGATTGGGGCCGATGTTGCGCCAGGAGACGCCGAACGCCGTATCAGGCGCAGCGCCACCAGCACCACGGCCGCCGCGACCGCCACCTTGGGCCACGGAGAGGGTCGGAGCGGACAGCGCGACTATTGCGCCGAACGCGAGGATAGTAGATCGATTCACGAGACCTGGGGGTTGGGGCAAACAGGGATCACTTGTGATACAACGCGTTGTGCGAGTGCTTTGCTGTGACTAGCTGGCTAATTCTATCGCTGTTGGGCTGTCGCTGCGAAGGGGATTGGTGAGCATGGAGTGGGGACGACCGTGGGTTCTGCGTCGCCACGGCTCCTCGTTGGCATTGCTGCGGTCCTGCCGGATCGTGCCCGCGAGATCGCCAACGCGGCGCAGAACCCACGGCCGTCCCCACTCCCTGGCAGGCTCAGAGACACAGAGGCGATACGTTGTCGATCGATGGTCGCGGCGTGAGATTCGTGGCATCGTCTCGCGCGCCGTATTCCCACCACCTCATTCCGCTCGCCATGCTCATCGTCCAGGTATTCGTGCATGTGCTGCCACAGCACGTCGATGCATTCCTCGCTGCCACGCTCGACAATGCACAGAACAGCGTGCAAGAGCCTGGCGTGGTGCGCTTTGATGTGCTGCAGGAGGCAGACGATGCGTCGCGTTTTTCACTCATCGAGATCTATCGTGATGCTGATGCACCGGCGGCACACAAGACCACGGCGCACTATGCGCGCTGGCGTGATGCGGTCGAGCCGATGATGGCGGAGCCGCGGAGCAATGCGAAGTACCGTGCGGTCTTTCCCGCGATGGCGCAATGGGAGATGCCGATGAGCGATACGCAGGGCACTCCGTGACCGGCGAACGCAGGATCGTCGGCGCGATCCGATCGGCCGTTCAGTGCCGACGTGCGTGCGTTGGCACCGCTGCGATATTGCTGCTGAACGCCGTCGTGTTGCGCTCCCTCGAAGCGCAGCCGCGCGGTGTGGCGACGCTCGGCATCACAACGCGCTCCGCCCCTCGCGCCGGCGCGACGACGGCCGGACTCGAAGTCACCGAAGCGTCAATCACCGACCTGCGCAACGCGATGGCCAGCGGACGCACGACGTCGGTCCGACTCGTCAACGCGTATCTGGCGCGCATCGCGGCGTACGAGCACGCCGGCCCGCAGCTCAACGCGTTGATTCGCGTCAATCCCAATGCCCGCGCTGAGGCCGCACAACGCGACGCCGAGCGTCGAGAGGGAAAAATCCGCGGTGCGTTGCATGGCGTGCCAATTATCATCAAGGACAACTTCGATACGTTCGACATGCCCACCAGCGGCGGCTCGCTGGCCTTGGCCAACAGCCAGCCGTCTGCGGACGCATTCGTGGTGAAGAAGCTGCGTGACGCCGGCGCGATTATTCTGGCGAAATCCAATTTACACGAACTTGCGGCAGGCATCACCTCGATCAGCTCGCTCGGTGGACAAACGCGCAATCCGTACGATCCCACGCGCTGCCCCGGTGGATCGAGCGGCGGTACGGGTGCGGCTATTGCGGCCAGCTTCGCGGCGGTGGGTTGGGGTTCTGATACGTGCGGGTCCATTCGCATTCCCAGCGCATTCGGCAGTCTGTTTGGCTTGCGCCCCACGCAGGGCCTGATCAGCCGCACCGGCATCATTCCTTTGTCGCACACACAAGACATTGGCGGCCCACTGGCGCGCACCGTCACCGATCTCGCCATCGCGCTCGATGTCAGCGTTGGCTACGACGCCGCCGACGCGGTGACGGCCCGCTTGCAAAACACGGTGCTGCCGCGATTCGAAGCCGCGCTCGATCGCAACGCGTTGCGCGGCGCACGGATCGGCGTCTTCGCGCCCTACTTTCGCGACACCGACACCGAGATCGCCGACACGGTACGGGCCGCCGTCGCAGCGATGAAATTGCTTGGTGCCACGATCATCGAAGTGTCCGCGCCCGAGTTTGACACACTCATCGCCAATACGAGTGTCATTCCCTTCGAGACCAAGTTCGACCTGATTGACTATCTGAAACGCGTGCCCAATGCGCCGGTGCATTCCATGCGCGAGATTCTCGACAAAGGGCTCTTCGACCGCGCGCTCGAAGTCCGCTTTCGCTCGGTCGATACAGTACAATCACTCGACACCGACCGTTATCGCACCACGCTGCGTCGCCAAACCCTGCTGCGCGAGCGCATGGAGCGGATTCTTGACAGCCTGTCGCTCGACGCGTTGGCGTACCCCACCATGCGTCAGAAACCCACACTCGTGGGCGAACCGCAACTGGGCGGCACCTGCAACCTGACCGCACAAAGCGGACTTCCGTCTATCAGCATTCCCGCAGGCTTCATGGACGAGGGGCTCCCCGTTGGGATCGAGCTGATGGGGCGGGCCATGAGCGACGTGCGCCTGGTGGCGATGGCCTACGCCTTCGAACAATCCGGTGCGCGTCGCCGGGCACCGAGCACCACACCGGCGCTTGTTCGCGGCGTAGCGCCCGCTGCGACGTCGACCGTTGTGCGCGCGATCAGCGAACACGCTACGGCGACGGCCCGCTTCACATACGATGCACCCACCAGCACACTCCGGTGGTCCGTCGCAGTCACCGGACGCGCACCCGACGATGTGCAAGCGGTGGTGCTCCGTCGCTCGAACGCTGCAGCCTCGGCCACAGTCCCCGCACAAAGTGTCCGCGTCATCGCGCGTCTCGTCGGCCCGCATATGCGAACGGCGAGCGGGGCGCTCGTGCTGGGCGGCGCCGAGCGGCGTGCGTTGGCTGCAGGACGTGTGACGCTGGCGTTATACCGTCGCAGCGCGGTGACAACGACCGAGAGTGTTGTGAGCTTTTCGAGATACTGATTCGCACCGTGCAGCACATTGTCTCAACAATGGGGTGAGCGTGCGCTTTACCTGTGCGCGCCATGCATCAAGAACGTGGGAGCGACATTTCTCGGGAACAGCGGATGGTAGAGACCCGTGCGATGGCACCCGAGCCACCGCGCCCACCGCTGCTCGGTCACCCGCGCTACCTTCGCCGGCTCGGTCACCGAGTGGTTTGTAGTCTCGACAATCACGTCGATGACGCCGAGTTCGACAAGACGTTCATGCTCAAGGGCGACACCGCCATGTTCACGGATCCCCCTCGGGCATCGATCCGCTGGAGCTTTCCGGGAGTGGCACTGTGGATAGGCCGGCGCGCCGGCGGACGCTGAACGCGCGATTCGCCGCGACCCGTGATCGTGTGGTGCTCGCGAGCGCTGAGGGCGCTAGTTTCATTGTAGTATGCGCCCAAAATTGCATCGACAGTTTCGTCTTGTCATCCTCGCGGCCGCCAGCAGCTGCGCGCTGTTCAACGGAATTGACTGCACGCTCGTCGGGTGTGCGAACGGACTGACAGTTCAACTTGATCTGCCAACTCCCGACGTTACGCGAATTGAGATTCGCCCATATACGGGACTCGGCGCTCCCGTCCATGCGATGGACTGCAGCAGCCTGCCCTCAGGTTGTGGGCAACAGGTTTTCTTTCAGGGGTTAGTCCTTGAGGGTGGTGCGGTGACGGTCGTTACCGCCACTGCTTCGCGCACGACCCCAAAACAGCCCGCGTACCAGCAGTCTTACCCAAATAGTCGGAAGTGCGGACCTGAGTGCACCAACGCGACGGTGACGGTCAGGGTACCTAACGGCTCTCCGGTGCCTGCTGTCTGACACGGCGTGAGACTGTACAAAAAGTGTGTAGCTCTTCGTTCCGAATAGTGATATTGTGGTCGCATCTCGAACAAGACAGGTGAGGCTACAATGCCGTACATCGAAAGCAGTGCGCACGATCAACAGGTATTGTTGCCGGAGGTGCGCGACGACTACGTCAGCGCCGACAATCCGGTGCGCTTTCTGGATGCGTTGGTCGACACGTTGGACCTCGCGAGGTTTGGGTCCCAGCATGCGCCGCCGAGCGCGACCGGTCGGCCGCCGTATGATCCGGCCGATCTGCTGCGCCCGTATATTGTATGGCTACCTGTACCGTCTGCGCTCTAGCCTGAAGTTGGAACAGGAGACGCATCGCAATATTCAAAAGCTCTGGCTGCTGCGGAAGTTGGGGCCCGACTATAAGACCATTGCCGTTTTTCGCAAAGATCATCCGGCCGCCCTCGAATGCGTGTGCCGTACGGGGCTCGACCTGCGGGCGATCTGGTCACAGAATGCTGTAGTAGAGGATACCAAGTGACCGAACCTGTCTGCACCCTCAGTTCACGGCGCCGGCCCGAGGACACCATGTCATACGAAATCAACTGCAGACGACGGTAGATAGAGAAAAGGCTCTCTCTGGTGGCGGCCCTGAGCATCGCTCCGGCACTGCCGGCGCAGCCTGCCATGCTGGTTGGTCGCGTGCTGCACGGTGTCTCTGAACAGCCTGTTGCAGGGGCGATCGTAGAACTTGCTGCGATTGGACTGGCGACTCGAATCGACGCGCTCGGTCGATTTCGATTGTCCGGTGTACCGGCTGGTGAGCATCAGGTTGCTGCGCGTGCCATCGGGTATGATCGATGGGCCGGCGCGCTGCGCTTTTCGGGAGAGGACAGCCTGGAGGTCGACATCCTGCTCGGAACGGCACTGACCAAGCTCGCCACGCTGCGGATCACGGCCGCGGCGCCCGATCGGTTGACCGCTTTGACCTTGCGTGATTTCGAAGAGCGCCGCCGTACCGGGTTGGGAAGATATCTCACCAAGGACTACTTCGAAGTGAACGATGACCGAAGTGTCGGGAGTTTGATTGCCCATCGAATAGCGGGGCTGCGTCACAACATGAGATCAGGGATGGCGGAGTCGTTGTTCGTTGCTTCACGCGGCCGCAAATGCTCTCCAAACTATGTACTCAATGGGGTGCCGAACACCATGTTTTTTATAGGCATGTTGAAGCCGTCGCAAATTCTTGGCGTCGAGTTCCATACGGCGGCGACCGTTCCCGCTCAGTACAACATGACGCAGTCTCAACCCTGCGGAACATTCGTCATTTGGACGAAGTAGCTGGTTGGCAGCGGGCAGGCCATTCGTGTCTGTAGCGCGCCGATCGTTGCACACCACGTACAAAGCGAAAGTGGCAGAAATTCCCAACAGCAAGGAAATCTTATCGCGGTCCTTGATGCGCGTGGGTCGATGCAAGCGGGGCGCTTCCAGTCCACTAAGTACAAGCGACAGGGGATCCTGGTTGTCGCTACTTCATCTGCCCTGCCGGCTCCCAAGCGATATCGATAGCTTTCACTGTGAGACCATTCCTCACCCGACACCGGCTACGACCGGCCCAACCACTCGGAGCGTCCCATGGGCAAGCGACTCCATCGACTGTTGCACAGCGAATACCTCGGCGTCTGGGAAGTATTCGCCAGCGAGGTCAACGGCACCTGGAACACTCCGGGCTATGGTGACGACGCGCGCATCGAGGTTCCTCATGCGCACGGCCCGATCATTATCGAAAGCGACGTCACGATGATACTCACCGGTAAAGTGATGGTGCCGGTGGTCTCCACAATCATCTCGGCACACCGCCCCAGTCATCGCGGCCACCGTTTCTCGGTGTCGCGCGCGAACTTCGCCACCTCGGTCGCCGAATGGTTTGGTAGCCTCGATATCCACGTCGACGACGCGGAGTTCGACAATGCGTTCGTGCTCAAGGGTGAGACGCCCGACTTCGTACGGCTTCTCTTTGCCGATGCCACGCTACGCGAGCGGTTTCGCGCGGATTTCGAGGGTACGCTCGCGCTCAAAGACGACACCGCGATGTTCACCGATCCCACACCAGGTATCGATCCGCTGGAGCTCGCCGTGAGCGGAATTGTGGACGATCCCACGCGTTTGCGAACGCTGTATACCCTCTTCGCGGCGACCCTCGATCGCGTCGTGCTGACCAGCGCGTAAGACACAACGTACACGGTTTCGCAAATTCTTGTGTCGCCGATGTACTCGGTCATGCGTGCGTCTGCCAGCTACTGGCAATGCGGTAGGGCATGCGGTGGCGTACGAGTCATTCTGTTGACAGTACGCACCGCGCTCTGACATCGCGAGCATCGCGCGAACAAACGGATCATGCCGCGTCGCCATATCCACCACCGCCACGCGATCAACCGCTTGCAACGCCACGAACGTTCAGCCCGCCTCCATCCATATCACCGAAACGGATTCTCGATGCGCACATCCGATACAACCTGGCCGGCGTTGAGATCTTCACTGTAGATCGTAGTGCAACCGCTGGAGGCCGCCGCCACCATGATGAGCGAGTCCTGAAATGAGAGTCGGCTGGGAATGGATCGGTCTATCGCCTGCTCAATGAGATCCGGCGATATCTGCACCACTTCAAGGATCGCGAGCAATCACATCATCTCTTGCGCCGCCAAAGGCGCGATACCGCGTTTTCGCGTGGCAGCAACGAAGAACTCCTGCAGCACCTGTGTGGAAATCACCCCGTCACCAGATTCCATGACACGCGCAATGCGCTCGCGACTGCGCTGGCCTTTCTCGGAGCAGCGCGATCCACTGCGTAGATAAGGATGTTGGTGTCGAGAAAGACTTCACCGGCGTTCATAAAGCTCGTCTCGCGTCCAACGCACACCTCCCGAGCTGACAGAAGAACGGTCCATCAGCGAAGAAGCATCCGCCACGGAGTCAACGTGGAGTGTGCGGGCAAGCATGTCGCGAATGAGCGCATTGAACGACGTATTGTGCCGCTCTGCGTACGTTCGCCCGGCTGCGAGCGTAGCGTCGTCTATGGAGAGAGTGACGTTCTTCACGCACACACTGTACGTGCACGCAGAATACGTGTAAAGACTGTGAACCACAGGCAGAATAGATAAACTGCACGTGGGGGTTGGACGGATGAACCGCCAGGGGAGGGCCACACCACGGAACAGCGGCAAACGCTACCGCGAAGCGAACCCCCACCCGCAGTATCAGGACCCCCACCCGCAGTCCATCCGTCCAACCCCCACCCGCAGTATCAGGACCCCCACCCGCAGTTCACCCCTCCACCCCC
>Ga0105048_10015601_pt1 | contig 11782 bp, 10 predicted proteins | sample MAT05_FD_78382 | JGI IMG/M metagenome (GOLD analysis project Ga0105048, IMG submission 78382) | Freshwater microbial communities from Lake Fryxell liftoff mats and glacier meltwater in Antarctica - MAT-05 | ecosystem: Environmental > Aquatic > Freshwater > Ice > Liftoff microbial mat | place...
CGCCGATGGCCCCCAGATGCAGCAGGGTCAACGCCCCGTGGCCATGCGCCCGGTGGGGCAGGGCTGCGGGTATCAGCGCGTGGTTGCGCACGGCGATGCGCGGTCGTGCGGGAGAAAAATCGGTGGCCAGGCCCTCCTTCGCCAGCACGACAGCATCTGCCAGCCTGCCCATCCCCCACATGGCGGCGCGGATCGCGCCGCGCGCCAGAGGCCGCAAGGCGAAAGGCAGCCTGCTGTCCAGGCGCGAGGGGTAATGCTCGTGCACATCCAGCACCACGCGAGCGCCGCACCGCCAGCCGGCCAACAGCGCGATGGCCCAGGCATCCGGCTCCGAGGCATGGATCAAGGCAGGGCGCAGCGCGACGGCGCGCCGATAAAGCGGCCACCAGCGCCGCCAGCGGCTTGGCGCCGCAACGGCCTCGATCGTCACGCCCCCTATCGGAGGTCCAGCCGGCCCAGGGCAAAGATGCGTGACTGGCCAGCCCGCCGCTGCCAACGCCGCGCCCTCCTTGCGGACCACGCGCATGTCATCGGCCGGATGGGCAGCGGAGAGCAGCAGGATCACGCGTCGGCCAGGTTTCGCGCGGGGAGGCGTTGCGCCTGCGTCGCGGCTTCGGCCACGGCGACAAAGCGCGCGGCCAGCAGACGCCGGTCGTGGTGGCGCTGGGCATGTTGACGGGCAGCCAGGCCCATTGCCTCACGGTGCAGGGGTTTGGCCGCCAGCCGCGAGAGCGCGTCTGCCAGCACAAGGGCATCCGTATGAGTCTCGCCGCACCCCGCTTGCGCCAGCAGTCGCGCGGCTTCGCCGGGCACGTTGGACAGCACCGGCAGACCGGCGGCCAGGTAGTCCATCAGCTTGTTGGGTGCCGTCCATTCGGCAAATTGAGGGATGGGCGCCAGGCAGAGGAGGCCCGCCTGGCTGCCCGCCAGCAGTCGCGCCAGGTCGCGCTTGGGCATTGGGTCCAGGAAGGTGATGTTGGACAGGCCCCGCGCCGCGGCATCCGCCATGAGGGACGGCTTCTCGCTGCCCTCGCCCACCAGGATCAGCCGCACCCTCCGCTCGCCGGCGGCAAGCAACCGCGCCGCCACGTCCAGCAGCAGGCTCAATCCATTGGCGCGACCATGCGCACCAGCATAGACGGCAAGCATCTCCTGGCTGCCCGCCGCATCTGGCCGCCAGGGGGCGATTTGCGGGCCGAACAGGTCAAGGTCACAGCCCTGGCCGATGATGTGCAGCCGTTCGGCAGGCGTGTTGCGCGCGAGCGCCGTCTGGCCCATCCCCTCAGTCAGCGCGACCACGGCGGCGGCCTGACGGCAGGCGGCGCTGGCGAGGCGCTCCATCGCCACGATGACGCCGGGTAAACGCAGCCCCATTGCGGCCGGCAATTCCGGCCATGGGTCACGGATCTCGAACAAAAAAGGCGTGCCCCGCGCCAGAAGGGCAGGGATGACGACGGTGATCGGCGTGGAACTGACAATGATGAGGTCCCAATTGGCGCGTAGGGCGAGCATGGAGGCCCTGGCGGCATAGCGCAGGAAGGCAGCACTTCGGGCGGCCAGGCCCATGGCGTTGCCGCAGGGAATGGCGAATTCCACCACCTCGAAACCCGCCACCCGGCCCTGGCGGCGGCCTTGCCGAAAGGGGCCATCCAGCCCGGTGACGGCACCCTGCCACTGTCCGGTGGCAAGTGTTACCGCATGGCCGCGCTGCGCCAGGGCGCGGGCGAAGGCGTGGCTGCGCGTGCCCGCGGCGCCTTCGGGCGTGGAGAAATGCTGATGCAGGTAAAGAATACGGCTCAAGCTAAAGCGTCATGACCGTCGGCGCAGATTGCGGATGATTTCGATGACCCGCGCCTGGTCATTCGCGCTCATGCCGCTGCCCGAGGGAAGGCAAAGCCCCTGCTCAAAAAGTCCGGCGGCAACCGAACCACCGGCGTAGGGCGCGTCGCGGAAGGCCGGCTGGAGGTGGAGTGGCTTCCAGACGGGGCGGCTTTCAATCCCCTGGTCGGCCAGGGCGCGGCGCACCGCTTCGCGGTCCAGGCCGAAACAATGGGGGTCAATCAGCATTGCCGTCAGCCAGCGCGAAGCGCGCGCCCAGCCTGGTTCGGGCATGAAGGACAATCCGGGCAGGTGCCCCAACGCTTTGGCATAGCGGGCGAAAATGGCCCTCCGCCGGTCCACTCGCTCGGCCAGGCTCGGCAATTGGGCACGGCCGACGGCAGCGAGAAGCGAGCTCATCGCATAGTTGAAACCCGTTACCTCATGTTGGTAATGCGCCGAGGGCTCTTTCGCCTGGTTGGCCAGGTTGCGAGCCCGGGCGATCATGGCCCCATCTTCGGAAAGCAGTGCTCCGCCGCCTCCCGCGGTGACGATCTTGTTGCCATTGAAGCTGAGCGCCACGAAAGTCGCGCCGTGTCCGGCTGGCAGATCGTGCTGCAGAGCGCCGAGGGCGCAGGCGCTGTCAGAAAGGACGGGTACGCCCCATTCGTCGCAGGCGGCGCGGATGGCCGCGATATCGGCCGGTTGCCCGAACAGATCAGCGGACACAACGCATCGGGGCAGGCGGCCTCGGCGGGCGGCGAAGGCGAGTTCCTCACGCAAAAGTTGCGGGTCGAGCGTCCAACTCGCCGGTTCCACATCGAGGAAGCGCGGTATGGCGCCCATCTGCACGGCGGGCGCGACGGTCGCGATGAAGGTCAGGCTCGGGGCCCAGACTTCATCGCCTGGGCCGACGCCCAGAAGCCGGAAGCCCAGATGCAGCGCTGCAGTGCCGGACGCGGTGGCAAGGGCATGCGGCAGGCGCATCGCCCTCGCCACATCCAGCTCGAAGGCCGCTGGTTCAGGGCCGGCGGGGGCCAGCCAACCCGATTCGAGCGAGGCGCGCAGCATATCCAGTTCAAATCCCGCCAAGTGCGGCGGGGAGAGATGCAGACGCGAACCGGGGCGGTAAACTGTCCTGGGGAAGGCGAGGACGGGTGAATTCGAGACTGGCAACACCGAAGTCTTGGAAGGCATCCATTGCAACCTTACTGGAGGAGTTGCCTGCACGCTAGCGAGCCACATCAACGAAATGCAAGCATAGCGTGCATAACTTACCAAAATGCTACCAGAAACTTTCGCTTGGTTTCAAATGGCATCGCCCCGGATGGGCGAAATATGTATAATTTACAATGCGTGACAAAGTAATTTTAAGCGGTTCCCGAAGGTTGAGTGCGACGATTTTGCCACAGTTGTACAAAATCAATGGGGTTGAGCATGACCGGGGGAAACCCGCCCTCGCGGGTCACGTCGGCCAGGATGTTGCGCGCGAAGGGGAAAAGCAGGCGCGGGCACTCCACCAGGAGCACAGCCTCCAGATGTTCCTGCGGTACGGTGATGGTGAAAATGCCGCAATAGGTCAGTTCGGCGATAAAGCACTGCGTCTCGCCCACCTTTGCATCAGCGCGGATCATCAGCGAGACTTCAAACACATTCGCCCCCTCCTCGATCGGCCGGGCCTGCACGTCCAGAGCCAGATCCACACGGGGCTGTTCGCGCAGAGTGGCAAAGATTTCCGGCGCGCCGGGCACTTCGAAGGACAGGTCCTTGGTGAACTGGATGTTCAGCACCAGCGGCATCGGGGGCTGTTCGCCATTGGGCGGTGGGTTTGCATTCATCTGGTCGGACATGGGGATAGGGTCCTTGGTCAATTCGGATGGGCGCGGCTACCACGCCCGGCGCGGTGCCGCCAGTCAGGGGAGGTTTGCGGCGCCCTGCTTTGCCTGAAGCCATCATCGCCCTATCTATCAGCAATGCCTCTCTCCGCCCCCGCCCCCCGCAAGCTCGAACATCTTCGCGACATCTCGCTGCGCGGCTATGTACGCGACGATGGTCTCGTGGATATCGAGGCGCATCTCACCGACACCAAGACGTATGGCTTCCCCTCGGAGCATCGCGGCCAGGTCGGGCCCGGCGATCCCATCCACGGCATGTGGCTGCGCATGACCATCAACGAGGACATGCTCATCTTGGCCTGTGAGGCTGTCTCCGATCACACGCCATTCGCTGTGTGCACGGGCGCCACGCCGGCCTTTGCTGGTCTGGCTGGGCTGTCCATCGGCCCGGGGTTCAACCGCGCGGTCAACGAGCGCGTGGGCGGCGTGCTGGGTTGCACTCATCTGCGTGAGGTGCTGGCCCAGATGGGCACCGTTGCCTTCCAAACCATGTGGCCGCTGCGCAACCGCCGGCAGCAGGCACAGCGCACGGCGGAGGTGGCTGGCGCGCCGCGCCGGCGGCCTGCCTTGCTGGGCACCTGCCACGCCTATGCGCCCCATAGCCCAGTGGTGCGCAACAAATGGCCGGAATGGAGTGACCTGGCGGAGAAGCCGGAGGAAACGCCTCTCTAGAGCATCATCCGTTCAAACGGAATCGTTTGAGCGGATAAAGATGGTCGAAAAACAACAGGCTAGAGCGTGTGGAGTGACCCCTTTTGAACGGAACATGCTCTGGCCCGCGACGTCACGCCCTGTTCAGTCCATTGAGTGCGCGGCGCGGTTCTGGAACCCATCACCCAGGCCGCCGCGATTCTCCACCACGATGAAGACGCCCAGCGTCTCGGTCAGTCGCTGGCCAAACAGTCGGGTACAAAGACACGAATCGGGCCGTTCGCCGTTTAGGTTTGGGCGGGCACGGTTGCGGGCGCTGCGATCACCTTCGCCGTCGGGGCAGGCCGGCGCATTATTCGACCCTCATTTGCAGCGACTGCACCAGCGGCCTCACCTGCGCCACTTGGCCATGGACCTGCTGGGTAAACTCGGCGCTGGAATTGCCGCCGGGCTCGGCGCCCAGCTCCCGGATGCGCGCGGCCAGAACGGCCGACCGCGCGGCGGCAGCGATTTCCGCATGCAATCGCACCAGCACCGGGGCTGGCGTGCGTGCGGGCGCGAAAAAGCCGTTCCAGCCCAGCAGCTCCGCATTGGCAAATCCCTGCTCTCGCACCGTCGCCACATCCGGCAGGGCCGAGGCGCGGCTGGAGGCCAGGGTGGCGATGGGCCGCAGCGCGCCGCCGCGAATATGCCCCAGCGAGCTGGAGAGCTGGTCCCCGCCGAACTGGATGCGCCCGGCCAGCAGGTCCTGCACCAGCGGAGCGGCGCCGCGGAAGGGAATGTGGTCCATCGGGAAATTCCCGTCGCGCTTGAGGACCTCGGCCACCAGGTTGATCGTGCTGCCAGGGCCGGTTGAGCCGTAAAAGGGCGCGCTGGGCTGGGTACGCGCCCATGCGGCCAGCTCGGCCAGGTTGTTAACAGGCACATCTCGATGCACCAGCAGCATCATGGGCACATTCGCACCGAGCGTGATCGGCGCGAAATCGCGCTCGATGGAATGCGGCGCGCGGCCGACGAATTCCAGCGCCGCCGTGGTCGTGCTGAAGGTGAGGTTGTGGAACAGTAGGGTCTGCCCATCGGGGTTTGCCTTGGCCACCACATCAGCGCCGATGGAACCGCCCGCACCACCACGATTTTCCACGACAACCGACACGCCGAGTGTCTCAGTCAGATGCTGTGCGTAGAGCCGGGCAAGGATGTCGGTTGTGCCTCCGGCGGGGAAGGGCACGATGATCCGGATGGGGCCGCTCGGCGTCCAGGCCTGCGCGTGCAGCGCAGTCGGCATCAAGACAGCAGATAGCGCGAGATGGCGGCGGGTGATCATGGGGCCGGCTTTCTCCTGAAGGTGCCGGAATCATGGGTGCCCCGGCTGCCAAGGCATAGTTGGTAGTCTTGAGGGGGCGGCGTCAACCGGTGGCTGCAAACCTCAGGATTTAAGGACCATCGCCCCGCATGGGGTGCTCGGCTCCAGGGAGAAGCGCGAACCTGCGTTCGACCTGCAATCCATTGAGTTCCGTCCACAAAAGCTGCCCCCCGAGGCAGCATCCGGGGAACACCTTGGTTTCGGGCCAGTTTGGTCAGTGGCCGGCATTCTCGCCAGAGAAATCCGGGGCTTCCAGGCCAGAGGCCTCCAACTGACGCACCAGTTGGGCCTTCAGCCGCTCCAGCCCGGCTTCGGTCTTGGCCTCGCAGCGCGCGACCAGCACGGCCTGCGTATTGGAGGCGCGCAGCAGCCACCAGCCATCCTCGCTGAGCACGCGCACACCATCAACGGCCTGCACCTGTGCGCCTTCGGTGGCGAGGCGTCCGCGGACCTCCTCGATGACCTCGAATTTACGCGCCTCTTCACAGTTGAAACGCAGTTCGGGCGTGTTGAGAACGTGCGGCAAGGCAGCGCGCATCTGCGCGAGGCTCTCAGCGCTGCGCGAGAGGATGTCCAGCAGGCGCACGCCGGAATAAAGCGCATCATCAAAGCCGTACCATTTGTCGGCAAAGAAGGTGTGGCCTGACATCTCGCCGGCGAGCGGACAACCCGTCTCGGCCATTTTCTGCTTGATGAGCGAGTGGCCCGTCTTCCACATGAGCGGTACGCCGCCGGCCTTGGCGACTTCGTCGAACAGCACCTGCGAGGCCTTCACATCGGCGATGATGGTCGCCCCAGGATGGGTCTTCAGCACATCGCGAGCGAGGACCACCAGAAGTTGATCGCCAAACAACATGTGCCCCTCGCCATCCACCACGCCGATGCGGTCGGCATCGCCATCGAAGGCGATGCCCAGGTCAGCGCCCTCGACCTTCACCCGGGCGATGATCTGTTCGAGGTTCTTCAGTACGGTCGGATCAGGGTGGTGGTTCGGGAAATTGCCGTCAATCTCTGCGTTGATCACCACGTGCTTGCCAGGCAGATGTTTCACCATACGCGCCGTGATCTCGCCGCCCGAACCATTGCCGGGGTCCCAGACGACGTTCAGGGCTTTCGGCCCGCCCAGGTAATCCTGGACCATGCGGGCGATGTAGCGCTCGCTCACATCTTCATCGCGCGCGGAACCCGGCGTTTCGGCCACCACATCACCTGCCGCCGCCATGGTGCCGAGTTGCTGGATGTCCCGGCCGAAGAACGGCCGCTTGCCGAGCATCATCTTGAAGCCGTTATAGTCTGGCGGGTTGTGGCTCCCGGTCAGCATCACTGCGCCGTCAGCCTGCTGGTCGTAGCTCGCGAAATAGAGCATGGGCGTCGGCCCGCAGCCCACACGCACCACCTCCATGCCGGAGGCGACAAGGCCGGCCACCAGATGCCGCTGCAATTCGGGCGAGGAGAGCCGCCCATCCCAGCCCACCGCCACACGAGAGCCGCCGGCGCGGAAGACGATTGTGCCGAACACGCGCCCAATGGCGAAGGCATCGGCCGGATGCAGGGTTTTGCCCACGATGCCGCGAATATCGTATTCGCGCAGTGAGGTCTTGTCGAAGTGATGCGAGAAGCTGGACATCATGGTCTTCCGATCGAGTGGTAGGTGAAGCCCGCTTCGCGCATGGCGTCCGGGTCATAGACATTGCGCAGGTCGAGCATCACCCGACCCTTCATCGCGGCGGCCATCTTCTCGGTCGAGATGTTGCGGAACTCGTTCCATTCGGTGAGCAGGACCACCGCATCTGCACCCGACAGCGCGTCCAGCGCGCCGGATGCGTAGTGCACCGCCTGCGGAAGCAGTTGCCGCGCGAAACTCGCGCCCTGGGGGTCATAAGCACGCAGCACGGCACCCGCCGCGGCGAGCTTGGGCAGAATGTCCAGCGATGGCGCATCGCGCATGTCATCCGTCTCGGGCTTGAAGGTCAGGCCCAACACCGCGATGGTCTTGCCGGCCACGCTGCCGCCGCAGGCCGCGATCACGCGGTCCGCCATGGCGAGCTTGCGCCCCTCATTCACCGCGATGGTGGCCTCGACCAACCTCAGCGGCGCGCCGAGATCCTGGCCGGTACGTGCGAAGGCGATGGTGTCCTTGGGGAAGCAGGAGCCCCCATAGCCCGGCCCGGCATGCAGGAATTTGCGACCTATGCGGCCATCAAGCCCGATACCGCGCGCCACTTCCTGGACATTGGCACCGGCCTTCTCGCAAAGGTCCGCCACCTCGTTGATGAAGCTGATCTTCATGGCGAGAAAGGCGTTCGCGGCGTATTTGATGATCTCGGCGGTTTCCAGCCCGGTTGCGACAATGGGCGTCTCGATCAGGTAAAGCGGGCGATAGAGGCGTTTGAGCACCGCTTCGGCGCGCGCGCCCGCCTCGCCCTCCTCGATGCCGATGACAATGCGGTCGGGCCGCATGAAATCGCCGATGGCGGCGCCTTCGCGCAGGAATTCCGGATTGGACGCGACGGAGATTTCCAGATCCGGCCGTACTGCACTCACCCGGCGCTTGACCTCGCGGCCTGTGCCCACCGGGACGGTGGATTTCGTCACCAGGACCAAGGGCCCCTTTGCCGCACGCGCGACCTGTTCGGCCGCAGCGAAAACAAAGCTCAGGTCGGCATGGCCATCGCCACGGCGTGTGGGCGTGCCCACGGCCAGGAAGACGGCGTCGGCGTCGGCCACTGCCGCGTCCAGATCAGTCGTGAAGGTGAGCCGGCCCTCGCGCGCATTGTCGGCGACCAGGTCGTCCAGGCGGGGTTCATAGATGGGGATACGCCCCGCCTTCAGGGCGTCAATCTTGCTGGCATCCATGTCCACCACGGCGACATCCACGCCGAATTCTGCGAAACACGCCCCAGACACCAAGCCGACATAGCCAGCACCGATCATCGCAATTTTCATGGTCTCATCCTCCGATCCGACCGCGGGGCGGCAATTGTGCTGCGCCGTTTCACCTGTAATGGTTGAGGAATTGGCGGACGGCGGGCGCGATTTCGGGCCGGGCCAGGGCAAAGGCAATTTGCGCCTCGAGGTACCCGACCTTGTCGCCGCAATCAAAACGCCGCCCCTCATAGCGAAGCCCATGGAACGGCTGGTGGCCGATGAGCTTGGCCATGCTGTCCGTCAGCTGGATCTCACCTCCCGAGCCCTTCTCCATCTTCGCCAGATGGCCGATCACCTCTGGCATCAACACATAGCGGCCGATGATCGTGAGGTTGGAAGGCGCCTGATCTATCGGAGGTTTTTCCACCAGACCCTTGACGGAGACCAGGCGGCCCATGTCCTGATCAATGTCGAGCACGCCGTATTTGTTGACACGGTCCATCGGCACTTCCTCGATGGCCACGACATTGCCGCCGGTCTCCGCATGGGCTTCGACCAGCTGGCCGATGCAGGGCTTGTCGCATTGCATCAGGTCATCGGGCAGAAGGATGGCGAAAGGGTCGTCACCAATGAAGGCGCGCGCGCACCAGATGGCGTGCCCAAGGCCGAGCGGAACCTGCTGGCGAACGGTGAGCAGGCTGCCCGGTTCGATGGCGAGCCCGCGAAGCTCGCGCAGGATGTCCAGCTTGTTGCGCTCTTCAAGTGTTTTTTCGAGTTCGTAGGCCACGTCGAAGTGCTCGACGATGCTGGTCTTGCCTCGGCCAGTGACGAAGCAGAATTGTTCGATGCCCGCAGCCCTGGCTTCATCCACCGCATACTGGATCAGCGGCCGGTCCACCACCGGCAGCATTTCCTTTGCCAGTGCTTTGGTCGCGGGAAGGAAACGTGTTCCCATTCCGGCAACAGGCATGACGGCCTTCTTGAGGGGCTTGGGCATCGGTCGCTTTCCTGCTGAGGATACAAGCGTTTGTTGCCATGCGAAGGGGGCTGCCGGCAAGCCGGGAGCGGTGCGCCCTTACGCTCCGCCGGCCCGCGCTCACCCGCCGGCCCGCGTTCTGAGGTCAGCCGCCGCCTCGGGCAACCTGTTGCGACCGCGCCCCCGCGGGGGCTTCGGTGGAGCGAGTTTGGCCTGTCGGCCGGGTCGTGCGCACAGAGGCTGGCGCGGTGATGCGCGCCGGGGCGGCAGCGGCATTGCTCGCCCGCGTGCGCGTGGCCGGCGTGGTTCGCGCATGGGCGCGTATGCGCGGCGCTGCATCAGTTCTATTTGTGGAGGTGACCCTGCTTGTCGAGGCTGCCCGGCTTGTTGAGGCTGCCATCCTTGCGGCGGTTGCCCGCCTTTCGGAGGTTGCCCGCCTTTCGGAGGTTGGAGCGGTCGAGACCGTCTGAATGCGCGCCGTGCCTGGCCTGGCCGCCACCTGCCGTGCCGCGTGAAGCCGCCGCGGGCCTGGTCCGATCGTCGGGTCACGCCCGGCCACCACGCGCGCAGGCGCGGCCATGGCCATGGCGGGCACCGCGCGCACGCCCAAGCGTTGAAATCCCTCATCGAGCAATTCGGCCATATGGTCGTTGCGCTGCGGCCAGGAGGAGCCGCCAAACACCGCGCCGACCAGCCGCACGCCATCGCGCTGCGCCGAAGTCACGATGTTGAAGCCCGAAGCGTTGATAAAGCCGGTCTTGATGCCGTCAGCACCCGGATAATCACGCAGCATGCCGTTGTGGTTGCGGATCATACGGCTGCCATGGGCGAAGGTGGTCACGCTGAAATAATGGTAACGGTCAGGGAAATCGGCGATGAGCCGGCGCCCGAGCAGCGACATGTCGCGTGCGGTGGTCAACTGCTCGGGGTCCGGCAGGCCCGAGGCATTGCGGAAAGTGGTGCGTGTCATGCCCAGGCTGCGGGCGCGCTGAGTCATCGCCCGGGCAAAAGCATCCTCATCCCCTGCGAGTGCCTCGCCCACTGCGGCCGCGATGTCATTGGCTGAGCGGGTGACGAGTGCGAGGATGGCGCTTTCGGTTGAAACGCTGGCCCCCGCCGGCACCCCGAGCTTGGAGGGAGGGCGCGAGGCGGCCTCGGCGCTCACGCGGATCGGCGTTGCGAGTGAGACGCGACCATCGCGCATTGCCTCGAACAGCATGTACAAAGTCATCATTTTCGTGAGCGAGGCCGGGTGGCGCATTTCATCGGCATTGGCCGAACTCAGCACATTCCCACTTCGCGCATCCACGATAATGGAGGCGTAACGGTCGCGAGCGGTGATTTGCGCGCTGGCGGTCCCTCCACACAGACTCAGAAAGAGAGCCATGGCGGCACGGCTGACGGCGGTAATGGTCATTCAACTTCCCCACGCGCATTGTGGTTTCGCCTCCCCCAAGGCTCAGCCACCATGCAATGAGCGCAAAGAAACAGTCATGCGCCCGTTTGTCCATCGGTTTCGTGGGCTTCCTCATGCAGGCCAGGATCCGCTTTAGGGAATACCGAATTTGTGCACTGCACAAAAACGCTTGCATCATCCCTCCATGCGCCCTAAATAGGGGCAATGCTGCATTGCAGCAAAACCTGCCTTTATCCTTCTGCCCCAGAGATATGGCAGCAGGTGGGCCTCAAGAAGGACGAAACTGATGGCAACCCAGGCCGAAATGAAGAAAGCGATGACCCAGGCAGCCCAGAGCGGAACTGACCAGGCGAAGCAAATGGTGGAAGATAGCACCGCCCAGGCGCGCGTCGCGGTTGAGAAGACCATGGAAACCGCCAATAAGACCGCCGGCGACATGATGAAGGCCGCCGAGCAGGCCGCCGAATTCGGCCGCGGCAACCTCGAAGCCATCACCAAGGCCTCACAGCTTTACGTGACCGGCGTTCAGGACCTTTCGCGCCAGACGATGGCGATGTTCCAGGCCCTGTCCGAGCACACGATGGAAGGTATGAAGGCGCTTGCCACCATGAAAAGCGTCAAGGATGCTGCCGATTTTCAGGCGAGCTTCACGAAGGCAGCCTTCGAACGCGCCATGACCGACACGACGAAGCTCCAAGAGGCGGCGATGAAGGTTGCTGAGACGTCCATCGAGCCGATCTCCGCCCGCATGACGGTCGCGATGGAACAGATGGGCAAGCCCCTGGCGGCGTAAG
>Ga0105048_10015604_pt1 | contig 11781 bp, 10 predicted proteins | sample MAT05_FD_78382 | JGI IMG/M metagenome (GOLD analysis project Ga0105048, IMG submission 78382) | Freshwater microbial communities from Lake Fryxell liftoff mats and glacier meltwater in Antarctica - MAT-05 | ecosystem: Environmental > Aquatic > Freshwater > Ice > Liftoff microbial mat | place...
ACCAGTTCTCGTCCAACGCCCTGATGAACTTCGCCGCCAGCTACACCGAACCCGACAGCAGCTGATCCCGCGACATCGCAATCCGCCCGCCTCGCAGCTTGCTGCGAGGTCGCGCGCGCATCCGGACCGCCGGGCGCCTGCCCGGCACTCGCGGCGGAGCCGCGAAGCGATCGATGAAAATCCGTGTAGCCGGTTCTCCCTGCTTCGCAGCTAGTGCCGGGCAGGCGCCCGGCGGTCCGGAGTGCAGCCCGGACTAGAACATCGAACTCGTACGCTCGCTCACCTTCCGCGCGGCGCGCGCATACAGCATCTCGACCAGCTGCTCGGCATTCTTGCCTGTCATGTCGATGCGCGTGGCGAGGTTGTTGTCCTTGAGGACCTTCTTGATGTCGCCCAGCTTCATCGATCCGAAAACCGTGAAGAACCGCGCCTTGTCTCCGGACGCGGCCAGCTGGTACGGGCTCGCGATCTCGGCCTTGGATTCATCCTCGAACACGACATTGCCGCCCAGCGCCTTGACCAGCCTGGCCGCAAGCTTGGGGTTGCTGCGCACTTCCGCGCGCAGCTCATCGAAGAACCGGTCGATATACTCGACCGGCGTCAGTCCCGGACTTTCTGCCATGTCACGCCTGTGCGTTGGGTCATGAAATCAGTGAAGCGTTCAGCAAGCCGGCGCACGTCCCCCGTGACGCCGGCATACTTGCCACGCATGGTGTTGTAGCTGTCGAGCGCCGCGCGATCCATCGCGTTGAGAACGTGCACGGACTCCGGAATGGTCGGCCCGAACCAGCGATCCTTGAGGTAGATTTCCTTCAGGTCGGACGCCACATGACGCGCATACTTCGTGTCACGGAAGCGCGTGATCAGCACGAAGTTCCGGCTCGGCAGGTCGGGCGCGATGAACTTGCCCACCCACTCGGAGAACTGCTTCGTGCCCCAGGTCGACACCGAATCCGCAATCGTCGGCGTGATGTAGGCATCCGCCAGCGCCAACCCCGCCCGCGCCAGCGGCGAAAGGTGAGGCGGGCAGTCCAGGAGGATAATGTCGTAGATGCTCTGCAGCGGCTCGAACGCCTCGCGGAAATGCTTGGCCAGCGCATCGGCCAGCGTCGTCGGCGTGCCGGCCTTGCCGTACCATTCCTCTTCAAGGTTCAGCTCGCGAAGCCGAAGCTGCGGATGCGCGGGCAGGCTGGAGATCCAGCCCTTCCGCTTGTCCTGCGCCTCCGCAACGCGAAGCTCCTCCAGCGTCACGGCATTCGGCATGATGAACTGCGCCGCCGACGGCGGCTTGCCCGCCATGAAGCTTGCCAGAAGATGATGCGTCCCCTTGCCCTGATCGGACGCTGCCTGCACGCCTTGTTCGGTGAGCAGCATCTGGCTTGAGTTCGCTTGCGGATCGAGATCGATCACCAGCACGTTCATGCCGTAATAATAGGCGAGGCCATCGGCCAGCATCACGGTCGTCGTCGATTTCCCGACGCCGCCCTTGAGGTTCGCGATCGCCGCTGTCAGCGCAACCATGATCAGCCTTTCGCGGGGAGGTTTGAGTCACGCGGGACCAGACGACCAGTCGAGGCGACGCCACACGCCGCCCCGAGGATCAGCGCATATGTCCACACGGCGCTCGGAAGATCGAGAGAGCTATCGGTGACGCCATGCATCACCATCAGGATAGTCGTGACGATGGCAAGACGCAGGAACGTCCGCGGAATGCGGCGTGAGCCCAGCGCGCCAAGAATGCGGAAATGCATCGCCGCCAGTGCGAGCATCAGAAGCCCAAAGCTTACAAGCCCGGTCTCCACCAGCCACGTGACGAACACATTATGAGCCTGTCCTGGCGCCAGCATCGCCTTCGCGTTGAACAGCGTCTGCTGCTGTGCTCCGATGATATCGATCGATCCGAGGCCGTGGCCAAGCGTCGGGCTTTGCGCCCAGGCGGCCATGTACGCGTCGATACGCTGCAGGTTCGGCAGGATCTCCGCTTGCCCGATGCCCGCCGTGATCGTTTCGTCCTGCGTCCAGCCCATGCCGATGCCCCACACGGCCAGCGCGATCGCGCCCACGGGCAGGGCGAACGCCGCGAGCCGCGCAAGAAGTCCTGCGCGACTGCGCGTCAGGATCGACAACAAGTCCCACCAAACATGGCCCACCAGCACGGCAGCCGTCATGATCATGCCCGGCCGCGAACCCGACATTGCAAGACAGGTCAGCGACACGATCAGAAGCAGAAGCCCGCTCAGGCCATCGCGCAGCAGGCGCTCGACCATGTGCGAGCCTGGAAGCCCTTCGGAGTACATCTGCTTCACGATGTGAAGCACCCGCGCCATGCCGATCATCGCCATGAGGCCAAAGACGATCGCAGCGTTCGCCGGCGTCTCGAATGCATCGACCAGGGCAAGACCTCCATTGGCCGACGAAGTCGCAACATCGCTCGCGAACACCCACGCACAATAGGCGATGGAACCCCAGATCAGCACCGCCCAGATCGCATCCAGCGCACTGCGATGGCGCGCGGCGATGTATCCAACGCTCCAGATCGCGCCGGCTGCAAACAGGACAGCCAGGGACGAACCCGCCTGATGCAGCGGTCCGGCAAGGCCCGTGATGGCGGCAAGCGCGATCACGGCGGCGCCGAGCAGCATGCCGAAGGTCACATGCTTCGGCCCCGTCGCGACCATCATCACAGCGGCGATCACGGTCAGCGCAGCCGACAGCGCCAACGCCGCGACGGGTTGCACGGCGCCATAAGCGAAGTGGGCAAGGGTGAGTGTCACAACGGCGGCGATGGAGGGAATGAGGTCGCGAAGGCGGGTGCGCGAGCGCGCGTCAACCGGGGGTGCGGGCGTGCTCCAGCCCATGGCCGCTTGCGCGGGAATGTTCGTCATGCCGGGCGCCTCGCGCGTTGACAGGATTCAGCGCATCGCAAGGACGAGTCCAGTACGGTGCGGGAGAGGTAACAATCGGTATCGCTTATCGGACTAGGATTCCGCGCTCAGCGCACAGCATTTCGCCCTGCGCGTGTGCTCAATTGATGCATGTGAATCTCGGGTTCGGACGCGCTGCCACGCAGGGTGTCCCCGATCAGGTCAGCCAGTTCGCCGCGTCGTGCGATGAAGGTATCGGCCGGAAGATCCAGCAGCCGCTTGCGACGCGTGGCAATGGAACCCGGATCATCGAGAAGGCTGCGAACGAGATCGGGCAAATTGCGCGCGAGGTCTTCACTGAGCGTATACCCTGTTCCGCGCGCGGCGATCCATTTCGCGGTCTGGGTTCCCTCCGGCGCGATGGCCGGCACGCCGAAATATCCTCCTTCATAAAGACGGTTCGGCAGCAGCCAGGAGGAGTTGAAACCAGCTTCCATGAAGTCTCCGGCCCAGACGACATGGAGGTGATTGTAGATGCGGGCCAGGTCTTCGGGCGAGCGATAGCGGCCATGGAAGGAAATGTTCGCTACGCCTTGAAGTTGTTCGTGGAAGTCAGGAATCTCCGTAAGCGCGGGCGCGCCATGCAGATCGATGTGGATCGCCGGGCCGAACTCCCGTGCAAGGGAGGTCAGCAAACCGAGACTGCGCTTGCAGCGAAGCACGCCGATCCAGCCAATTCGCAATGGAGACAGCGGTGAAAGGGCAGGCGCGGGGCGCTCGCCGTAATCGGCGCCGGCGGCGAGGCGGTTTTCGATCAGGGTGGGTGTGTAACGACCCTTGTGGCGCTTCTCGAAGTAGTTCTCGAGGAACCCTGGAGACGAAACGACCAGCCGCTTTGTTCGCTTGAGCAGCGCTCCCTCGATCCGCCTAAAGACAAATCCGATAATGTCTTTCCTGGTCAATAAACGATGAACGTCGAGCGCCTCGTAGATAACCGGGGTCTTCAGCTTCGTGTAGCGCTTCGTGAGAAACGCCGTCGCCAGCATGTCGAGATTGCGCGCGTAGATGCCGTCTGCGCTCGCCAGCAGGTCTCGCTGGGCTGCGGCCAGTTTTGCGCCACGAAAGATCGATTTGATCCGTTGGATGTAAGCGCCGTCGAATGTGCGGCCGAGATCCACGTTCTGCCATTCGGTCACGACATCGTCGCGCCTTCGCATGGTGAAGCCCACGACATCGAGCTCATCGTCGCGAAAGCCCTGAATACGCCTGCGCACGGCAGCGTCGGCGGCATCGTGAGCGAAGAATGCAATACGCGTCATGCGCGAAAAGCCTGCAAGGCGTGGGCCCGTACCTGGTTCCATCCCCTAATCATCCCGCCAACTGCATTAACCATGCACGTGAGGGTTGAACGCTTTTGTCCCCGACTGCCCCAGCGGCGCACAGTAGGATCATGTGGCTTCGGCATGTTCCTTTACGTCCGTCCCGCAACTTGGCTTCACCCTTGCGAGGGAAGCAGAGCCGTTGGGCTCGCTTGTTGCGAGTCCCGGTGGCCGTCCGTGAAAAAAATGCGGATTGCACAAGGAGTTGGCGTTGACGTTACCGCTGCAGCGGATTCTTGGAACGCTGTCCAGCTTTGGCCGCATGATCGGTCAGGGCCTGGGATGGGGCGCCCGCGTTCTGCTTAAGGTGGTCCGCCCTGGCAAAACGGGCGCAGCTGCAAACCAGCCGGTCATCTTTGATGGTCTACCCGCCAGCGTGCCAGCCGGCCGCCGCGTGTACGCAGTTGGCGACATTCATGGCCGCGCCGACCTGCTGACGCGCCTGGTCGAAGAACTTCATAGGGACATCGCCAAGGGAGAATTTGAAGGTCGGCCGATCCTGATCTTTCTGGGCGACTATATCGACCGCGGTTTCCAGTCTCGAGAAGTTATAGACGTCCTGCTGAGCGACCTGATGTCTCCTTTCGAGACATATTTCCTCAAAGGGAACCATGAAGCCGCGATGCTTCAGTTCCTGACCGACCCATCCATCGGCCCGCGCTGGGCCGAATTTGGCGGCGCCGAAACGCTCGTGTCCTATGGTGTGCGCCCCCCGCGTACTCGCACTTCGCTTGAAGATTGGGGTCGCGCCTCTGAAGAGCTGCAGGCCGTGCTGCCGCCCGGGCATCTGCATTTCCTTCGCAACCTGGATCTCAGCGTGCGCATGGGCGATTATGTGTTCGTTCACGCAGGCGTTCGCCCCGGTGTGCCGCTGGACCAGCAGAGCGAGTACGACCTGCTCTGGATCCGCGATGAGTTCCTTTCAGATCGCAAGCCGCTTGGCGCGGTCATTGTTCATGGCCACACGCCCGCATCCGCACCGCACCGGGATTCCCGTCGCGTGGGCATCGATACCGGAGCGTATCTGAGCGGACGACTGACCGCGGCCCGATTTGAGCATGAGAGCGTCGACTTCATCGCAACCGGACCGATTGCGCACGCGATCTCGCCCCTAAGTGCATAGCAGGAGCTTGACTATGAACCCGTTCAGGAAGGCCGCACTGGCGCTCGTTACCTTGAGCGTCGCTTTGCTCGCGGCCTGCAACACCGCGCCCTCAAGGGGCAACCCCAACGAGATCCAGGCCACAGGGTCGGGCATCGCGGGCTACAAGCTCGGCACCGGCGACGAACTCAAGGTTACCGTCTTCGGCGAACCGGATCTTTCCGGCTCATTCCTGGTCGACGGGCAGGGCACGATCACGATGTCGCTGATCGGCCAGGTCGAAGTCGTGAACCTTTCAGTTACCGAAGCCAGCCGCCTGCTTGAGACCAAACTGAAAGACGGCTGGCTGCGCGAGCCCAAGGTCACCACGGAACTCGTGAAGGGCCGCCCCTATTACATCCTGGGCGAAGTGAACAAGCCTGGCGAGTACCCGTTCGTGTCCGGCCTCACCGTGATGAACGCCATCGCAAGCGCGGGAGACTTCACCTATCGCGCCGACCGGGTTCGCATCCTGATCAAGAGCGCTGACAGCCCGAACGAGCGCGAAGTGGAACTCACTCCGACAACTTCCGTTCGCCCCGGCGACACGATCCGCGTGCGTGAGCGGTTCTTCTGATCCCGGTCTGATGAAAGCGCAGAATCTTGGCTAACAAGTCATCAACTCAAGGACGGGGCGCGCTTCTGCAGCGCGTCGCGTTCGTGTGTCCGGCCGCGCTCGCCTTGATGGTGCTGCCTCCAGCTGCGCATGCGCAGGACGCAGCCGAACTTGCGGTCAGGCTCGGCGCTGATGTGCGATGCCAGGACTCTCGCGCCATGACCGATCTTTCGATCAACGTTGCGGAGCAGGGCGGAGACAATCCGGCTTTGCTGGCGGAAGCGCTGGGTGTGCTCGGCGCGAATGAAGGCGTCTGCGAGCCGGTTCGCACCGCCGCGCAGGCACTTGCCGCCGATCTGATCAAGACACTTAACCCTGACGCTGGCGTCAAAGAAGCTGCGCGAGCTGCGGTTGACGCAACGCTTGCGGAGGCTGACCGCCGCGCAGCGTCGATGAAATTTGAAGTAGCGCCACCCCCCCTTAACCTCAGTCGAGGCAGAAGGGGTGGTTGAAGAACCATGCCGGCGTTGTTCCATGTGGGACAGCGGACACGGCTCAACTGCAACGCGAGTTCGGGCCGCTTCCGGCCCCGTTCTTGCTACCTGCAGGTGAATACGCACGGCCCAGGAAGGTAAACGCAAATGAAGCCCGCTTTCAAACACCTGTTGCTCACCACGGCCGTCGCCGCGACGATCGCACCGGTCGCTTCGGCACAGGATGACAATCCGTTCCTTCGGGGACGTTACATCGACGTTGCAGAGCGTTCGCAGCCGGAGTTTGACCCGCTGCCGATCCGCGCTGGCGCATTCGATGTCATGTCCAGCGTTGGCGTTGCCGCCGAGCTGAACGACAACGTTCTTGCGACGCCGACCAACGAAGCCGACGACACGATCATCCGCTTCACACCGCGCGCCGACATTCGCTCCAACTGGACCGTTCACGAGATCGCCGCTGGCGTCTCGGTCGATCACCGCGAGTATCTCGACTTCGACAGCGAAAGCTCGACCGACTACAACGCATACGCCACGGGTCGTCTCGACATGACCCGGGACGTGCAGTTCCGCGGCGGCCTTTCGACTGCGCACATCACGGAAGAGCGCTATGCGGCTGCTTCGTTCGGCACGGCCGAGCCGGCCTCCTACGATACGTCGGGCGCCTTTGCCGAGGTTCTGTACCGCAGCGACCGCATCCAGCTGCAGGGCACCGTGGGCGTCGCCGAGGATCAGTACGACCAGGTCGTGCAGCAGATCCGGGACAACACCAACACGTATCTCAACGCGCGCGTCTCGTACGCAGTTTCGCCTGACGTGGCCGTGTTCGTTCAGGGCCGTCAGGCCGAGTTTGAATACGACCAGCCGGGCCGTGACGGCACGCAGACGACGATCGATGCGGGCGTCAACTTTGAACTGTCCGCCCCGTTCCGTGGCGAGATCGCTGTCGGCAACTTCAAGGACGACCGCGATGCTGCGCTCTACGGCAGCATCGAGGGCCTCAATGTCCGCGGCAATGTGAAGTGGTTCCCGACCGAACTCACCACCGTGACGTTCCTCGCCAACCGTGGCGTCGTCGATCCTGGCCTTGCGATCTCGGCGACCTCGGTCAACACCGCATATGGCATCCGTGTCGATCACGAGCTGATGCGCAACGTGCTGCTGTTCGGAAACCTCCGCCAGGAGACGAACGAGTATGAAGGCACGGCGATCGATCGCGAAGACGACGCGCTGAGCCTTGCTGTTGGCGGCGCCTACAAGCTCAACCGGAACATGCACCTGGAGTTCCAATACTCGGCACGCTCGCAAGACTCGAGCGGCGCGGATGCTGGTCCGGATATCGACGTCAATGTCATCAGCGCGGGCATTCGCTTCTTCCCGTGATCTAGGCTTTCGCTGGGCCCGTGTAGCGAGTTGCGTTCGGAGTACGTCCGTTGAACAAGGTCTATCCGCTCGACGTTTCATCGGGCTACCCACGCGGCGCGCTGCCTGTCGGCGCTGTCACGTCGGAAGGCGATAACGTGATTACGATCCAGCGTGTCGTGCGCGCACTGCGCCGGCGCCTTGGCGTCATGATCGCGGCGTTCCTGCTGACCTTCGCGGCTGTGGCGATCTATTCGTTCCAGCTGCAGGCGTCCTACACGGCTACCTCGCGCGTCATCATCAATTCGCGTGACCAGAAGATCGTGGACATCGGCGCCGTGCTTTCGGGCATGCCGGCGAACACGGCGATCCTCGACACGGAAGCGGAAATTCTCCGTAGCCGCACGCTGATCGAGAAAGTCGTGCAGCGTCTCGATCTGGTCAACGATCCCGAGTTCAACGCGGCCAAGGCCGTGCCGAGCGAGTGGGACCAGCGGATCGGCGGCATCAAGTCGTTCATTCGCGGCCTGCTGCCGTTCGGCAAGCAGGACCCTGCTGCGGCCGACCAGGCCCCTGTGGACCCCGCATCGGCCGAGCGGGCAGAGCTGGACTCCGTTATTACTGCCGTTCGCGACGCTGTTGGCGTGAACCGGGTTGGCTCGACCTTCATCATCGAAATCAACGCCTCGAGCGCGGAGCCGGAAAAAGCTGCGCTGCTGGCGAACACGCTGGCCGAAGTCTACCTCGACAACCAGCTCGACACGAAGTTCAAGGCGACCCGCCGCGCCCAGGAATGGTTGGATGCGCGCGTTGCCGAGCTGCGCGACGAACTGCGCGATGCCGAAGGCCTGGTGGAATCCCACCGCGCCTCGACTGGCCTTCTGCGCACGGGCGGCGACACCCTGACCGAGCAGACGATCCGCTCGATCAATGCCGATCTCACATCAGCTCAGGCCGACTACGCCACGAAGGCTGCCCGCCTGCGCAACATGAACGAGCAGATGCGCGGTGGCGGTGGGATCGACACGATCGCCGAAGCCCAGAACTCGAACACGATCGCGGCGCTCCGCGCTTCGCAGACGTCGCTGTCGGCGCGCAAATCCGACATCATGCGTCGCTATGGCGAGAAACACCCCGACTACCAGAAGATCATTGCGGAGGAGCAGGACAACGAACGCCTGCTCAACGCCGAACTCCGCAGGATCGCATCCTCGCTGGAGCAAGAGGTCCTGATCGCTCGTGAGCGCGTCAATAGCCTGCAGAGCAGCCTGAACCGCGCCAAGGGCGAACTCGCCGAGAACAACCGCGCCGGCGTCGAACAGGCATCGCTCGAGCGCGACGCCATGGCGACCCGCACGCTGTTCGAGGAGTTCAACAACCGCTTCAAGGAAACCAGCGAGCTCGACGGCATCACCGAAGCCGACGCCGTCGTCGACAGCTACGCGCCTGTTCCCGGCAGCCCCAGCTTCCCGAACACCAACCTCAACCTGATGCTGGGCTTCATGCTCGGCCTGGCGCTGGCTGGACTTGTCGGTCTCGTCCTCGAATTGCTCGACAACTTCATTTCCTCGCCGGAGGAAGCCGAGCTTGTTGCTGGTGTGCCGTATATCGGCCAGATCCCGCTGCTGCCGGCTGCTGGTGCGTTCACCAAGTCGCGCATCAAGCCCGCAGAATACCTGGTCGACAAGCCGCACTCGGGCTTTGCCGAAGCCTACCGTCACCTGCGCGCTTCGATCATGTTCGCCGACATCGACAAGGCTGCCAAAACGGTTGCCGTGGTCTCCTCGCTCCCGAGCGAAGGCAAGACTTCGATGACCTACTGCCTCGGCCGCATGGCCGCGATGTCCGGCACCAAGACGATCGTCATCGACGGCGACATCCGTCTTCGCCAGCTCACCGAGATTTCGGGCGTGAAGTGCGAGTCCGGCCTGTTGGAGTATCTCTTCGGCGAAGCGCGCCTGGCTGATGCGGTTCAGACGGACGAACAGTCCGGCCTGCACATCCTGCCGCTTTCGGATCGCAAGCATACGCCGCGCGATGTGTTTGGGAGCCGCGCCTTCGACGCCATGCTCAACATGCTGCAGCAAAGCTATGACCTCGTGATCATCGATACGGGTCCGATCCTGCTGATGGCTGAAACCCGCGTCGTGACGTCCAAGGTCGATATGGTTGTCGTGGCCACGCGCTGGCGCAAGACGACCCGCAACACCCTGCGCGAGACGATGAAGATCCTGCGCGACTTCCACGCCAACGTCGCTGGCGTCGTGCTGACCTTCGTCGACCTGCGCAAGAAGGCGCACCACGACTACACCGCCGCCAACTACAAGGCGTACGCGAAGTACTATCACGAAAAATAGAGACAGGCTGGGGCTTGTAGCTGAGACGCCTCGCATCTTCGGATGCGGGGCGTTTCGCGTTCAACCCAGCGCGGTCAGCGCCTGATCGAGATCGGCGATCAGGTCGCCCGCGCTTTCAAGGCCGACCGACAGGCGGATCAATGGCCCGCCAAGGTCCGGCTTTCCGGCTGTTCGTTTGAGTTGCGGATCGCAATGGATGGCGAGGCTTTCAAAGCCGCCATACGAGAAGCCCAGGCTGAACAACTCCAGCGCATCGAGGAAGGCATGGACGCGATCTGTGGGCGAGTTCTTCAGCACGATGCTGAACAAGCCGGAAGCGCCCGTGAAGTCCCGCTTCCAGAGCGCGTGCCCCGGGTCGCTCTCGAGGGCAGGGTGAAGCACGCGCTGCACCGCGGGATGTGCATCCAGCCAGCGGGCGACTTCCAGCCCTGACTTCTCGTGCTGCTCCATGCGCAGCGGCAGTGAACGCGCGCCGCGAAGCACGGCATAGGCGTCGTCCGGGCCGACACTGGAGCCGAGATCCGCGATTGTATCCTTGAGAAGAGACGCCACCTTGTCGTTGTCGGTGTGCATCGCGCCGTTCAGCGCGTCAGCGCCGCCGCTGACGTATTTGGTGTTGGCCTGAACCGAAATGTCGAAGGCCAGCTGCAGGGGCTTGTGATAAGCGCCTGCGCTCCAGGTGTTGTCCATCACGCTGATCGCGCCGGCTGCGCGCGCGGCGGCAGCGATGGCCGGAGCATCGGCAATCTCGAACGTCATCGAGCCGGGGCTTTCGACGAACACCACCTTAGTCTCCGGCTGCATCAGGCTCGCGATCCCGGCGCCGATCGTGGGCTCGAAGTATGTTGCCTCAACGCCCCAACGGCTCAGCATGCGGTCAACGAAGCGCCGCGTCGGTCCGTAGGCGTTGTCGCCGACCAGCACGTGACTGCCAGGCGTGGCGAAAGCGAGGAACGGAACGATGCAGGCCATCAGGCCCGATGGCGCCAGCACGCAGTGGGCCGAGCCTTCGATCTCGCAAAGAGCCTGCTTGAGCGCTTCGTGCGTGGCCGTGCCGTGGCGGCCGTAGGTCCAGCCGCCGGGCTCGAACAGTTTCGATGCGCTCTCGACCACAACGGTTGATGCGCGCTGCACAACCGGATTTACGCCGCCAAGCGTCAGCTTGCGATCGCGGCCGGCGTGGCTCACGCGCGTTGAGAGGTCTCGCGTTCCGGTCGTTCGCTTGCCGCCCTTGCCGGACCCGGTGGCCATTGCCTCAGCCTGTGACGACAGGAGTTGCTGCCGCTTCCGCGCCCCACTCGGTCCACGAGCCATCGTAGACGGCCGCGCCGTCAAGGCCCGCGACAGACTGGGCGAGCGCCAGGATCGCAGCTGTGACGCCTGAGCCGCACGAGTTGATGATGGGCTTCGACAGGTCCACGCCCGCCTTCTCGAACACAGCGTGTATCTCGTCCTCGGACTTGAGGCGCCCATCGCTCTTCAGGATGTCGCCGTAGGGTACGTTGAGCGCGCCTGGCATATGTCCGCTGCGGAGGCCGGGTCGCGGCTCTGGCGCTTCGCCGCGAAAGCGCGCGGCCGATCGTGCGTCGACAATCTGCGTGTTGTTGGCGTCGACGGTCTGCTTCATCTGG
>Ga0105048_10015605_pt1 | contig 11780 bp, 8 predicted proteins | sample MAT05_FD_78382 | JGI IMG/M metagenome (GOLD analysis project Ga0105048, IMG submission 78382) | Freshwater microbial communities from Lake Fryxell liftoff mats and glacier meltwater in Antarctica - MAT-05 | ecosystem: Environmental > Aquatic > Freshwater > Ice > Liftoff microbial mat | place...
CTTTCACGTTGATGACCTTTCCGACGGAAAGGTCCGAGTGGGTGACAATGCCTTCAATGGGACTGACCAGTGACAGTTTCTGCGATGACGCCACATCGGGCGAATTCAGAATCGCGTCCAGATTGGCCAACGGCAACTGCAGGCCCATCCATTTAGCCCGAGCGATCTCAACCGCCGCGCGGTTTTGTTCCACCTGGTTCATCGCTTCGATGTATCGCATTTCCGGAATCGCTCCCGACTTGCTGGCAGCCTCGGTTGATTCAACCAGCCTGAGCGACAGCGCGAGACTTGTTTGTGCATTTCGCAATTCCAGTTGGAGCAGTTCTAGTTCTGGACTCTCCAGTTCGGCAAGTTTCTGCCCGGCTTTGACCACCTCGCCCGGCGACACCAGCAATTCCACAATGCGTCCCGATAATGGTGAACTTACCAGCGCATGTCGATTCCAGGGTGACACGAGTGTTCCGTAAGCGAGCACAGACTGCGAAAGATTCTGCGGTCCTATCTCAGTCGTTTGAACATCCAGAGTCTCCCGTGCGACTTTCGTGAGCACCATCTTGCCGGTTTCTGCGTTGACTTCCATGCCGCGAGTCGGCAGTGGCTTGTGCCCTTCGTGCGCAACAATTGGCTCTGAACAAATCACAGATGCTGCAAGTACAGTAAACATGACAAGCAGAATTCTTGACATGGCAATTCGCACGGTGTTTTGTGGGCTGGAATTCAGGGGAGATTGATTCATGGGAGAGATCCTGATTGTCGTAGAGCACTTGGCGCGGGCTTCGCCCGCAATGAAAGTTCGCCATTGCGAATCGCTCTCCATCCGACCCTGCGTCGGTGGGAGCAAGATTGATCCGCTACAACAACAAGACGTCGCGAACAACACCCTCCACCGACCCCATGTCGGTGGTTGGGCGACTTTTGGCTATTCATCGCGGCTACACCGACGCAGGGTCGGTGCAGGCCAAGGCGGAGTACCAGTTTTCTTTTGTAGCTCAACAGTCAGTGGTCCACCGACACAGGGTCGGTGGTGCCAGAAATCCCAAAACCGACACCTCGCCGAATAAAAATCTTCTCAACAAAACACGTTTCCAACTATTTGCAGTACAGAGACCAATTGGTCCTTCATCCTGCTGCGCATCCGGTGACATCGGTCCATCGATTGCCTGATTGACAAGATTGTTTCAGTGACGACTTACTGGGCCGCATCAAGTCGCTGTACCACGATTTGTGAGTCGTCACCCCGTTTTGCTTCCCAGCAGCAGATAACGGGGCCCTTTCCGTGGGCAGCAACGACAATCGGATCGCGCGCGTTGCTGGAAAGAACCTTTGCGGCATCCGTTCCAGGCTCCCGCAGCATCAGGTTTCCGTCGCGTCCAGTGGTCCACGCGATGAATGCTCCTTTTTGCGTCGCCGCAATCCAGGGTTGTTCCCCTTGTCCGAGCAGAACTTCAGCCGTACCGGAGTCGGTTGCCAGGTATATGTTGCGATCACGTCGCCACACAGTCTCGATGTGACCACTGCCGTTTGCAGCCAGCATTCCACCGTCCATCGGACAGGCGTCCAACTGCCAGCTTCCGCTACCAAGTTTTGTCGCGGAAGTAAACGACTTTCCGTTGTCAGCAGACGAAGTGATGTACATATCCCGATTTCCAGCCAATGAATTTCGGAACATCACATGCAAACCATCTTTCGCAACAATGACCGATGGGTGACAGCATTCGCAGACACTCCCATCCGGTGATTGATAAACACGAATATTGGATTCCCAGGTTGAGCCATTATCGACAGACCGCGAGGCGTAGATTTCCGACTTCTTGTCGCGCAGATCGAGCCATACACACCAGAGCGATCCATCCTCGCCGGCCGCCATCGCGTGGAGACCTTCACGAGCTGCATCGGCAGTATCGTTGACTCGGGCCGGCCCTTGCCACGACTTTCCTTCATCGGTCGAACGCCACGCCAGGACGTCACCGTCGCGTCCCTTTCCAATCATTCCGCCGATCGCCGTTACAACGATTGCATTTCTGGCCGTCGCGATGCGAGGACCACGACGCATTCCCAGCGACATGTTTGGGACTTGAAAGGCACGCTTTGGCTTATCGAATACCTTGCCAGTGGCAGACTTGGAATAGTGAACGGCATCTCCGATTCCGAACACCACATGAATGGCACCATTTGAACCGACCGCCGCTTGCGGCTGCTTCGGAGAAAGTGATCCTTGCCCCGTGACAATGACGATTGGTTCATGGGCACCACACGCCGACACGATGAGGAACAAAAATCCAAGGGCCAGTACTCGAGGGACGAAGCGTCGCATAATAAATTCTCCGGAAGGCTGAAATTGAGAATAAGGCGATCAGACGTAAACCTGATGACCGCTATTTTTTGGCTTCGGCCTTGATGTAGCTGTCCGGATCTTTGATCTCATCCGGCTGTTCTTTGGCCAGCTTTACAAACTCATCGACACATGGCGGACAACAGAACTGATACGGCTTGCCATCGATGATCCAGGTAAAATCAGGGTTGGCTTTGGTGAGAGTGATCGGGCAAATGCGATCGCCCTTCTTTGGGAACATGTCATGCGATGATGCGACTCCTTTGAATTTCTGCGATGCCGTGACGTTGCCGTTCGCCTTGATGTCAGCTTCTGTGTATTTGCCGCCAGCAGTCAGATAGAGCTTCCTTTCTTCATCATCCGGCAAGGCCGCCGGCATTTCGTCGGCATGGGCTTCCGTGACCGTCGTAAATCCGATTCGAAATCGTTCCCCCGCAATTCGCAGATTTGGAATCGTGACGTCCAACTGTCGGCCTCGAAATTCTTCCGGAAGTTGCCCGACAAACTGCGAAGTCATGTCGGCTGCATCTCCCTCCTGTTGCGTTGCCGTCATATCCACTGGCGTCGCGTCCGGACTGCCAACGACTTTGATATACGCCTTGACCGGCTGAGTATCGACTTCCTGGATCCGAGTTTCATCCTTACCCAGCATCAGCAACCGGAAGACGCCACCCTTTTCAATCACGGCTTCCGCGTGATAGCTGTCGGAACCAATCGGAATGATAATCCCGCCGTGACTGCCAGGTTTGTGCGGATGCACTTCCTCAGTGCCGCTCTTGAAAACAGTATCCTCCGGTTTTGTCAAAACAGGTGCTGCTGGCGACGCCGATTCTGCATTCGCAGGAACAGCAGTCGTCACTGTTGGCGGCGGTGATTCTGAACTGCAACCGAACGCCGAAAGAAGAATGGCCGCTGTGGCAACAACGACCGCCGAATAGAGAACTGATTGAGATTTCATCCTTGTGACTCCTTGCGATCACTCGAGCCGTGCGGCAGCGAGGAATTGAGAATTTGGATAGATACTTGAAAATGCGTGCGGCGCAACACCAGATGGTCCGGTAGAGTAAGACCTGTGCTCCGGAGTCTCGGTGAGCGGGGGACGTCAGTCCCTTATTGTGATTCCCGCGACTCTACCATTTTATTTGTCAATGGGTGCGTACGAATCAACAGCGTCGTACGCAATGGGCAAGCAGCATCCCGGGGCCCGACGGCCTGGGTATCGTTCTGCTTCGCAGAAGTTTCATTCCTTGCGGAGAAGCTCCATCAGCCTGCATGCAGCGATCTGATGGGCAGACGTCCGATGGATCAACGATCCATTTCGTTGACGGCGACGTTGGAAGTATCTGACTGACGTCCAGAGTCGCACCGATTGAGCGTTGCTCGCGACATGGACACTTGTGCTCCTCGTTGCCGCCTGACTTCGCAGGGCAGGAATCCTGGGTTTCACTGTTCTGTCTACAGCAACACGGAGATTCAGCCTGCTCAGCCCCCCGCACTCTCATCGTACAGCAACAGAACGAGGACCCCAGGAGGGTCGTTCCGATGAGCAATATGGAAAAGATGCGGTGAAACATTGATTCTGTCCAGGGAAATTACAAGTGACTGAATTTTAGCGAGATGCTGAGTAAGATCCAGATCAATCTTCAATGGCCGATTCCAATCAATGCCGCAGCGGCCATTGCAATCATTAGTCCATCCTCAACAAGCGTGACAGTGGACATCGGGAGGTTGAAGACCGTTCCCAGACAGGCGCAACGGATCTTGCGTTTCTGGAGCACGCTTTGAACTACCCCGATACTACTGACCGACATCACAACCAGCGTGGTGAAGTTGACCGCTAAAGGCTGGAATCCAGTGATGTATCCTGCCCCTAACGCCAGTTCAAGAAATGGATAGACGTAGCCGTAAACTGGAATTCGTCGCGCGACGATATCGTACATGCGATAGGAATCGGCAAAGCCCCTGAGATCGAGCAGCTTAAAGAATGCAAAGGCCATGAAAAACGCGCCCATGAAATTCTGCATCGCCCGCATGGAATCAAACGTGCCGACGCGAACTTCCACCAAAGCGACAACACCCAGCAAGCAGGCGCCCAGCAGAACCAGTGGGTAGTAAGTGATGCCTGGTGACGATTCCGCCGATTCCGTCACCACATCATCTTCTTTGCGTTCGCCAGCATCAAGTTTTGCTTGAAAACCTGCTTTGGCAACAGCCGCCGCTACGGCCTCAGTTTTGACATCCTCGCCTTGCACGGTCAAAACCTTATCATCCTTTGTGGTATCGACCTTCCAGTCGCTGATTCCCGGCACTTGATCGAGGAATGGTTTCACGGCAGCAACGCAGCTTCCGCAATTCAAATTCGTCTTAAATTGAAGCGATGTAGACATTTCCCGTCTCCTGTTTGAGCGTGTCAGCGTCACAACATTCGTGACTCTCGCCTGAAGTGACGGATGGCAGCCAGAAAGGATGCAGTGAATCTTTGCAAATCACCGTTTGCTGCATCAAATGCTCAATTGACGCTCCGATGCTCCGTCGCCGCTCGCAAGGAGTCAGCATTTTCCGGACTTCTTGCTGCAGTAATCCGGTGGTTGACACTCACAACTGTGACTCACGACGCTGCCATCTTCGCCTGTTTGCGGAGCACAGCAGCTAATCAGTAGTCTGCGCAGATGCTCTCGTCCCCTGTGCACGCGAGACTTTACGCCTGGTAGAGAAAGTCCCAATTGTCCGGCCAGCTCAACTTGAGTCAGCTCGCCCAGATCCGTTTTTTCCAGCGCTTGACGAAAATCGTCCGGTAGCCGTGCCAGCATTGGCCGGATACAGCCGCTGAGTTCTGTCACAATTGCGGCTTCCGATTCGGCGAAGGCAGTTTCCTCGTCCAGGGGAACCGTCTTGCGTACTTTTCGGGATCTGTAATGGTCAATCACGACGTTTCGAGCAATTTGAAATATCCATGCTGACAACTTATGCATCGGAGCAGACTGCAGATTCAGTTGTGCTCTCAGGATCACATCCTGAACCAGGTCCTCGGCAGTGTGCGAATCTTGAACACGAGCGAGAATGAAACGACGCAGTCGTTCGGCGATCTCATTCCAGAACAGACCGTCCGGCGCTGCATCCTTTGATTCAGACGATATCGCCGTCATTGTTTGAGAGACACTTATGTTGGTCATCATCCGTTGCCTTATATTCAAGTCAGAGCATTGGCTGACACTCAGCGTATTCTACCTGGGAGTCAAATTTTGTTCAATGGATTTACTCGTCCTGATGTGCATTATTGCGAGCGGGACTTCGTGGAACAGGTCGAGTGAAAACACATCCCGAGTCGTCAAAACAGCAGTCTGACGGCACCAGGCAACAATCTTTGCTACCGAGGCAGCAGTCGGCCTGGGCAACGCAACATTCCAATGCAGGAACTTCGCTGATAACACTGCGAAATTGAATTGCTGCTACCCAGGCGAAGCTGGATTCTCGATCGCTGCCAGCAGGCTCGCGACTTCCTCGACGCCGTTGACTCCGATTGCTGTCAGTTGCCGCTTTCCGGATTTCCAGGTGACTGCCAGATGTTCCGGCATCTGCACCAGCCTGCACTCTTTGTTGCCACACTTTGCCATAACCGCTGGGGCATCCCCGAACCACATCTGTTGTTCCGTATTGTGTTCGAAGATTGAAAATGAAGATCCATTCGATCTCGTGCAAACGCTGGCTGCGCATGTGCAGCATGGCATCTTCAGAATGTGGGTCGAAGCCAACTGGTATCCGTTCGGCAGACGGTTACCAATTGCTGGTTTGTAGTCCAGCATCGACTCCGCCGTATCCAGCGATACTTCAACGCCGTGATATTCCTTTGAAAGTTCATTCATGGCCAACAGAGGATCCGTCGCAAACTGCGACAGCATTGTCTGAAGATTCACTGCCAGCGCGTCATGTTGATGATCATTCTGGTTGTGGCGATGCGTAAAGCTCCAGACTCTCATGGCCAGCAGCAAACCAGCCGCCAAAGCGAGTCCTAAAACGCGGGATTGAATTCCAATTCGACGAACAGCGGGCACAGTTCGACTTGTCGATGAAGTGGTCATGGCGCATTCAAGCTTGTCCCACAGACCAGCCGACGGTTCCAGGACGACTGAATCATCAAACAGTGTGCTCAGCTTGTCGAACGACGCCAGTTCCTCGCTGCATTTGCAGCATCCACCAATGTGTTCACGAAACTCCGCCACGAGTTCAGGCTGAAGTTCGTTGTCATGAAAGCACGACAAAAGTTTCTGTGCGGCGATACAGTCCATCTCATTCCTCCCATCCAAGAGCCAGCAAGTGACCCTTCAATTCGCGGCGTGCTCGATTAAGTCGCGATCCCACAGTGCCTTCCGGGATGCCAACGATTTCTGCAATTTGACTATAGGAAAGATCTTGCGATTCTTTCAGATCAAGGATGATGCAGAGCTCATTGTCCAGCCTGGATAAGGCGACCTCGAACAGTTCCTCCAGATCCTGATCCACCTTTTCCGTCGCAGGATCATCAGCCAGCGATTCGATCGGAACCGTAGACTTTCGGCTTGATCGGCGCAGATGCTGCAATGCCTGGTTAACCGCCAGTCGATGAACCCACGTGGAGGACTCAGACTCGAATCGAAACTTGTTCAAGTTGGCAAAAAGATGAAGGAAAATGTCCTGCGTCACATCGTCTGCGTCGGATGAACCCACGATTCGATAAACCGTGCGATAAACCCGACTCCCCAACGATTCGTAAATGAGCCGCGGTGACTCACGTTCACCTCGTGCGGCACCTTCGATGACTTCGTTCGCGAGAACCATCTTGCCCCCGCAAGATATTGTGCTGAAGGTTTGTCGCCTTCCACTCCCCGGTTATTTGATGCCTGGCAGCGGACATTTCTTCACGACAATTTGAGAATGATCGGCGCTGTCCCATGTGCGTTCGGATGATGAGCGATGCAATGTCCACCGCGTGTTCACTTTTTTGGTTCGTGCATCTTGTGGCCTTCGTGGCCTTCGTCACCGGTGATTTTTTCGTACATTTCCGGCGGCAGAACGCGAACGACCGTCGACAGCCCTTCGACGCCCATCGACCAACCGGGCCGCATTCCCATCGCCTCGCGGCGACCTTCCACACGGGCCATCCCTTCCATGCCGTAATCGCCACCGGATTGGTCGTCGGACCTACCTGCGTGCCCCTCGTGCTGCATTTTCTCAGGATCGGGTTGGGCGTCGGATTTTTTCGGCGGTGCCGCTTCTTTCTTCGGCATGTCCTTCATGTCATGCTCTTTCATGTCATGCTCTTTCATGTCCATGTCCTTCATGTCCATGTCCTTCATGTCCATGTCCTTCATGTCCATGTCCTTCATACCCGTGCCGGGCATCCGCATGCCTTTCATGTCAGGCATCTCCATGCCCAGCATGATCTGTGGATAACCGAGGACTTTCATTTGCTTGGGAGTCGAGTATTTGCGGACCAGCGGGCCGGCCTGCGAAGTCATCGAGTTCATCATGTGGTGGAACATGTGGCAGTGCATGAACCAATCGCCGGAGTTGTTGGCGATAAACTCGATTTCCCGAGCCTGCGCTACACCGACCAGCACGTTATTGCTGGGATACCAGGACGGCTCCGGCATGCGACCGCCTTCGGTGCCAGTGATCCAGAACGTGTGACCATGCAGGTGCAGCGGGTGGTGGTCAATAACGCTGAAGTTCACGAAGCGAATGCGGACGCGTTCGCCCAGCTTGCATAGCAGCGGCGTCGTGAGCGGGCCGCAGCGGCCATTAAATGTCAAAAAGTTCCATTCCATCGCCAGCGTGTCGGGTACGGTCGAATTGGGACGGATTTGAAACTCCTGCGCGATCAGGCAGAAGTCGCGGTCGATCACAGGCGTGTGCGGCGTGACGGGATGCACAATGAACAGCCCCACCATTCCCATCGTTTCCTGCATGCCGACGTGCGAATGATAAAAGAAAGTTCCTTCCTGATGAACGGTCAATTCATAAACGAACTCTTGACCGGGTTCGATCAGGTCCTGGACCAGGTGAGGAACACCATCCATGTCGTTAGGTAGTTCGAACCCGTGCAAATGCAACGTGGTTGCTTCCGGTAATTCGTTGTGAAGGACGATTCGAACTCGGTCGCCCTGATTGATTTCGATGGTCGGCCCCGGCATATCTCCATTGTAGCCGTAAGTGTCCATGAACAGTCCGGGCAGCAACTCGCGGCGTACCGGTTCGGCGATCAGATGAAACTCCTTCGCCCCGTCGACCATCTTCCACGGCAGCGAATTAAGGTCTGGAGCCTGAATCGGGACCGGCGGTAACATGGGATTGCGAAGGCCGGCTACCAACTTTCCTCGATCTGTTGCACTACCGACAGGCCCACCTAAGCCAGGCTTCGTGCGGGGATACTCGCCCGCCTCGTTACCAGCGACGCCGTGCTGATGCACCTCGTGCCTGGCATGCGGCGGATGGTCGGTTTGGCCGTCGGCTGGTGGTTCCGCATCTCTATCCTGCGCATGTCCGAGTGCCGCGCCAGCCGCGAAAACACCTGCCGCAGACGCACCTTTGACGAGAAAACTTCGGCGATCTTCAGGACGTGTCATTGTCTATCTCCAGGCGCTGGCGGAATGCCGCGTACTATCAGCCGGAACGCGCTGGCGTCCGGTTCATTACAAAATCGCGACAACCAGACGCGAGCGCGTACTGAATAATCGGCTTGAGCCTCAATTCTGACTCATGTAATTCTAACGCGGCTTGGGTGTGGCGTCGATGTGGCCGCCGCCCATCGCAGCGGGAGCTTCCGTCAGTCCGCCGGAAAGCAGCATGCCGCGGATGGCAATATCGGTCTGATGATAGGTCTTGAGGCTTTCCACATATTCGGCTTCCAGCGTCATGTTCAGGCGTTCCGAGGCGATTACGTCCACCCAGGGTGCCCGACGATCCTGGTAGCTCTGTCGCAGCAGATCAGTCGCCTCTTTGGATTTCGGCAGCATCGTGGTTTGATATTCCTCGACACGCTGCCATGCCGACAGGTACGAGCGATATTCAGCGGCCATGCGCGTTTGTAGTTCCAACTCCAATCGCCGCGCTTCAGCCTGTGCTCGGGTGAGGTCGGCCTGGGCCTGTTGAATAGTTCCTTGATTACGGTCAAACAAGGGGATCGGTAACCCGATACTGACGCCAGCCGTCGTGTCACCGGCCTCAACGTTTCGACCCACCCTGGCATCGACGAGAATATTTGGAATCGGTTCTACTTTCTCGCGTTCGAGCTGAAGCTGATCGTGCCGAATCTTCTGCCTCGCCGCCACCAGTTCGGGACTGCTGCTGAGCAACTGCCCGAGGGCCAACTCATAGTCCAATGGCTCTTGGATGGGGCTCAGGCTGTCCTCCAGTCTTGTCGGCGTGAGTTGCGGGCATCCCACCAGAGCGACCAGCGTCCGCCAAGCCTGTTGCAGGTCATTCTCGGCATCCTTCAGATTCAACTGGTCGCGTCGTAGCTCCACCTCGGCCTGCAAGACCGCTGAAGCTGTCGTCTGGCCCAGATTCAACATCTCCCGATGCGTTTGGAAGTTGTCGTCACCGTTGGCGACCAACTTCCGGTGAATCTCAACAACCCGTTGTGCGGCGAGCGTCCGGCAAAACTGCGTCTGGACATCATTGAGGACTCGTTGCTGTTGCGCCTGGGCGTTGGTCGCGGCGATCTGCGCCCGCTGTGCCCATTTGGCGCGGCTCAGCCGCAGCTTGCCGCCGGTGACGATCTCCTGGGCGATAAAGCCACCCTGCAATTCCCCGGCGGTCCCATTGACCCCAATTTGCTCGCCGGTGTAACCGATGACGGGATTGAACGGCAGCCCCGCCTGATAGGCGGCTCCCTGCTCTCCTCGAAATTGGGCATTCGCCTGGACGAGCGTCGGATTGTTTGCCAATGCGATCCCCTCCAGATATTGCAATGACAACGCAGTCTCCTCCTCAGGCATCGCGGCGAGGGGGACCTTCAAATCGGAATGCGCGTGTGGCGTCGCAACTTCCTCTTGATAGGAAACCAACTGAGTTCTCGTGGCGGGAACCGCAGCGGTTTCAGCGGGCGTTTCTTGCCTGGAGTCGGAAGTATTTTGATAAGTGACCTGTCGAGTGGTGTCAGGGGGTACGGGTCTAGTAGGCTGCGTGCGCGAAAGACTGCGGGATGGCGACGTCGCACAGCCGGTCAGCATCAACATGACCGCCGAGAGGAGTAACGTCGTGATGAGTTGTCGCTTCATGATCGATCATCCCCAGTCCCGAAGAAAGCCGCGTTTGGTGGATGCGGCACCTGGCATTTGGATTCTGTACCGGCTCGACCGCCGCCAAGCCAAGCACGCTCCACAATTCTGGCGTGGCACGTCAGGCACTGGCCTGCCTGTCCGAAGCAACACCGGTGTCCGTCGGCAATCCGATGTATCGAGCCTATCGACCTCAACCCCAATTCCACGTTTGCGGTTACTGACGATTGCGACGAAAATGACTTCGCATGGGTCCGGTCTTACTGAATGCGCAGACTTTGCCGGTGTCCCGCTGGATGATCCCCCAGTCCGGCTGCATGCCGAGCGGTGGTAAAGGAATCTCTCCACCCTCGCTTTCCCACCGCTCAATAGACGGGCTGATCCGCATGTGGGTGAATGGGACGGAGCGAATACGCTTACCAAGCTGGCGAGCTTCCTCTTCACCATGCCCGGTCAGCGGAACATCAGCGCGACCGCTCTACTGTCCCGAGAGCGACCACGCGGTTTCACCATGTCTCATGAAGAACAGACGGAGTGTCATCGCCCGCATCCCGTTGATTCCATTGCGACGGGGTAGTCGCCGCGGCGCGCCGCGCGAATGCAATTGACTCGATGTGCCAAGGCTTGTTGGGCAGCCTTTACGTTGGCGTCCCGGCCAGACCAGATTTCCATTGCCGGTTGCTGGATGGCTGGGGCAAATGAAAACGCCAACGCCAACGCCAACGCCAACGGCAATCGGGACTTGAATCGATCATTCATGGCCTTCAAACGGGCCGATGCCAGTTCAGCGGATTGGCCACCGGACAAAAACGCTCTTATGAATTGTTAGATGTTCGCTTTTCGCAGGCGCAAGGCGTTGCTGATCACCGAGACGGAACTCAGACTCATCGCAGCACCCGCGATTATCGGACTGAGTAGCAATCCAAAGAATGGGTACAGGACGCCGGCCGCCACCGGAATTCCCAACGCGTTGTAAAGAAAAGCGAAGAGCAGGTTCTCCCGGATGTTCCACATGGTGGCGCGACTTAGTCGAATTGCTTTCGCTATGCCGAGCAGGTCGCCGCTGACGAGTGTGATGCCAGCACTTTGCATCGCTACGTCGGTGCCTGTACCCATCGCGATGCCGACGTCCGCTTCACTGAGCGCGGGCGCGTCGTTGATGCCGTCACCAGCCATCGCGACATGTTTTC
>Ga0105048_10015607_pt1 | contig 11780 bp, 12 predicted proteins | sample MAT05_FD_78382 | JGI IMG/M metagenome (GOLD analysis project Ga0105048, IMG submission 78382) | Freshwater microbial communities from Lake Fryxell liftoff mats and glacier meltwater in Antarctica - MAT-05 | ecosystem: Environmental > Aquatic > Freshwater > Ice > Liftoff microbial mat | place...
ATAGAAACCTTACAAACGAAAAGCCCTCCTACGCACCACTAATCGCGGCGCTTCTACGAAAAGAAGATTTTGGAATAAACAAAAAGCCCTCCTAGGCACCGCTAATTGCGGCGCTTAGGAGGGCAATGGTGGAGCCGGAGGGGATCGAACCCTCGTCCTAACAACGAGTTTCTGGAATTTCTACATGTTTATTTTGTGATAACCCGAAACCGGATTCGATTTTGGTTTGTACACAAACAAACTACCCAAAACCTACATCGCTTAATTTCGCTGAAATGGCGCGACAACATCTCAACTAGCCCGAAAGTTTAATGCTCGTGATCCGGACTCAACAGGCGGGAGTACCGGCGAACAGCTTGTTTGCCCTACTGTTATTCAGACAAATAAAGTGTAATTAAGTTTAACCTAATTACGCAGCAAGCGCATAAGAATTATTGTTGTCAATTATTCTTGTACACGAAAGTTTAACGAGGTTACGTGCGTTTCTCGACATGCTTGTACAGCTACTGCAATTGCAGTCAAATCCAAGTCGGCCCCAAAGAACGTTTATTGAAGCAAAGATAAGAAGAAATACTCATTAAAAAATCAGAAGCTGAGGATGGGAAGTATAAGTGGCAATTGCGGTGGCAGTAGAAAAAGTAAGTTCAATTATAAAGGCAGAAAAAATAATACCATTTTAATCCTCATAAAAATAAAACGCCCTGAAACATTCTATTCATGGTACCTTTGGGCATTCTCTGTTAAACGTTTAGGACGCTATTGATCAAAAACATTTATTCTTGTAGTTTTTGATCTCAGAAAAACCTGTCATTTGTAAAATTAGATTTGATGAATTATGTTTTAGAATAAAAAGTAGAAACCTAGAAATAAATGAGATCTTTTTTAATAAGTTATCAAAAATCCAATAATCATTTTACGGAAATCAAGTTTTAATTGGCAAGATAATAATACTTTAAACTCAAATAAGTTCTGTTAAAAACTATTTTAATAGTTGAAAGCAAACATTCAATTTCTAATTTTAATTTCAATAAATTTGGACTTCTCAAAAAACTTCTATGAAATTGACATTAATAGTAACTGCAATTGCGATTTTCACTTGTTCTTCTTGTAAAAAAGAAATACATGGATGTACAGACGTTGCTGCGGCTAATTACTCAACCCTTGCAAATACAAATGATGGAAGTTGCTTCTTCAGTGAACCTTCTGCAAAATCAACCACAGCAACCGTTACAAATTGGACGTTGAATGGTACCGATTATGTTGCAATTATTCCTTGGAGCGAAATAACAATTGATGTTATTGAAAATGGTGCGGTAATGGCTTATAAAGAAACATCAACAAATGTTTGGGCTCAACTTCCATTAACTACTTATGATTCTGTCATATACTCAACAGTAATTAAAGTATCAGTTACTGTAGGTCAGGTAATCATTGCAATTTCAAATTCAGATTTATCAATTCCTACTGCACCCACATCCATTGTTTTTAAAATATCTCTTGTTTCGTAACAAAATCATTGATTAATGAAAAAATCAGGTCAGTGCCCAAAATGTAATTCGACTGAGGTTTATACAAATGAAAAAGCCAAAGGGCATGGACATCGATCCATATTAATGGTTTCTATTTTTTCAAGCGCACAAATCAATGCATACATTTGTTTAAACTGTGGTTTTATGGAAGAATATCTTGCACCACAAACAATGAGTAATCCTTCAAAAATGGAAAAAATCCGCTCAAAATGGTCTAAAAATTATCCTCAACATTAGCGATTAGTTTGAATTCTATCCAATAAATAAGTTTTTCATTTAAGTGAATTGTTTAGTTTTACCTTATTATTAACCCCTTAAAAATAAACCTATGATTCGTACAACCCTTTTAATCACAACATTTTTTGTTTCTACTTTATTAATTGTTTCATGCGGTGGTGAAGACACAAAAACAAGTTCAGCAGATAAAAACAAAACAGAAAATACAGTTGAGGAAAATAGTGAAGAGACCTTCATAGCAGCAACGCTAGGGGAGTTGATGGTAGAATTAGAATCAAATATGGGCTGGGAATCTGTAACCGAAGCATGGAAAACGAGAAGAGAAGGTTGGGTGTCAGAAAGTTTAGCAGCAACTGATGTTACAAGTAAAGCAAATCTGCTTTTAGAATTTGAAGGCAATGTACAATGGTCTGCCGTAAGCAAACAATGGGTAAATGTAAGAGAGGCTTGGAGTAGTGATTGCCAAATTGCAGAAACTGACAGAGCCCTGGCTGATCTACTTGTTATTTTTGAATCTTACATTATTTGGGATGTAGTAAGCCCTAATTGGGTTATTCTGCGCGAAGATTGGATAATTCGTTGCGAGAACGTAAATTAAATCAAGAATTTTTCTAGGTTAAACTGATTCTATTTGACTCGTAATTGAGTTTATTTCGGTTTTATTTATTTCCAGAGGTAGTACAAAATACATCTTCATTTTACCTTTGTTTTTTGCTTCAACTTCGCCTCTAAACTCAAACCTGTACAGGTGTTTGGTTAATTGATACACTGTTTCTGAAACATTAATTTGGCCAGGTTCACCTGATTGTTCCATCCGCGCTGCAATGTTTACGGTATCTCCCCAAATATCATAAGCAAATTTTCTTGAGCCAACTACGCCTGCCACTAAAGGACCAGTATGAATTCCTATTCGCATTTCTAAATGAGCGCCGGTTGTTTTTTGTTTTTCAAGACTTGTTTTTTTTACGAATGAAATAAATTCAAATGCAGCATTAATCATATTTGCAGCATGATCTTGATTTTCTTTCGGAATTCCGCTTGCGCATAAATAAGCGTCGCCAATGGTTAATTTTTTCAATGTGATGCTTTGCGATTATTTCATCAAAAGCACAAAAATAATGGTCGATCATAGTAACCAAATCTTCAGGCGTATTTTTTTCAGAAAATTTTGTAAACCCTTTAAAGTCAGTAAACATTACAGTGGCTGATTCATGTTTCAATGGTGTTGTCCGGCCAAATTCTTTCAGTTCTTCGGCCACTGTTTCTGGTAAAATATTGAGCAGAAGATTATCTGACTTTTCTTTTTCCTTCACAATCTGGTAATTTTTGTTTCGCATTACAACAACTCCACGACGTTTAAGAATATAAGCGCGTCCAACAAAAGCAATCAATAAAACAAATAAAGCAAGCACCAAAAGGAGTATGTTTTTTCTGTTCTCTGATTCTTGAATGTCCAGCAAATTTTTTTGATTCGTCAGTTCCAAATCTAAGATGGAGAGTTTAGACTGAAGTTGTTCTGTTGTCAACACATCAATGGCGCTATCCTTAGCATCTAGTGCATTGTTCTTTTGTTCAAGTTGAACCATACCGTCTTGAACATCAGTATTAAGCTCGGTAACCGAGTCTTCCAACATTTTTGTCTTGGATTGCATTTGTTTTCGATACAATTCAGAAAAAGCTTCATAATGACTCAGAGCATTTTTGTAGTTGATTACGTTGTCTTGCAATTCGGCCAGTTCTAAATGACAATTCATTTGAACTTGGATGTTTCGTTCTGATTCTGCCTTTTCTAATGCTTCCTCAAATTTATTTATGGCTTTCGAAATTTTATTTTCAGCCTGCAGTGCTTTAGCCTCATTGAACAAAACAGCCGAACTTTGAGCAATCAAAAGGCATGGCACAAATAAACAAACAATTGTCGTTAGAAAAAATCTTACCATGAAATTGCAAATAGGACGTTAAAATACTCAAAATAAATGAGCTGTTTTTACATTCTTTCTGAAAGAATTATTTTGCTGGAATAAACAACTTAGAAATTAGAGAAAGCAAAATCGTTAAAGTGATAATTGAATTGAAACCGTTAACAACTTGTTTTCAGGGATGCTAGAATAAATGTGCGCATGTGTATTTTATATGAAAGTTGCTTAATTTTTGTATAATTTAGATTCATTTAACGACTTACAAATCCTATGAAATCTATGCTCTTCTTGTTAATCGCTTTAGTAAGCCTGAATACGTCATTTAGTCAAAAATACAAATCGCACTATGATAATGGCCAGCTAAAAGAAAAAGGTAAACTGAAAGATGGAAAAAAGGTTGGAATTTGGGAAGCTTTTCATGAAAATTCAGAATTATTTTCTTTTGGAGAATATGTATATGGACTAAAAATGGGAGAATGGATTTATAACTCAGCAGCAGGACATAAAGATTCAATAGTAAATTATGCATCCGGAAAAAAGAACGGTTCTTGGATCAGCTTTTATTCGAATGAAAGTATGAAGGATTCAGGCGGGTATAAATTTTCAGACGATAAAATCGGTGTCTGGAAATCTTTTTTTGAAAACGGCAATTTAAAATTGGTTGGAGAGTATAGTATCCTTGGAAATTAAATTGACTATAAGTTGATGAATGTCCAATAATTAGTCTACTTTTTTGCTTATAATATATATTATGTTAAATAGCATAAGTTATAGACTTTCAATAAGATATCCTACTCTGTTGCCAGTAATAAATTAATAGTATATAAAAATAACATTAAAAACTAACCCAATGAACCTGCATCAATTTGCTTCAGATATTCTTTAATGTTTGGATCCCATTTATAAGCAATTAGCCCGAGATTAAGAATATAATCGTCAAATACAATAGTTCGTTCTTCTAATTGAAATAAATCCTTTTGTTCCCATTGGTCATACCAGTTTTTAAACAGTTTGTTTCTACAATGATTTAAATTATCAGTAGAATCACAAGTAAACATAACAGGACTCTCATGTTTAACGATAAACAGATATATTATTTTTCTGATGGTATTTGAAATCTTTATATCGAGCCCACCATTTCTAACGGTTGATTCAAAAGAAACCTCATGTACCATTTGACAAGAAGCACAAATTTCACTAAAGTAATGTGAAGCATTAACGAATCTAACGTAGAAATCTATTCCTTTCTCTGTTTTGAAAGTATATATCTCATCAAAAAAAGAGAGACCATCAACAATAAAAATAGGATAAATCTCAGAATTAAGCAATTCTCTTAGGCTTAGAGTTAGGTAAAAAAATATTACCAGATTGAATCTCTTTCATCCAGTCCTTTTTTTTCTGAATAGCCTCTTTAATACTAATAGGAATAGGTTTCTTTATAATTACTTTTTTTGCCATATATCATGGTAATTTACAACAAATATACCAAATTATCAATTATTGATTTCTAAATTGATAATTTTTATTAACGAGTTATATTTGTGAAAGTTATATTAAATTCAGGTATCTGAACCTTATTTTTACTTTAACTAATAGTGCATAAAAAATTGTAATTCTATCGTTTACGCTTAAAATTATTGCCTTTTGGTTTTTGACCAGATCGGCCAGAATTGCCTCCCTGATTATTTTTATTTCTTGGAGGGCGTTGTTGTTGCTTAGGCGCAGGTTGATGAGTATCTAGATCCTTTTGGGTGATAGGAAAAGGATGTTCCTTTATTTCAGGAACCAATTTACGGATTAATTTCTCAATATCCTTTAAATAAGGTCTTTCATCAATATCACAAAATGAAATAGCCGTTCCGCTAGCACCGGCTCTACCTGTTCGACCAATTCGCTGCACATAAGCTTCTGGCTCATTTGGTAAATCATAATTTAGCACCCATTTTAAATCATCAATATCAATTCCTCTTGCAGCAATATCGGTCGCAACAAGCACTTTTATTTTACGTTCTTTAAACTGAGACAAAGCTCTTTCTCTTGCACCTTGGCTTTTATCGCCATGAATGGCTGAAGCAGGAATGTTTACTTTGGCTAATTCTCTCGTAATGCGGTCGGCACCATGTTTTGTTCTAGAAAAAACCAAAACAGAATCCATTTTCTTTTCATCAATAAGATGTTTCAAAAGGTTTCGTTTCATTCCTTTTAGCACATGGTAAACCTCTTGTTTAACTGTATCCGCTGTTGATGAAACAGGATCAACTTTTACCATTTCTGGCTTTGTTAAAATTGAATTCGCTAAATCTGCAATTGATAAAGGCATGGTGGCAGAAAAGAAAAGGCTTTGGCGCTGTTTTGGTAGTTTTGGAAGTATTCGTTTAATATCATGAATAAAACCCATGTCCAACATTCTGTCCGCTTCATCTAAAACAAAAAACTCAATTGAATCTAAATGAACATGGCCTTGATTCATCAAATCTAATAAACGACCTGGGGTTGCAATTAAAATATCTATTCCGTTCTTCAACGTATTCACCTGCGGATTTTGATTAACGCCACCAAAAATGACCATTTGCACAAAATTCAATCCTTTGCCGTAGGTTTTAAAGCTCTCTCCTATTTGTGAGGCTAGCTCACGAGTTGGAGTCAGAATCAATACCTTAGTACGTCTTTTACCACGCTGCTCTTCTTTTTTTGAAGCTAATAATTGTAAAATTGGTATGGCAAAAGCCGCCGTTTTACCTGTACCCGTTTGTGCGCAACCTAATAAATCTGTACCATTTAATACTATAGGAATTGCTTTTTCTTGAATGGGTGTTGGTTTAGTATATCCTTCGGTAATTAGCGCATTTAATATTGGTTCTATTATTTTTAGGTCTGTAAAATTCATTTATTTTTTGATAAGTAAAATGCAAAGATAGGCTTAATAAATTGATTCATAAGAATGCGAAACAGCTCACGGACTATAAGCTTTAAGTCAATATTGTGATGTGAATAAAAGTTTATTAGTAGAAAAGCATCTTTTCATTTTTGATACACGTTATCTTAACAATGGCTTAACATTAAATAAATCATTATATTTCGCTAATAATAAAAACTGTATGCTGAAATTTTACGCCTGCTTTTCATTTTCAATCTTAAGTTTTAACATCAATTTATTTGCTCAATACTGCACAGCTGTTGGCCCTTCGTCCAATGCCGATTCCAATTTACAATCATTCACTTTGAATGGTGAATCAGCTACATCAATAACATTTACAGGTTGCCCAGGCGTAATTGGTTTAGATGATCAAACATTTAGTGAGTCTGTTGTGCTTAATGCTTCTGGCTCTTATACAGCATCTGCCCTATTTGGTACATGTTTAGGTAATTATTCTGGTGTTGGTGAAGCTTGGATTGATTATAATCAAAATTCTATTTTTGAAATAAGTGAATCAATCGGAACATGGTCTGGCACTCCTCCTTCAGCAGTTTCTAACTGGAATTTTACAGTCCCGGCTGGAGCAATTTCTGGGGCTACAAGATTGAGAGTTGTGCATTATGAAGGAGGCTTTCTACCATTAGATCCTTGTGCAGTTTTTACATGGGGCTCAATTACTGATTTTACAGTGCAAATTGGCGGTGGTTTGGATTGCTCGGCTTATGTGGGCGAGAGTTTTACTGATCCTAGACTAATTACAACATTACCTTTTTCCGAAAGTTATAGCAATACGCCTTGTTACTTTAATGTTTTAACCGTTTATAATTCTCCCGATGTATTTTATAGAATATTGCCAATCACGTTAGGAGCGAATTTTTTAACAGTATCACTCTGCGGCTCAACGATAGATACTTATTTGTCAATTTTAGATGCAGATGGAAACGTACTGTTTTACAACGATGATTTTTCTTCTTGCAATACATCGTCACAAATTACTTTTGCTTCTTCAACGCTCGATACTGTTTATCTTGCTGTTCAAGGCTGGGGAAATGCAACCGGTAATTATGAAATTGAAGTAACTCAGGAATTCTCAACAATCACCGAAAACAATTCTTTTGACATTTCTATTTTTCCGAATCCAACAACGAATGAATTCAAAATTATAAGTGAACTAAGCGGAAACGTAACCATTTGCGATTTGACCGGAAAAATCGTCTATAATTCAGTATTTCAGCCAAATTCAATCATTGATGTTGCTAATTTTTTAGCTGGAACATACTTAGTGAAATTTGAAAACGAAACTGGTCAATCACTTCAAAAATTAGTTATTCAATGAAATTAGCGCATATTTTTCTAGTTAGTTCTACCCTCTTTGTTTACAATGAGGCTTTAGCAGACAATGAGGTTTGGAATCAAAAAGCAAATTTTGGTGGACCAGCAAGACATCGATGCACCGCTTTTGCAATTGGCAATAAAGGATACATTGGCCTTGGTCACATCAACTCTACAATTGATGTTGAGTACGCCGATTTTTGGGAGTATGATCCATCAACAAATTCATGGAGCCAAAAAGCAGATTTTGGTGGCGGACAACGTTATCATGCGTTTGGTTTTACAATAGGTTCAAAAGCTTATGTAGGAACAGGCCGTAAACCATCAGGGGGATACGAAGATGATTTATGGGAATTTGATCCAATTGCAAATACTTGGACACAGAAAACAGATATTCCCGGTGCAAATCGGCGTGGTGCTATTGCTTTTGTTTTAGATGGTATTGGTTATGTTGGAACTGGTGAAGTAACAGGAACAGGGTTTTCGAATGAGTTTTTTGCCTACAACTCTATTCTCGATTCATGGTATCAGATTGCAACTTTTCCAGGTGCAGAGCGAACGGCAGCCGTTTGTTTTACAATTGGTGATCGTGCTTTTGTGGGCACCGGTGGATTAGGTGTTGGTATGAATGATTTTTGGGAATACATTCCTTCTCTTGACCAATGGATACAACGTGCAGATGTTGGTCCAACACCCCGTCAAGAGGCTGTTGGTTTTTCAGTTAACGGAAAAGGATACATTGGAACAGGTGATGATTTTTCAAGTGGAACAAATTTTGGTGACATGTGGGAATATGATGCTAATACTGATACTTGGACACAAACCGCAGATTTTGGTGGAATTCCAAGACGTTATTTGGTTTCATTTGTTATTGGAAGCAAAGTCTATGCTGGTACCGGTACTAATGGAACCAACTTTAAAGATTTCTGGGAATATGATAAATTATTGTCACTCGAAAAAAGTAGTGAAAAAATAGTCGTTTCCGTTTATCCAAATCCAACTTCTGAATTTATAACGATTGATCTCGGAGCATTTGATACAAAAGAAACGTCTATCCAATTTTATCAACTAGATGGAAAATTGATTTACACTGCAAAAATTACTAATCAAAAAACAACCATTGATATAAAGTCACTTGGTTCTGGAACCTACTTCTATTCTATTTTATCAAATCAAGATATTGTCAAATCAGGAAAAATCATTCTTAACTTATGATAAAAAAATTCATCGTCATTTCCGCGTTAACCATTTTTTGTTTAGCTGATTCTATGGCGTCAGAAGCATGGAACCCTAAATCAAATTTCGGTGGTGTTGGTCGGCATCGAGGAACTGGTGTATCTATTGGCACAAAAGGTTATATAGGCTTAGGACATTATAATGGTACTGGATTAAACGTAATGTTTTCAGATTGGTGGGAGTATGATCCTTCAACAAATTCATGGAGTCAAAAAGCTGATTACCCTTTCCCTACTTATGCTGCAGCATCTTTCTCTATAGGAATGAAATGTTACGTTGGAACAGGCGTAAGCGCTGGAAATCAATTTTATTGTTTTGATCCAATAGCAAACACTTGGACAGGAATTGCAGATGTGCCGATTGGTTCTACCGATCAAAATGGATTTTCAGTTCACGATAAAGGTTACTATTTATATTCAAATGAATTGTATGAATATGACCCGTTATTAAATACTTGGGCAGCAAAATCATTGGGGCCATTTGGTTGGGGAAGTTGGCCGTCAACGTTTGTCATCGATGATAAAGCTTATGTTAAAACGGGTGCTGGCTTCTACGAATATAAACAATCAACTGATCAATGGATTCAACGTGCGCCTTTTCCTGGATTGGCAACAGGTGGTTCTGCATCTTTTGCTGTAAATGGTAAGGGATATATCATTTGTGGTTATATTGGTTGGTTGTCCGAATTAAGTGATGAAGTTTGGGAGTATGATCCTGCTTTAAATACATGGACTTTATTATCGGATTTCCCTGGCAATGGTCGCCGATTTTCATCTTCTTTCAATATTGGGAATAAAGGCTATTTAGGAATTGGGACTACAGGTACCAATATGAGAGATTTTTGGGAGTTTGATGAAGTACTTGCTATTTCAAAATTAAGTGAATTATTTCAAGTTTCTGAACCTTACCCAAATCCATCTTCAGACTTTGTAAATTTCAACATCCAATCAAATCAAACTAATGTGCATTCAATTCAAGTTAAGTTGTTTGACGTTGCTGGTCGCGAAGTTTATTCAGAACAATTTCAACAATCAACTCTTCAAATTTCAAAAGAAAAAATTGGTCAAGGTCTCTTTATTTATCAGATATTAGCAGACAATCAAAAAATAAAAACAGGAAAATTAATTTTTGAATAATCGTATGACAAAAAAAATACTTTCTCTTTTAGTAGTCGCTTTTATTGCATTTCCTGCGTTTGCACAAACAAATTTGTGGACAAAAAAAATGGGGTTCGGAGGATTGAAACGTGAACGAACTGTAAGTTTTTCTGTTGGCAATTACGGTTATGTAGCCACAGGCGAAGATACTGTAAATGTTACACACAACGATTTATGGCGATATGACCCTACACTAGACTTATGGACTCAAATGGCTGATTTACCTGGCCCCCCACGAAGAAATGCTGTGGGTTTTGCAATTGAAGATAAAGGTTATGTAGGCACTGGTATTGATAGTTCTGAGTCTGCTTTCGGAACAAATCTTTTTGATTTTTGGGAATATGATCCAAGTTTAAATTCTTGGACTCAAAAAGCAGATTATCCAGGTGGAGGTGGTTTTGGAGTATACTACGCCGGCGCATTTGTCGCAGATAATAAAGGATACATTACTTGTGGAAAAATAGGTCCTAACTCTTATGCTTTTGATTTATGGGAATACAAACCAACAACTGATTCTTGGACACAACGAGCAAATTTTCCTGGTGGAGTTAGATATGCCATTACTGCTTTATCAATCGACAATAAAGGATATGTTGGAATGGGAATTGACAATGATTTATACCGCAAAGATTGGTGGCAATATAACCCCGGAACAAATGTTTGGGTAGAAAAAAGTGATTTGCCTGGAACGGAGCGAGGTGCTGCAAGTACTTTCACAATTGTTAGCAAAGGGTTTGTTGTTTTTGGTGCGGATGGTGGCTATAAAGATGAGTTATGGGAATACAGTCCTTACACAGATTCATGGAATATCAAATCAAATTTTTCAGGTGGAGAAAGACGAAATGCTTTTGCATTTTCAATTGGTAACAAAGGCTATGCAGGAACAGGAAAAGGTCCTTCAGGAATACGCGCCAATTTTTATGAGTACTCACCCGCTTATCCTGTTGGTATAGTAGAACAAGAAAAATTAAATATTCAAATTTATCCTAATCCAATTATTGAAAATGCTACTCTCTTTTTGCAAAATGAATCTGATGCTAGTCATTATGTTGTTGTTGATGTGAATGGAAAAATTATTCTTTCAGAAATTGTGACTAGTCAGAGTGTAGTAATTCAACGAGCAGAAATAGCTGCAGGAATTTATCAATTGATTGTGTTTAATGACAAAAGAAATCCTTTAGCAACAGAAAAAATTATTTTTCAATAGTATGATATTAAAGATAACCGCTTCCATCCTTCTACTTTCTTCGTTCAATTCTTTTGGGCAAGATACTTGGGTACAAAGAGATTCAGTAAACGGCGCAGCAAAATCTGTTGGTGCAATTTTTACATTAAACGATGATGCGTATTTTTTAACAGGATTAGATGTCTTCGATTTTAAAAGAAGTATGTATAAATATGATATTTCGCAAGATGATTGGGATGATTCAGAAAGTTTAGGAGGATTAACTGG
>Ga0105048_10015609_pt1 | contig 11778 bp, 12 predicted proteins | sample MAT05_FD_78382 | JGI IMG/M metagenome (GOLD analysis project Ga0105048, IMG submission 78382) | Freshwater microbial communities from Lake Fryxell liftoff mats and glacier meltwater in Antarctica - MAT-05 | ecosystem: Environmental > Aquatic > Freshwater > Ice > Liftoff microbial mat | place...
AGCGCCGCTCCTGGCTGAACGCCTCGGTCGTGCGGACCCCACCCGGCGCGGCCCGGTAGAACGTCGCCACCTCCTCCGCGACCGGACCGCGGGCACCACCCACGTCCCAGCGGTCGAGGGCGTCGGCGAGCGTCGGGCTGTGGACCGTGGGGACCGAGGTGTCGAGGAGCCCGCCGCGGTCGAGCTCCCCGAGGATGGCCATGACCCCGCCGGCGCGGTGGACGTCCTCGATGTGGAAGCGGTCGGTCGCCGGCGCCACCTTGCAGATGTTCGGGACCCGGCGGCTCAGCGCATCGATGTCGGCCATGGTGAAGTCGATGCCGCCCTCGAACGCCGCCGCGAGCAGGTGCAGCACGGTGTTGGTGCTCCCGCCCATGGCGATGTCGAGCGTCATCGCGTTCTCGAACGCCCGCCGACTCGCGATCTGACGCGGGAGCACCGACGAGTCATCGTCGCCGTAGTGGCGCCGGCAGAGCTCGACCACGGTCCGACCGGCCTGGCGGAACAGCCGCTCCCGGTCGCGGTGGGTGGCGAGCGTCGTGCCGTTGCCCGGTAGCGCCAGGCCGAGCGCCTCGGTGAGGCAGTTCATCGAGTTGGCGGTGAACATGCCCGAGCACGAGCCGCAGGTGGGACACGCGGCCGCCTCGACCGCGGCGACGTCGGCGTCGGACACGTCGGGCCGCGCCGCGATCCCGATGGCCGAGATCAGGTCGACCCGGGTCTCCACCCCGGCGACGACGGCCTTGCCCGACTCCATGGGCCCGCCGGACACGAACACCGTCGGGATGTCGAGGCGCATGGCGGCCATCAACATGCCCGGCGTGATCTTGTCGCAGTTGGAGATGCACACCAGCGCATCGGCGCAGTGGGCCTCGACCACGTACTCGATGGAGTCGGCGATGAGGTCCCGGCTCGGCAGGCTGTAGAGCATCCCGGCGTGGCCCATGGCGATGCCGTCGTCGACGGCGATGGTGTTGAACTCGCGGGCCACGCCGCCGGCGGCGGCGATCTCGCTCGCCACCAGCCGGCCGAGGTCGCGCAGGTGGACGTGACCGGGCACGAACTGGGTGAACGAGTTGGCCACCGCGACGATCGGCTTGGCGAAGTCGTCGTCGGTCATGCCCGTCGCCCGCCAGAGGGCGCGCGCCCCGGCCATGTTGCGGCCGGCGGTCGTCGTTCGGGAGCGCAGCTCGGGCATGGTTCGTCCTCGTGATCGATGGCGGCGCGCCGGCCGGCGGTCGTGCCCCGAGCGGCCGGACGGGCGGTTGCCCGGTCGGTGGCATGACGATCGCGCCAGCGGCCGACGACGAGGAAGCCCCCGACGATGGTGCTCCCCACAGGGGTACCCTCCGGGCGATGCAGCAGCAGGAGCTGGGCCAGTTCCTCCGCTCCCGGCGCGAGCGGGTCGATCCCGCGTCGGTCGGGTTCCCCGTCACCGACCGCCGCCGCACCCCGGGGCTGCGCCGCGAGGAGCTGGCCTCGGTCGCCGGCGTGGCGGTCTCGTGGCTCACCAAGCTCGAGCAGGGCCGGGCCCAGTCGGTGTCGCCCGAGGTGCTCGACGCGCTTGCGCTCGGCCTCCAACTCGACGGGGCGGAGCGGACCCACCTCTTCGCACTCGCGGGCCTTCGCGCCGGTCCGTCCGATCCCGATGGCCCCGCGCCGGGTCGGGTGACCCCGGCGATGCGCACCCTGCTCGACGACCTCGAGCCCGACCCCGCGTACGTGCTCGACGAGGTGTGGAACATCGTCGCCTGGAACCGCGCCGAACTCGCGCTGTTCCCCGGGCTCGCCGACCACACCGGCACCGAACCGCCGAACCTGCTCGAGCTGACCTTCGTGAACGCCGATCTGGCGTCGATCATGGTCGACCACGATGCCGAGCTCGTCCGTCTGGTCGCGCAGTTCCGCCTGCACCGCACCGACTGGCCGAGTCCCGCGCTCGACGATCTCGTCGCCCGGCTGCGCGTCCGGTCATCCCGCTTCGTCGAGCTGTGGGACGCCCGGGACGTCGCGCCGTTCGGGACGACCCGCCGCCGCTTCGACCACCCCGTCGCCGGTCCGTTGGCGTTCGACCACCACCGCCTCGCCGTGCTCGATCAGCCCGGCTCGCAGCTGGTCGTCTACACCTCGGCGCCAGGGACCGACAGCGCCGAGGCCCTCGCTCGGGCGAGCAGGCCATCGAGCTGAGGAGCTGACCTCGGCCTCGCGGCCGGAGGTGTGGTTGGCTGAAGTCCCATGACCACCGCCGCCGTGCCCCGACGATCCCGGGCGCTCGTCGTCACCGGCGTCGTGCTGATGATCGTCTCGGTGGTCGTCACGTTCGGCGGCATCGCCGGCGTCGTCGATTCGTCGATCAACGCCGTCGACTCCCCCCGCATCGACGTGCCCGGCGAGCGGTCCCTCCCGTTCGAGGCCGGCGGCTACGCCGTCTACGCGCCGAGGGCGGCCACGGGTCAGGCCGGCATCGACGACATCCGCATGACCGACATCACCGTCACCAGCGCGGCAGGCGCCGCGGTTCCGGTGGTGGCCATCGACAGCAAGCTCGTGGTCAGCGACGGCGAGATCCAGTGGTCGGCCGTCGGGCAGTTCCAGATCGACGACGCCGGCGACTACCGCATCGCCATCGGCCCGCCCGCCGAGACGACGGTGCTGGTGGCCCCCACCATCGCCGAGGTCGGCACCCGCAGCGTGATCTGGGTGCTCCTGTCCGGGCTCGGGTTCGTCGGGTTCATCGTCGGCGTGGTGATCATGTTCACCGGCGTCGCCCGCCGCGCCGGCGACACCGGCCCCGGCCCCGACGGCCCCTTCGGCCGCCGCCCCGCTGCCCGACGCCCCGCCTCCCCCTCCGACAACTGATCCCCGACGCCCTCAGGTGCGTTCTCGGCGCTGCTCATCCTCTACCACCGGTGGACCAAGGTCACCATCGACGACCACGAGGTCGTCGTCCGCTCCTGGCGGGGGATCACCCGCATCCCGCGCGGCACCATCGTCGGGTTGCGCGAGCAGGACGGCGGTCGTTGGCTGGGCCAACGGCTCGACATCGAGCACCGCTACCAGCTGCCGGGCGTCCTCGACGTGTTCGGGGGCATCACCCGCCTCCCGGCGCCCGCCACCGGATCGAGCTGGCTCCTCGTCGACCCGACCTACTACCGCACCTGGGCGTGGCTCCACGAGGTCCTGGTCCGCCAGGACGCCGCGGTGGCGGCGCGATCACGGTTCGACGGCTCGGCGCCCTGACCGCTGACCCGGACCGCTGACCCTTACCGATGACCGTGGCTCGGGGTGCTCGCCTACTCGTCCGCCCCGCCCCTGCATCCCGGCCCATCGTCGACCGTTCCTCCCTTGGGTCAGTCCTGGGTCAGTCCTGCTTCTTCGCGATGGCCTGGGCGAGCTCGAGCTTGGTCATGGCGGAGCGGCCCTTCACGTCGAGCTTCTTGGCCCGCTCGTAGAGCTCGGCCTTGGTGTGGCCGTTCACGTCGACGCCGCCGGCGGTCTCGCCCCGGTTCCGGTTGGCGGCGCCCCGGGTCTCCGAGCGCGGGTCCGACGCGCCCTTCTCGGCCTTGGCCTCCCAGTGGTCGCCGACCTTCTCGAACGAGTGCTTCAACGACGCCAGCGCCGTGCGGTGGGCCTGCTCGCCGTCGCCGTACTGCTCGACCGCGCTCACGAGCGTCTCGGCGTAGGTGTCCTGCGCCTTCTTCGGCGACCGCTCCAGGGTGCCGGGCATGTTCACGTCCTGCTTGCGCATGGTCGGTTCCTCCTGATCGTCGACGCCTCCGACCTCTACCCCACTCGTTCCACCCGCTGACCTTCGGTCGACCCACCGGCGCAGACCGGTCGCCCCGTCCGTCGCAGTGCCGCCGGTAGGTTGAACACCATGGCGACGCCGCTCCCCACCGCTGCCGACGTCGACGCCGCCGCCGCCCGGCTCGAACCGATCGTGCGCCGCACCCCGCTCGAGCGCGACGCCCGCCTGTCCGAGCGCACCGACGCCCACGTGTGGCTCAAGCGCGAGGACCTCCAGGTCGTGCGCTCGTACAAGCTGCGCGGCGCGTACAACCTGATCGATCAGCTCTCGCCCGACGAGCGCCAGCGGGGCGTGGTGTGCGCCAGCGCCGGCAACCACGGGCAGGGTGTGGCCCACAGCTGCGGGCTCCTCGGGGTGCCGGGGCGGATCTTCGTGCCTCGCACCACACCACGCCAGAAGCGCGATCGCATCGCGTCGTTCGGCGGCGATTGGGTCACGGTGATCGTCACCGGTGACACCTACGACGATGCCGGCGCCGCCGCGATCGCCGACGCGGCCACCACGGGCGCCGTGCTCGTCCCGCCGTTCGACCATCCCTGGACCATCGCCGGCCAGGGCACCGTGGCGGTCGAGGTGCTGGACCAGATGGCCCGGTCCGACCGCCTCGGCCATCCCGTCGCGGCACCGGATCTGGTGGTCGTGCCGATCGGTGGCGGGGGTCTGGCGGCGGGCATGGCCCTGTGGTTGCGCGCCCGCTTCCCCGACATCCGCATCGTCGGCGTGGAACCGGCGGGCGCGGCGGGCATGGTCGCATCGCTGGCCGCGGGTGCGCCGGTGACCCTCGAGGACCTCGACGGCTTCGTCGACGGTGCGGCGGTCCGCCGCGTCGGCGACCTCACCTTCGCCCTCGTCCGGGACCTCGTCGACGAGGTCATCACCGTCGACGAGGGCGACGTCTGCACCGAGATGCTCGCCCTCTACCAGGTCGAGGGCATCGTGGCCGAGCCGGCGGGCGCCCTCGCCACCGCCGCCATCGCCGGCGACCTGCACGTGGCGCCCGGTTCCACCGTCGTGGCCGTCGTGTCGGGCGGGAACAACGACGTCAGCCGCTACGGCGAGATCGTCGAGCGCTCGCTGATCCAGCTCGGGCTCAAGCACTACTTCCTCGTCGAGTTCCCCCAGGAGCCCGGTGCGCTGCGCGGCTTCCTCGACGACGTGCTGAGCGAGAGCGAGGACATCACCCTCTTCGAGTACGTCAAGAAGAACAACCGCGAGACCGGTCCCGCGCTGGTGGGGATCGAGATCGACTCGCACGACGACCTCCAGCCGCTGCTGTCGCGGATGGCGCAGAGCCGGCTGCGGATCGAGGCGGTGCCCCCGGGCTCGCCGTTGTTCACCTTCCTCGTCTCCTGATCCGGCCACCCGTGTGCGACCCGGCGGCGAGCACCCGATCTGGCTCGCCTCGCTCGTATGCTCCACGGATGGCCGAGTTGCTCACCGATCAGGGTCGACGTTCCGTTCCGGGCCGGGTGCTGGTCATCAGCGCCCACCCCGACGACGTCGACTTCGGGTGCGCCGGCACGGTCGCCGCCCTCACCGACGCCGGCGTCGACGTCTCGTACTGCTTCGTCACCTCCGGTGAAGCCGGCAGCGACCACCTCACCATCGACGCCGACGAACTGTCCCGGCTCCGCGAGGAGGAACAGACCGCGGCGGCCAAGGAGGTCGGCGTCAGCGACCTGATCTGGCTGCACCATCCTGACGGCGCGGTCGAGGTCACGATCGCGCTGCGCCGCGACCTCACCGCAGCCATCCGCCGGACGCAGCCCGACCTCGTGATCTGCCAGTCCCCCGAGCGCAACCTCGACCGCATCTTCGCGTCCCACCCCGATCACCTCGCCGCCGGTGAGGCCGCGCTCCGCGCCGTCTACCCCGATGCCCGCAACCCCCGGTCGTACCCCGAGCTGCTGTCCGAGGGCCTCGAGCCGCACACGGTCACCGAGGTGTGGCTGGTCTCGCATCCCGACGCCGACCTGAGGGTCGATGTCACCGACACCTTCGATCGCAAGATGGCTGCGCTGCGGGCCCACCGCAGCCAGACGGGACACCGTGACGACCTCGACGGCATGATCCGCGGCTGGCTCGCGCTCAACGCCGGTCAGGCCGGGATGGCCGACGGACGCCTCGCCGAGTCGTTCAAGATCGTCCCCACGGGGGGCTGACCGTGGCGCCCGCGAGCCGCCGTCGGGTGACGGCTGCGAGCGTGGCGGCCACTGCGGTGGCGGCGCTCGTCAGCGGCGCGCCGTCCACCATGCACAGCATCGCGACCCGGCGGCCCCTGCTCGACACCGTGCGCGCGGCTGCGACCCTCGTCCCCCGCTGCGCGCCGGCAAATCCGGGCCGACCCGTCGGCGCCCCGCCGCTCAGCCTGGGCACGCTGGTCGCGGGCGGGTTCGCCCACGGTGCGGTGTCGCTGTTCTGGGGCACCGTCCTGGCGCAGGTGCTGCCGCCGGGCCGGCGGGCCATCTGGGGCGCGGCTGCGGGTGCGGGGATCCATGTCGTCGATCTCGGCCTCGTGGCCCGGCTCCCGCGTCTGGCCGCGATGCGGGCCCTCCCCCAACTCCCCCAACTCGGCGATCACATCGCGTTCGGCGCCGCCGTCGGGTTCCTGCTCGACCGCTGGGACCCACCGATGCACAGCACCGGGCCAGCGGGTCAGGCGACCTCTTCGAGCGCCTTCGGGTAGTCGCCGGTCACGGCCTTCCAGGCCTCCGCTGCCCCCCACTGCGCCACCAATCGGGACAGGGCGAGCGCCACACCCGACGACGCGGCCCAGGTGAGGGCCTGGGGCCAGCTGACTCCACGGGCGGCGGGGTTGGCCGGCGGCGCCTCGTGGGCCACCTGCTTCCACAGCAGCACCATGAGCTTGCCGGTCACCGCGCCCGCCGCGATCCCGCTCGCCGCGCCGACCAGTTGCCACGTACGCCGCTCGTCCATGTCCGGTAGCTACCCGATCACGCCCCGCGTCAGACGGGATCGGACGCCGAGCACATCACGCCGCCGGGCCGGTGGCGGTGGAGCGGGTCACGCGGGTGACCTTGGAGACCTGGCGGGCGGCGATCATCAGGGGGTCCCACACCGGGCCGAACGGTGGCGCGTAGGAGAAGTCCGAGAGCTCGAGGTCCGACGCCGTCATGCCCGCAGAGATGGCGACGGCCACGACATCGATGCGTTTGGCCGAGCCGGGGCCACCGATGATCTGGCCGCCGAGCAGGCGGCTGGTGCCACGCTCGGCGACGAGCTTCACCACAACGGACTCAGCGCCGGGGTAGTAGCCCGCCTTGGTCGAGCTCTCGATCCGTCCGACGCCGACCTCGTAGCCCGCCGCCGCGGCCTCGACCTCGGTGAACCCGGTGCGGCCGATCTCGGTGTCGCAGAGCTTGGTGACCGCGGAGCCGAGGACCCCGAGGCTCCGCGCGTAGCCGCCGCCGATGTTGATGCCTGCGCACCGGGCCATGCGGTTCGCCACGGTCCCGAGCGCGATGTGCACGGGCTCACCCGTGATGAGGTGGCGCGACTCGCAGCAGTCGCCCGCCGCCCACACGCCCTCGGCGCTGGTGCGCTGGCGGGCATCGACCCGGATGGCGCGCCGGACGCCCAGCTCGATGCCAGCGGCTCCGGCCAGCTCACTGTTGGGGGTGACCCCGATGCCGAGCACGACCAGGTCGGCTTCGATCGGCTCGCCGTCGGTGAGGACGCGCCCGGGCTCGAAGCCCTCCACCGAGACGCCCAGGCGCACGTCGATGTCGTGGCGCTCCATGGCGGCGAGGACGAGCTCGGCCATGTCGGCATCGAGCGTCCGCATCACCTGCTGGCTGTTCTCCACCACCGTGACCTGCGCGCCCCACTGGACGAACGCCTCGGCCATCTCGAGCCCGATGTAGCCCCCGCCGACGACCACTACCTTCGAGCACCGACTGACCTCGGCGTGACGCAGCAGGTCGTCGGCGTCGTCGAGGGTCTGCACGCCGTGCACGAAGTCCAGATCGATGCCGGGCAGGGGCGGGCGGGTGGGGCGGGCACCGGTGCCGACCAGCAGTTGATCGAACGCCTCGTGGCGGATGCCTCCGCCATCGAGGTCGTGCACGGCGATCGTTCCGGCGGCGAGGTCGATGCCGGTGACCTCGTGGCCGGTGTGCACCGTGATGTCCTGCTTCGCGAACTCGGCCGGCGTGCGCGCCACCAGGTCGTCGAGGGAGTCGACCAGGCCGCCGACGCGGAACGGGATCCCGCACGCCGAGTAGCTGGTGCGGGTGCCCTTCTCGAAGGCGACGATCTCGAGGTCGGCCGGGTCGGGGCGGAGGCGGCGGGCCTGAGACGCCGTCGCCATCCCGCCGGCGTCGCCCCCGATCACCAGCAGTCGTTCGGTCATGGCGCTCACCGTATCGGCCGCCCCCGGATCCCGAGCGACCCAGGCGCCGGCCGGCCGCGCCCGATCAGCGGCGTCAGGACGGGTCGGTCGGCGCGTCCGGTCCCGAGCCGTTGCTCGCCGCGGCACCGCGACGGCGCAGAAGCAGCGCACCGGCCACGCCCGCGGCGACGACCACGGCGCCGCCGGCGACGATCGGTACCGCGTTCGAGGACGACGACGAGCCACTGTCGGAGGATCCGGCAGCCGCCAACGTCTCGGACGGCGCAGGGGTCGAGGTGCCGGGTGTCGTGCCCGCGGTGGTCTCGGCGGCCATGGCCACACCGCGGAACGGCCCGGTGACCTCGTAGGTCACACCGCCGTTGGTGGTCTCGCCCCCGGCCCCGAGGAGGTCGAAGACGGTCTTGGTGGTGGGTCCGCGCTGCGAGCTGAAGTAGAGGCGGTCACCGGCGGGGTTGAACGACGGGCCGGTGACCTCGGACGCGGCGTGGACCTCGCCGGCGAAGCGGGCGAAGGGCACGACCTCGCCCTCGGCCGAGATCAGCACGAGTTCCATGTTGTCGCCGTCCTCGGCGACGAACAGGTCGCCCGACCCGGTCTCGACGGTGATGTTGTCCACCCCGTTCAGGGGCTCCTTGCGGACCGCGCCGGCGGCGACCTCGGCCGGCGGGGTGCCGTTCCAGACCAGGGCGTAGGTCTGCGCGGCGATGTCGATGGCATGGACCTTGTTGTCGCCCTTGCTGGTGAACACGACGACACCGTCGTGGTACCAGACGCCTTCGTTGCCGGGGAAGACGGTGGCTCCCGGCACCTGCTCGCGTGTGGGGGTGGTGGCGCCACTGGGGTCGGCGACCTCACCCCAGGTCACCGCGCCGTCGGGTGCCACGATCGCGGCCTCGAGCGTCCCCGCCGTGAGGTCGGGGTAGGCGTCGGGGGTGAACCGGTAGAAGAGCCCGGCTGGGTGGTCCTGGGTCAGGTACAGCGTCTCGGTGTCGGGGTCGACGGCCACCGCTTCGTGGGCCCACTGACCGAGAGCGGGGAGCGCCACGGCCTCCTTCACCCCGGTGGGGTCGACCTCCCAGACCTGGCCCTTCTCGTCGAAGCGCTCCTCGCACGACAGCCAGGTGCCCCACGGGGTCGGCCCGCCGGCGCAGTTGGCGGTGGTGTTCGCGAGCACGCGGCTGGCCGTGAGCATCTCGCCGTCAGGACCGAAGTGCACCGCGCTCACCCCGCCCAGGAACTCGGGGGTGAACACCTCGCTGTTGCAGACGTACCACCAGCCGCCATCGCCGTCGTCGAAGGTCGCCGAGCCATCCGGGAAGATGTGCCACTCGTAGTCGGTGCCCGCGACCCGATCGCCGGCGACGCCGATGATCCGCGACGTGAACCCCTCGGGGAGGATGAGCCCGTTGGCGTCGGGCAGGCGACCATCGAGCGATCCGTACGGGCCGGCGGCCGCCGGCTGGGCGTCGACGGGGTGGGCGCCGGCCGGGCGAACCATGGCCGCGGTGGGCAGCATGGCGGCCCCACCCCCGGCCGCGATGGCAGAGCGCAGGAAGCTTCGACGATCCATGGTTGGTCTCCCCCAGAGTGCGGCCCATGCGGCGAACGGTGGCCGACGACGCGGTCTTGGCGCAGATCCAAGCACAGATCGGGCCGGGTCCCTGCGCGCGGCTGGCCGGGCACCGGACGAACTGCGCTGTCACGGTGCCATGTCCGATCGTGTCGCCTCCCGCTCGCCGTTCACCCACGTCGCCAGCTTCGATCCCGAGGCACGGTGCTCGCCGCCGCGATCGCGCTCGTGGTGCGGAGGCGGCTCACTCGGCGCTGAGCAGCGCCGCCTGCCGACGGGCCGTCAGGTGGATCCGGACCGCGATGGTCAACGTGCACGGCAGGATCAGCACCGTCGGGGCGACGAGGAACGGATCGGCCTCGGCGATCCCGTAGGCGGCCCACACCGAGGTCGACAGGGCGATGAGCAGGTAGGTCGTGATCGACAGCCCCGAGAGATCCTGCTCGCGCAGGGCCACGATCGCCTGGGGAACGAACCCGCTGGCGCCGGCCACGATCGCCAGGGCGCCTACCGCCGCGGTGGGCGCCGCGACCGCGCTCGCGCCGAGCAGCACGACACCGGTCGCCGCAGCCGCCCAGACCGGCCGGGGAACCGGACGGCGGCGGGCGGCCAGGAGCACGACGACCCCGAAGCCGACGGTGGACTGGAGGTTGGCCAGGACGACGAACGGCAGTCCTTCGCGCACCCCGTAGATCATCCAGAGCACGTAGGCCACGCTGGCCCAGAGCGTGGCCGGGACGCTGACCCCGTCGACGTCGCCGGTGCGGAACAGTGCCACGACCTGCGGCCAGACGAACAGCAGGCTGGAGACGAAGGCCGCCGCACCGAGGATCTGCGCCGCCGTCACCGGCGCAGCGTGACACAGCCCGAGGGGTGCACCGGTACGACATCGGTCACGTCGACCACGCTCGCGTCAGGACGGGGCGGGCGCACCTGCTTCGAGGTCGAGTTCGAGCTCGGCCTCGCCGGCGCCGGCGGGCGGCGTGGGCACCCGCACCGCGACCCCGTCGTCACCCGACGTCAGGGTCCAGCCGAACGAGCCAACCGCGGCGCGCAGCTCGTCGACCGTGGCCGCCTCGGTGAGCGGGTCGGCCTTGAGGGTCACGACGATGCCCTCGTCGGAGCCGACCACGGCGAGCTCGCCGCCGTCGGACTCACGAGCCACGGCGATGAGCTCCTCGGCCAGCAGGACCACCAACGCCGCCCGCGCCGGGGACAGCTCCTCGGTGACCGACCAGGTCAGATCCACGACCACGCCGGATTCCTCGCGGCTGGCCTCGGTCATCAGCCGCACCGCGGCCTCCGGATCACCGGCTGATCCATCGAGGGGCGAGTCCTCGTCGGGCAACAGGCGCAGGCGGTCGTGCCACAGGCGCGCCATGCGCCGGCGGCCGAGGGCCCACATGCCGTCGGCGTCGAACAGCCGGATCTCGAGCGTGGCGGCGAGCTCGGCCTGCACGGCGTCACGCTCGGATTCGACCGCGGCGGCGGCATCGCTGGCGGCGAGGGCCCGCTCCTCGGATTGGTCGGCGCGATCGATGGCCTCGGCCACCTTCTCCTCGGCCGCCTCGGTGCGCTGCTCGGCGTCGATGGTCCGCCGCTCGGCCTCGGTCGCCCGCTTGTCGCCCGCCAGGGCTCGGCCTTCGGCCTCGACCGCTCGGGCCGCCTCCGAGTCGGCACGATCCGACGCCGTCGTCGCGGCGAGCTCGGCCTCGACCGCCTGCGCCTCGAGCTCGGTGATGCGCTGAGCCGCGGCCTTGGCGCGAGTGGCGAGGCCGATGGTCGCGATCAGCAACCCCAGCGCCACCACACCGAGCGCGACCACGACGACGATCATCGGCCGACCCTACTGCTCGGGTTCGGGGCGGCGATGCCGCGCTACTGCTCGGTGGGCCCCACGTCGCAAGCCGAACCCTGGGGCCGGGCGACCAGCCCGATCCGGTGGTCGTCGTGACCGATGATGCGGAGGTAGGACGCCGGCTCGACGGGGGAGCGGTCGGCACGTCGGTGGTCCGCCCGGAACCGGTG